>Ga0081455_10005294_pt1 | contig 14166 bp, 12 predicted proteins | sample TabmetS3T2R1_FD_70207 | JGI IMG/M metagenome (GOLD analysis project Ga0081455, IMG submission 70207) | Tabebuia heterophylla rhizosphere microbial communities from the University of Puerto Rico - S3T2R1 | ecosystem: Host-associated > Plants > Roots > Rhizosphere ... | reverse complement strand
ATGTTGACGACGACGTCGATGAGCCGGTCCATCGCGGCGCCCACGTCGGTGGCTTCCGGCGTCACCTCGCGCGCGGCATACAGCCGGATCCCGGACTCGCGGCGCGCCACGCGCAACAGCCCGCGATAGTGCATGCCGTCGAGCAATTGCGTGGACGCGTTGCTCGAACCACCGAACCAGTTCGTCACCTTGCCGTGCGCGAAATGCGCATCGACGAGACGCGGATGGACGACTCCCTTCTCCCGTACGTACTCCAGCACTTCGTACGCCTTCTTCCAGCGCGCCTTCGTCCATTTCTTGCGCGCCTTGCGCGGATGCATGAGCGCATGCAGCTCGCGCGACACGAAGCCGTAGTTGACGAAGAAGTCTTCTTCGATGGACAGGCGCGGATAGCGTCGCTCGAGGTCGCCGGCACGGTAGTTGGTCACGCGGTGGCGCAGCGTGAGGTCTTGCGCACGCGCGGGCGCGCGGATCGGGTCGGCCTGGATGAAGCCGAGGCGCGAAATCGCCTTCGGCAAAGTCGCGGGCTTGAAGAGCGAACGCGCGATGGCGTAGCGGCGCAGGTCGTCCAGGGTCGGCGGCTTCATCGCCGCAGTTTATCGCCGCGCGCGGCCGTCGCCGATACGAACGGCCGCGCGCAGTCAAAGCGTCATCAGGCTTGCGCCAGGGGCTGACCCGTGATGTGAACGCTGATCGAGGGCACCGTCACCACGGCTTTTGCGCCCGCGAGACTTCCCGGCCATCCGGCACCGCTGGCGCTGCACTCGAGGGTGATGACGACGAGATAGAAGTGGTTGGAATCCACCGTCGCTTCCAATGCCCACGTGGGACCCGCCGACGAGAATGCATGGAAGTCGAGCTCGTTCTCGGCACTTTCATTCCAGCCGATGAACGCGCCGACCTGCAAGGACGGCTGCTGAAAGGCACCGTCCATCTTCATGAGCCGGATCAGTCCCTGCGCTCGCGACGATGCGACTTTGTTCTGGATCGAATTCACGTACCAGGACATGGCGAAACTGGATTCGAAAGTGATGCGCGCCTTTGCGTTGTCGAACAGCGGCTTGAAGAAGACGCCGAGCATGTTGGAGGCCGTGCCGGCGCTCGCCTTTTCGAAGTTGGTGTCGACGCTGCACGTCATCTGGCCGAGACTATCTACGCCCGTGGCGACGACCGTCGGATCGCCCGTCACCGAGCTGATCTGCCCCGCGACCACCGTGCCGAGGTCCAGGTAGGGAGGCGTGAACCGCAAGGTGTAGTTGCCGTAGACGTCGGGCAGCCCGATGCGCGGTCGCGGCAGGAAGAGCTTCTGCTTCGCGAGACGCTCGCTGACCCGTTTCAGGTCATCGAGGGCTTGCGCCTGCTTGGCATCGGGCTTGAGGCGCCTGCCGAGCTGGCTGAAGGACTTGGCAGCCTGCTGCCGCAGCTTGCTCTCCTGCGAGATCTCCGCGAGCCACTTGCGCTTGAGCCCACTCACTTGCCGCTGAACGAGGGCTTCCGAGGGCGATCCGCCCCGCAGCCTCTCGAATGCGCCGGGTTGCCGGTGGGTTCTTTTTGATTTGGCCATTGTCATCTCCATGTGACCGGGGTTCGAACTGCGTTCGAGCTTAGGTTCGAATCCGGGAGGCTTGATGACTTGTGCGTGACTTGTATGTCGCCTGCTCTATCAGGACGAGAAAGCCCCAGCGCGCGGCAGCGCGCGCAGCGACTCCAGGTTCGCGCCGGCTACGCGGCGGAAATCGGCACTGATACGGGCGTCCGAGGCGCAGACGCTCCAATACTTCTCGGCAAGCGCGCGGGCACGGCCATAGACATTCAGGCTGTCCGCCGACGGTGGCGCCGGATTGAATCCGCGGTCCGGCACTTCGAGCGGCCCGATTCTGACGTTCCAGCTGGATTCAGCCGAGGGTCGTCGCGAGCTTCAGCAAAGCGCCTTTCGGATTCGACTCGATCGGATCTCCGTGCGACACGATGATGCGCCGCAGATTCGCGGTCGCAGCCCATTTGCGAAACTGCTGCGCGACGTCGGCCTTGTGCTTGCCCATCAGGAGCTTCACCGGCGCCGGCACATGCGGTTCGTCTCCCGCGAAGCCCATCATCCGCAGCAGCCAGCCGCCGATGCCGGTCTCGTCGTGGATGTCGCCGATGAGGTCGTTCACGATGACTGTCATGCCGTCGTCACAGTCGACCTCGAGCGCGGAGTCGCCGCCGACTTCGACGTAGCGCACGCTCGTGTCGCCGAACTCGGGCGCGCTCGTGTCGATGCGCACCACCTGGCCTATCTTCTCGATGCCCGCGCGCGGCGCGACGACCTTGATACCCGGATAGCGGCGGGCGTAGCTCGGCGCATCGAGGCGATGCATCACGCTCGGCACGATCAGGAAGGCCGGGCGGCCGAATGCCTCGAGCTTCGCCATGTCGGGATCGCGCAGCGCGATCGCGCTGAAGATGACGAGCTCGCCGGACTTCAGGCGCACGATTGTCATACGCCGCGGCAGCCGCAACAGCGGCATCTGCAGCTCGCCGACGACGGTTGCGATGCGCTCATTGATGGGCGTCAGCTCGCCGTGCGGCAGCACGGTCCATTCCTTGAACGGTGCGGTCATGGGCCAAAGTCTGCGCAGCGGATGAAGCGCAGGCTGTCGGACTCGGCCGCGGCCGCCCCGGGTACTTAACAATACATGCCGGTGACGCTAGATAGTGCGCGGTTTGTCGGCCCTGTCTGACGACGCTTCGTCAAACAAACTCCGTCGAAGGCCTCTAGCCTAACAACAAGTGGCGCAAAGCCATCAGGGGTCAGACGGAGAACGCAATGAAGCCCATCAAGCCGCTCCATCCGCCGAATGCGCTGCATGACTACCAGCCCGCGCTGCAAGGCGCGCTATCGTGGCTTGGCGACCGCTATCTCCTGGCGGAGCCCGTGAATCGGCGCAGCGAACCCTTCAAAGCTGAAGCCAACCCGCCGAAATCCCTGCATACAGTGCCGTTGCGAGTCGTGACGATCGGCTAGAAAGGGTCGATACCCTTCTGCGCTCGTGGACGTTCCAGCGGGAACGTCGTTAATGTATCGCGCGCGTGATCGAAGGGGGCGTCATGAGAATTTGCTGGTTAGTGGCCGTGGCCGCGTGCTTCGCGGCCCGCGCGATGAGCGCGGAGCCCACGGCTTATCAGAACATCCCTCTGTGGGAAGCCGGTCTTGTGCCCGGAGCCGTTGGCAATGGCCCGCTCGATGCGCCCTTCCTCACCGTCTTCCTGCCGCGCGCGGGAAAGGCGAACGGCAGCGCTGTCGTGATCGCGCCCGGCGGCGGCAACATCATGCTGATGTATGGCGGCGAAGGGGCCGACGTCGCCGAGGTGTTCAACGACTGGGGCACGACGGCGTTCGTGCTCACGTATCGGCTGGCACCTTACGACAACGACGTACGCACGCTCGACGGCAAACGCGCGGTGCAGCTGGTGCGCGAGCACGCGGCGGAATGGCGGCTCGACCCCAAGCGCGTCGGGCTCATCGGGTTTTCGGCGGGCGGATCACTGGCGCGAGCGGTGGTTGCGACTTCGGATGCGAGCTCGCGTCCGGATTTCGTCGGGCTCATCTACGGAGCCGGGCGCGCGAGCGACGGAGAGTCTCTCAAAGACTATCCACCCACTTTCCTGTTGTCCGCCGCCGGGGACCAGGCGCCGTCGCTCGCGAATGCGCAGCTGTTCATGGATCTCACGAAAGCCGGCGCCGTGGCCGAGCTGCATGTGTATCAGCGCGGGCGGCATGGGTTCGGATCGGCGGTGGGTAGTTCGGAGTTTGCTGAGTGGATGCCGCGGTTGCAGGGGTTTCTGCGGCTCAATGGGTTTCTGCCGGCGGAGAGCGTGGCGCCGGCAGCAACCGCGCGGGTCGCGAAAGCGCCCGCGGGCGTCGTCAACGATGGCTACGGCGATTACGTGCTCGTGCCAGCGGGTGCGTTCCGGATGGGTGATGACTCCGCTCGGGGCTGGGCGCGCGAGCGGCCGGTGCACATGGTGGAGCTCGATGCGTATTACATCTCGAAGTTCGAGGTTACGAATCGCGAGTGGCGGAAGTTTCGTGACGATCCGGGATATGACGATCCGAAGTACTGGCCCGGCGGCCACATCCAGCCGCGGGAGCTGATTCCGTACTGGACGCAGGCTAACAACCATGGCGGCGGGACGCCGGACAGCGACGACTACCCGGTGATCGGGGTCAACTGGGATGCTGCATCGGCGTATTGCGCATGGCTGAGCGCGAAGACCGGCAAGCACCATCGACTGCCCACCGAGGCGGAGTGGGAGAAGGCCGCGCGCGGGACTGAGCGCGCACCGCCCTTCTTCGACCGGAATACCGCTAACTATGTCGGGGCGCAGACCTTCGATACGGTGACGCCCGCCGGCCACTTCAAGGACGGCCCGTCGCCCTATGGCGCGTATGACATGGCGGGCAACCTGATGGAGTGGTGCCAGGATTGGTACGACCGGGATTACTACGCGGTATCGCCGAGGAAGAATCCGCAGGGTCCGGCAACGGGGGCGTATCGGGTCCTGCGCGGCGGAAGCTTCTTCGTCGAGAGGTTCGATCTGCGCACGACGGCGCGATCTGCCGCGTGGCCATCGTTCCAGGCGCATCGGATGGTGGGATTCAGGCCGGTGCGTGATTTCGCATCGGCGCACCCGTAAGAGAGGGCTGCCATCGCGCAGCCCTCTCCCCGATCGCTCACGCGAACTTCTGGATCTTGACGGGCTTCAGCAGCGCCATCAGGTTCTTCTCCGCTTCTGCAGCGTCCGCATCGACGACGTCCTGTACCGCGCCCTTCATCGAATTGATCGTGGCGGCGTGGGTGGCCTGGATCTTGTTCATCTGGTCACCGCACGTCGTGTGGTAGCCGCCGGCCGCCTGGACGAAATTGCGCGGACCGCGCGCGTCGTTCTGGACGGACTTGAACACGCGCAGCGAGTCCGTGATCGGCGCGCGAATGCCCGCGGCCGACACGAAGTACGCCTGACGAAAGACCGTGCCGGTCGAGCTCCACGAACAGCTGCGGTCGTCCACCGGATGACGCCACGTCGACGCACTCCCGTGGCGCTGATAGTCCGTGTTCACCACCGCGGTCCACTCGACGACCACAGTTTCCTTCTGGCCATTCGGATAGGTCAGCTGGAACGAGCGCGAGACCTTCTCGACCGTATCCTCGAACGCATTCGCCGCGAGCGGCAGAAGCAGCACGGCCGCTGCGATCAGTGTCTTGAGCTTCATGATTCCTCCCGTTTCTTCTCATGCCCCGACGAAATGTCGGGTCTTCGGAGGTATCTGTAGCGGCTCTGCGAACGATCTCAGGGCACGACGCGCATACCGAAATCCTGTGGCTCGCGCCCTTCCGTGGAAACGCGGAACAGGTAGGTACCCTCGACGAGTGAATCTGCGGCGACGAAGAACGCAAGGTTTCCTTCTGAGTTCGCTCGAAGCTCCTTGATCGACGCGACGGAGCCGCCGGCAGCACGCAGTAGGCTGACCGTGTAGTGCGCCGCACCGTCAGGCGCCGAGATCTGCAAGGTGACCTCGATTGCCGCACCACTCGGCTGCACCGACAGCGTCGCCGGCGTGATGCCGCGCGACCGCGACAGCGAGAGTCGCGACGAGATAGTCGGTACGCTGCCGCGTTTTCCCGCGAGTTGCTGCAGGGTCGCCGCCAATGGCGCGCCGCCTCGATCGAGGCCCAATGGCTGGGCGATGAAGAACACCACCGCCGCAACTCCCGCGGCGAGCGCGGCAACGATCGCGGGACGTCGGTACCAGGCGGGCACGTCCGGTTTCAGGAGCGCCGCGAGTTCCCCGCGCTTCTGCAGCGTGGCGAGCCCCGACTTCATGCGTGCGATGGTCTCGATCTCGCGGATCATTTCGGGATGCGCCTCGACATACGCTTCGAATGCCTGCGCATCCTCCTCGGACAACTGGCCCGAGAGATACCGTTCGATGACCTGACGCTCCGCGATCTGCTTTGCGTCCATATCGGCTATCTGTAACGACTCTGCCATTCAGGCCACCAGTGCGAATGCCAACGACAGGAAGTCGCCGCGACGAAAGCCGCGGGCCTCCAGGAGCTCCCGGAAGCGCTCGCGTGCCCGATGGATGACCCGGTTGAAGTGCTCCGCGCCCAGCTCCAGCCGTGCGCATAGCGACTCCTTGTCTTCTTCCTCGAGATAAAAGCCCGCGATCAGCTCGCGATCGCGCGGATTCGGCAGCTCGGACAGGACTTCCCGCATGAGTTTCGCCCAGCGAGCCTGCTCCATCGACGTCGCGGCATCGGCCTGATTTTCGTCGTCAATCTGCTCGATGCCAGCGGTCGTCGTGCGGGCGGATTTGTCCGTGCGGCGGTAGTTGCGCAGGTGGTTGAGCGCGACCCGATACACGTATCCCGCCAGCTGCTCCGGCCGCGCGATGGCCCCCTCCTTGAGCCTCTCCAACGAGGTTTTGACCGCCTCACCTAGCAAGTCTTCCGCGATTGCGGCGCTGCCGCATTTCCGCTCCAACAGGGAGCGGATGCCGGCCAAGTCCTCGAGTTGCAGTCCTGGTGCGGTGGGAAACGCCATGCGGGTGGTTGGAAGGATAGTCGGCGCCCGCGGCGGGGTCCATGACAGAAAAAAGTTGGGCCGGAAGTGAGAGATCGGAGCGAGTCGCGACAGTTATTAGCGGGGACCAAACAAACAAGAATGGGAGGCTCGGTAGATATGAAACAAACAATGGTGCGAATAGGGGTGACGGTCATGGCAGTGATCGCCTGCGGATTGACGGCTGGTTCGGCCGCGGCGGAGGACGCACCGGCGTTCCTCAAGCAAACCGCGACCATCACCGATTGGAGTGTGGTGCCAGAAGGTCACGAGCACCCAAAATTGAGCGGCTCGAAGAAGGCTGGCAAAGAGTTCAAGGTGAACCGGAGGGCCTTCCAGGACGTCGCTCGATACATCGACGTCAAATGGTCGATCTTCGATCCGCTGCAAAAATCCGACTTGGTGACGATCTACACAGATGCGCACCCACTCTCGTCGGATTCATTCGAGTTCATCAAGCCCTGCCACGAGACGAATTTGCTCAAGTGCATCAAGGTAAAGCCTTTTCCGATCGCCCTCGGCATACAAATGCTGGAGAACGCCGACACTTCCGTTACGCCGCACGCGTACATATATGTGCCGGCTCGACTGAAGGAGGAAACTCCAAAGGCCGAAGGAGACACTTTCTGGCTAGCGATCCGTCACATTCCCGACAATGACGGAGATTGTGCGTATCCCCACCTCGAAGCGGAAAAGCGCCTCTGCACGGCTCTGCGCGAACAGGTGAAGGAATGGTATCCCGACCTGAGCGCCGACCATCCCGACGGAAAGCGTGACTACGCGCACCTGACAGATCTCGCGAAGGCGAAGTTTGACTGGTTCCTCGAGCACATCTTTGACGGCTACTGCGTTCCAAATCCGGACAACCCCCCGGACCCAAACTCTGGCTGCGCCCCGACTCCCTCTCCCTTCATCGACCCAAGCGGGCCCAAAGTCGATGTGATGGGAGCCATCCATCTACTTTTCGGAATCAAGAGTCACAACGAAATCGTCCACGGCAGTCTCAAATAGCTGTAGCTAGCCCTACGGCGCTCGCTCGTAGATCACGAACGCCGCCCAGCGCGCCGGGTTGCGAAGTTGCGATACTTCGCGAACGGTGCGTTGGGCGGCATTCAACGCGCGTGCGGCGGCGTCGCCGGCCGCAAGGCGTCGATAGAACTCGCGCATGAGGCGAGCGGTGGCTTCATCGTCCACCGCCCAATGCGAGGCCACCACTCGACGCGCCCCGCCGCCCAGCACGGCGCGCGCGAGTCCCGCGACGCTCTCGCCATAGCCACCTTCTCCGCGCGCGGTGTCACACGCGCTGAGAACGACGAGATCCGTCGCCGCGCGGCGGGACAATAGATCGAGCGTGCTCACATATCCGTTGACCGCAGTGCCGTCGGCCTTCAACGCCGACAACATGAGGCCGGATCCGTTGGGCCAGCGATCGCTCGCGACGGCGTGCGTCGCCAGGTGGAGCACCGTCGAATCTGCGACGTCTCTCGAAAGCAGCGCTTCACGGTTCGCTTCGAAACCTGAAAATGCCTTGACGTTCTTCGACGGCAAGCTGGCGAGAATCGCGGAGGCCTCGACGGCCGTGCCGGAGAGTCGCAACAGCGGCAAGGCTTCATCCGTACCGTGTTTCGCCTCTGTCGCGCGCGGATCGAGCGCGTTGAAAACAGGATCGGAAAACAGCGCGACTCGCGAAAGACTGACTTGCTGCTCGCGATCCGACATTCGCGCCAGAGCCAAGGCGTCTCGCAATGTGAGCGCCATCGAGATGTCGTGCTTCGCGATGAGCGGCATATACACGTCCGCAGCGCTGCTGAGCGCTCCAAATGGAATCCTTGCCGTGATCGAATCCGCAACGACGATCAGGTTTCTTTGCCGGTCGAGGTCGGAGGTAGCGGGAAGCAGCGCCCTGGACAACGACATCAGCGAGGGTGTCGCGTCATCCTTCGGAGCATCGGTCGAGAGGCGCGCGCGAGCCTGGGTCACTTGCAGCGTTACGCTCTCGAGCGACACCGGCTCGAAACTCTGAATCGAACCTCGATTGATCAGGTATCGGGCTACCGTTTGACCGGAGGGAATGAAGACGAGAATCGCCGTGTCGTCGCGCATTCCGGCGGTTGCGTAGTCGTTTTCGCGGAACACCGGCAACGGCACGTCCTGTTTCTGTGATGTCGCGTCGAAGCGCGCTCGCAGCCCGGCAAGCTCGGAACGCAACGAGCCCACTCGCACCGACGTCGAACCGCTCTCCTCGAGAAGCGTGAGAGTCCGCTGGCGAAGCGCGATTTCGGCTGCGATCTCCTCGTGCTCCCGCACGGTGCTCGACGCATCGGCAGCCTGCACTCGTGGACTCGAGCGCGCGAGCCCGGCGCGTGCTTCATCGGCGGCTGCGAAGATCTGCTTCATCAAACGGCTGTGCGCGGCCGGTGTCGAGCCCTGCAACTGCGCGAAGAGCAGCCCGACGCGCAGCTCGTACACGGATCGATACGAGTCGTTGAGTCGTGCGCGCAGCTCCGGATTGCCAGAAACGAGTCGGAGCGCCGAAAGCTGCTCGAGCGCCGTCTTGTTCGTCGCGAGTGCTTCGCGGATCTGCCCGCGCTTCCATTGCGCGCGGGCAAGCGCGTCGAGAGTTTCCATTTCGTATTCGGGAGCCCCGGCATTCGCGAACTGCCCGCGCAATGCGTCGAGCTCACCGATTGCCCGACCAGATTCACCCGAAGCGAGCAGCGCCTGCGCGCGACCGAGTCGTGCCCGCAACCGAAACATGACCCACGTCGGCTTGAGGAACTTGTCGAGAGCGTCGAGATGCCCGAGCGAAGCGCCTGCATCTCCACGATCGAGCGCATCTCGCGCGAGCTCGAGGCGCGCCCGGGCGCGCGCAAAATCCGTGTTGGCGACGGTCAATGCTTCCTCGTGCGAGGCGGTGGCGTTCGTGAGGTCGCCGAGCGTCCGGTACGCCTCGCCCGCCAGCAGCACGCTATCCAGCCTCGCGGGTTCGCTCGCCAACGCACCGGTCGGATCGCGCTTCACGAGCACATCGTGGGCGCGACCCGCGTATTCCACCGCCGCGCGCGCATTTCCGAGGCGAAGATAGGTCGACGCGAGCCCGTTCAGGCTGCGCGCGAGCCCCGGGAGGTCATTCGTCCTCTCCTGGATCGTCAGCGCCTGCACGAATTGCGACAGCGCCTTGTCGTAGTTGCCGACGGCCGCGTTGGCGGTCGCGCTGTTGTTCAGGATGTCGCTCATGACCTCCGGCGAATCTCGCGTCGCATCGGCGCGCAGCACTTCGTCGAACGCGGCGGCCGCCTCGCGATAGCGGCCACTGCGGTAAATCATGAAGCTGCGATTCGCGAGCGCGCGTGTCGCGCCGTCGGGCGCGCCGGCGGAGGTGTACAACTCGGCCGCTTCGCGTTGTAGTTTGATCGCGGCGTCGAGGTCGTCCTGCGTGTAGTAGCCCGAGGCGAGCTGATTGCGGGCTTGTGCGCCGAAGTACGGGATGCCCGCCGCGTCGAAGGACGCGATGGCGGCTTTCATTTCCACCTGCATGGTCGTGAAAAGGCCCGCATCGGCCGCCTTCTGCCCGCCGGCATCGAGCCCCGCCATCAGGAGCTCGATGCGGGGCACGGCCATCTGCAGGATCGCGAACGACTCGCCCAGCGTGTCGTGGGCCGCGCGAAACGTGCGCCGCGCATCCTGCCCGCGCGACAGCGCCCTCACCGGCTCCGATGTCCTGCGGCTCAACATCCACGCCGATTGCAGCCGCGCGTAGCCCGCGCGGGTGAGATTGCCGCGCGACTCCCAGATCCTGGCGGCGCGTTCGTAGAGCTCTGCGTTCTCGATCGGGGAAGTTCGCGGCGGCGGACCCTCGATGATTGCGGCGCGCGACTCCAGACACTCCGCTTCGAGCTCGCTGCCCGGCGCGATCGCGCCCTTGCCTCGAACGGTCACAACCGAGACGAGGAGCGTCCGGTTTGCGGTTGTAGAACGACTACGCGCGCGCAACGCGATCGTGGTCCCCCGCCCATCGTCGAATATGCACGCCCGCTCCGGTGCGGCGCGACGGGCCGGGGCGTCGAAAGTCCAGCGACGGCCGTCGGCGACAGCAACCGACAGCTCGACGTCAGCGTCGTACTGCGCGATCGAGATGATCCGGTGCCCCGGCAGATCGGTCGGAACCTTCATCTCAAGCCCCGCCGCGAGGGCGGCTACCGGCACTTCACGGCGCAACAGCATCTGGCCTGAGGGCGCAGGCGACCCCGCAGCGACCGCCGTCCCGACAGCCAACGACGCCCAAGCAGCGGCGGCCAAAGTGGGAAGGGTGAGATCGGTTCTTGGCTTCATACAGACATGAACAGGAGCCCCGATCACGTGCGCCAGCCGACGCGCCATGCACGGATAGATAGGAACGCTCCGTCGATCGACCAAACAATCATGGGAGCACCGTTCCAATGTATCGCAAACAACTCATCCTCACCGCGGCTTGTGTGATCGCCGCGGCCCAGGCATCCGCAGCCGTGCAGGACATCCACTGGGATATCGGCCGGCAGCCGGACATCAGCTCACAGCTCGAGCCGGGCCAATACCGGCTGATCGCTCACGGCGCCGTTTCGGGAGCGAGCTACAAGCAGTCCGTCGGCGTCGAGACGCTGCCGATTCCCGGACTCGCTCCGCTCGGCTCCGTCCCCAACGGAGGACTGGGCGTCGATTCCTCCGAGACCGTGGCGCCACCGCCGCCGGCTTTTACGGACAAGGACAAGAAGATCGATCCCTGTGATCCCTACTTCGCCCGGCTCGACAAACTATCGAAGGACGCGACGAACGCGTACAAGAACCCGGACCTGACGAAGCGCTCGGCGGAAGAAACGTTTTCCTTCGCCTTGGCCGCGTTTCATGCCGCCATTGAAATGCCGGACAAGGGTTGCACCGCACCGGCGAAGGCGAGCAGCCAGTACGCAACGCTCGATCGCGTGTCGACCGTGGATCTCGGAACTTTTCCCGTGAAGCGCGGGCAGACGCTCAAGGCGCGGATTTCGCGCGCGCTCGGCGACGACGCCGAGGGCGCGAAGTTCGCCTACGACCTCACTACCGGCAAGCGTGGCTCGTGGCAGGCGTCGTACGGATTCGGGATCACGCCCGACCGGGATCGCAAGTTCTTCTCGCAGGCAGGCGATGACGACTCCTTCACCATCAAGCAGAAGCGCAGCAACGGCGGCCTGCAGCCGAACGCCGCCGTGTTCTACACGTGGCTGCCTTCGAAGTGGGAGACCACGTTCTGCAGCTTCGGGATTGCAGGCGGGATCGGCGTGGATCAGAACAATCTGGTGCTGCTGGTCGGGCCTCACCTGACGTTCAATCAGAACTTCGGCCTGGTCGCGGGCGTGGCGCTGCATCAGGAAACGCGCCTGCGCGGCGAGTACGACGTCGGGCAGGTGGTTTCGGAGAACCTCACGTCGGATGCGCTCGAGGAGAAGACAGACCGGACGAGCTGGTTCATCGGCGTCACCTACCGCTTCGCGGAGGCGGAGAAGTAGACGCACGACGCCGGCCGCTCACGCGGCCGGCGTTCTCCCGGGCGCTACCAAAACTGATCCGCCGGCTAACCCGTCTTCTTCTTGACGTGCTGCGCCATCTTCGTCCCCAGCGCCTCGGACACCATCGCAAAGCCCGCGTAGTCCGCATCGGTCAAGTTGCCCTTCTTGTCCGTCGTGATGAACGGAATGTCATCCATGCGCAGGTACACGCCCGAATACTGCAACCCTTCCCAGTAGAGGCTCTGCCCTTTTCCCGGCAGCGGGTTGGGACCGAACATGTACATGCCGGCGCCACGCATCGCGATCGTCGTCTTCTGCGCCTGGACCACGTCGTAGAAGATGACGACCGCATCGACGCCTAACGACTGCGCGAGATCGTGCCCGAGCGACACGGCTGTCTTCGCGATGCCGACTCCCGTCTGGCCGAGCTGGAAGTGGTTACCCTTCACGTCGCCGACCGTCGTGAGCTCGAGGACGCGATAACCATCGGCCGCGCCCCATTGCCACGTGTCGCCGGAGTTGTGCTGTTGCAGCCCGCGCAGGAACGAGCTCATGCCACCCATCTCGAGCTTGAACGCGGCGTAGGCCTGCTGCTTCTCGGGCGTGTCGAGAAATTCGTCCGGCGTGAGTAGTTGCATGCCGACTGCCGAGAAGGATTTCCTGAGCCCGGCGATGCCGGCGTCGTGCAGCTCGTTCGCGAGCACCGCTACTTCACCCGACGCCACCGCGCGCGTGCGCGTGTTGTTCACGTGATAGGTGTAGCTGCCGCCGTAGATGTTGTAGCTGCTTTCTTTCTTGTTGCCGCAGTCCCAGACGTAGAACGACACGAGCGCCACGCGCGCCGGTGGTTTGCCCAACGTCTTGAGATGCGGCACGAGTCCGCGGCCCGAGTCGAGGCCGTCGTTGTCGCCATTCATCATGCTGATCTTCACGTCGTCGACCACCTTGGCCATGTCCGCCCCGAGCTCCTTCTCGAAGGCTCCGGCAGAGAATACCGGTACGGCAAACAGGATCGACAGCGCCGCCGTTGCGGCGCGTACGGATCGGTACGCGTTCATGTGGAGCTCCCCGTGCGCCGGTTATTGTTTTGAGTGGTGGCGCTGGCGGGATATTAGCCCCGTTTGCAGGGGCGGAGTTGAGGGATACTCCCCCCATGACGGATATCACCCTCGTCGATGGGCTGTTCAGCGAGCTGCTGGCGGTGTCGAAACCCTATCTGACGGAAGACGAAGCCGCAGAGGTGCAGGAGCTCCTCGATCACACGGAATACGCCGCCGCGCTCGAAACCTTCGTACACATCTTCGTGGAAGGCGGGAAGAGCGCGACTCATCACGTGTTCACGCTCATCACGCGGCTGACGGGAATGCTGCACATGCAGCTCGACGATACGATTTCGAGGATTCCCAGGTTGCCGCCCGAGAAGGTGTGACATTCCAAACAGATAGGTGAACTCGGTCAAATCGATTTCCCCAAGACACCCTAAACTGCCCGAGTGAGGACCCAAACCAGAACCCACCTCCTCGCGTCGCTCCTCGTCGCCGCATCCGCGGCCGTTCGCGCGGCCGATCCGCCGCCGCCGGCCACGGCGACCACTCCGCCCGCTGCGTCCGCACCCGTCGCCGAAGTCGTCGTCAAAGGCGAGCGACTCGCCGTCGAGACGACCATCGACCGCAAGATCTACACCATCGCGAACGACCTGCAATCCACCTCGGGTTCCGCCGCCGACGTGCTGCGCAACCTGCCCTCGGTGAGCGTGGACATCGACGGCAACCCCAGCCTGCGCGGCGACTCGAGCGTCACCATCCTCATCGATGGCCGCCTCGCGCCCGAATTCAACGGTCCGAATCGCGGCGTGGCGTTGCAGCAGTTAGGCGCCGACAACATCGATCGCATCGAGGTGCTCACGAATCCGCCGGCGAACTTCAAGCGCGACGGTTCCGGCGGCATCATCAACATCATCACCAAGCGCAAGCCCGGCGCGCGCTCCGCGAGCGTCCAGGCGATCCTCGGCAGCAACGAGCGTTACAACCTCGGT
>Ga0081455_10005292_pt1 | contig 14169 bp, 16 predicted proteins | sample TabmetS3T2R1_FD_70207 | JGI IMG/M metagenome (GOLD analysis project Ga0081455, IMG submission 70207) | Tabebuia heterophylla rhizosphere microbial communities from the University of Puerto Rico - S3T2R1 | ecosystem: Host-associated > Plants > Roots > Rhizosphere ... | reverse complement strand
TACAGCGCGTTCTTCCGCTCGGGTCGGTTGAGTGCGACGAGCGCGATCGCCTCGTCGCGTTCGACCTCCACGCCGGCACGCTCGCTCACTCGCGCGACTCTACGAGACTGCGCATCCGCCCCTCGTTCTATCGCTCGTGAGACGGGTGGATGCACGGAATCCATCAGCAGTTGTTGCGCCGCAGCAAACGGGCAGGCAATCTGAGTGCCCGTGGCCGAGCAATGGTTCCTGAAGATCGACGGAATCGAGGGCGAGTCGACCGACGCCGCCCACAAGGGCGAGATCGACGTGGAGTCGTGGTCGTGGGGCGTCAGCCAGTCGGCGCTGGGTCCGGGGGGAGGTGCCGGGACGGGGAAGGCGATGTTCCAGGACATGCACTTCGTCGCGCGCATCAGCAAGGCGTCGCCGAAGCTGTTCCTTTCCTGCGCGACCGGCACGCATCACAAGGTCGCGACGCTGAGCGGCGCGCGCACGGCCGGGAAGACCGTCGACTACTTGAAGTACAAGCTGTCCGACGTGCTGATCTCGAGCGTGCAACACAGCGACAGTGAGGCCGGTGCGCCGATGGAGCACTTCTCGCTGCAGTACCGCAAGTTCGAGATCAGCTATTCGCCGCAGACGTCGTCCGGCAAGCTCGGCGCCGCGGAGAAGGCCGGTTTCGACGTGCAGACGAACAAGAAGCTGTAGCGCGCGGCGCGTCTCCGTCAGCGTTCCGATCCCGCGAGCAGCCCCTGCACGAAGTAGCGCTGGAACGCGAAGAACACGGCGAGCGGAATGACGAGCGAGACGAACGACGCCGGCGCGATCAGCTCGATGTTCGAGCCGAACTGGCGCAGCTGGGAGAAGATCGCCACCGTGATCGGCTGCGTCTCGCGGCCGAGCGAGAGGGCCACGAGCAGGTCGTTCCACGTCCACAGGAACTGGAAGATGGCGAGCGAGGCGATCGCCGGAAGCCCGAGCGGGAGGATCAGGCGCAGGAAGATGCGCAGCTCGGAGGCGCCGTCGATGCGCGCCGCTTCGAGCAGCTCCTTCGGGATCCCGATGAAGAAGTTCCTGAGCAGGAAGATGGCGAAGGGGAGCGCGAACGCGGTGTGGAAGAGGATGAGGCTGATGACCGTGTCGAAGATCCCGAGGCGCGAGTAGAGGTCGAACATCGGGATGAGCGCGAGCTGGAGCGGCACGACGAGGAGGGCGATGACGACGATGAAGAACCAGTCCCGGCCCGGGAAGTCGAGCCACGCGAAGGCGTAGCCGGCGAGCGCCGCCACGAAGATCGGGATGGCGGTTCCACCGACGGCGATCAGCACGGTGGTCCAGAGGGACTGCACGATCAGCGAGTCCGTCCCGCCCTCGAAGAGCGCCGAGTAGTTCTCGAAGGTGACGACGCTCGGCTCGGCGAAGACCTTCCACCAGCCCATCTCGTTGTAGTCCGCGGGCGCCATGAGCGAGATGACGAGCAGCCCGATGCTGGGGACGAGCCAGAAGAGGCCGACGAAGACGAGGACGGCGTGTGCCGGCGCCTTGCTGAGCACGCGCAGGATTCGCGCGGAGAGGCTCTCCTGAACGGCGGGCCCGGGGCGCGCGGCCTCGGCGGTTGCAGCGGTCACGAGGCCCTCACACCTCCCTCCGGAACCGGCGGATGTTGAGCAGGAGGATCGGGATCACGAGCAGGAAGAGGAATACCGCGATGGCGGAGCCGAAGCCGAAGTTGTTGCCGGCGGTGAACGACTGGCGCCACATCTCGAGCGCGATCACGGTGGCGTCGTCCTGCACGGAGCCCGGCGCGACCGAGAGCACGATGTCGAACACCTTGAGGACGTTGATGAGCATGGTGATGAAGACGACGGTGAGGACGGGCGCGAGCAGGGGCACCGTCACGCGCCGGAACACCTGCCACTCGCCGGCTCCGTCCGTGCGCGCGGCCTCGAGAACGTCACGGGGGATGGCGGCGAGGCCCGCCGCGAGCACCACCATGGCGAAGCCCGCCCACACCCAGATGTAGGAGATGATCACCGACATCGTGATCAGACGCTGGCCGAGCCAGGCAACCCCGTCGAACGGAGCCGCGAACGTCTGCGGGCTGATCGCCACCCTGTAGTCGCCAGACTCGACGCCGTCGAAGACGAACTCGCCGTTGGCCTCCGTCTGCGTGGAGGCGACCTGGCCCCCGTCGGCGTTGCGAAGCTCGACGGTAACCCCCGGAAGGCCGAGCTCCTCCTGCTCGACCTCGCCCGGCGTCCCGCCGCCGGGCTTGAAGTCCCGCCAGACGACGCCCGTGATTCCACCCTGGACCGCCTCGGGCAGGGCGGCTTGCTCGGCGTCCGCGGGGACCTCGTCGTTGGGGATCCCGGTCAGACCGAGCGCGGCGACGTCGCCGGGCGCGACGGGATTCTCCAGGGTCAGCCCGCCCTGCTGCGACCCCTGCAGCTGGTCGGTGGACGGCTCGGCACGCGACAGGACGCCGGGCGGGTTGACGGCGTCCTTCACACCCCCGATCACCGCGTTGACCGCGCCCCGCTCGGGCTCCTGCGGATACATGGCGGCGCGCCAGATCACGCCCGCGGCGAAGAGCGAGATGGCCATGGGCATGAAGACGACCGTCTTGAAGGCCACCGACCAGCTCACCCGCTCGGTGAGGACGGCGAAGATGAGCCCGATCGCGGTGACGAGGGCGGGGACGACCCCGACCCAGATCGCGTTGTTCTTGATCGCGGTGAGGGTGTTGTCGTCGGTGAAGAGCTTCTGGTAGTTGTCGAAGCCGACGAAGCCGTCGAACGGCGCCCCGGCGTCGTCGAAGAGGCTCCGGATGACCGTGTAGACCGCCGGATAGAGGATCCAGACGGTCAGAAGGACGACCGCGGGCGCGAGGAACCCGGCCGCCACCGCATACCGGCGCACGAAGCCCGGCTCGGGAGCGGGCGGAGCCCCCCGAACGGGAGGCTCCGCCGTGACGCTCGCGCCGCTCATGGACCTCCTAGTTCCCGAACGCCTGGGCCGCCGCCTGCTCCATCTGCTGGGAGATGCCGTCGACGTCGTCCGGGTTCTGGAGGAAGTCCTGGAAGAGCTTGAACAGGCCCTGCCCCACAGTCCCGCCGAACTCGGCCGGCTGGAGGTCGGAGAGGTCGAAGCGGAACGTCTCCGTCTCTGCCAGCGCCCCCGCCGTCGTCCGCGTGATCTCGTCCGGGTAGACACTGGGGTCCACGCTCTTGTTCAGGGAGGCGAAACCGCCTCGCTCCGCCCAGATCTCGGCTGCTTCCGGCGTCGTCAGGTACGTGACGAGCGCCTGCGCGGCCGGGCTGTCCTCGAACATGACGACGGTGTCCCCGCCTCCGACGATCACGTTCCCCGACTCGCCGATGGCCGGGAACGCGGTGACGTTGAACCCGGTCTCGGGCTCGGCCTCCGTCGAGTCGGTGATGACGCCGGCGACGAAGTCGCCCTCCATGACCTGCGCCGCGTCGGGCGGGTCGGAGAACACCTGCGTGACCGAGGTCGGGAAGTCCGTCTGGAGCGCCCCCTGGGTGCCACCGGCGATGTTCTGCGTGTCGCCGAGGATCTTCCCCATCTCCGTGAGCGCGTCCTTGACCGACTGATCGGTCCACGGGATCTCGTGAGCGGCCAGCTGGTCGTACTTCTCTGCGCCCGCCGTGCGGAGATAGATGTTCTCGAACAGGTCGGTGAGCGTCCAGCCGTCCGCGCCGCCGATCGAGTAGGCCGGAACGCCGGACGCGGAGAGCGTCGAGGCATTCTCGAGGAACGCCTCCCATTCCTCGGCGGGCTCGACCCCTGCGTCCTCGAAGGCCTGGACGTTGTACCAGACGGTGGACTTGTTGGCCGCCTTGAAGAGGAAGCCGTAGAGCGTGCCGTCGACCGTCCCGAGGTCGATGACCGACTGGCCGAAGTTCTCCTCGATGTCGCTCTGCGCGAAGTCGATCGGCTGCAGGGCGCCTTGCCCCGCGAAGTCGGCCATGAGCCCGGGCTGCGGCAGAACCGCGATGTCCGGGGGATTGCCGCCCTGCACCGCCGTAGCGAGCTGGGTCGGCAGCTGGTCGCCGGCCGACGTGTAGTTCACGTCGACATCCGGGTTCTGCTCCTGGAAGCCGTCGAGCACCGCCTGGAAGGCCTGCTGCTCCGGCCCGGTCCAGACGGCCATGACCGAGACCGAGCCGGAGGCGCCGCCGCCACCACCGCCCTCGCTCGTCTCGGCCGCGCCGGTATCTCCGGCGCCCTCGTCGTCGTCATCGCCGCCGCATCCGACCGCCAATGGGATGAGCAGGACGACCAGACCGAATAGCAGTGCGAGGCGCCGCGTCATGACTCTCCTTTCCCTGAGGTGGTGTCGTCGTAGATCCCGAGACCCGACTCGGGATCGAAGAAGTGGAGCGCGCGTGTATCGACCGCGACCGTCGCCACGTCGCCCTGATTCACCTGCGAGCGGGCGCCGAAGCGTCCCACCATCGTCGTCTCCTGCGCACCCGCCTCCTGCTGCGCGGCGCGCTCGTCGCCGACGTCCTGCGCCAGTTCGCGCACGTCCTCGGTGAGGGCCGGCGGCGCGTCGATCCTGAAGTGCACCATGATCTCGGCGCCGAGCGCTTCCCGGAGCTCGACCGTGCCCTGGAGGCGCCGGTCGTCGGGGGCGTCGGTCGCAAGCGCCGCATCCTCGAGGTCCTCCGGCCGGATGCCGAGCACGACCTTCTTCCCCTCGTAGGAGCGGAGAGCCGGGCGCGCCGACAAGGTCTCCTCGCCGAGCGCGACCCGGTGGTTCCCGATGCTGGCCGCCAGACCACCGTCGGCGCGCTCGAGCGTCGCTTCGACCATGTTCATGGCCGGAGAGCCGATGAAGCCGCCGACGAAGAGGTTGACCGGTCGGTCGTAGAGGCGCTGGGGGGCGTCCACCTGCTGCAGCTCGCCCTTGCGCATGACGGCGACGCGGTCGCCCATGGTCATCGCCTCGACCTGGTCGTGCGTGACGTAGATGGTCGTCGTGCCGAGGTCGTTCTGCAGCTGGCTGATCTCCGCCCGCATCTGAACGCGCAGCTTCGCGTCGAGGTTCGAGAGCGGCTCGTCCATGAGGAACGCCTGTGGCTGGCGAACGATCGCGCGCCCCATCGCCACGCGCTGGCGCTGACCGCCCGAGAGAGCACGAGGCTTGCGCTGGAGGAAGGGCTCCAGGCCGAGGATCCGCGCCGCCTCCTTCACCCGGCGGTCGATCTCGCCCTTCTTCTCCTTCCGCAGCTTGAGGCCGAAGGCGATGTTGTCGTACACGGAGAGGTGCGGGTAGAGCGCGTAGCTCTGGAAGACCATGGCGATGTCCCGGTCGCGCGGAGGCACGTGGTTGACGACGCGCTCCCCGATGCGGATGACGCCTTCGGAGATGTCCTCCAGCCCGGCGACCATGCGCAGCGCGGTCGTCTTCCCGCAACCGGACGGGCCGACGAGGACCATGAACTCGCTGTCCTCGATGCCGAGATCCATCGCCGCGACGGCCTTGGTGCCGTCCGGATAGATCTTGCTGACACTGTCGAAGGCGACCTCAGCCACGTCCCACCTCCCGTCGTGTAGCGCGGCTGCGAGCTTACCAGCTGTATACATTCCCCCCGGGAGGCGGTAAGTACACTCCGGCCGCGTGGAAACGCGGACGATCGTCGTGCTCGAGGGGGACCAGACCGGGCAGGAGCTGCTCGAAGAGTCCCTGCGCGTGCTCGCCCCGGATGTCATCGGAATCGAGCTCGAGCTGCCCCGGTACGACCTCTCGCTCGCCTCGCGGCGCGAGACGGAAAACGGGGTCGTGCACGAGGCTGCGGGCGCCGTCCGCAAGGCCGGTCTCGGCCTGAAGGCCGCCACGATCACGCCCGAGGGCGCCGGCGACGTCGGCAGCCCGAACCGGATCCTCCGCGAGGAGATCGGCGGGCACGTGATCGTCCGCACCGGCCGGCGCATTCCGGGGGTGGTCCCTATAGGCGGGGCGCATCTGCCCATCTCGGTCGTCCGGATGGCGGTCGGCGACGCGTACGGCGCGAAGGAGTGGCGCGAAGGCGAGGGCGAAGACGAGGCCGCCTTCCGCACGACGCGAATCGACCGGCGCGTCTGCCGCGCGGTCGCGGAGTTCGCCTTCCGCCACGCCGAGCGGACGCGCGCCAAGGTCTTCGGGGGACCCAAGTACACGGTCTCGCCGGTCTACGAGGGCATGCTCAAGGAGGAGATGGACGCGGCCGCGGAGCGGCATCCCGAGGTCACGTACGAGCCGCAGCTGATCGACGCCACGTTCGCTCTCCTGATCGGCTCCGCGGGCGAGGCGCTCGTCATCCCGGCCCTCAACCGCGACGGCGACATCCTCGCCGACCTCGTCCTCCCGCTCTTCGGCTCCATCGCCGGCTCGGAGTCGCTCCTCGTCGCCTTCAACGACGACTACACCCCGCGGGCGCTGATGGCCGAGGCGGCGCACGGGACCGCGCCCGCGCTCGAGGGGAAGAACCTCGCCAACCCGATGGCGATGATCCTCGCGGGCGCCGCGCTCCTCTCGCACATCGACGACGCGGAGGCGCGCACGGCGGGGCGTGCGATTCGGGAGGCGTGCCTGGAGGCGGTCTCCGGGGGCGTGCGCACCGCCGACCTCAGTGGGCACGCCTCGACCAGCGAGTTCACGGACGAGGTCGTTGGGCGCATTCGCTCGAAGCTCGAGGTCTGGGCAACGCTCAGCGAGGGTTGAGGGCCCTCGCCGCCTACGTTCGCGGCCTCGACCCGAGGCTGCCTCGCTCGGTCTGGATCCTCAACGGCGGCGGGCTCGCGAACGCGTTCGGGAACGGGATCGCCTACCCGTTCGTCGCCATCTACCTGCACAACGTCCGCGGGTTCGGGCTGGGGACGACCGGGCTCGTGCTCGCGACCATGGGCTTCACCGGGCTGCTCGCGGGGCCCCTGATCGGCATCGTCGTCGACCGGGTCGGAGGCCGGATCACGCTCGCCGCAGCGCTCGTCCTCATGGCGATCGGCTTCGGCAGCTATCCGTTCATCCGCGAGCCGTGGCATGCCGTGCTGGCGAGCGCCGTGGCCGGGGCGGGGAACGCCGCCTTCTGGCCCAGCCAGTCCGCGCTCATGGCCGGGCTGACCCCTCAGCCGCGCCGCCACGGCGCCTATGCGCTCCAGCGGGTGACGCGGAACCTCGGCATCGGCCTCGGCGGCGTGGTCGGCGGCCTCATCGCGACCACGTCCAACCCGACGAGCTTCACCGTCCTGTTCGTCGTCGACGCAGTGACGTTCCTCCTCTTCGTCGCGGTCCTTCCGCTCGTGCCGGAGCCGGAGCTGCCTGCGCGCGAGCACGAGCCGGAGCGGCCCGGCGGGTACAGAGAGGTGCTCCGCGACCGCACTCTCCTCGGCGTGGCCGGCGTGAACGTCGTCTTCGTCGCCGCGGGCTACGCGGTGTTCGAGCTCCTGCCCGTCTTCGCCAAGAACGAAGCGAGCGTGAGCGAGCGGGCCATCGGGCTCATCTTCTTCGTCAACACGATCGTGATCGTGCTCGCCCAGTTCCCGGTGGCGAAAGTGCTCGAGGGGCGCCGGCGCATGCACGCCCTCGCCCTGATGACCGCGCTCTGGGCCGCCGCGTGGCTGATCGTGCTCGCGGGCGGGCTCTGGCTCGAGGCGCTCGCCGCGGCGGCCGTGTTCGCGCTGTCCGGCGTCGTGTTCGGGCTCGGTGAGTGCTTCCAGGGACCGGTGCAGGGGGCGCTCGTCGCGGACCTCGCGCCACCACGCCTGCGCGGCCGCTACATGGCGGTCTCCGCCAATTCCTGGGACCTCGGCTTTCTACTCGGGCCGGCACTGGGCGGCGTGATCCTCGCGACGGCGCCGCTCGCGCTCTGGCCGCTGGCGGCCCTGGCCTGTCTCGCGGCGGGCGCGGCCTCGCTCGCGCTCGAGCGCGGGATTCCCCGCGACCTACGGCTCACACCCGCGTAGCTCAGCAGGCGCGTCGCCTAGGTCATGGCCGGCGGAGCGCTCCCTCGAGAGCGGCGCGGCCGCTCTCGAGCACCGGCTCCCCGTGCGAGGTGAGGACGAGCTCGACCGGCAGGTCGAGCAACGGCCGCAGCGCCTCCTTCAAGCCGTCAACCGTGATCCCCAGGTAGCGGAGCCAGGACTCCGGGCAGAGGCGCAGGCTGCCCGCCCCGTCTCCGAGGATGCGGTCGCCCGGAAGGAGCGCGCCATGCTCGGGAAGCCAGACCACCGTCTCGCCGGCCCCGCGAATCGTGATCGTTTCGACGCCCTGCGGGAGCGTCCGCCGGGCGCGTGACGTGGAGGCGCCGTAGCGCTCGACGACCGCCTCGCGGCTCCGGCGGTGCCAGCCGACTGTCGTCAGGACGGCCACGCGCCTGCCGTGCCCCCGGATCCGCTCGTCCAGCACGGGCCAGAGCTCGTCCGGCACGAGCGGGTCGACGAGAACGAACGCGTCGTGCGCCTCGTACGCGACCGAGCCCACCTCCTCGGGCCAGTCGGCCGGGCTGCCGGGCGCCGCGCCCGGCCGCCAGCCGGGGTGGGCCGCCGTCCAGCGCAGGAGCCCAGGGCGGATCTCCTCGAGCACGAACGGCACGCCCTAGCGGTGCAGGCGGTAGAAGCGGAACACCTCGTGCTCGATCGGGAGGACGTCGAGCCCCGCGAAGCCGGCCTCGGTCGCGTAGCGGCGGAGCGTGTCCGTGCGCATGACCGTGCCGGTGGCGGCGCTCGGCTGCTCCGCCATCCCGACAGGGAGACAGCAGAGGACGCTGTACGTGTACATGAGCCGCTCGACCTCGTCACCCGGGGCGGTGAACTCGTCCGCCACCTTCTCGTCCATCACGAGCACGGTCCCCTCATCGCCGGCGAGGGCGCGCAGCGCGCGCAGGACCTCGACCGGCCGGGACATGTCGTGCAGCGCCTCGAAGACCGTGACGAGGTCGTAGCGGCCCGCTAGCTCCGGATCGCCTGCGTCGCGGTGCTGGAAGCGAACCCGGTCGTCCAGGCCCGCCTCGGCCGCGTTCGAGCGCGCGAGCTCGACCGACGCCTCGTCGACGTCGAAACCGTCCACCGTCACCCGAGGATAGGCGCGCGCGATGGCGATGCTCGACCAGCCGGCGCCGCAGGCGACGTCTGCGACTGCGGCGGGCGGGTCCGCCTGCAGGCGCTCGTGCACATCCGCCAACGACGGGAGCCACTCCGAGCCCAGCAGATGGCTGAACACGGGTCGGTTGGCCCCCTCCTGAGCCTCCAGGCCTTCCGTCCCATACTCGGTCCACGCCACGCCCCCGCCGGTTCGAAACGCCTCCTCGACGGCCGGCAGGGCAGAGGCAAGGGACATGGCCGAGCGCGCCATCGGCACGACGTAGGCGAGGCTGTCCGGGTCGAGGAGCGCTTCGCCGTGCCCGGCGGGGACGCGGTACCGGCGCTCCTCCGCTCCGGCGGCCGGATCGTCCACGGCCAGGATTCCCGCCACGGCCTGCTGCTCGAGCCACTCGCGCGCGTACCGCTCGTGCGTACCGGTGGCCCCGGCGACCTCCGCCGGCGTCGCCGGGCCGAGCTCGGCGAGCGCTCGGTAGAGACCGAGGCGGTCGCCGAGATAGACCGTCAGGAGCTCGTAGCCGCCGAGTGAGGCACCGACGAGGCGCTCCGCGAGGGCTTCCGCGGTGGACGGCTCCAACTCGAGCTAGCGCTCGTCGAGCGGCGGATTCTGGACGTTGTGCTCGGTCGCGTACTCGTCCACGAGCTGGTTGACGACCTCCATCCCGTCGCCGTAGGCGTAGTTGATCTTCACGAACGGCTCCCATTTCTCGGGCAGCGCGTCCTCGGGAAAGATCGCCTCCACGGGGCACTCGGGCTCGCACGCGCCGCAGTCGATGCACTCCTCCGGGTCGATCACGAGGATGCGATCGGCCTGATGGATGCAGTCGACCGGGCAGACGTCCACGCAGGACAGATCTTTGATGTCGATGCAGGGCTCGGCGATGATGTAGGTCACGCGGCCAGTCTACGCAACGAGCTCGTCGACGAGCTGGGGAGCCCGTTCGGCGAGCGCGGAGCGCACGACGACCCGGTCGAGACCGGCCGTCTGGGCCGCGCGGAGCCCGGCGGTGTCCGTGTGGTTCGTGTACCCGAGGATCGGCACGTCCGGGTAGGCCTCCGCCACCTCGTCGGCGTCCACGCGGGCGAGATCGCAGATGACCAGGTCGGGCGGGTCGATGCTGTCGGCGGTCGTCAGCTTGTGCCCGGCCGCCAAGAGCGCGTCGAGCTTCCCTCGAAAGAAGAGATCGACCCCAACCAGCAGGATCGTGGACACGAGCGGAATCTACCACCCCTGGAGCGCGGCTCAAAGCCGCGTCCCTGGTAGGTTTCGCGGCCGATGACCGTCGGCCGGCTGCACACCGTCGCGCGGGTCGAGGACGTACCGCCCGGGACGGCGCGGATCGTCGAGGCCGCCGGCAGAGAGTTCGCGCTCTTCAACTGCGACGGGGGCCTGTACGCGACGCAGAGCGAGTGCCTGCACCTCAAGGGGCCGCTGGGCCACGGCGAGCTCGAGGGCTGCGTCTTGACGTGTCCCTGGCACGGTTGGCAGTACGACGTACGCACCGGCGAGAACGAGTTCGACCGCGCGCTGGCGCTCGAGACGTTCGAGGTGGTCGTCGAGGACGGCGAGGTGAAGGTCGCAGTCTGAGACCAGGCTCGAGGAGGGCCTCGACCTGATCCGCCGCGGCGAGTACTTCGCCGCCCACGAGGTCCTCGAGGAGGTGTGGCGCGCCGCCGAGCCGGAGGAGCGCGACTTCTACCAGGGACTCGTCCACGTCGCGGTCGCGTGGTACCAGGCCGGGCGCGGCAACCGGGTCGGCTGCGAGCGGCAGCTGGAGAAGGCGGCGCGGCGCCTGCGACCGTACGCCCCCGCGCACCGAGGTGTCGACGTCGACGATCTCGTAGCCCAGGTCGAGGCGGCGCGGTTTCCCGACCTCCCGCCCGTTCGGCTCGAGCGGCCGGCGTAAGGAACAAACGGCCGCGCCGGGCCGTCTATCAACCGATGGTGCTCGTGCTCCTCCTTGCCGCTCTCTTCCTCGGCCTCCAGACAGGAGAGCGCACGGCTGCGACGGAGTCGCCGACCGAGACCGGGTACGAGGTCACGCTCTACGTCTCGAACCAAAGCTTCGACCGGGGCCTCGTCGACATCCTCATCGAGATCGATGGGAGCGAGGTCGTGCACGACGACTTCGCGGTCGGGAACCAGCACAACTGGATCGAGCACACGCTTCGTCTCGAGCCTGGCCGGCACACGCTCGTAGCGAGGTCGCAGCAGGGCGACGCCGTTCTCCGGAAGGGGTTCGGCGTGCGCGGAAAGACTTGGATGGTCGTGGACTACTGGTGCTGCGGAGAGCCGAGCGATCCTCAGCTCACCTTCTACGCCTCCCCGAAACCGATCGCGTTCGACTGAGTCGTTCGGCCTAGAATCCCGCCGTCAGGGAAGAAGGTCTCCGTGGAGACGAAGCAAACTCCGACGGCGCCTGCGCCCGCGCCCGCAGCGCCCGGCACCACGCCCACGAGCGCGCGACCGCCCGAGATGAGCTCGTTCGAGGCGGTGAACTGGTTCTTCGACCGCGCCGCCGACCACGTCGGGCTCGACGACGAGATGCGGGCGGTCTTCCGCTCCTCGTACCGCGAGCTGACGGTTCAGGTGCCGCTCCGGCGAGACGATGGCGCCCTCGAGGTCCTCACCGGCTACCGCGTGCAGCACAACGGCGCGCGTGGGCCGTACAAGGGCGGCGTCCGCTACCACCCCGACGCGGATCTCGACGAGGTGCGCGCGCTCGCGTCGCTCATGACGTGGAAGACGGCCGTCGTCGAGATCCCCTACGGCGGTGCGAAGGGCGGCGTCCAGTGCGACCCCACCACGATGAGCGTCGGGGAGAAGGAGCGGCTGACGCGCCGCTTCACGGGAACCATCAGCTACGTCCTCGGGGTCAACCGCGACATCCCGGCGCCGGACGTGAACACGGACGCGCAGACGATGGCCTGGATGATGGACGCCTACTCGTCGCGCTACGGCTACACCCCCGCGATCGTCACCGGCAAGCCGGTGGAGCTGGGAGGCTCGCTCGGACGGGAGGCGGCGACGGGCCGCGGGGTCGTGTACTGCCTCGCGGAGGCGGCGCGGGATCTCGGGATCGACCTCGAGGGCGCCAGGGTCGCGGTGCAGGGCTTCGGCAACGTCGGGTCCTGGGCCGCGAGACTCGTCGGCGAGCTCGGCTGCACGGTCGTCGCCGTCTCCGACGTCCGCGGCGGGGCCTATGCGGAGCACGGGCTGAACGTCATGGCGGCGTATGACTGGGCGCGCGAGAGCGGCTCGGTGGTCGGCCTCAAGGGAACCGAGCAGATCACGAACGACGAGTTGCTCGAGCTCGACGTGGACGTGCTCGTCCCGGCGGCGCTCGACCGCGTCGTCCGGGAGGACAACGCCGACCGGATCAACGCCCGCGTCGTGGTCGAGGGCGCAAACCATCCCGTGACGCCCGCGGCCGACGAGATCCTGCACGAGCGGGGAGTGGTCGTCGTCCCCGACATCCTCGCCAACGCGGGCGGCGTCACCGTCTCCTACTTCGAATGGGTGCAGAACATCCAGCAGTTCCGCTGGGAGGAGGATCACGTCAACGCCGAGCTGCGCAAGGTGATGGCGAAGGCGTGGCAGAACGTGCACGGGCGCTCGACGGTGGACGGCATCCCGCTTCGCCTCGCCGCGTTCGCCATCGCCGTGGAGAAGGTCGATCACGCCGACCGGCTCCGCGGATACGTCTAGCGGTGGAACTGCCGGCGAGCGCCGCCTGGCGTCATCTCGACGCCCGCGACGGCTTCGAGGTCGTCTTCCTGCGCCGCGAGCGGGACGGCTACCGGCTCGAAGGCCACTCGACGGCGGTCGAGGACGGCAGGGCCTGGGGCATCCGCTACGCCCTCGAGGTCGACCCGCGTTGGCGCACGCGTTCCGCCCACGTCGTCGCCCTGTCGGAGCCGGGGGCGCGCGAGGTGCGGCTCGAGCTGGAAGACGACGGCGCGTGGCGGATAGACGGCGGCCCTGCGCCGCACCTGGACGGCTGCCTGGACGTCGATCTCGAGGCATCCGGCTTCACGAACGCCTTTCCCGTCAACCGCCTCGGGCTCGAGGTGGGGCAGCGCGCCGAGGCTCCCGCCGCCTACGTTGGCGCACCCGGGCTGGAGGTCGAGCGGCTGGAACAGAGCTACCTACGTTTGCCGGACGAGGGAGAGCGCACGCGCTACGACTATGCGGCTCCCAGGTTCGACTACAGGGACGAGCTCGTCTACGACGAGTTCGGTCTCGTGCTCGAGTACCCCGGCATCGCCGTGCGAGTCGTCTGACCTCGCGGCGCGGTGGCGCCCCCGGAAGCGGCCGAAGCGGCCACGCCGGGGGCTGACCCCGCCACCGTCCCTTGCGGACATCGGAGGGGACGCCGCCCCCGAACGCTGCTCACGAAGGTCGGGCACGCGCCACGCCGGCGTCCTGCGCCATCACGGGCCGGTCGGGGCACGTCCCCTCCAGCCCTGTCGGGGTCTGACCCCGACGTGAGCAGAATGGCGGACGGAATCGTGACGGCCTCTGCGCGGCGTCCGGCGCATCCCCCGCCGACCCTCGTACCACTGTCCCGGCTGAACGGGCGACTGCGAGCGGCGCAGGCGGGGACGATCCCCATTCGCCTCATTCGCATCGCGCGGCCCTTTCCCGGTCAACGACCCAGCGTGGCTTGGCGAAAGTCGGCGGGCTGAGAACAAAGCTTGCTCATACGAGGAAGCTGAAGGCCGAGACTCCGAGCAGCGCCGCCGCGGCGAGTTCTCTCCCCTCGTCGAGGAGCAGGATCATCGTGAACCAGGCGAGAAACATGATCCCTCCCGGAATCAGCGCGAAGCCTTGGTTGCGGGCCCAGACCGGGAACGCGGGGTCGCCGTAGTACTGGCCGATGCCGCGGAGGCGACCTGCGCGAAAGAGGACTCCCATCGTCACCGCCGCGGTGCCGGCGACTCCAAACAGAATCAAGATCCAAATAGACAATGGTCGCTGGTCGAGGAGCCTATTCTGCGCCTGCCCGCCTCCGTCTCTGCGGCCTCCGCTGCAAACGGGCGAAGACGCGACGACGCGTCCCAAGTCGGTGCGAATCGTGCCGA
>Ga0081455_10005291_pt1 | contig 14175 bp, 15 predicted proteins | sample TabmetS3T2R1_FD_70207 | JGI IMG/M metagenome (GOLD analysis project Ga0081455, IMG submission 70207) | Tabebuia heterophylla rhizosphere microbial communities from the University of Puerto Rico - S3T2R1 | ecosystem: Host-associated > Plants > Roots > Rhizosphere ... | reverse complement strand
GCCGTCCCGTGGGTCGCAGCGCTGACGCTGGTGATCCTGGCGGCGCTTCGCGCAGTACCCTCGCTGCCACCTCGCATTCGCCGTTCCATCGCCGCACTGGCCGCCATTTCCGGTGTCACCTCGGTCGTGGTGGGTCTCACGATCTTCCTGTGACCGATCAGGGACTCCGATGGGCACATCGCGTTGCGACGCCCTAACCGCGTCGGGCACCGAGGAGCGTTAATTCTGCGGCTTGCGCCTGGTTCGCTGTGGGCCTCGCACAACGAACATCAGCAGCATCAGCACACCGCCATCACCACGACCGAATATGTCGCGTGGGAAGAGCTAACTCCCAGACTTCCGCAAACCGCGGTTATTAATGGAAGTGAAATGAACAATGCTGCCAAGAATATTCCTATCCGAGCGCCGGAGTCATTGCGCCCTTCGGGGAGGCTGGAAAGCTCACGCGCGTATATCAAGTCGATATAGTGATGGCGGCGAAAGATAGAGTCGTACAAGAACAGCGCCGCGGGATACCCCGAGCGGCAGACAAAGTCCCGCTGATCCTCGCTCGCGGCGTCAAAAACCAATGTATTGCTCCAGCAGAAATCGATCTTCAGACGCAGACTATGCCGCCCCGGCCCAACGCGTACCGTTACGGCCTGACCCTCGCCGAGACTGGCGACATCCTGATCATCCACGAACACCTTGTAGTCACATCGACCATCCCTCAGCCCCGGCAGGCGACTAATCCGTATCGTTTCCACGGCGTCCATCATGCCGCCTTGCCGGACCATGTGGCCTGCTCGCTCATTCCGGCCCTCACCTGGGATGTCTCACCGTCAGACTCTGGCTCTTCCGGAGCCGACCCCACCCCTCCGGCTTCCTCGTATTGGCGGCTTCTCAAAGCGGCTGGGCCGGGTCATCCCTGAAGGAGATTGGTGGGTCAAGCCTGGTCTTGTGCCCGTTTCTTTGGCTGGTCGGGCTGCTTTGGGGCAGCGTCGGCTGGGGCTGGGGTCAAGGCTCGGGCCGCAGGACCGACCGCGTAGCGGCCGGAGGGCCTTGATGGCAGCCCCCAGGTGGCGCAGATTCTTATATGCCCGGCCCGGGCGCGTGCATGGTCTCCAGTGGTGTTGGTCGGGCAGCGTGTGTTGCGGCTGCGGTCATCCCTTCGCCGCGACCTGGGGTGCGGCATGGAGCTGTGCGCGCCGATCCACGGGACCAATCAAGGGTGCGACCGCGGCAAGGCGGTCAGACCCGGCGGCGGTCTCGCGCGTGATCCGCGATGTGCTGTGCCGCAAGCGCGACACCGCGGTGGTGCAGTTCCGCCAGCTGGCGCGCGAGATCGCGCTGCTGCTCGCCTACGAGGTGACGCGCGATCTGCCGGTCACGACGACGCCGATCGACACGCCGCTCGCCGAGATGGCGGCGCCCACGCTCGCCGGCAAAAAGCTGTGCGTGGTCTCGATCCTGCGGGCCGGCGAGGGGCTGGTCCAGGGCATGCTCGATCTGGTGCCCTCGGCCCGGGTCGGACATATCGGTATCTACCGCGATCCGGAGACCCTGGTCGCCGTCGAGTATTACTACAAGGTGCCGGAGGACCTGCAGGAGCGTCTGGTGGTCGTGGTCGATCCGATGCTGGCGACCGGCAACTCGGCGGTGGCCGCGATCAGCAGGCTGAAGGAGGACGGCGCCCAGCAGATCAAGCTCGTGTGTCTGCTCGCCGCGCCTGAGGGCGTCGCCCAGCTGCATGGCGTCCACCCGGACGTGCCGATCTTCACTGCGGCGATCGATCGCCAGCTGAACGAACGCGGCTACATCGTGCCGGGGCTCGGGGACTTCGGGGACCGGCTGTTCGGGACGGAGTAGCGCCGGCTAGCTTCCGCCCCCGCCCTCGTAGGCCCGCCCGGCCGCGGCCGGCGGCCGCACACGCCCGACGAAGCCCGCGATCGCCACGATCGTGACGATGTACGGGATCATCCGGATGAACTGGTCGGGGAGCAGCGAGATGACCGGCGCGTCGTTGAGCCGCAGCGGGATCGCGACCGCGAAGCCGAACAGCCACGCGAAGAACATCAGCCGGATCGGGTTCCAGTTCGACAGGATGAGCGCGGCCAGCGCGATGAAACCCAGTTGGACCGTCTGACCCTCGCGCCAGGCGCCGATCACCTCCGCGGCAAGGAAGGCCCCCGACAGGCCAGCGAACGCTCCCGAGAGCAGCACGCCTTGGTAGCGGTACAGCGGGACGCTCACGCCGAGCGACCGTGTCGCCTCGGGATTCTCGCCGCACGAGCGGAGCCGAAGCCCCCATCGCAGCCGGTTCAGCGAATACCACACCGGGATCACCATCAGTGCGGCCACGATGACCATCGGCGATAACCCTTCGAACGCTCGGTCCAGGCCGCCGGGGAGCGAGGAGAGGCCGGGGATGTCGAGCCGGGCCAGATGCGGGCCGCCCGGGTCCGACTGCGTGGACTGACCGTTGAAGAAGGCGTAGGAGAGGAAGCGCGCCAGTCCGATCGCGACCAAGTTGATCACGACGCCCGACACGATGTGGTCGACGCGGAAGGTGATCGTCGCGACGGCGTGGACGCTGGCGAAGATCGCGCCGCACAACGCGCCGAACAGCAAACCGAGGATCGGGCCCCACACCGTACCGAGGCCGACCGTGTCCGTGAAGAACCTCGCGCCGAAGGCGCCGGTCACCGTTCCGATGATCATCAGGCCCTCCAGGCCGATGTTCACGATGCCCGAGCGCTCGCTGAACAGGCCGCCCAGGCCAGTCAGGTAGATGATCGTGAAGTACGTGAGCGAGATCTGGAGCGCGACGGCGATGTCCGTGAACGGCATCAGATCCTCTTCTCGTCGGAGGGCTCGAACGCTTCGGCCCCGGTCTCCTCGGGCCCTCGCGGCCCGGCGCTCTCATCCGGCGCGTCCGAGTCTTCCAGCTCGCCGGCCATGCCGGCGCGTTGCAACTGCCGCGCCGCGAGCCGGCGCTTGGCGATCTGGTAGGTGATCACGACGGTCAAGATCAGCAGGCCCTGCAGGATGATGATGAACTCGCGCGGCACCTGGCTCGAGATCTGTAACGCCACCTCGCCGCGGGACAGGATCCCCCAAAGCAGCGCCGCGAAGATGATGCCGATCGGGTTGTTCTGGCCGAGGAAGGCGACGGCGATCCCCGTGAATCCCAGCCCGATGACGAAGTTGAGCGGCAGATAGCCCCGGTCGGCGAGGATGTTCTGCATCCCCACCAGTCCAGCCAGCGCGCCCGAGATCAGGAACAGACGCACCTGCGTCGAGCCGATCGACACGCCGCCCGCACTGGCCGAACCCGGCGACGAGCCGACGGCCCGCGCCTCGTAGCCCAAGCGCGTTCGGCGGATCAGGAACCAGACGACGATCGCCGCCCCGACCGCCAACATGAACAGCCACGACAGGTGCGCTCCGGGCGTGATCCCGAACGTCGCGCCGAGGTCCCCGGCCAGTCCCGTCTTGGGAAAGACGTTGGTCCGAAGGTCGACGAACGCCCCCTCGGGCGCATCGTTGTACTTGAGTGGTCCGTTGAGCGCCCAGGCGACTAGGCTGATGGCGATCCCGTTGAGCATGATCGTCGTAACCACCTCATGAGCTCCGGTCTTGACCTTCAGGACGCCGGGGATCGCGGCCCAGATCATCCCCCCGACCATCGCCCCCAGCAGCACGAGCGGGACCAGGATCGGCCCCGGCAGGAAGTCGAAGTTGAGTTCAACCACCGCGGCCAGGATCATGGCCACGTAGTACTGGCCCTCCACGCCGATGTTGAACATGCCGCCCTTGAAGCAGACGGAGACGGCCAGGGCCGCGAAGATGAGCGGCGTCGCGATCGACAGGACGTAGCCGATCCCGTCGGCCGAGCCGAGCGACGCGTCGAAGATCGACCGGTAGACCTCGATCGGGTTCTCGCCGTAGGCCAGGATCAGGAGTGAGCCGATCAGCAGGGCGATACCGAAGGATGCCAGCAGCGCCAGCAGCTGGCCCACGAAACTCTCGAGCCAGGCCGGACGCGCGCGGGGCGCGGCCATGGGCGCCGCCATGCCTTCGGCAGACACCTACGCGGCTTCCTCGGGCGCGCGTCCGAGCATGCCGATCCCGACCTGCTCGGGCGGTGCATCGGGCGGGAACTCGCCGGTGATGCTGCCCTCGTACAGCGTGACGATCCGGTCCGAGAGCGCGTAGATCTCGTCGAGCTCGGCCGAGATCAGCAGCACGCCGCGGCCGGCGGCCTTCTGATCGAGGATCTGCTTCCATACGAACTCGATCGCCCCGACGTCGAGCCCGCGGGTGGGCTGCGCCGCGATCAGGAGCTTCGGGTCTGTCTCCAGCTCCCTGGCGAGGATCAGCTTCTGCTGGTTGCCGCCGGACAGCGTCGATGCGGTCACGTCCACGCTGCGCGCGCGGATGTCGAACAGCTTCACGAGCCGCGCGGCCAGGTCCTTGATCTTCTTGATGAACAGCACGCCGAGCGACCCGGAGAAGTCGGCATCGTCCTGGCGGCCGAGCACCGCGTTCTCCCATAGCGACATGTTCAGGACCAGGCCCTGTTCGTGGCGATCCTCTGGGATGTATCCGACGCCGGCGTTTCGGATGTCGAACACCGGCCGCCCGGCGATCGCCGCGCCCTCGAGCTCGATCGTGCCGCCTTCGGGCGTGCGAAGGCCGATCAGGGACTCGGCGAGCTCGCGCTGCCCATTGCCCTCGACGCCGGCGACGCCGAGGATCTCGCCCGCGCGGACCTCCAGGCTGATCCCGTTCAGTTTGCCCTCGCCGGTCAGATCCGCGACCTGCAGCACCGGGTCGCCGATCTGCACCTGCGGCTTGTCGAGCCGGAACAGCACCGGGCGACCGACCATCATCTCGGCCAGCTTGGCCTTGGAGGTCTCCGACGGGCCGGTCTCGCCGACGACACGGCCACGCCGGAGCACCGTGATGCGGTCCGCGATCTCCATGACCTCGTCCAGCTTGTGGCTGATGAACACGATCGTCCGCCCCGCCTCGCGCAGCTTGCGCAGGTTGCCGAACAGGTCCCTCGTCTCGCTGGGAGTGAGCACCGCCGTCGGCTCGTCCAAGATGAGGATCTCTACGCCGCGGTACAGGGCCTTGAGGATCTCGACACGCTGCTCCTCCCCGACCGAAAGTTCTTCCACGACGGCCGCCGGGTCCACGCGGAAGGCGTATGACTCGGCGAGCTCCGCGACTCGTTGCTGCGCCGCCTCCATATCGAGACGCTCGCCGCCCTCCTCGCCCAGGATGATGTTCTCGGTGACGGTGAACGGATCGACCAGGACGAAATGCTGGTGGACCATGCCGATGCCGTTGGCGATCGCGTCGCGCGGCGACGAGATCTTGACCTCCTTCCCGCGCACCACGATCCGACCGCCGTCCGCCGGGTACATCCCGTACAGGACGCGCATCAGGGTGGACTTGCCCGCGCCGTTCTCCCCGATCAGCGCGTGGACCTCGCCGGCGCGGAGCTCGAGGTCCACCTCGTCGTTGGCGAGGACACCGGGGAAGCGTTTGGTGATGCGTTCGAGAACGACGAGGGGCGGGGTCGCGCTGCCCCCCGCCCCGGCGCCGCTGGTCACGCTTCGACCCGCCCGGCCTTACGCGCCTTCGGGCGTGTCGGGCACGACGATCGTTCCGTCGATGATCTGCTGCTTGAACTCGTCCAGCTGCTCGGTGATGTCCGCCGTCAGCAGGTCGGGGTTGGACGTCGCGTAGTCGACACCGTCCTCCGCCATCCCGAAGACCTGGCTCCCGCCGAACGATCCCTCGCCCTGCGCCTGGATCGAGTTGTACACGGCGACGTCGACGCGCTTGAGCATCGAGGTCAGGATCAGCGGCTGCTGCTCGGGGCTGGCCGTCAGGTACTGGTCCGAGTCGACGCCGATGGCCAGCTTCTGCGCCTCGACCGCCGCGTTGAACAGCCCGGCCCCAGACGCGCCGGAGGCGTGGTAGATGATCTCGGCGCCCTCGTCGTACATCTTCGTCGAGAGCTCCTCGCCCTTGACCGGGTCGTTGAACGCCTCCGTGCTGTCGCCGATGTACTCGACGAGCACCTTGATGTTCGGGTCGATCTGGTGGGCGCCGGCCTCGTAGCCCGCCTGGAACTTCTCGATCAGGCCCGTGCCCTGCTGGCCTCCGAGGAAGCCGATCGTGTCGCACTGGCACTTGAGCGCCGCGGCGGCACCGACCAGGAACGATCCCTCCTGCTCCTTGAACGTGTAGTCCGCGACGTTGGGGATCGCGTCGGCGTCGTTGGTGAGGCCGCACGCGGTGCCGCAGGTCGCGAAGCCGTCGACGATCATGAAGTTCTGGTCCGGATAGTCCGGGGCGATCGTGTTCACGCCGGGCGAGAACGAGAACCCGACACCGATCATGAGGTTGAAGCCGGCGTCCGCCAGCGCCTGCATGTTCTGGTCGCGGTCCGAGCCCGTCGAGTTCGCCTCGTTCGTGACGACGTTCTCCTCGCACACGAGACCGTCGGCGATCGCCTGCTGGAGGCCACGGTTCGCCGCATCGTTGAACGACTTGTCACCGAGGCCGCCGATGTCGAACGCGACGCCGACCGTGACGTCGGCGTTACATTCCGCGGCGCCGGTGGTTCCCGTGCCTCCGGTGGCGCTGGTCTCGCCGCCCCCATCGTCATCGCCGCCGCACGCCGCGGCGACGATCGACAGGACGCCGACGAGCACCAACACCTTCGCTCGCCATGAGCGCATGCCTTCCCCCTCCCGTTCCGATGGGTGCCCCGAACGGGGCACGGTCGATTCTCCCGTCGGCGGGTCGAGCCCGTCAAACGAGGTCGTAACCCAAACAAAGTACGGTCCGATGACCGATCCGAGATGTCGCGACGTCCCATCGACGATCGGCTGGGGCGGGGGTTGCGCGAGGGAGGAAGTGCCACGATGGACCGGTTGGAGGACATCCGCGAGCGGTTCGCGAGCTCGGAGTTCCACACGGCGTTCATCGGGGCCAGGCTCGACCGCGTGGCACTCGACGAGGTCGACGTCTCCCTGCAGGTCGAGCCACGCCACCTGAACCTCGCGGGAACGCTCCACGGCGGGATGATCGCCACGCTGGCGGACACGGCGATGGGCCTCGCGTATCGCACGGGCCTGGAGGAGGGTGCGAGCGCGTTCACGAGTTCGCTGTCGATGACGTTCCTGCGACCGGGCGGGGTCGGCGTGGTCACCGCCCGGGGCCGGGTCGTCAAGCGGGGCTCCCGATTCGGCTACGCGGAGGCCGACGTCGAAGACGCCGAGGGGCGCCTGCTGGCCAGGGCGACGGCCACCTTCAGCGTGCTCGCCGCCCCGAACGCCGGTCAGTAGTCGACGTCGATCTCCTGCATCTCCTTGGCGAGCTCGGACAGGGCGCCCTGGAGCTGCATCAGCAGCATCATGCTGCCGTTGATCCGGATCTTGCCCGTCATGAAGGCCGAGACCGGGTTCAGCTCGCTCTTGGCCAGCGCGACCGCGGTGTCGTAGTCCTGCTCGATCGTCGCGTCCGGCTTGTCGGCGTCCCCGGCCTCCAGGTCGACGGTCCCGTCCTCGAACCGCATCCAGTAGCGCTTGGCCCCGTCGGACGTGTTGATGACGTTCTGGATCGTCACGTTCGCCTTGGAGGCGGCCGCGCGGAACGCCTCGCTCGCGTTCAGGCGCTGCTCGAGCTCCTCGGTCCATTCGGGTGAGAGGAACTGCACGGGCACGGTCGTACCTCCTGGGATCGGGTCCGTGGGTCGAGCGGCAGTCTATCGAGGCGTGGTGGTATCGGACGCCGCGAACAGGTGGGGGTCCGTCAGGTGCAGGGCGTCGTTGAGGAACCGCACGCGCCGGCTGTCGCCCTCGATCACGACCGAGTTCAGCGATGCGTTCTCGGGCACGAAGAACATCTCGTGGTCGACGCCGATCAGCGGCGCGACGTACGCGTTGATCACGGCCCCGTGGCACACGATCACGAGGTTGCCGTCCGCGTGCGCGGAGACCGCGCGTTCCACCGCATCCCGGACGCGGGTGCGGAACGGCCCGAGCTCCTCGACGCTCGGCGCGTGCCGCCAGATCGGCTCCTGGTTGCGGATCCGGTGCAGCATCTCCTCGTCGGCGGCCAGGATCTCCTCGAAGCGCTTGCCCTCCCAGTCGCCGAGGAACGCCTCGGCCAGGTCGTCGTCGAACGTCACGTCGATGCCCGCCGCCTCGGCGTAGGGCGCAACGGTCTCGCGAGCGCGGCGAAGGGTCGAGCAGTGCACCGCGACCGGCGCGCTCATCGAACGCAGTCGGTCTGCCAGCAGCCCGGCCTGCTCGCTCCCGCGCGCGCTGAGCGGCGGGTCCCACTGCGGCCCTCGAGGGCCCTGCACGAGGTCGGTCGACTCGAAGTCGGACTCGCCGTGGCGGACGAGGTAGAGGATGCGCTCGCTCATCGGCCGATCCGCCGCCCCTTGCGCGCAACGCGGTCGCGCCCGAACGCCTCGACGTCCTCGCGGCGCCAGACGCGCCCCGACGCGAGCGAGGCAACGGGTTCGGGGAACGAGCCGCGGCGCACGTACGTGGAGACGCGGCGCCGGTCCCACCCGAGGATCTCGGACGCCTCGGCGACGCCGACGAGCTCCGGCACGATCTCGACCCAGAGCAGGGCGTGGTCGCCCGCGGCGCGCCGGATCCCCGCGAGGCAGCCCTCGAGCGTTCGGCGACGGATCTCGGTCCCGCCCACGCGGCCGATCCAGTGCGGCGGCTGGTGGCGCATCGAGGCTCGGATGCGTGACGCCGGCACGACGGCGATGATAGCCGCGCCTACGGGACGGCCGGCCCGCGCGGGCGCCCGCGGGTGCGGTTGAGCTCGATCTGCCAGCAGCGTTCGTGCCAGTGACGGCGCGCGTCCGGATCGTCCTGCGGCACCACCACGAAGTGCCACGTCCCCGGCCGGACGACCAGGTCGCATCCGGGGCACGTGTACGGCTTGTCGCTGGAGACGCGGCGCACGTCGAATCCGGGGAACAGCGCCCAGCCCGGCGCCGCGGACTGCGGCATCCGCGACGGCGGTGCGACCTCCTCGGCGCGCCGGTTCCGCCGCGGCATCAGCCCACCACCTCGCGAACCCACGGCGCCGCGGTCCCCGCGAGCGCCGCGCCGATCGCGCGATCGTCCATCTTGTCCCCACCCGCCCGCTTCTGACCCCGAACCCGGAACGAGTGGTCGCCGCCCTCGACCGGCACCAGCGTCGCCCGATCGCCGAGCCCGGCCAGCACGCCCTCGAGCAGGTCCGGCCGCGCGAAGGGGTCCCTCGTCCCCTCCAGGAACAACATCGGGACCTCGATCCGCGACAGGTGTTCGGCGCGGAGGCGGTCGGGCTTGCCCGGCGGATGCAGCGGGTAGCCGAGGAAGACCAGGCCGGCGGCCGGCATGCCGTCGGCGACGCACATCGAGGCGATGCGCCCGCCGAGCGACTTACCGCCGGCCAGGACCGGCCGACCCTTCGAGCGGCCGGACGCGTCCTCGAACGCCGCCAGCCACGTCTCCCGGAGGACGCGCTCGGGATCTGGGGCACGCCGGCCGCGCTCGAGGTAGAGGAAGTTGAACCGCAGCGTGGCGATCCCGGCCTCCCCCATGGCCCGGCAGAAGCCCGCCAGGAAGGGGTGCTCCATCCCCGCCCCGGCCCCGTGGGCCACCACGAGCGTCGCCACGGCGCTCCTCGGCTCGATCCGGATCGAGCCCACCTCCGCATCCGAGACCGGGATCCGGCCCCGGCTCTCCGGCGTGACCATGCCAGAATCCTGTCAGATGGCCGGCACGCTATACCTCGGGACCTCCGGGTTCTCCTACGACCAGTGGAAGCACGGCGTGTTCTACCCGGAGGGACTCAAGAACCGGGAGATGCTCTCGTACTACGCGAGCCGCTTCCCCTCGGTCGAGATCAACTACACGTTCCGGCGCTTCCCGACCCCGAAGTCCCTCGAGACATGGAAGGCCGAGACGCCCGAGAGCTTCCGGTTCACGCTGAAGGCCAACCAGCGGATCACGCACTGGAAGCGGCTGGCCGACGTCGACGAGGACGTTCGCGACTTCCTCGAGCTCGGGCAGATCCTCGGCGAGCGCCTGGGAACGGTGCTCTACCAGTGTCCGCCGACGCTGCAGTACGACCGCGCGCTGATCGAGTCGTTCGTGGGGTACCTCCCGCCCTCGCCGAAGGCCGCGATGGAGTTCCGACACCCGTCCTGGGTCGACGCCCGCGACCTGCTGCTCGAGCAGGGCGTCGCGTGGTGCGTCGCCGAGACCGACGAGAAGGACCCGGGCCCCGACGACCTGTCGTGGGAGCCGTTCGGGTTCCTGCGCCTGCGCAAGACCGAGTACACGGACGAGGAGCTGCGGGGGTGGGCCGCGCGGATCGGCTCGGCGCTGGAGGCCGGGCACGACGTGTACGCGTACTTCAAGCACGAGGACGAGGGCGCGAGCACGCGCATGGCCGACCGGCTGCGCGAGATGGTCGAGGCGTCGCCTCCGTCGTCCTCGTCGGAGCAGGCCGCGCTTCCCTAGCCGGAGGGGGGCTCGCCCTCGATACGCGAGCGCACCGCCTGCTCGATCTCGGCGACCTGCACCGGCTCGGTCACCTTGCGGCCGAGCGCATCCCGAACGTAGAACGCGTCGACGACCCGAACGCCGTACGTCGCGACCTTGGCCAGATGCACGTCCAGGTGGAGCTCGGCGAGCGCGCGAGTGACGTCGAACAGCAGCCCGAGGCGGTCGGGCGCCCCGACCTCCACGACCGTGAAGAAGTCCGACGCGTCATTGTCGACCGTCACGCCGACGGGCACGTCCTGTCGCGGGCCCGGATAGTACGAGCGCTTCGCGTGGACGCGATGGTCCAGCGCCAGCCGGCCCTCGATCGCGCGCCGGAGCGTCCCCCGGACCTCGCGCCAACGCTCCTCGCCCACCTCGGCGTCGAACGCGCCCTCGACCTCGAACAGGTCGACCGCCACGCCGTCCTCGGTCGTGAACACCTGCGCCGTCAGGATCGACAGGCCGGCGAGCGTGAGCGCGCCCGCGATCATCGACAGCAGCCCGGCCCGGTCCGCCGCCGCGACGGCGAGCGCGTAGGTGCCCGGGCGGGATCCCTCGGACGCGACCGTGCGGACCTCCTGCGCGCCGATCGGGCGGGCGACGAGGCCGAAGTGCGCCCGGACGCGCTCGATCGGGACGGTGGACACGTAGCCGCGCGGCATGCGCATCAGGAAGCGTTCGACGTCGTCGGGGTCCTCTCCCTCGAGCGCCCCCCGGATCTCGTCCGCGCGCTCGGACAGGCGCTCGGCGGCGCCGGGCTCGACGTCGCCGCGCTCGAGCACGCGGCCCACCTTGACGACCAGCTCGCGCACGAGCGCGGCCCGCCAGGGCGTCCAGGCGAGCGGGCCGGTCGCCCGCGCGTCGGCGATCGTGAGCAGCGTCAGGGACGCGAGCCGGGCCGGTTCGCCGATCCGCTCCGCCAGGCCATGGACGAGCTCCTCGTCCTCCAGGTCCCGGCGGGTGGCGGTGTCGGACAGCAGGAGGTGCTCGGACACGAGGAACCGGACGAGATCGGCCGTCGGGCCCTCGGCGCGCATGTGGGCGAGCGTCTCGTCCGCGACGCGCGCACCCCCCGCCACGTGGTTGCCGTGTCCGGTCTTGCCGACGTCGTGCAGGAGGGCGCCCAGGAGGACCGCGTCACGGTCCTCGATCGCGGCGGCCACCTCGACCGCGAGCGGATCGTCGCCCGGGTCACCCAGGAGCACCGCCGCGCCGGCGAACGCGTCCAGGAGGTGCACGTCGACGGACGAGCGGTGGTACGGGTCTCGCTGCGGGCGGCAACGGACGTCGGCCCACGCCGGCAGATAGCGCTCGAGCAGGCCGATGCGGTCCAGCGTCTCGAGCGCGCCCGCCGCCTCCGGGCCGCTCCGGAGCAGCTCCAGGAACGCGTCCCGAACTCCATCGGACCACGCGCCCTCGGGGACGGCGTCCGGCGTCATCGCGTCGAGCGCCGCGGCCGGCATCACCCCGCGGTCGCGAACGACCGAAACGAAGGCGCGCAGGATCCCGTCGGGCGTCGGCTCGATCGCGGGCAGATCGGACGAGCCGCGCAGGAAGCGGTCGAACGCCGACGACACGACGTGCTCGACCTGCCGGCCGTGCTCGAACACGGAGCGCATCAGTCCGTCGACCGCCGGCAGGCCCGGCTCGTCGACGAACCCCATGCCCTCGGCGATCGGCGGCTGCTGCTCCAACACCAGCCGGTCCGACCCCCGGCCGGTCTCCAGATGCAGCGCGCTCCGGACGCGGACGAGGAACTCCTCGGCCTCGTCGACGGCGCGCCGCTCGGTCGCCCGGACGAGCCCGGCGTCCTCGAGCGGGGAGCCGATGGCCGCCCACAGCCACCCGAGCGTCTGGACGTCGCGGAGCCCGCCGATCCCCTCCTTCACGTCGGGCTCGAGCAGCGACGAGACGGACCCGAACCGCTCCCGCCGGACGCGGCGATCGTCCGCCAGCCGGGCGGCGAACCCGCGAGCGTCCGCGCGGACGCGGTCGAGGACGGCGGCGTGCGCCGACGCCCACGTCGCGCCGGCTCCCGCCAAGAGCCGGCCGTCGAGCATGGCGGTCGCCGCGTCGAGCTCGGCGGCGGCCTCCAGGCATTCGGCCGGCGTTCGGACGGCGTGGCCGACGCGAAGGCCGGCGTCCCAGAGCGGGTACAGCAGGCGTTCGGCCAGCGCGGCCACCTGCGGCGCGTTCGAGCCGTCGTGCAGGATCAGCAGGTCGACGTCGGAACCTGGCGAGAGCGCTCGGCGCCCGTAGCCGCCGAGCGCCAGGAGGGCGACGCCCGCGACCGAGTCCAACGAGCCGAACAGATCCCGGAGACAGCCGTCGACGATCTCGGCGCGACGTGAGGCCGACCACCGGCCGTGGTGGCCGGTCGCGTACGCGCGGTCCAGCGCGCGGAGGTCCTCGGCGAGCCGCGCAACCGACGGAGGCGGTTCGGCCAGGTCGACCGGAGGCGGCGGTTCGCCCACGCTAGAGGGCGTCGGGGCCCATCTCGCCGGTTCGGATCCGCATCACCTGTTCGACCGGCGTGACCCACACCTTGCCGTCGCCGATCTTGCCCGTCCGGGCGGCCTTGGCGAGCGCCTCGACGACCCGATCCACCTGGTCGTCGTCGCAGAGCACCTCGACCTTCACCTTGGGGACGAAGTCGACCTGGTACTCGGCACCGCGGTAGATCTCGGTGTGCCCGCGCTGGCGGCCGAACCCCTCGACGTCGGTGGTCGTCAGGCCGTTGACGCCGAGGTCCTGCAGTGCCTCCTTGACCTCGTCGAGCCGATGAGGTTTGACGATCGCGACGACGAGTCTCACGGCGCTCCCGGTTCCGGACGAGCGCCCAGCTTAGCGAGCCCTCGCGCGCCGGTCGCTATTCGCCGGACGCCTTCTTGCGCGCGGCCGGCTTCTTGGCGGCCGTCGGGCGCTTGGCCGCCGGCTTCTTGGCCGAGGAGCGCTTGGACCCGCCGCGCCGCGCGCCCGAGGACGACGGCGTCTTGTCCTTGGCGGCGGCCACCGAGGCCTTCAGCGCCTCCATCAGGTCCACGACCCGGGCCGGCGCCTCCTCGGTCGGCGCCTCGATCGGCTCGCCGGCGACCTTCTTCTCGACGATCTCCAGCAGCGCCTCGCGGTACTCGTCCTTGAAGCCCCCGGGGTTCCACGGCTCGGTGAGGCTGTCGATCAGCGACCGCGCCATCTCGACCTCGTTGTCGCGAACCTTCTCGTCCGCCGGCACCGTGTCGAACTCGGCCGCCCGGACCTCGTCGGGCCAGTACATCGTCTCGAGCACGAACACGTCGTCCTTGAACCGCAGGGCCGACAGGTGCTCCTTGTCCCGGAAACTCACCTTGGCGATCCCGACCTTGTTCTCCTCGGTCAGGGCCTGGCGGAGCAGCGCGTAGGCCTTGGCGCCGGTCTCGTCGGGGACGAGGTAGTAGGACTTCTTGAACAGGATCGGATCGATCTCGTCCAGGTCGACGAACTGCTGGATGTCGATCGCGCGACTGGACTCGACCGGGACGGCGTCGAAGTCGTCGTCCTCCAGGACCACGTACTTGTCCTTCTCGACCTCGTAGCCCTTGACGATGTGGTCGAAGTCGACCTCTTCCCC
>Ga0081455_10005290_pt1 | contig 14175 bp, 13 predicted proteins | sample TabmetS3T2R1_FD_70207 | JGI IMG/M metagenome (GOLD analysis project Ga0081455, IMG submission 70207) | Tabebuia heterophylla rhizosphere microbial communities from the University of Puerto Rico - S3T2R1 | ecosystem: Host-associated > Plants > Roots > Rhizosphere ... | reverse complement strand
GGCCATTGCGCCGAGCCGATGTCACCTGACCGGTGTAGAACAGCCACTCGAGAGCCTGCTTGACGACCGACCAGTTCCACCCCCATCCGCCGCCTCGCGGGACGGGGACGTCGACCTCGATCTCCCGAGCCGTCAATGGCCCGCGGTCGCGCACCTCGTCGAGAACCCAGTCGACGATCTCCGGATGCTCCCGAGCGATCCGCGTCATGCTGCCCCACGCACCGTCAGCGGTGGACATCCGAAAGCGGAGGGCCGGCTGCAGATCGACCCGGACCAGCGACGCCTCGTGCGCCCAGTACTCGAACATCCGCCGCGGAGCTCGACCGTATGCCCGGTCGAGCAGCGCCGGTGGGTAGGGGCCGATCCGCGAGAACAGCGGGACGTAGTGGGCCCGCGCGACGATGTTGATCGAGTCGATCTGGAACAGGCCGAGTCGATCGACCACCCTCGCGAGCGCCCGCGGGGTGGGCGCGACCGGGCGCCGATCCGTGAACCCCTGGGCGGCGAGGGCGACTCGCCGAGCCTGCAGGCGGGTGAGCCGCTCGCGATGCGCAGATGACGTCACGGCGCGACAGTACGGCCCGCCGCCGACAGCGCTTCTCGCGAGAGCCCTAGACGGCCAGCCGGATCACCCCGTAGTCGTAGCCGCGGCGCCGGTAGACGACGCTCGGCTGCTCGGTGCCCCGGTCGATGAAGAGGAAGAAGTCGTGGCCGACCAGCTCCATCTCGTACAACGCCTGGTCGAGGGTCATCGGCGTGGTCTGGTGGGTCTTCTCGCGCACCACCGGTGGCCCGTCGCCGACGACCTCCAACGGACCGACGTGGTGAACCGCGGTCGAGCCGGCCTCTTCCTCGGCCGCGGCTATCGCCGTCGTGGCACCGGTCCCGTTGGCACTGGCCGCGGCCGCGGCCGCCCCCAGCGACATCGGCCTCCGCTGTCCCCGATGGATTCGGCGCCGATCGGCGGCCTTGCGCAACCGCGCTTCCAGCTTGTCCCAGGCGCCGTCCAGCGCCGACATCTTGTCGTCGGCGGCGGCCTCGGCCCGGATGACGGGTCCGCGCGAATGAACGGTGAGCTCGACTTTCCACGCGCGACTCGCGAGCCGCGGATTGCGCTCGGCCGTCACCTCGACGTCGACCCGGATGACCCGATGGTCGTACTTCTGCAAACGCGAGAGCTTGTGGGACACGTGATCCCGAAAACGATCCGAGACCTCACAGTGCCGGCTCTTCACCACGATGTCCACATGACCTCCTCCGTCAGCGGAGTCGTCAGACGCCCGAAGACGTCCTGGCATGACGACGGCACCCGGTATTGAGGTCTCAGATCCTTGCGCCTCGCCTCCTCGGCGATGCCTGTCGTGATCTGCAGTCCCCGACGGGTGCCATAGTCAGACGCTAGTCCGTGACGGGCCGAAACGGTAGCCGCTGGAACCGGGCAAATCGACCCGCGAGACAGAACCGGCTCATCGTCGCACCGGCCGGCTACCCGACATGCGGGGTCCGCCGGCGAGTCGCGGCGACCGTGACGACGGCCACCGGGCGACCGCCGACGGCTCGCAAGGCCCGAACCGCCTCCGCGGCCGACGCGCCGGTGGTGATGACGTCGTCGACCACGACCAGCGGACTCCGCAGGGCGCGGCCGCGCGCCAGTGCCGGGGCGACCCGAAGTGCGCCGTCCAGATTGGCCGCCCGCTGCCTCGCGGACAGGCCGGCCTGGTCACGGACGTCGCGAGCCGACCGCAACGCGGCGACCACCGTGACCGCGTGCCCACGACGCCGGAGTCGACGAGCGGCGATCCGAGCCGTGCCGAGAACGGCGTCGTGGCCCCGCTCGCGGACGGCGGCCGGAGCCGACGGCATCGGCACGAGGACGCAGGAGGACAGGTCGAGGCGCCGGAGCACGATCTCGAGCGGGACGGACAGCAACCTCCCCAACGGACGGACCAACCCGAATCTCCCGTGCTCCTTCGCGGAGACGATCAACTCGCGGATCCGGCCCTCATAGCGACTGGCCGTCATCGGGAGCACGGGAGTCGGGTCCAGCAGGCCCGGTGGCGTCGGGTCCGGCCACGACTCGACCGGAACGGCGACACAGGCGGCCTCGCAGTCCGAGCAGAGCCGCCGACCGGGCCGGTCGCAGCCGGCGCATCGGCCGCCGAGCAGCAGGTCGCTGGCGGCGTCCCGCCAGGTGGAGGCCTCCACATCGCCCAGCCTGCAACGCTTCGGCCTCGACTGGTCGGTGGCCGCCGAATCTGTGGACGACAGCCACCGCAGCGACTGTGGACGACGGCCGCGCAGCGGTATGGGCCGCTAGCCGGCGTGGGCTCGCTAGCCGGGGAAGGTGGGCGCCGACAACGGCCGAGGGCTCACCTGAATCCACTCGCCGTCGTTGTCGAACCACAGTCGACCACTCGCGTTCCGGACGTAGACGCCACCCTCCGAGAGCGACGGCACCAGCGTCTCCGGCACACCGAGCTCGGTCGGCAGCACCCACTCGTTGATGAGCTCGGAGCCGTCGATCCGGACCGTGTAGGGCTCGACCGCCGCGCCGCTCGCGCTGCCGAGCACGCCGAGTGTGGTCCCGTCGACCCAGGCCACGCTGCGGACGTCACTCAGGAGGTCGCCCGTGGTCACGAGATCGTGTACCCCGACCACGCCGACCGCCGAGGTTCCGTCGTCGGCGAACCGGATCTGTCCCAGCACCAGACGTGGCGGGCCGGGGCCACCGGCTCCGATCCGCTGTGCGATCGCCGCGAACCGGGTGCCGTCCGGCGACAGCGCCAGGGACCGCACCCGCTCGCGACTCAGCGGGCCGGAGGGAAGCGGCCGCACGGCACCGCCGGAGCGAACGACCAGCAGCTGCGATCCCCCCGGCTCGCGGTCGACCACGAGCCATTCCCGGGTAGGCGTCGCGACCGGCTGGGACAGATCGGTCCCCACGTAGTCGAGCGTCGTGGGAGTCTGTCCCCTGGAGTCGTACAGCTTCCCGGTCAGCAGCGTCCTGCCGCCCGAGCCGACCGCGAGCAGCCGGTCCAGTTGGAGATCCACATCGAAGGACCGGATGCTCTGGGCGCGCCCCCACATGCTTTCCGGCTGGGGATCGACGCGGACACCCTCGCCGGCATCTGGTGAGTCGTAGACCTCGACGAGCCGGCCCGCGTCCAACGCGAAGAGCTGGTTTCGCGCCGGCTCCACAGCCAGGTTGTAAGGCAATTCACTCACGTCTTGCACCGCCGGCTCGCCGGGACCCTCCCAGGGCGCCCCGTCGGCGAAGATCCGGACGCCTTCCACCCCCGGTATCTGTGAGACGGTCGTGACCAACTGGGCGGACACGAGTTTGCGCCGCTCGGAATCCAGACCGAGCAGCGGGCCACTCAAGCGGATCTCCGCGATGCCTTCGGGCGTGATGGACACGGACAGAACGGAGGTGTCCGGTGGCACGAACGTCAGCGACTGTTGTCCCTGCTGAGCCGGCGGACCGTCCAGTACGCCCTGCACCAGGGTGGTGGCCAGTTGATCGCCGGTCGGGAGATAGATCGGGTACGGGACGAGGGCATTGCCCGACGGTGCGAAGAAGTACAGCGAGTACGGCTTGTAGTAGTTGCTGAAGGTGAAGTCGGCGACGTAGTACGCATTGATCGGGTTCGTGATGCGCCACTCACCGTCCTCCTGCCGCAGCAGGTAGTGATGGACCTCGGACGCCTCGGACGTGGTCACCGCGCTGTAGGCGCCGCGCCCGTTCAGCGTCGCCAGGCGCTGGACATCGAGGTCCACCCTCTGACGGTTCGGAGTCGGCGTCGTTTCGAAGTCCACGTAGACCACAACCCGCCGGAACGGGTTCCAGGCAGCCGCGGCCTCCTTGGTCAAGAACTGTTTCGCGAACTCGGTGGTCGGCGGGCTGGCCTGCATCGCATCGATGAAGCCCGCGACTGTCTCGGTGGGAGACGCACCCGGCGCAGGCCCCGCCGGTTCGATCTGCACCAGATCCTCTTCGCTCTCGATCTCGCCTTGCACCCGGGTGGTCGGCCCGGAGTCCGGGATATCCGCACAGGCCGCGAGGACACCCGCCGCGAGGGCGACCGCCAGCCCGGCTCGAATGGCGCGCGTCCGGCTCATGGCTCACCCGCCCCGAGGTCGAGCCGCTCGTAGGCCTGCCCGACCTCCAGCTCCGGCTCGTCGCGCGGCACCAGGGGAAGCGGGGAGCGACGCAGCTCGCCGCCGGCCCGGCGCGGCAGGGTGAGCCGGAACTGGGCTCCCCGTCCCGGCTCCCCCCACGCCTGCAGCCAGCCGCCGTGCAGTTGGGCGTCCTCGAGGGCGATGGCCAGACCCAGACCGGTGCCGCCGGCGCCGCGAGCCCGGGCCGGATCGGCTCGCCAGAAGCGGTTGAAGACCAGGGTCGCCTCGCCGGGATGGAGACCGATCCCCCAGTCGCGGACCGTCAGCGCCACCGCGTGGTCGTCGCCGGCCACCCGGATCACGATCTCGTGGGACTGGCTGTAGCTGATGGCGTTGACGACCAGGTTGCGGATGATGCGATCGATGCGACGGACGTCGGCCTCGACCAGACACGGCGGTTGGTCGACGACGACGCGGAGGCTGGTGCCGTGGCGCTCGGCGAGCGCCTGGTAGGCGGCCAGCGACTGTTCGGCGAGACCGGCGAGGTCGACGGTCTCCAGATCGAGCCGAGCCGCCCCGGCGTCGAACCGGCTGACCTCGAGGAGATCGGTCAGCAGGGACTCGAACCGGTCGAGCTCGGCCTGCAGCAGTTCGGCCGCCCGGCCGGTCGCGGGATCGAAGTCGGTGCGCGCGTCGTGTAGCACGTCGGCGGCCATCCGCACGGTCGTCAGCGGAGTTCGCAGCTCGTGGGAGACGTCGCTGACGAAGCGACGCTGCATCCGCGACAACTCCTCGAGCTGGCGGATCTGCCGCTGCAGGCTGGCCGCCATCTGGTTGAACGAGATGCCCAGCCGGGCGATGTCGTCCTGCCCGCGGACGTGCATCCGCTCCTCGAGCCGGCCGGCCGCGAGCCGCTCGGCGATCCGCCGGGCCAGCCGGACGGGTGTCACAACCTGACGGGTGACCAGCCAGGCCACCGCGGCGATCAGGGCGAGCAGAACGATCCCGGCCGACACCAGACCGCGCTGCACCCAGGAGAGCGTCTCGGCCTGGTCGTCCATCGAGAACAGGTAGAACAGCGCGTACTGGTCGCCGGAGCTCGCGATCTCGATGCGGGATCCCACGATGACGCCCGGCGAGGCCCGGTCGCTGTCCAGATAGGTCATCTCGGAGAAGGCCCAGTACAACCCGTCGGAGCGAGCGACCTGATCGAGGAGGTCGATCGGGATGCTGTTCTTGCTCACGCCGCCGGTGCGGAAGGTCTGGGCGTCAGCGGTGAACCCCCGATCGATCGGGCCGGTCAGCAGCAGCTGATAGTTGCGCGACGTCCCGCCCTGGCCCGCCAGGCTCTCGACCTGGGTGAGGAGCAGTCGCGTCAGGTCGTTGGAATCGGTGACCGGCTGCTCGTCGAGCTGCTGTTGGGCCAGCTGAACCCCGGCCCGGGCCTCCGAGATCGACTGCTCACGCTTGCTGTCGGTGAGGCCGTCGGCGACCTGGCGGGTCAGCATCCAGCCCACCAGCGTGATCACGATCGTGCTGAGGACCAGCGTGCCGATAACCACCCGGGCCTGGATCGATCGCAGCCAGCCGTACTGGAGCGCGCGCAGGACCCTGGTCAGCGCATCGACGCCGGTGCGCCACCACCGGTTCAATGCCGCCTGCGTCGTCGTCACCGAAGTCCCGCCCTCTCGGGCCGCGCCTGCGTGCCCGGGTCCAGATTAGGCCGTGAATCCGCCCCGCGTCGTACGGCCTGACCTGCGACGACCCCGGTCGGTCTCGAATCAGCCGGCGTTCGCCTTGTATCCCACGCCGCGCACCGTGACGACGATCTCCGGGTGCTCGGGATCGTGCTCGATCTTGGAGCGCAGCCGTTGGACGTGAACGTTGACCAGTCGGGTGTCGGCCGCATGGCGATAACCCCAGACCTGCTCCAACAGCACCTCGCGGGTGAACACCTGCCAAGGCTTGCGGGCCAGGCACAGCAGCAGGTCGAACTCGAGTGGGGTGAGCGCGATGGACTTGCCGCCTCGCTTCACGCTGTGACCTGCGACGTCGATGACCAGATCGGCGATCGTGATGGTCTCCGGCGCCTCCTCACCCAGGCGGCGCAGCCGGGCCCGGATGCGTGCGACCAGCTCTTTCGGCTTGAACGGCTTGACGATGTAGTCGTCGGCGCCGGACTCCAGGCCCACGACGATGTCGACCGTGTCGTTCTTGGCCGTGAGCATGACGATCGGTACGCCCGATTCGGCGCGGATGGCCTTGCAGACGTCGACGCCATCCATGCCGGGCAGCATCAGGTCGAGCAGGACGATGTCCGGTCGCTCGTCTCGGAATATGCCGAGCGCCTTGTCCCCTGTGCCGCACACGACGGTCTCAAAGCCCTCGTTGTTGAGCACGATCGTCAGCATCTCGGCGAGCGCGGTGTCGTCGTCGACGACGAGAACCGTCCCCTTGCTGCCGGATCGTGCCGGATTGGGATCGTTGTCCACCTGTGATCTCCCAGGAACGCGTGTCGGGGCTGCCCCGCCCCACATCCCTCACATTACGGCGTGGAGTTGCGAATGCGGGAACAGCCCGGACGCGCGTGTTCGCCGACAGACCGCGCGGACCTCAGTATCGGTAGTGATCCGGCTTGTACGGACCGTCCACGTGGATGCCGAGGTATGCGGCCTGGTCCTTGCTGAGCTCGGTCAACTCGACGCCGAGCGCACCCAGGTGCAACCGGGCGACCTCCTCGTCGAGGTGCTTCGGCAGCGTGTGGACGCCGAGCGGATAGTCGTCGGCCCCGGTGAACAGCTCGATCTGGGCCAGCACCTGGTTGGTGAACGAGTTCGACATCACGAAGGACGGGTGCCCGGTGGCGTTGCCGAGGTTCATCAGGCGCCCCTCGGACAAGACGATGATGCTGTGCCCGTCCCGGAAGTCCCAGACGTCGACCTGCGGCTTGACCGTACGGCGCTGGATCCCCTCGACAGCCGCCAGACCGGCCAGGTCGATCTCGTGGTCGAAGTGCCCGATGTTGCCGATGATGGCCTGGTGCTTCATCCGGGCTATGTGGTCGACCGTCACCACGCCCTTGCAGCCGGTCGCGGTGATGACGATGTCGGCCTGGTCGATGACGCTGTCCAGCTTGGCGACCTGGTAGCCGTCCATCGCGGCCTGCAGCGCGCAGATCGGGTCGATCTCGGTGACGATCACCCGGGCACCCTGGCCGCGCAGCGACTCGGCGCAGCCCTTGCCGACGTCGCCGTAGCCGCATACGACGGCGACCTTGCCGCCGATCAGGACGTCGGTGGCCCGGTTGAGGCCGTCGATCAGTGAGTGCCGGCAGCCGTACTTGTTGTCGAACTTCGACTTGGTGACCGAGTCGTTGACGTTGATCGCAGGGAACAGCAGCTTTCCGTCGCGCATCATCTCGTAGAGGCGGTGTACGCCGGTCGTCGTCTCCTCGGTCACGCCCTTGATGCCGCCGGCGACCCGGGTCCAGCGATCGGTCGACTCGGCGTACGCGACGGTCAGCGCGGTGAGGACCTCCCGCATCTCCGGGTTGTCGGTCGACTCGGGAGACGGGACCTCGCCGGCCTTCTCGTACTCCACACCCAGGTGCAGCAGCAGGGTGGCGTCGCCGCCGTCGTCGAGGATCATGTTCGGCTGCTGCTCGTCGGGCCACTGCAGGATCTGCTGGGTGCACCACCAGTACTCGGCGAGCGTCTCGCCCTTCCACGCGAAGACGGGGACGCCGGTCGGCTGGTCGGCGGACCCGGTCGGGCCGACGACGACCGCGGCAGCGGCGTGATCCTGGGTGGAGAAGATGTTGCAGCTCGCCCACCGGACCTGCGCGCCCAGCGCGGTCAGCGTCTCGATGAGGACCGCGGTCTGCACGGTCATGTGCAGCGAACCCGCGATCCGGGCGCCGGCCAGCGGCTGGCTTTCGGCGTAGCGCTCCCGCATCGCCATCAGGCCGGGCATCTCGTGCTCGGCGAGTGAGATCTCGGCGCGGCCGAAGTCGGCCAGGCTCAGATCGGCAACCTTGAAGTCCATGTGAAGTCCTTACTTCCGTGTGTACGTCAGCCACCGCGTTGATCCGTCACTTAGGCTCCGACGATCCGCGGGCCGGGCGACCAAACGGTACGTGGTCGGTTGGCGGATCGTCGCGGCCTAAGTGACGGATCAACTCGTGCGGTCCTCGTGCCAGGAGACTTCCCGGCCCACGGGCCTTCTGGCCCCACACGGGAGGACCTCCTCAGGATAACGGCTCCGGCGAGGGCTCGGCGGCGGCCGTCTCCCGGTAGATGTCGGGCTCGAGGTAGATGAGCGTGTCCAGCGGGACGACCGCCCGGACCGCGGCCTCGGCGGCGTTGATCCGGCTGGCGACGGTGGAGGCCGAGTCGTCATGCTCGACGGCGATCTTGGCGGCCACCAGCAGCTCGTCGGGACCGAGGTGCAGGGTCTTGAGGTGGATGATCCGGTCGACGCCGGGGGTCTCCTCGATCGCCGCCCGGATCGCCCGGATCGCCCGGGGGCTGGCCGACTCGCCGAGCAGCAGGCTCTTGGTCTCGATGGCCAGGCAGACCGCCACGCAGACGAGCAGCAGGCCGATCGCCACAGTGCCGGCGACGTCCCAGTAGGCGTTGTCGGTGAGCAGGGCCAGGCTGATGCCAATGAAGGCGAAGATCAGACCCAGCAGTGCGGCCAGATCTTCGAGGAGGACGACCGGTAGCTCCGGCGCCTTCGCGCCGCGGATGAACTGCACCCAGCCGGCGCCGCCACGGACCTTGTTGGATTCGTGGATCGCGGTGCGAAACGACCACGACTCCATCAACATGGCGGCGATCAGCACCACCAGCGGCACCCACCACCACCTGCCCTCGAGCAGCTCGTTCGGGTGGCCGGCGTGGACCTCCTCGTACTTGTGGAACGCCTCGTACAACGCGAACAGGCCGCCGACGCTGAACAAGACGATCGCCACGATGAAGCTGTAGATGTAGCGATCCCGGCCGAATCCGAACGGATGCTCCGGCGTCGCCTCCCGGCGCGAGCGGCGAGCGCCGATGAGCAGCAGGAGCTGGTTGCCCGAGTCCGCGACGGAGTGGATCGCTTCGGCCAGCATCGACGACGCACCGGTGATCGCGAACGCGATGAACTTGGACACCGCGATCCCGAGGTTGGCGCACAACGCGGCGACGACGGCCTTGGTGCCTTCGTTAGCGGACATCGGCTCCCGATCTGGTGGGCGTGGTGTCGCTATCCTGCCCGACCGGCGCTGACCCGGCACAGGCATCCCTTGCCGCGTACGACGATGTCGGGCCGCAGTCCGGGGACGAAGGCGGACTCCCCGTGGCGAAGCTCGAGCTCGGTCCCGCCGGTCGCCACGGTGTAGGCGCCTTCGAGACACAGCAGCAGCTGCGCACCGGCGGCGTCGGACGCCAGCGGGTAGGGCCGGTTCGGCACGTCGGTCACGACGCCGAGGGCGAGGTCCGCCTCGGCGGGCGCGTAGACGCGCTCGATCCCGACCGGGCGCGACCGGGTTCGCCCGCAGCCCGGATCGGTGATCAGCCCGGCGAGGAAGCCGTCGGCGTCGGTCGGCTTGGACGTGAGACCGGCCCGCACGACCGCGTCCGAGCTGGACTGCACCTCGACGCCGAGCCCGGACAGGTAGGTGTGCGGCTGACCCGGCCGGCACACGATCGCCTCGCCCGGCGCCAGAGACACATCAGCCAACAGCAACGGCGCCAGCACCGCCGGGTCGGCGTCGTGGTGCACGGCAAGCTCCTCGACCGCCGCCGACACGCCGGTCCATCGCGGCAGCCGGCGCAGCTCGGCGCGGACCGCACCGATCTGGCCGGCGTCGGTCGTCCGGAGCAGCCGGGCGAGGCCGTCGCGAAGTGCCTGCTGGCTCCCCGTCTGCGTCAGCAGGTCGTCGACGAAGGACCTGACCCGTTCGTCGCGGGCCGCCGCGCCCAGGTCGGTCAGCAACGCGCGTACGACGGCGACCTCGCGGAACCCACACAGCACCCGGCACGGCTGCCAGGCGTAGAGCATCTCGGTCTTCGCGTCGGGACCGGACCGGGGATGGATCTGGAGGGACAGCGGCGCGCCGATGGCGGTCACCTTGGCCAGGAACGGCAGCCGCGGTTGGCCTCGGGCGCGAAGTACGGCGGCGAGGTCGTGCCACCGGTCGCCGATCCGTACCGACGAGGGCTCGGTCTCGTGGGCGCCGATCCACAGCTCGGCCTGCGGCCCGCCGTCCGGCGTCACGCCGAGCAACTCGGGGATCGCCTCGGTCGATCCCCAGTCGTAGCGGCGGACGGGGTTGCGCATCGCGTACATGGCGTCAGGTCGTCGCCTGGTCGGAGCCGAGCCCGATACCGAGGTACGCCGCGGCGTAGCTGCCCTGGGACAGCAAGGACGCGTACCGCGCGATCTCGGGTCCGTAGTCGCACTCCAGCGTCTTCACGCGTACACCGTGCTGCTCGGCGCCGGCCATGAGGCGGCCGCGCTGGACGCGTACGACCGAGTCCTGGGTGCCGTCGTCGAGGATCACCAGCGCCGGTTGGGTGGCCGACGCGCGCGACTCGTACGGGTCGGCGAACACGTCCGGCGGAGACGCGGCCGAGATGACCGGAAGCAGGTGGTCGGCGTCGGCGGCCAGCGACGATCGACCGGACACCCGGCGGATCGCCTCGGCGACCCGGCGAGCGGCCCGCGCGGCCAGCACCGAGCCGCCCCACAGCAGCGGGTTGACGTCGGCCAGCAGCAGGGCGAGCTCCTTGGCGGGGTTCTGGACGATGTCGTGGAAGGGAGAGCAGTCCTCGGCGACCTGGTCGAGCGCGGAGGCGACCTCCTCGGCGTCGACGTCGGGTCCGAGCTCAAGCACATGGAGCGCCAGCAGCAAGACGACCGCGGCCGCCAGCGGGTCGCCGGTCGCCACCGGCAGCAGCGTCGTGTAGCGGCCGACGGCCATCTCAGCGACGTCGGAGCGCGGGTCGCAGGTGACGATCAGGGCCGATCCGCGGCGGGTCGCCTCGGACACCGCGGACGACGCCGAGACGTCGCCCTGGGTCTGGGCCATCACCACGACCGCGTCCAGCGCCCCAACCCAGCCCGGGAGCCCCGGCCCCGGCCAGGCGACGAACGGGACCGGGCACCACGGCTCCAGGACAGCACGGAGCAGCCGGGAGTCGTTGCCCGCCGCCACCACCGCTCGAGGCCGCACCTCGTCGGCGAAGCCACCGAGGACCTCCTGCGCGGCGGCGACCTCACGCCGCACGCGGGCACCGGCCTCGGCCAGTTGGCGCAAGCTTTCATCCGCGGCAGCCAGGGCCGCGGGATCGTCGAGCAAGGCGTCGTCGAACACGCGGTATCGTCCTTGCCTCCGGATTAGGCGTCTGCCGGCTTGGCCGAGGGCCCGTCGCCGTCGCTCGTCCCGGGCCGCCGCGCCTCTTCGACGAGCATGACCGGGATGTCGTCACGCACCGGGTAGGCGAGCCCACAACCGTCACAGACCAGCTCGGACGCCGACTCGTCGACCGACAGGGTGCCGTGACAGTCGGGACAGACGAGGATCTCCAACAACGTGGGATCGAGGTTCATCACTGACTCCTGATCGTGTCGAGTACGCAGTCGCGCGTTCGATGCCCGCACATTGAACCACCATTCCGGCCCGGACACGGTCGGACCGTCGAGGTGGCCGGCGGCGATGTCGGGTTCGGCAGCGGATTCGCGGCCACCGCTATGGCACGTGGTCGTCGAATCGCTGCAGCAGCACTCGGGTCCACTCCAGCGTGTCTTCGGGCCGGCGTACCGGGACGAGCGCCACCGGGAGGCGCCGAACCGAGGCGTCGTTGCCTCCCTCCTCCAAGCGATCGCCCACGAAGATGAGCTCGCTCAGCGGAATGCCGAGAGCGTCGGCCAATCGTTCGATTCCGAAGGCCTTGTCCCGGCCGGGTCTCGTCACGTCTATCGAGGACGACGCGCCGCTGGCGACCGACAGATGGGGCAGTCGCTCCGCCGCCAGTCGCCGGATCCGCTCCTTCTTGGCCCCGTCCGGATCCCATGCGAGCTTCACCTCGAGGGGAGCCTTCTGGCCGAACACGGAGTAGGTGATCTGGCCACCCCGATCATCGATGTAGTCCCCCCAGCGACGCGACTCGAACAGCCCGAGCTCTCGGGCGACATCGAGGAGCACATCCGGCACGCGCTCGCGGTCGTCCTCGTCGAGGTCCTCCCGGAACGCCTCCTGCCAGTCGCCGTCGGACCAATGGCGACGTTGCGTACCGCAGGCCGGGAGCAGGTGCAGACGACATCGATCCGCGTCGGCCAAGCCGAGTTCTTCGAGGTAGGGCAGCACTTGAACCTCGATCAGCTCGAACCGCCCACCCGTCACGATGCCCACGTCGATCCGATGCACCAGGTCCAGGAGTGCTCTGGCCATCGGCTGCTCGATCGGGACCTTCGATCGGGTCAACGTCCCGTCGAGGTCGAAGACGACGCACTCCGGCAGCCCGCCGCTGCGGCCGGTTTCGGCATCAGGGGTGGACTCCGGCGTCGCCAGCCACAGGGTGCTCATTCGGCGACCGCTTCGGGAGACGTCTGGCCATCCTTCGCCAGCAGTCGGCCGAGCCGCTGGTAGCTCAACTGGCCCCGATCGACGTATTCGCAAGCTTCCTCGTATTCAGGCGGAGGATCCCCGGCCTTCCGCCAAAGTCCGACACAGGTCATCTCGGCAGCCGTGGCTGCTTGAAAACCGCTGAGCGAGTCCTCGACAGCGACGCAGTGAGCAGGATCCAGGTCCAAAAGGCCCGCGACCTTGCGATAGACGTCGGGCTTTGGCTTCGCGTGACGAACCTCCAGCGCGGACGACACCGCCCGAAATCCGTGCTGTGCCACGCCCAGCCGGCCGGCGATGGCGGCCAACACGACATCCATGAACACTCGGGAGGAGTTCGAGGCAACGGCCGTGGGAGAGTCATCAGCCCACAGTTTCGCCACGACGCTGACCGAGCCCATGATGAGGAGGTCATCGTCATGATCACCGAACGTCTCGGTCGCCTGTTCGATCACCTCATCACCCATTTTCTGAACGACGTGATCCGGCGTGTTGACGATGCCGCGAGATTCCAAAAACCGTGTGATCGTGTCGGGCACCCGGCCGCCCTCGTACGCGACGAGTTCATCCGGAGACACATAGCCGTCGAGGTGCCGGCTCAACACCGCCGCGTACGCGGATCGCCAGAGTCCCTCGGAATCGACCAGAACTCCGTCCAGGTCAAACACGGCTGCCTTGAACACCTATGCACCTCCTCGCTGCGTGCTCCCCGCTTCGCCGGATTCGCGGCCTTTTAACTGAACGATGACGATCTGACGGTTCTCGGTTGATTCGCTGGAGACTGCGACCTCGTACAACACCACGATCCTATTCACGTAGCGGGTACACCGTTGGCGCACGACCACTGCGAGGATCGCGACGAGGATCAGGCTTGCGACCAGGCCCGCAGCCGCTCCGACCCATCCCTGAAGGCCGTGATCGTCATCAGCGATCCGCTTGACGAGTCGGGCCGCGAAGCCGAACGCGACGACTCCGGCCATGAGAAGGAGCACCCGCTCCAGGCGCAGTCGGCGTAGCTGTGACTCGATCTCGACGTAGAGCTGCGGATGCTGCAGAACGGTGAGGCGCCGGAGCTCACGTTCGGGACATAGGTCGGCTTGCGCTCAGCGACCAGGCTCTCCGCTGCGATCGCCCACCCGGCTTCGCCATCGGTCCGGCCGGATCGGCTTCACCGTCCGAGGTCGACATCCCCGACTCTGGCCGCGGCGCCAAAGCCTTGGTCGTGCAGATGACAAAGTCCAGTCGGCCCCGAGATGAACCCGCCCAGCGTTCGCTCCACGAGATGTTCCTCCCCGCTCTGGCGCAGCCGTGTCCTAGTCGAGCGAACGCAGCGCCCGCAGATGGCCACGCCGACCGACTTCGATAGCGTGGCCCCGCGGCTCGCCCACGGGAGCCGGGCGAGCCGCCTCCCGGACCGCGTTGGCCAGCGCCTCGAGGTCGTCGCT
>Ga0081455_10005289_pt1 | contig 14176 bp, 9 predicted proteins | sample TabmetS3T2R1_FD_70207 | JGI IMG/M metagenome (GOLD analysis project Ga0081455, IMG submission 70207) | Tabebuia heterophylla rhizosphere microbial communities from the University of Puerto Rico - S3T2R1 | ecosystem: Host-associated > Plants > Roots > Rhizosphere ... | reverse complement strand
GGCCAACTCTTGCAATTGCACTCGAACCAGGATGAGACGATTCGCGAGGCCGTCGACATTCTTCGAAACTGGAACGGACAAATGGAGAAGGATCAAGCCGCGCCACTTATTACCGAACTGGTAAGCGACGTATTGAGCGCACGGCTGCCTCAGTCGTTGTTCACATTTGTGAACACGCCGCCGAAGCCAACGCCCACGAAGGGAAGTAAGACGCAACTGTTCGGTTTCACATTCCCCCGTCCGCGCCCGCAGGTCATCGAATCGCTGCTACGCACCCGTCCTCAAGGATGGGTCCCGAAAAATGACTGGGATGCTTACCTCCTCAACGCTTTCCACGCTGCGCTGGAGCAGGGCCGCAAGCTGCAAGGAAGCCCGGAATCCAAATGGCGCTGGGGCCGCGCGCTGCATTGGAAATTGGAACATCCGGTGGGCAAACAGATACCAATTGCGAATTATTTTTTCGACATAGGTCCTATCGAGATGAGCGGTGTCGGCACGGCCGTAAAACAAACCACAACTACACTCGGCCCGTCTGAACGCATGGTAGTGGATTTTGGCGACTGGGATCGATCGGTACAAAATCTAGTGATGGGTGAATCGGGAGCGGTCGCGTCGAGCCACTATAAAGATCAATGGCCGGCTTATTATGCGGGAACAAGTTTTCCGATGGAATTCGAGCACGTAGACGCAAAGGATGTGCTGCGCGTTCGCCCAGCGCATTAGCCTACAAGCGGCTTAGCATCTGACCGAGGATATCGTCACACAGCGACACGTATCGTTCGATTAACTGCAGGAATGAAATCGGTTGCTCAACGCCTATGCGGACGGGCGTCCTCGTCTTCTCCTCAGGAATCAACAGGAGAACGTGGATCAGAAGGCGATTCATGCCAACCCACAACTCGATCGCATCTGGCCACGAAAAATTTTGATATTGCTGGGCCCGCACCCAATCGTCCTGCGGGTACGCTGCTATGGTGAGCCTCGGCTCGGAGAATACGTGCGCCGTCCATTGTTGATGGGCCGCCGCCAAATCAATCAGATGTCCCAAAGCCTCTTTGCGCGACCATGGCTTGCGCTTAAGCTGCTGGTCGCCGTAAGCCTGGGAGTCGACATCAAAATGCGCGGCCTGATCCAATAATCCGCAGAGAGCAGTTATCGCAGGCTGGAGCGAAGATGCGGAAGGCGCCTTCGGCTGCTCCTCCTCCACGGGGTGAAGTACAGGCGTTGCTGCCATGCCCACAACTTCCCGGTAGGTCTCGTAATGAATGCCATGCTGCTGAAGAAAATTCGCTGCGAGGCCGTCTTTTATACGAAGCAAACCAAGAACCAAGTGGCCACAATCGATGAGTTGGTGGTGCAATGTCGCGGCTTCGTCTGCTGCGTAACGAAAAACAAGCTGCACGCCGTGACTCACCGGCATATCGACCGATGTCGATAATTTGTCGCGGTTAGGAGTCTGGGATTCGAGCTGTTTGCGAAGCCACTCTGTGCTATTGAACCGTCCTTGCAACGCTGGGTCTTCGCGCGCGAGACCCAATAGAATATGCTCCGGCTCGATTTCTAAGCCGCCGAGTTCGCTGGCTTCGTAGCGGGCGAAGAAAATGACTCTACGTGCCTTTTCTGTAAATCGTTCGAACACCCGGAGGCCAGAGTCGACCTTACCATAAAAACTTCAGACCGAATTGAAGCTGCCGGCCGACTGTCTGCGAGCCCGACAATTTGCCGAATGCTGCGTTGCCCACCGTCAATACGGCGCTGCGGGCGTTAGGCAATGTGAACGTGGGCGTATTCGTCAAGTTGAACGCCTCCGCTCGGAATTGGAGGCGCTTTTTTTCTGTCAGATGAAAATCTTTGAACAGAGAGGCATCCAGATTTTTTGATCCGGGGCCTCGTAGCACCGCGCGGCCCGCATTCCCGAACGTCTGTACCGGCGCGCCCAGCGCGTTGATGACCGTGGGAGACACCGCGAAAGCCGCCGGGTTGAAATACTGGTCGAAGCCTGGATTCGCGACGAGCAGCGGTTGGTTCGCCACCACATCGGGCCGGTTGACCTGCGCAAATACAGGAGGAAGCGGTCCAACCAGAACGTCCGTTGGCAGGCCGGAGCGCAGCGTAAGAATGCCATTTACTTGCCAGCCGCCGAGAATCTCGTTGATCCAGGCGTGCGAACTCTTCTTGATCGGTAATTCATAATCTGCGCTCATCACGAATTTCTGTGGTAGATCCAGCGGAGAGACGCCGCGCTCCTGGCGCAAATTGTACGTGTTCATCGCGCGCGTGTTGCCTTGCTGCGATAGCGTGCTTAGGCCGGAATTGCCAGAATCGGTAGCATGCGAGATGGTGTAATTGGCGAGCAGAACCAATCCGTGCGAATAGCGCTTCTCGACTCTTGTGTTGAAGGAGTTATACCAGTTGCTCACATTGGCCGTGTCCAAACCTACGGAGCTTGCCAAGAACGGGAACGGCCGATTTACTTGGGTGTTGATTCCCTGGACTGCATAAGAGAAAGGCTCCTGATTGATATCTACACGCTGGACCCAATGGACGCCGCGAGCGCCCGCGTAGCTCGTTTCTATCAGGAGATTGGGGATTAGCTCGTATTGCAGCGAGAAATTGAATTGCTGCAACATCGGGAACTTTGAAAATGTGATATCCGCGGCGTTGAAGGATCCGCTATCCGAGCTAAGCGGGCTGGTCGCCGTGAAGTGGGTGAAGTCCGGGTCGATGACCGGGTCGACCTGAACCGGCGAAGTAAATGTGAACGGCGGTTTCAAGGTTGTTTGAGCCGATACCGGCGGCATATCGATGTTGCGAAAATTTAAGAGAGAAAGCGCCATGTCGGTGGTTTGGTCGTTCTGCTCGCGGTTTGCGTAAAACATCCCCCAGCCGCCGCGTATTACGAACTTTTGAGTCGCCTGCAAAGCGAAACCGATGCGAGGCGCGAAATTCTTGTGATGGCCTTCGACAATGGACCGCGAAAATCCCCTGGTCGCGGGCCGGATGATCACGCCCAGGCGACCGGCGGAATTGGCCGCATTGGGATTGAACATGCCGCCCGTATCCAGCGCATCGACGGGCTGCGTGTACAAGTCGTAGCGGAAGCCGAGATTGAGAGTGAGCCGGCGTGTTATTTTCCAGTCGTCTTGAATATATGGCCCGAAGTAAAGATCGCGCTGGCGCGACCAGTCGATGGGGCTGGAATTTATTACCGTAGTCGGCAGGCCGAGTAGAAAGTCCGCATAGGGCGATCCGCCTTTCTGTGTGAGGCTGGCGTTTGATGTGTAAGTCGGGCCGAAATAGTAATTCGCGGCAGGAGGAAACGTATTCAGCCGATCGAATCGGAAGCGGCGCAGGTCCGCGCCGGTCTTGATCGTATGATTGCCGTGCACGATGGTGACGTTATCCGTGTATTGGAACGAATTTTCAAACGCGAAATTTGACGTCGCGCCGCTGAATCCGGAAAACTGTGTGCTGCCGAGCGTCTGCCCGGATAACGTCCAGTTCACGTTCGGGAAGCCTGTTATCGGGCCGGATTGAAAGCCATTAGCGGCGGCAAAAGCAAGCTCGTCGGCCGCACGTAACGCTTCGCTCGACGTATTGGCGCGATTGTAGCCCGCGCGGAATTCATTTACCACGTTAGGTCCGAACAAATGCGTATCGCCCACGACTGCATGGATCGTGTTAAACAAGGGCGCGGACGGACTGAAGATATAGTTACCTTGATTGGTTTGTGTTTGCCGCGAGACCGATACTCGTGCCATCAGGTTGTTATTGCTCGCAAGGCGCTGATCGATGCGTGCGTCGCCTTGATTCCGAACGGTCTTCGAGGGCGTCGCCGCCAGATAGTTTCGCGAAGTTGCGTTGGGCGCTCCGGTATTGGGCAGAGGAATCAGCGACTGATATTTGAGCGCAGCGGGATCGAGTTGATTCGTCGGGATGCGATTGCCGGGGAACGGAGAGGAAGTGACTACTCCGTTCGCGCCCAAACGCCGGGCCGCCGGATCGTAGATCGTAGCGGCGCCGGAAAAATCGCCATTTCGAAACGCAGCGGGTGGTTCATCGAGCAGGGAAGAGGCGGCTGCCTGGCGGATCTGCGTGCCCTCGTAATCGACGAAAAAGAAAGTCCGATCGCGACCGTTGTAATACGGCAGCCGGACGGGGCCGCCAATCGTTGCGCCAAACTGATTCTGCCGGAACTTGGCTTTCGGAAGCCCGGCGTAATTCGAGACGAAATTGTTCGCGTCAAAGACATCGTTGCGCACAAATTCCCAAGCGTGACCGTGAAATTCGTTGGTGCCGGATTTGATCGTCGCGTTCATCACGTAACCGGCAGAGTGCCCGTACTCAGCCGAGAAGTTGTTTGTCTTGACTTTGAATTCTTCAACGGCGTCGACCGACGGCGTATAAGCAAGGCCGGCTCTGCCGACCGATCCGGCATAGTTGCGGAGATTGTCGTCGATGCCATCGAGCAGGATGTCGTTCGCGCTATAGCGGCCGCCGCCGGCAACGATCGGAAGATTTGTGGTGAGGCCCTGAAACTGAACGGTGCCGCCTGCTAGCGCTCCTAGCGCAAACGGATTTCGGCCATTCAGCGGCATGTCCAGAATCTGCTTGTTTTGCACGACCTGTCCTAGCGAAGAAACTTGCGCCTCTAAGAGTGGCGCAACCGCCTGCACTTCCACACGCTCATTGATCGCTCCGGGCTTGAGTTCGATCCCGAGAGTCGCGGTCTGATCGACTTGAAGCTCGACACCGGCCAGAGTAGTTTTTTGAAATCCGGTTAGCTCGGCCGTCACGTCGTAAAGGCCAACGGGTATGGAAGGAGCATTGAAGTCCCCATGCTCGTTTGTCGTGACCGTGCGCTCGAAACCGGTTCGCGTATTCGTGATATGAACCGCGCAATTCGGCAAGACCGCGCCGGTCGAATCCGAGACCGTTCCGCGAAGATTGCCGGTAGCCACCTGACCAACGGAACACACAGCGAATAGGAACAACAGAGGCGCTAGCCTTAGTTTCACGATGCGAGACTCCCCTTCACAAACGGAACCAGAGGACTTATACTCCTGGACGGACTTCTGTGTCAAACAGTTTTTTGGGAGGTTTCACAGTATGAAATTCGACCGCACCGTTTTGCTCGTCCTGCTGTGCGCAGGCGCGGCGCTGGCGCAAGATGTGAACTGCGATCTTAGCGGCTATCGAGCGCAAGACGGGCTCAAGGCGCAGATGCGAGCGGGCGCTCTGGAAGTGAGCTGGGATGGCGAACGGCGCGAGCAGTTGCGCGCGAGCTTTGCAGTCCGCAACGGGCAGCCCTTGATTCAAGAGCTAGCGGCGCGGAAGAACGGCGGAAATTGGATTGTCCTCGGACAAAATCTCACGCCGGAATTGGAAGTGACATCGGGCGTGCGGCGTCTTTCCGAGCAGCAGATGGCGCCTCTCCGCGACCTCGGAGTCAAATTCACACCCGACGTTGTAGAGCGCGAGAAATGGAATGCATTTTGGGATTCGCCTTTGATGGTTCCGGGCCGCCCTGGCACAAATATGGATTTGCCTCGTAAGCCGGAAGAAATCCGGAAAGCTTGGGCGAAATATCATGCGACTTCCTGTCAGGTGAAAACCGATGGCGCGCGGCTCGAGATCACGATGCCGGGCCTTGACGCGGGAATCTTCTCCGGGTCTCTCCAATACACGGTGTATCGCGGCACAAATTTGTTGCGGCAGGAAGCTATTGCCAGTACCAATGAACCGTCGGTTGCCTACAAGTACGTGGCTGGACTCAAGGGCTTCGCAATTGCGGATAAAACGCGCATGGTTTGGCGCGATACGGCGCGTGGCTGGCAGGAATATGCGTTCGGCGGCGCGCCGAATCAGGATATTGTGGGTGTGCGCGCACGGAATCGGCTCGGCATTCTGGAAGCGAATGGCGGCTCTTTGGCGTTTTTGCCTCCGTCGCACAAATTCTTTTTCTCGCGCGAGATCGAGACCAATCTCGGCTACGTTTACTACCGCAAAGACAGCGAGACTTCGCTATCGATAGGCGTCCGGCAGCCCGATCGGGAAATTGGCTACAAGCCTTTCGGCTTCACCGATGCAGTTTGGACTCGCCGCGTTGGGGAAGCGCGAGGAGAGCTCAACAACTTCGCCCTTTACAATGCGCCGCCTGGAACCATGCAGCGCATGCCGATTTATTTTTATTTGAGCCCCGAGGACAGCCGCGCCACGCAGCAAGCGGTGCTGGCGTTCACGCATGACGATGTGTACAAGCCGATGAACGGAATGAAAGTTCTCGTGAGTCACTTTCATTTCCATTTCAACGAGCAATTGACGGACGCGGGGACGATGGATTTCGAGCCAACCTGGCTGCCGACATTTCGCGCTCTAGGAATCAATGTTGCGATTTTGGCTGATTTTCATTCCGATTCGCATCCGACCGATACCGGAACTACGCGGCTCAACGAACAAAAAGTGTACTTCGATGGCTGCGAACGTTTCTCCGATCGCAATTTCTTGTTGATCCCCGGCGAAGAACCCGACGCAAATTTTGGCGGGCATTATATGTTTGTGTTCCCTCGTCCGCTTTTCTTCACTCACGTGAAACTGCCGGCAAAAGGGCCGGACGGGCAGCCGTTCGTGGAAAATGTTGCGTCGTTCGGGAACGTCTATCACACGACAACTGCCGCGACCGAACTGGATCTTCTGAAAAAAGAAAACGGTCTGGTTTGGCAAACGCATCCGCGCACCAAAGGGTCGGCGGGATATCCGGACGCCGTCAAAGACAAAGACTTCTTTCAAAGCGATCGCTACCTGGGCGCTTCATTCCAATCGCTGCCGGTCGATCAATCGGAAAAAAGACTTTGCGAAAAGCGCTGCCTCAATCTGATGGACGACATGAATAACTGGGCCGGACCGCGATATCTACTCGCCGAGGGCGACACGTACATGAAATATCCGGACGACGAGACATTTCCGCAGTTAGTAGTGAATTACGTGAAGCTCAACTCGATCCCGAGATTTCGCGATGGTTGGACGCCGGTTTTAAGCGCGCTGCGCGCAGGCGATTATTTCGTGACGAGCGGCGAAGTGCTTTTCCGAAATTGGGGCATCGAGGGATCCGGCGCGGACCGAACTTACGCGGCTGAAGCGGAATGGACGTTCCCGCCCGAGTTCGCCGAGCTTGTTTGGAGCGACGGAAAAACGGTCGATCGAAAGACCATCAAGCTCACCGACATGGGCGCGTTCGGAAGTCACAAATTCAAGATTCCGTTCGAGGCGAGCGGTAAAAAATGGGTGCGATTTGCGGTGTGGGATTCCGCCGGAAACGGCGCCTTTACGCAGCCAGTTCATTTGAATCAGGCCGAAGGACGCTCGTCAACGCAGTAACTGCAAAGTTCAGGCAAAGCGCGAAAAAACCTGCGTTCACGCCGAGGAACGGGTCGCGCTTGCTCAGCATAAGAAACGCTACGCTCGCGAGTCCGGCGAGCAAGCCGGCGAATACGCCGAGCCGCGTAACGCGCTTCCAATACAATCCGAGAACCACGCCCGGAAAGAATTGTGTGACACCGGCATAGCCGAGCAGAAGAAGAGAAACCAGCGTCGTCGAACTGTAAATAGCGAAATACAGGCTGATGAGGCTGAGCGCGACGACCAGCGCCCGCGCGAGCCGCGCGACTTGGCTATCTGTCATCCGCGGCGCGAAAATCGGCCGCCAGAAATTTTTGGCGAAGAGCGTAGCGGCAGTCAAGAGAATAACCGCAGCGGGCACCATGGCGGTCAGCGCGCCGGCGCCACCGATCACGCCGAGAAACCAAGGCGGGAAAGTTTTGCGGGCGAGCGTCAGTAGCGAAAGATCGCCGTTTGCAAGGCCGGGCGTTACGAGCAACGCAGCAAATCCAGCGAAAAAGATGAACGCCAGGCTGATGGTATAGAGCGGCATGACGACGGCGTTGCGGCGTAAAATCGCGCCGCTTTTGGCGGTGAACGTAGTAGCGAAGCTGTGCGGCCACATGTAGAAGCCTAGCGAGCTGAGAAGAACCGTTGAAATGTACCAGGAGTGCCCCAAATTGGCCGTTGCGCCTGGCATGACGAAGTGGTTGGGCTTCGCCTGGAGCAGCGCCGCGAACATAGGCTTCACACCGCCGAAATAGATATAAGGCGCGCCCAGGCCGACCGCCACCGCTCCGACAATCATGAAAAGATCTTTCAACACGCTGACCCACGCAACCGCCCGTATTCCGCCTACGAAAACAAAGGCAGCGACGAGCGCGACTCCGACGACGATAGCTTGCGCCCGGCCGATGCCATCAAAGCTTGCGACTTGCACGATAATGCCAAGGCCGGTGAGTTGGATCTGCAAATAAGGAATCAAGAAGGCGACGCCGGCCACCGCAACCAACGCTGCGAGCATCGGACTCCGATATCGCCGTTCGAAAAAATCAGATTGAGTTTGTAGTGAGAATTGGCGGCCCATCTCCCAAATCTGCGGCAGGATGAAGAACGATACGACGTAGCCGAGCGTGATATAGGCGGGGATGTAAAGCGCCGGTGCGCCGCGCGAGTAAGCCCAACCGCTCGCGCCGAGAAACGCAAAGGTCGTATAGATCTCGCCGGCCATCAGCAGCCACATCAGGAGCAATCCGAATCCGCGGCCGCCTACGCTCCATTGCTCGAGATCCATCTTGTGGCGCGAGCCGGCAAGAAAACCGATTGTCGAACCAAGCAAGACAATCAGGAAAATGACAGCGATCGCAATCTGTCCAGGACTCATTTACGAGATCGCTCCACGCGCAGGGCGGCCCACAGGCACAGACTGCTGAGAACAATCCATGAGATGAGCCAAAAGAAATTGAACGGCAAGCCGAAGATTGTGGGATAGATGCGGTCCCAGAGCGGGACCGAGAAACACATGCCTATGAATGGGATCAGTCCGAAGAGGACCGCGGCAAGCGATGGCTTTTTAAGCGGCACATTTTATTGAATCACCTGCCACGTCTCGTGCAGTTTGCACTGTCTTAACCATTTAACGAGCTGCTGGCGCGAGCTTGCGTTTGGGCATCGGTGGATCCTGTCCATCTACGCGGGGAGGAGATGTTCCTATCCACTTGCCGCCGCCTATGAGCACTAAACTGAGCAACTCGACACGCCCACGCCTCAGCAGCCAGACCGACTGAACGCCGCGGTCAGCCTTTGTGAAATGAGCCAAGCCATTCACGCAAATTATCTGTATGTCCGATCCACAGTACATCGTCTCCTCGGCTTGGAAATCACGCCAGGCTCCAAGAGTCCCAGGCAGATGCGCACAATCGGTTAGCCAATCTTCCCGCCGATAGGCGCGAAATGCGCTGGCGAAGTTGTCATAAAGAGCCTGACAGGCGCCTCTGTTGAACACATCGCGCAGTTGGTTGAATCCGTCAAGCGTCTGGGCGAGCCGTTCTTTACTAATCGGTAATTCCGAGTAGTCGAGCGAACCGTCACGCGCGCATCCGGTGAGCAGCATCCATAGCAATGCAGCGGAAGAGCTGGCTAGAACGGCGCCGCGCGACATAGCTTAGTCCCACTTCAGCGCGTTTTGCGACTCAATCTTCGCCGGATCTAGATCGATGCCGAATCCAGGGCTTTCGGGAAGCGCAATATGCGCCCGCACCGGAGCGGGCGGATTCTTTTCGAAGTGATAATAAGACCGCATTTTGTTGATGAGATATTCGCCGAGAGGAAAAGTCATCGGCGATTGGCTTGCGATCACATGCAATGCGGCGTGAATGCTGTGGCCGTGCGGAATTACCGGAACGTCGTGCAGCGATGCGACGGTACCGATCTTCAGCAATTCAGAAATGCCGCCACACCATTCCGGATCGGCCTGGACGACTTGTACCGCGCCGGCTTCGAGATATCGTTCCACTTCCCAGCGGCCATAGAAATGCTCGCCGGAGGCAATCGGTATCGTCGTGCCTTTGCGCAAGGCGGCAAATGTCTCGATTTTTTCCGGATGAGTGGATTCTTCCATCCAGCGCGGCCGATATTTTTCGACCTGGTGCGCCCATTCGAGCGCGTACGTCAGATCCCAGCCGCTAAAGGAATCGAACATGAGCTCGGTATCGTCGCCAAGCGTTTCACGCAAGATTCGCACCAGCTCGACATTGCGGCGCATGCCCTCGGGTCCTGAGCCGGGACCGTACCCGATGAACCATTTCTGATTCCGGTATCCTTCTCCCTTAATCGCCAGGCAACGTTTCTTGACGGCTTCAGGCTCGAGCGAAAATCCGAGGCAACTCGCGTAGACCTCGACCGAACTGCGCGTCGGGCCACCAAGCAGCCGATAGACCGGAACGCCGTAGTGGCGCGCTCGCAGATCCCAGAGCGTGTTGTCGACGGCGCTGATCGCCATCAGAAGAATGCCCGCACGGGAGTGGCGGTTTGACCGGTACATCTGATCCCACAGGGTTTCGCCGGCGAGCGCGTCTTTTCCGATCAGGAAAGAACGAAGATCCGCCTCGATGATCATTGCGACCTCGCGATCGATGGGGCCATACAAGCCGAACGCCTGGTCGCCGGCGTGGATGCGCAAATAAATCGCGCGGATCGGCGCCTTCTTAGTGCCTGCGGGCTTGTCTTGATAGACCTTCGGACGCAGCTCGTCGTAGACATCAAGAGGATTTACTTGGTGCTGCGCGTTGACTCCGACCTCGGCCTCGCGCTCTCCGCGCAGTTCAAACATCTCGAGATTTGTAATCTTGAGCGTTCCAAGCGCCCGGGCGTGCAGCGCGGCGAATGCACCGCCGAGCAAACCTCCGAACCGGCGCCGATTGATCATTGTCCGCTCCGGCGATGCGACGCCATCTTCGCCGCGACTCGCATCGCTTCCTTCATGCTGTGGGCATCGGCTTTGTTCTTGCCGGCGATATCGAAAGCCGTGCCGTGATCGACGGAGGTGCGAATAATCGGAATGCCGAGTGAGATATTTACGGTTCCCGCAAAATCGAGGAGTTTCATCGCAATATGGCCCTGGTCATGATACATCGCCACGACGAGATCGTAGGCGCCCCGCGAGGCTTGCAGAAAGATCGTGTCACCGGCGTGCGGGCCGCTGCAATCGATACCGGCGCGGCGGGCTTCTTCGATTGCTGGAAGAATTAATTGCGCATCTTCGTTTCCGAACAGCCCGTGCTCGCCGGCGTGCGGATTCAGGCCACACACGGCGACGCGCGGCCGCTCAAAACCGAGCAGTTCCATAGCGGAATGTCCCAGCTCGATAGTCCGCAAAATTCGTTCGGTGTTCAATTCGCATGCCCGGCGCAGCGGGATGTGAGTAGAAACATGCACGGTAGAGAGCACGCGGCTCGTAAGCAGCATGCGCGATTCCTTAGCGCCGCACAATTCGGCAATGTATTCGGTATGGCCTGAAAAGGATCGCCCGGAAAGCGTTACAGCTTCCTTATTGAGAGGCGCCGTGACCATTGCGTCGGCTTCTTTTGCAAGGCACATCTCCGTCGCGGTGCGCACGTAATCGACCGCCGCTTCGCCGAAGCGCCCGTCCAATTTCCCGAACGAAAAATCTCCGAGCGACGGCCAAGTCTGCACATCGCGCATAGAGACATCGGGTAAGGCAAGGCTGGTGATCTCTTCGGCTAATTTCAAAATCCGCGAGTCGCCTACCACGATCCAGCGTGCGAGGCGCACAAGCTCAGGATCGTTAAGCGCCTTGACCACGACTTCAGGTCCGATTCCCGATGGGTCGCCCATCGTAATCGCAACAACCGGCGGAGCTAATTTTGCGGGCATCGAAAAAAATCCGCCACTCGTACGAGCGTGTCTTCGCTGCCAAACGCTCCGGATTTGGTCGCGACTAGGATTCCATCCAAGAGCCCGCCGCGAAGTCTTCCCCAGGGTACGCCGGGTACGATCTGGCCTTCGAGTTCGATTTCGGTCGCTTCTAGCGCGCGGCAGACGGTCGAAGCCGACGCGCCGCCCGAAAGCACCAATGCAGAAGCTTTTGTGTCAAGCTCGCGCAAAGAGAAGCGCAGCGATTCATACGTCCCGGCGTCTTGCGAGACGCTCAGAATCGGATGGTTGCGGCCTCCATTTTGCAAGCGTGCCAATTGCGCTTTGGTTACAGGATGATTCGATCCAATGCAAAAGAAAACCGGCAGCGCCAAAGGTGCCGGCTGTCTTGGTTCGGCGGGTGCGCCAAAAACCGCCTGTGCCAACGACGAAGCTAATCCGCCTGCGCCGGCCCATAGCAAGCGGCGGCCGTCGGTTAGAGCTTCACTGACCAGCCGGTCGAGATCCTCCGCGCAAGTCGCGTCTACGGAAATAAAACGCGCGCCATCGTGCAGCGCTTCTCCAATGCATTCGGGCTTAACAGCCGCGCACTCCGCCAATCCCTGTTCACGGAGCAATTCGGCCACCGCGATGGGCTTCCACGCTCCGTTGCCATCGACATACAGTTGGCCATCCCAAACCGTCCGGCCCAGCTCGGGATATGCGGGCGTAATGACAGCCGCGTCGCAGCCAAACGCATCGATTGCAGCGAAGATTTCTCGGCCTGGGCTACCGCGCAGTAACGAATCGATTTTCTTGAAAATGAGTTTGGGCGATAAAGCGGACGCTTGCTGCGCCACTTGGCAAATACGCGCCTCCAACTCGGCCTGGTCTACATCGCGCGTGTCGGTGGTAAAAGCTTCAACTTCCGCTTGCCCGTCCGTTTCGGCGGTGAAATCAATGTGTGCGATCGAGCGCGCTCCGCGCAATCTAAATTGAACGGCAGAGTCGCAAGCGCCAGTAAGGTCGTCCGCAATGACTGCGCAGTGCATTCTCCCTAAGATAGCGAGCTAGCCCATCCACTGCGGGTTCTTGGCGGTTCCATCGAACATATTCGTCGTCTTGAATTTTTCGAGGCGCCCGGTAATTGCCATCTGTTTGCTTTTCGCAAGTAGCGAAGCCATTTGTGTCTTGGTCAGCGGCTTGAATGTGCGCGCGGCTTCGAGCGCCTGCTCCAGGCGGTCCATCGTCTCGCAGCCGTTGATTACGACGCTTGTAGGTAGGCTGAGCGCATAATGCAGAGCTTCGATCGCCGTCACAATTCCATTCTTTGGAATTTCGCCCTCCGCTAACGGTTTCATGCCGAGTACTGCAATGCCTTGCGCCACCAGCTTTGGCACGACATTTTTCTCAAAGCTGCGGAAGTGCGCGTCGAGCACGTTGAGCGGCATTTGCGCCGAATCGAAATGAAAATTGTTTTGGGCCGCTAACTCGAGCATGCGCACGTGAACGCTGGGATCTTTGTGGCCCGTAAATCCGATGAAGCGAATCTTGCCCGCTTTTTTCGCTTCGAGCAGGGCTTCCAGCGGTCCGTTCTCCGCGAAAAATCGGTCGGGATCTTCGAGCCGGATGTTCTCGTGAAATTGCATCAGATCGATGCGATCGGTCTGCAGACGTTGCAGTGATTCATCTATCTGCTGAGCGGTCGATGCCTTCGTGCGGCCATCGAACTTCGTCATCAGGAACACTTTTTCGCGATAACCGTCGCGCAACGCTTTGCCCATTACCACTTCACTCTTGCCATTGTGGTAATCCCAGCAGTTGTCCAGAAATGTCATGCCACGGTCGACGGCCGTACGGACCAAACGGATTCCTTCTTTCTCTTCTGGATTACCGATGTGAGAGCCGCCCAGGCCAATGGCGGAAACTTTGATGCCTGTCTTGCCGAGCGTGCGATAAATCATGTCGCCCTTTCGTTCTTCTTGCGCATCAGCCGGGATCGCCGCTGCTAGAGAGGCGGTCGTCAATGCGCTAAGAACTTCGCGTCTATTCGGACTGTGATCGGATGCCATGGACAGTTGACCTCATCCTAATTATTGCGCTAAGAAATAAGGCGGCGATGTGGATCTTAGCCGCGTTGTTGCTACTGCCGATAACATTCAGCAAGGATATCGCGCCCGTGGTTTTTGCACACTGCGCTCCTTGCCATCATGACGGCGGGAGCGGCCCGTTCCCACTCACTACTTATGAAGACGTCTCGAAACACGCGACGCAAATTGTGGTGGTGACGCAACGCCGCTACATGCCGCCCTGGCCGCCTGAGCGGGGACTCAGCGACTTCGCAGGCGACCGAAGCCTGACAGATGAGCAAATTCGTTTGTTTGCTGAATGGGTGGCGCAAGGCAAGCCGCGCGGCAAGCTAGCG
>Ga0081455_10005288_pt1 | contig 14177 bp, 16 predicted proteins | sample TabmetS3T2R1_FD_70207 | JGI IMG/M metagenome (GOLD analysis project Ga0081455, IMG submission 70207) | Tabebuia heterophylla rhizosphere microbial communities from the University of Puerto Rico - S3T2R1 | ecosystem: Host-associated > Plants > Roots > Rhizosphere ... | reverse complement strand
GGAGCCGCGCTACCTGCACAGCGTCCGCGGGGTCGGTGTCAAGCTGGTGTCGCCGGCGACAGGCGACTGACGTGCTGCGCCGCATCGTCTTGCTGACGACCGGGATGACCACGCTCGTCGTCTTGGCCTTCGCCGTGCCGCTGGCGTTCCTCGCGCTGCAGGCGGTCCAGAACCAGTCGCTGGACGACGCCACGTTCGAGACCCAGAACGTCGCCGACTTCCTCAGCGCCGGTCGCCTGGCGCCGCGCCAGCTGAACGAGTACGTCGACCGTGCGAACCTGCGGGGCGAGGGTCAGACGGCGGTCCGGCTCCCCAGCGGCCTCGTGGTCGGCGACCCGCACGGGGTGGTGTTCCCCAACCCGCCGCCCGAGACCGACGGGAGCGGTGAGGGCGGTGAGGACGGCGAGGGCAACGAGCCGCCCGGCGAGGAAGGAAGCGAGCTCGGTGAGGTCTCACCCGCGACCACGTCGGACTTCGGGGACGGCAAGGTGGTCGAGGTCCAGTCGCACACGCCGTTCGGCACGGCGACCGTACGGACCTACCTCACCGACGAGGAACTCGACTCCGGAGTCTGGAAGTGGTGGGCCCTGATCGCCTCGGTGAGTGTTGCTCTGCTCGCCCTGGCTGTCATCGGCGCCGAGCTCGTGACGCGGCGTCTGGTGCAGCCGCTGACCCAGACGGCCGAGACCGCGCGCGCGCTCAGTCGCGGCGATACCCGAGCCCGTGCGCCGGAGGAGGGACCCGCCGAGGTGACGATGGCCGCCCAGGCGCTCAATGGCCTGGCCGACCGGCTCGAGGAGCTGCTGGCCGCCGAACGTGAGACCGTTGCCGATCTGTCGCATCGGCTGCGTACTCCTCTGACCGCGTTGCGGCTGGACGTCGACGCGTTGGACGACCCGGTGGCGGCCGCCAGCCTCAGCCAGCACGTCGCCGCGCTCGAACGTACCCTCACCTCGGTCATCCACGAGGCACGGCAACCGTCGAGCGGTGGACTGGCGCGGTTCTGCGACGCGACGACGGTCGTGGGTGAGCGCGTGGCGTACTGGACCCCGCTCGCCGAGGACCAGGCCCGGCGGGTCGATCTCGACTTGCCGGAGGGCGCCGTTCAGGTACGCGCATCGGCCGGTGATCTCGCGGCCGCGGTGGACGCGCTGATGGAGAACGTCTTCGCTCATACACCGGAGGGGGCCGGGATCACGGTCCGACTCGGGGCGCAGCCCGCAGGTTCAGGCGGCCCGGGTGGGCCGATGGCGACGCTCGAGGTCGCGGACGAGGGGCCGGGCATCCCGCTGGGAGCCGGCTCTCGTGGCCGGAGCGATCGCGGCTCGACCGGGCTCGGCCTCGACATCGCCCGATCGTGCGCTGAAGCCAGTGGCGGAGCGCTCGAGATCGACTCCACGCCGGCCGGCGGCGGTCTGGTTCGGCTCCGGCTCGGCGTCGTGTGGCGGCCCGGTTCTTGACGCAAGCTTGATGGTCGGTTGCGGTCCGGCTGAGGATCGGTCCGACACCGTGGCGGCATGTACGAGCGCCATCTCGACTTCGCACCGGCGCCGGAAGTCGCCGCGTCGAGCCCCTCCTCCCCAGGTATCGACGGGCGCGGGTCGGATCGACCGGCCACGGTGGCAACCGCCACGTGGAGGCAGTGGTCCTGCGTGGTTCAGGTCACGGTCGCCGACCGTCGCGTGGTCACCGCCGCCCGTCAACTGGTCGTCGCCTTGATGGCAGACGTGGCGGGGGCGGTGAGCCGCTTCAGTCCGCTCTCGGATCTCAGCCGGGTCAACGCCCGCGCCGGGACGATCACCCCGGTGTCTCCGCTGTGCGCCCGGCTGGTCGCTGTCGCGCTCGATGCCGCGCGTACGACCGAAGGGGCGTGTGATCCAACGATCGGCGCCCATCTGATCGCTGCCGGCTATGACCGCGACTTCGAGCTCATTCGGTCTGGCCCGATCGACGAGGGACCGTGGCCGGACCGTTCGGCGGACTGGCGCACGGTTGTGCTCGACCCCGAGCTGGAGCTGGTCGGGATCCCCAAGGGGATGGCGCTCGACCTCGGTGCCGTCGCGAAGGCGTGGACGGCCGACGAGGCGGCCCGCCGGATCCAGGCGGCTTTCGGCACAGCAGCGCTCGTCGAGATCGGCGGCGACCTGGCCGCCGTCGGTTCTCCGGCCACCCCCTGGCGGATCCGGGTCGCCGAGCGAGCCGGCGAGCCGGGACAGCTGGTGTCGCTGTCCCATGGCGGGCTGGCCACGTCGACCACGACCAGGCGGCGCTGGCGCCGCGGTCTCCAGACCTGCCATCACCTGATCGATCCCCGGACCGGCCGGCCGGCAGCGGGACCGTGGCGTACGGCGAGCGTATGGGCGTCGACAGCCGCCGTTGCGAACGCCGCGAGCACCGCCGCGCTCGTGGTCGGTGGCGGGGCAGCCCGGCTGCTCAGTGAGCTCGGCTATCCGGCCCGGTTGGTCGGCATCCACAGAACCGTCGTGCTGCTGGGGGACTGGCCGGCCGACCAGGCGATCGCGTCATGACCCTGTGGTACATCGCGCGGGCCAGCGGGATCGTCGCGCTCGTCGCGTTCACGCTGGCGACCACCCTGGGCGCCCTGACGTCGGTACGACCCGCCGAGCGCGGACGGGCCGCCAACGAGCGCCGGATTCTCGCCCAGTACGCCCATCGTTCGGCAGCCGTCACGGGTCTCACCCTCGCCGCCGTCCATGTCACCGCGATCGTGCTCGACACGCAGGCCCATGTCTCCGCGGCTCAGGTCGTGGTGCCGTTCACCGCCGGCTACCGGCCGCTGGCCGTCGGTCTCGGAACGATCGCGCTCTATCTGTTCACCATCACGGCCGTCGTCGGCGCGAGCCGAGGTCGACTCGCCGGCTCGCAGGGCGCATCGGGAGCCTGGCGGGTGGTCCACGCCGCCGCCTATGTGGGATGGGCACTCTCGATCGGCCATGCGCTGTTCGCCGGAACCGACGCCAACCACCTCTGGATGATCGCCCTCGCGCTCGGATCGATCGCCCTCGTCATCGGCGCGCTGAGCGCCCGACTGCGGTCGGAGTCCGACCACGCCGCCTCCTACCTCGTGACGACGCGCCGCGAGCGTACGGAGTCCGAACGACGCATGAGGAGCCTGCGATGACCGCCGCGGCCACGATCCCCAATCCGATCGGCAGCCCGCCGGAGCCGGCGACCTGGTCGCTCGGACCGCCTCGCCTGCTCGCCGCGGGGTACGGTCCGAGGCGTCCGTACGATCGCGCGTCGCCTCGCGTGCTCAGCCGAGACCAACTCACTCGCGATGTGGCGACCGTCGGTCTGCTGGGTCGCGGCGGGGCCGCGTTTCCCGTCGCGGCGAAGCTCCGCGCCATGCCACGCCGCCGGGCAGTGACCCTGGTCGTCAATGGCAGCGAGAGTGAACCGGCGAGCTACAAGGATCGAATCCTCATGCGGCATTCGCCGCACCTGGTCCTGGACGGGGCACTCGTCGTCGCACATGCGCTACGGGCGCGTCGAGTGCTCGTCGCGGTCAACGACGAACCGGCTGCCGCAGCGCTGCACCAGGCCGTCGGCCATCGATCCGATGCTCGCTCGGTGCGGATCGCGGGGACCGGCGGCCGGTTCGTCGGGGGCGAGGCGCGTGCCGTGCTACGTGCCCTCGGAGGAGGCCCGGCGCTCGCGCCAGGACGTCGGGTCCTCCCCTCCGACCGTGGGTATCGCGGCACCCCGACCTTCCTGTCCAACGTCGAGACGTTCGCGCAGATCGGTCTGCTGGCCGCGCTGGGTCCGCGGGCGTACGCGGACACCGGCATCACCGACGAGCCGGGGACCACCCTCCTCACGGTGACCGGCGCGGTCGGTCGGCCCGGCGTCGTCGAGGTTCCGCACGGGACCCCGCTGTCGGTGCTGCTGTGCGAGGTCGGCGCCGCACCCGGCGCTGCCATCCTGCTCGGCGGCTATCACGGCGCCTGGTGGACCGGCGATCCGGCCGTACCGTTGAGCCGCCCGATCCTGCAGGCCGCCGGCGCCACGCTCGGTGCGGGCGTCGTGTGCGTGCTCGGGCCGGAGACTTGTCCACTCGCCGAGCTCGCTCGCGTGGCCGGCTACCTCGCCTCCGAGTCGGCCGGGCAGTGCGGTCCGTGCATGTTCGGTCTGCCCACGGTGGCGCACGATCTCCAGCAGCTCGTCGGCGGGCATCGGTCGGCGGCATCAGACTTGCGTCGTCGGCTGGCCGTTGTGCCGGGTCGTGGCGCGTGCGCCCACCCCGACGGTACGGCCCGCTTCGTCGCGTCCGGGCTACGCGCGTTCGCCGCGGACGTCGAGCAACACCAGATGGCCGGTGGCTGCGGGCGACCGCTGCGGGGGCAGCTCACGGTGTCGCCCACCTGGCAGGAGGTCGCCCGATGACACGGCAGCGGCGAATCCATGTCGACTGGACCCGGTGCGACGGGCATGGGTTGTGCGCCGTCCTCTTCCCCGAGGTCATCGGGTCCGACGAATGGGGATTCCCCGTCATCGACGGGCGGCCGCTGTCACCCGACGAGGTCATCCACGCCCGGCGCGCGGTGGCCAGCTGTCCGGCCCTGGCGCTGCGACTCGAGACCCGATCGGTCAAGCAGCCGGCGAGGTCGAGATGAGATCGCGACGAAGTACACCCGACCGAGGAGCGAGGAGGCTCGAAGGATGACGTACCAGAGCACGCCGCCGGATCGACGCGGCCAGCTGATTCGCAAGGCGTCGACTGGCTTGGTTCTCGCCGGCCTGGGCGGCGGCGTCGCGACCGGCGCGCTCGCAGCCGCACTCGCCAACCAGGACCAACAGGGCAGTGGCACGCCGTCCTCGCCGACCCGCCATGACAGCCGATCGAGAACCGTTCCCGGCGTCGGGGTGGCACCTGCGCTGCCCGCGATCCCCGGTCCGGTTCAAGGCGGCAGCAACGGCTCATAACGCAGTTCGGACCGCTTGCCATCCGCATGGATAACGGTTATACATATAGCTAACCGTTATCTGGAGGTCTGATGCGGCAGGAAGTGGTGCTGGCGCTGCTGGCGAAGGAGCCGTCGCACGGGTACGACCTGCGCGCCCGGCTCCGCGAGGCCCTCGGGCCGCTCGGGGATGAGATGAACCCGGGGCAGGTGTACGTCACCCTGACCCGGCTGGAGCGGGCCGGACTGGTGGAGTCGGAGCGGACGACCGGCCTCACCGACCGGCCCGACCGCAAGCGCTACGCGTTGACCGCCGAAGGCCAGCAACGTGTCGCCGGCTGGCTGGCCGAGGTGAGTTGGCCGAAGCCCGATCTGGCGGAGTTCCATCTCAAGTTGGTGGCGGCTGCGGCGGCCGGTCTGGCCGACCCGCTCACCATCGTGGACACCCAGCGCCGAGAGCTCCTACGACGGTTGCGGGAGGCCCAGCGCGCGGCGATGGCCGAGCCCGACGGGTCGGACGCCGCCCTGTTGCTGGAGGGGATCGTGCTTCGACTGCAGGCGGACCTGCGCTGGCTGGAGGAGTGCGAGCGGAATTGGAACAGCCGAGGGAGCGAATCGTGAGGGACGTCGTCGACGCGGTGGTGCGGGCCAACGGGCTGCGCAAGGAGTACGGCAAGGGGGAGGGGACGGTGCGCGCGGTCGACGGGGTCGATCTCGAGGTCGTCGCCGGCGAGACCGTGGCGGTAATGGGGCCGAGCGGCTGTGGCAAGTCCACGCTCCTGCACCTGCTGGGCGGGCTGGATCGGCCGTCGGATGGCGAGGTGTGGCTCGCCGGCCGCCGGATCGACCGGCTCGGGGAGAAGGCGCTGGCGCGGATGCGCCGCACCGCGGTCGGCTTCGTCTTCCAGGCCTTCCATCTGATGGACGAGCTCACCGCGGTGGAGAACGTCGAGCTGTCGGCGCTGCTCGCCGGAAGCTCACCGCGGGTGGCTCGGCGACGGGCGATCGACCTGCTGGACCGGGTCGGGCTCGGAGACCGAGCGGAGTTCCTGCCGTCGGCGCTCTCGGGTGGCCAGCGGCAGCGGGTCGCGATCGCCCGGGCGCTGAGCAACAAGCCGGCCGTCGTCCTGGCCGACGAGCCGACCGGCAATCTCGACAGTGCCGCCACCCTCGAGGTCCTCCGGCTGTTCGAGAGCCTGCATGAGGCCGGACAGACCCTGCTCATCGTCACGCACGACTCCCGGATCGCGGCGACCGCCGATCGGCTGATCTCGATGCGCGACGGCGCGTTCGTCGACGAGACCAGACTGACCGGCGGCACGAGTGGCCAGCTCGGCGCGCTCGCGGGGCTGGAAGGCTGAGGCGATGGGACGCGCGTTGCTGGTCTTCCGGCTGGCCTCCCGTGACCTACGGCGTCGTCCGGTCGAGGCGGCATTGCTGTTGGTCGTGATCCTGGCGGCCACGGCGACCCTGACCATCGGTCTCGTCCTCCGCCAAGCGGCGGCTGATCCGTACCAGGACACCCGCGAGGCGACGGCCGGGCCGGACGTCGTCGCGAGCATCAACCCGCCGCTCTCGGGTGGACAGCCCGCGGATCGCGGCGAGCTGCGGGCCATGGCCGACGCCTCCGGCGTGATCGCCCACAGCGGCCCGTACCCGGTCGTCGGTGCCAAGCTCGCCGTGAACGGCCATACGGTCGATGTGGAGGCCGAGGGCCGAGACACGGCAACTGTCCAGGTCGACCAGCCGAAGATTGTCGATGGCAGCTGGGTACGCGATGGCGGTGTCGTGGTCGAGGCCGCGCTCGCCGATGCGCTCGGCGTGAGCGCTGGTGATCAGGTCAGCCTGGCCGGTCACTCGTTCCGGGTCGTCGGGGTCGCGGTCACCGCCGCCTCGGTGCCCTTTCCCGAGGCGTCCCTCTACATCCCGCCGGACGTCCCGCGTGGCAGCCGAAAACTGCCTCCGCCGCCAGAGGATCTGGGGCTGGTCTGGCTCACCGAGCCGGATGTTCGCAGCGTCGCCGGGCAGACGGACTCGCTGTCGTACGTCATGAACCTGAAGCTGGCTGACCCGAGCGCGGCTTCGTCGTTCGTCGCGGCCTACGCCCCGGCCGACCCACCGCCCGGTGCGCAGCCGTCCGAGCCCCCCGTCGGAACGATCGCCACCTGGCAGCAGATCCGCGACAATGCCTCGCTGCTGGTCCGCAACGAGCAACGGGCCCTGGTGACGGGCGGGTGGCTGCTCGGCCTCCTCGCCGTGGCGAGCATCGCGGTGCTGGTCGGCGGTCGGATGGCCGATCAGACCCGGCGGGTCGGGCTGCTCAAGGCGGTCGGGGGCACGCCCGGCCTGGTCGCCGCCGTCTTGCTTGCCGAGTACGTCGTGGTCGCGGTTGTGGCGGCCGGCGTTGGGCTCGTGGTGGGCTGGCTGGCGGCTCCGTTGCTCACCGATCCCAGTGCGGGACTGATCGGTAGCACGGGTACGCCACCGCTCAGCCTGGCGACAGTCGGCATCGTGACGGCCGTGGCCGTGGGAGTCGCTGTCCTCGCGACCTTCGTGCCAGCCGTCCGGGCGGCCCGGACCAGCACGGTTCTCGCCTTGGCCGACGCCGCCCGGCTGCCCCGGCGCACGGCCTGGCTGATCGCGATCTCGGCTCGGCTTCCGGCGCCACTGCTCTTGGCGCTGCGGGTGGCCGGTCGGCGGCCGCGTCGCATGATCCTCAGCATCGCCAGCGTCGCGGTCGCGGTCAGTGGGATCGTCGCGGCATTGGCGGCGAACGCCGAGCTCGGTGCGTCCAACTTCGCGACCTCACCCGAGCTGGACACCATGCGTACTCAACGTCTGGGGCACGTGCTGGTCCTGATCTGCGTGATGCTGATCGTGCTCGCCGCCGTCAACGCGATCGTCAGCACCTGGGCCAGCGTGCTCGATGCCAGGTATGCGTCGGCGCTGGCCCGCGCACTCGGCCTGACCCCGCAGCAGGTCAGCAGTGGACTCGCGATGGCGCAGGTGCTCCCGGCGCTCGTCGGGGCGATCCTGGGTCTCCCGGCGGGACTCGCGCTGATCGCCGCCGCCGACCCCGACTCGACGACGTATCCGCCGCTCTGGCAGCTGCTCGCCGTGGTGCCGGTGACGGTCGTAGCTGTCGCGGCACTCACGACGATTCCGGCCCGGATCGGCGCTCGCCGCTCGGTCGCCGAGATCCTCCAATCCGAGCACGCCTGATCCTGGTGGCCGGCCGGCGTTTTGCTAGGCCGCCGCGATCGCTTCGATCTCCAGCAGCCAGAGGGGATCGAAGATCTTGGCCACCACGACGGTGAGTGCGACCCGATGGTCGCCGAGCAGCTCCTGTCGGATGGCTGAGTTGGCCGCCGCGAACTCGCGGCTGGACAGGTACGTCGTGACCTTGACCAGATTGCGCAGCGTGAGTCCGGCAGCGTCCAGCGTGGCGTCGATGTGGCGCCACACCATTCGGCACTGGTCCTCGAAGGAGTCCGGAACGACGCCCCGTCGATCCCCCGGAATCTGGCCGCTGATGAACAGCAGCTCGCGGGCTCTCCGTACCGACAGGCCTTGGGTGTAGCCGCCCGCGACCTCTGGTGCGTCCCGTGGATCTCTCGCGATGAACTCGAGTTCGCCGGTCATCAGGCTCCACCACTTTCTGTCGTTCGTGAAGCCATCATGGTCGGCCGCAAGCCGCCGGGACCTTCGACCCGTGCGACCGGAACGGCCAGGCGGCTAACGTCGCGGGATCGCGGAGCCTCCGAAGGGTGTGACGATGTCTGGCCAGTCGGGCGGCTGCCGGGCCGAACGGGCCGCCTCCGGGGCAGCGCCGGCCTGGGCGCCCGTCGTCGGTTTCGGTCTGTTCATCGTCGGGTACGCCGGCACGCTGGTGTATGTCGACAGCACCGACGCTGCGGATCGGCTGGACGGCGTCGCGCAGTTCGACATGTGGGTCGCCCTGCTCAGCGCGCTCGGCGGCTTCGCCCTCGTCGCTGCGATGTTCTTCGTGATCTGGCTCGGCCGTGCCGTTCGATTGGGCGATCGGGTCCGACGCCGGTCGGTGGCGACCTGGGTGGGCGTCGTACTCCTGGTCCTGGCCGTGGTGTTCACCGGTCTGTTCGCCGGCGCTTCGGGTGCCGAGGCGTCGATCGATAAGGATCTGGCCGTCCAGACCAGGCCGATCGTCATCCTGGTTGCACTGTGCGCGATTCCGGGGCTGGTCGGCTTCCTGGCGCTGCGATCGATCGCCGCCGACGATGCGAACTGGGCGGAGTCCGACCGCTGTCGAGTACGGCTGGTCATGGCGCTCCGCGCGGAGCTGCGTCGCCTGCTGGCCACGTTCGGTGCGTTCCTGACCTTGCTGGTGATCACCACCGGGATGCGCCGTCGCGCCTTACTCGCCTTCGATCCCGACCTGTCGGTGCCGCCGGAGCAGGTGTTGCTGTACGGCCTGCTGTTCGCCGTGCTGCTCGGCGCATTCTACGGCCTCGCGACGACGGCAATTGGCGCCCGGGCGCAGCGGATGCTCGACGAGTTCGCACCGCTGCCAGGTCCGACCGATCCGACGCTGTCGGAGCAACTGCAGCGTCGCTCCGACATCTCCACCCTGGTCGGCAGTGGCGGTTCCTGGCGATCGTTCGAGACGACGGTCGTGATCGCGGCGCCGCTGCTCACGGCCTTGATCGGCATCGCGACCAGCGCCTGACGCGTCGACCTAGCATGTCCATTGACGTAGGAGCCGCTGCTCGAGACGGAGAGACTCATGTTGGTCGTCATCGCGCGCTACCTGGTGACTGCCGGTCATGAATCCATCGTGGAGCCGCTGCTCGACGAGAACGCCGTCGCCAGCCGTACCGAGCCCGGCTGCCTCGAGTTCACGGTCTTCCGGGCGATCGACGAGCCCCGAGCATTCCTGCTCTACGAGCGATACACCGACGATGCCGCCTTCCAGGCCCATCGCAAGTCGCCACATTTCAAGAGCATCATCGAGGACCAGGTCGTGCCGCTCCTCGACGAACGGGTCTGGACCCGGATGGAGCCGATCGCCGACTGACCCGCCCGGACGGTGCCCGTTTCGTTCAAGCCGTACGAGACGGGTCTGCGTAGCTTCGAATCATGCAGCGCATCACGACATTTCTCTGGTTCGACACCGAGGCCGAGGAAGCGGCCAACTATTACACGTCGATCTTCGACGACGGCAAGATCACCCGCGTCAAGCACTACGGCTCGGCCGGCCCACGAGAGGCCGGGTTGGTGATGACGGTCGAGTTCGAGCTCGCCGGTCTGGAGCTGATCGCCCTGAACGGCGGCCCCCAGTTCACGTTCAACGAGTCGGTGTCGCTCATGGTCCACTGCGACTCCCAGGACGAGGTCGACCGCTACTGGAGCCGGCTCACCGACGGCGGCGAGGAAGGAGCCTGCGGCTGGCTGAAGGACCGATACGGGTTGTCCTGGCAGATCTGCCCGACGCTCTTGTTCGACCTGATGGACGACCCCGATCCGGTCAAGGCGCAGGCCGTGATGGCGGCGATGCTCAAGATGGGCAAGCTGGAGTCGTCGGTCCTGCAGGTGGCGTACGACAACGCGTGAAGCCCGCGCCGCTGGCGACTCCTCTTGGTCGTGAGGTGCCTAGAGTCGGAATCATGACCGACGTTGAGAATGCGAAGCAGGGTGTGACCGAGCCGCCGGTGGCGGATCGGCATGCCGTGGACATCACCTATCACGGCCTCACCGTGACCGACGACTACCAGTGGCTCGAGGACGCGGCGTCGAACGAGACGCAGGAGTGGACTCGCGCGCAGGACGCGCATGCCCGCGCGTACATCGGCGCGCTTGCGCACCGGGAGGCGGTGCGCGAGCGGGTCAGTGAGCTCGTGCACGCGTCGTCGGTCGCGTACAGCTCGGTGCAGCACTCCGGCTCGACGTACTTCGCGATCAAGCAGCAGCCGCCGAAGCAGCAGCCTTTCGTCGTCACGATCGACGACCTCGGCGACCTTGGCACCGAGACAGTCGTCGTGGACCCCAACGAGATCGACCCGACCGGCCGTACCGCCATCGAGTTCTTCGAGCCCTCACCGGACGGCTCCTTGATCGCGATCTCGCTGGCCAAGGACGGCAGCGAGGACGGAGTGCTGCACGTCTACGACGTCGGCAGTCGGGAGGTCGTCGGCGAACCGATTCCTCGGGTTCTCTTCGGCTCGGTCGCGTGGCGCGCCGACGGAACCGGCTTCTGGTACACGCGGCATCCTCGCCTGGGCGAGCGACCCGACGAGGACCTGGACTTCTACCAGGAGATCTGGCTCCACGAGCTCGACGGCTCCGCTGACGACGATCGTCGCGACCTGGCCGGCGTGTTCGCCGACGACAAGATCGCGCAGAACATCCTGCAGGCCTCGCCCGACGGCCGCTGGGTGATGGACCTGGTCGAGAAGGGCGACGGGGGCGAGTGGGAGATCTTCGTACGACCGCAGCGTGACGGCGCCACCTGGACCCGCGTCGCCGGCATCGACGACAAGTGCGTCGCGGCCCAGTTCGGCTGGGACGACGAGCTGTGGCTGCTGTCGCTGAAGGACGCGCCCTACGGCGAGATCCTGCGGCTGCGTCTCGGCGACAGTCCGACCGTCGCGGACGCCACCACCGTCGTGTCGGCCGGCGACGCGAGCATCGAGGGCTTCGCGGTGACCCGGTCCCGGGTGTGGGTAGCCGACCTGGTGGGTGGCCCGTCGCAGGTCCGGGTCTTCGATCACGACGGCGGTCAGCTCGGCACGCTCCCGGTGCTGCCGGTCAGTGCCGTCAGTGGCCTTCGTCGGATCGGCGAGACCGAGATCGTCTATGCGAACGAGTCGTTCACGCAGCCGAGGGCCTGGTGGCGGGCCGGCGAGTCGGATCCGGAGCCGTCGAGGACCGCCCTCGAGTCGGTCTGCCCGATCGACTTCTCCGACATCGAGGTCGTACGCGAGACCGCAACCTCACCCGACGGCACGGAGGTGCCGCTGAGCCTCCTCCAGCGTCGTGGCACCGCTCGCGACGGGAGCAATCCGACGCTGCTCTACGGGTACGGCGGCTACGGCATCTCGGTCAAGCCGACGTTCGAGCCGAGCCGGATGCTGTGGCTGGAGCAGGGCGGGGTCATGGCGATCGCGAACACTCGCGGCGGCGGGGAGTACGGCGACGAGTGGCATCGCGCCGGGGCGCTGGCCCACAAGCAGAACGTCTTCGACGACTTCGCCGCCTGCGCCCGGCATCTGATCGAGTCCGGTGTCTGCCGCTCCGACCGGCTGGCCCTGCTGGGTGGCTCGAACGGCGGCCTGCTGATGGGTGCGATGGTGACCCAGCATCCTGAGCTCGCGCGGGTCATCGTGGCGCTGGTGCCGGTGCTCGACATGCTGCGCGTCGAGCTGCACCCGAACGGCGTCTACAACGTCACCGAGTACGGCACCGTCACCGACCCCGAGTTGTTCCGCGTGCTGCACGCGTACTCGCCGTTCCACAACGTCGCCGACGGCGTGCCCTATCCGGCGATGCTGCTGACCGCCGGTGAGTTCGATCCCCGCGTCGATCCGTACCACGCCAAGAAGATGACCGCGCGTCTGCAGGCCGCGACCACATCGGGCCAGCCGGTGCTACTGCGCATCGAGGCGGGCGGCCACGGACTCACCAGCTCGCTGGGCCAGCAGATCGAGGAGCTGACCGACATGTACGCGTTCATCTTCGACCGGCTGGGCATCGGCTATCCGGTGGCTTGACCAGGCGTGCGCGGCCGGGCTCCGCATGTCGCGGGCTGATCGCTAACCCGGCTCAGGAGTGGGCTGGAAGGTGCCGACGCACGCCTTGTTGCCGTCGGGATCGGCGAGGACGGTCGTCCCCGGCGCCCGGCTGTCGTCGACGATCACGGCTCCGGCGGCCACGGCAGCTGCGATGCGCTCATCGGCGACGTCGTACGGCACCTGCACGTCGATGTGGAACCGCTGCCGTGGCGTCGGATGCGGATCGGTGTCCTGGAACCCGAGAATCGGCACCCGGCCGGTGGCGTCGCGTACGTCGTCGCTGATGGTGCCCCGTCCGACCGCCTCGCCGCCGCCGGTCAGCAGGGCGGACCACATCGGCGCCAGCTTGTCGGAGTCCGCGGTGTCGAGGACCAGCTCCATGGCGGTGACCGATCGCGGATCGGCGGCCACGGACTGCTCGGCGGCGATCTCGCTGATCCGGCGGGCGAGGTCGACGTCCTGCTGAGTGACCCACTCGACGCGATGCTCGGTGCCCTCGCTGTCGCGGTAGATCGCGTCGTCGCTGATCAGCTTCAGGTCGAGATGCGACGCACCCATTCGTACCTCGGGATAGTGCCCGGCGCCTTGACCGGCCTCGGCGATGGCGGTGACGAACTGGGCGCCGGTGGGGAAGTCGCCGATGACGAACCTGGCATGTAGCCCCTGGCCCAGCTTGCGCCAATCGGTGAGTGCCGCCGCCGTGATCTGCTCTCCGCTGAGCATGTCCATGGTGCATCTCCCGTTCCCTGGCTGGTACCGGCGACGGTAACGCCTGTTCCCGACGACGGACTTCCGGAACAGATCGGGCATCACGACTCGTCTCGCGCCCGTCGGTGCATCGTTGCCGATTTGCGACTCGCCATCGACCAGCGTGGCTCCAGCCATTCCGCGGTTTCTGCGGGGAGGATTGGGCGAGGCAGTGTCACGCGGCAGAACCCTGCGCCACCATGCGACCAGCGCCGCGCCACGGGAAGGGAAGCACCACCATGACGACGACCACCGGCACGTCCCTGCTGGAGGAAGCCCGCAACATCGCGGCTGGCGCAACGAACGCGTACTACAACGGCAACCAGTACGTGTTCGAGGAGGCCGCCAAGCTCGCGACCACGCTCGCGCTGGTCGACATCGCCGAGTCGCTTCGGACGCTTGTCGCTGAGCGGACGCAGCCCGACGCCAGCCGGTTCGATGCCAGCCGGTTCGAGCCCGACAGGTACGAATCCAGGTACGAGTCCAACCAGTTCTGACCAGCGTCCTCGAGCCAACACCGTCGGGGTCGGGCAACGGCCCAGCCAGCTGATGTCAGCGATCCGGGGCTACCCAAACGCGGGTGCCGGGATCAGACTGAGTGGTGCGGCACTCGAGGAGGCGCAGATGTCGACACAGCGGGCGGAGATCGATCCGTCCGTGACTGCCGCTCTCCGCGACGTCTACGATCCGTGCTGCCGCGACAAGGGCATCTCCGTCGTCGACATGGGGCTGTTGCACAAAG
>Ga0081455_10005287_pt1 | contig 14180 bp, 9 predicted proteins | sample TabmetS3T2R1_FD_70207 | JGI IMG/M metagenome (GOLD analysis project Ga0081455, IMG submission 70207) | Tabebuia heterophylla rhizosphere microbial communities from the University of Puerto Rico - S3T2R1 | ecosystem: Host-associated > Plants > Roots > Rhizosphere ... | reverse complement strand
GCTTCCGCGGTCTCCTGATCAACCAGGCGCTCGGCGAACCGTTCGTGGACATGAGCGATCACTTGCTCTGCGACAGCGCCGTGGCCACCAACGTCCCGACCGACGACAGCCTCGGCGTCGAACCCTACACGTCGGCGATCGCGCTCAAACACGGCTGGGTGTGGAAGATTCCGCTGCTCGGGCGCTTCGGAGCCGGGTACGTCTTCTCGAGCGCGTTCGTGTCGATGGACGAAGCGATCGAGGAGTTCGCGGCGTTGTGGAACCTGGACCCTGCAACGCAGCCGCTCAACCGGATCCGGTTCCGCGTCGGCCGCAACCGGCGCGCGTGGGTCAAGAACTGCGCGAGCATCGGCCTGGCGTCGTGCTTCCTCGAGCCGCTCGAGTCCACCGCGATTCACCTGATCCAGGTGGCGATTCAACGGCTGATCCTGCTGTTTCCTCACCGCGGCGACTGCGAGCAACGACGCACGGAATTCAACCGCGCCATGGCCGCGGAGTACGAGTACATCCGCGACTTCATCATCCTGCATTACTTTGCGAACGCGCGTCGCGGCGAGCCGTTCTGGGACGCGTGTCGAACGATGGCGATTCCGGATTCACTGCGCCATCGCATCGAGCTCTTCCGCGAAACCGCGGGCATCTTCTGCGCGAACGACGACCTGTTCCAGCTCACGAGCTGGTTGCAGGTCCTGTGGGGGCAGGGCGTGCGCCCGGGAAGCACGCATCCGTTCGTCGAGGCCGTGGCGCCGCACGACCGCTCGGGTTACCTGCGCGACCTGCGCGGGTTGTTCGCGCGGGCCGCGGAGGCGTTGCCGACGCAGTCGGAGTTCATCGCGCGGCACTGCCGCGCCAATTGACTCCGCTACCTGATTCCGAAACAGGCGCCGATGAACACCGCGGTCGTCCGCGGCGGAATGCTGAACGTGCCCGTGCGGCCGTCGAACTTCGACGCGCGCACCACCGGATCCTGCGACGACAGCTGCGCGGGGTGCAGGATCAATGACTGCTTCCGGAATGCCGCGTCGCTGAACGACTGTGTCTGCGGAGTTGCGTTGACGAGCACCACGGCCTGCGACGTGCCGAAGCACACCTTGTCGTCGTTCACGATGCGCTCGACGACGAGTCCCGGGATCTGATTCGGCCCGGTGTTGTAGAACGTCACGTCCCTGGTGATTTCCTCCGCCGTGCGCAGCCGGAACAGCTTGCTCGTCTTGCGGATCACGAGCATCTCGAGCATGTGGTGGAAGGTGCCCTCGATGTCTTTCGGCGTCGGCGTCAGATTCGCGTCGGCCAGCGCCGGCGCCAGGATGTTCCAGTCGCCTTGATTGCTGCCCGCCGGCGGCAGGCCCATGCCCCAGCCGTTCGACTTCATCGTCCAGTCGATGCGATTGAACCAGTCGCCCGAGTTGTAGCTGTTCTTGTCGCCGGATTTCGAGCGCAGCATGTCATCGCCGGCCATGAAGAACGGCACGCCCTGCGACAGCGCGACGATGTCCATGCCGAGCCGCGCCATGCGCACTCGATCGGCGCGCGGCAGACTCGTCGCGAGCTTGAGGTTCAGCGCGTCGAACCAGTCGGGATCGTCGTGCACGCCGATGTACTGGATCGTGTCCGAAGGTCTGAGGCCATAGGCTCCCGGCATGCCGAAGTAGTCGACCTGGCTGCCGGTCTTCGTCGTGCCCGAGGCGTCGACGATCGGGTAGTTCGCGAGATTGCCCGCGAGTCCGAGCCGCACGAAGTCGGAGAGCCGCAGCAACGCGGCCTTCTCGTCGGCCGCCGAGCCGCCGAACGTGCCGTTCGGTTCCGTGAAGAGGCCCGTGGCGAAACCCTGGTCGCGGCGCGGCGAGAACGGACCGCCGCCGCGCACTGCATCGCGGATGCGATCGGAGAACGTGCCGATGCCGGTGCCCGCCATGTTCACCTGGATCGCATTGACGCCGCGGCCGTTGTTGGCCATGACGCCGAAGTTCCAGCCTTCGCCGTAGAGGTAGATGGACCGGCCGTCGACGCCGTCCTTCGCGAGCGTGAGCGCATCGAGCGCCGCGCGCACCTTGAGCAGGTTCGACTTGAGGTGGAAACCCATGATGTCGAAGCGGAAGCCGTCGACCTTGTACTGCTTCGCCCACTGCACGACCGAGTCGACCATGAGCTTTTCCATCATGGCGTTTTCGGTCGCGGTGTCGGCGCAGCAGCTCTCGTTGAGCACGACGCCGTCGCCGTTGAGGCGGTAGTAGTACCCGGGCACGAGCTCGTCGAGGATCGAGTTCGGGTTCTGTCCGGCCGAGTTCGTGTGGTTGTAGACGACGTCCATCACGACGCGCAGCCCGGTCTGGTTGAGCGACTGCACCATCTCGCGGAATTCGCGGATGCGCGCCGGGCCATCCGGGTTCGTGGAGTAGCTGCCGTCGGGCACGTTGTAGTGCAGCGGGTCGTAACCCCAGTTGAATCCGTCGCGGTCCGCCGTCGCGGCGACGCGTGCCTGCTGTTCCGTCGAATCGGGCGGGAAGGCCGCGAGCTCCGCGAACGACGGCGACTGCCACTGCGCCTTGTCCTCGTTCGTCGTCGCGAAGTCGAACGCGGGCAGCAGGTGCACGTGCGTGACGCCGGCGAGGCCGAGCGCCGCGAGATGCCTCATGCCATTGGATCTCTTCTGCGTGAACGCGGCGAACGTGCCGCGCAGGCTCTCGGGCACCGTGCCGTCGGTGGCGCTGAAATCGCGCACGTGCAGCTCGTAGAGCACGATGTCTTCGGGTGCCGCGAGATACGGCTTCTGCAGCGCGTTCCAGCCGCGCGGCTGCAGCGCGGGGTCCGCAAGCGAGACGGCCTGGCTGCGCGCGCCGTTCGTCGAGAGCGACACGGAGTAGGGATCGCTGACGACGTTCGTCTCGACGCGATTCGTCGAGCGCACGTAGACCTGCGCTTCGAAGAGATAGTACTTGCCGTCGAGCGCGCCCGCGGACGTGGAGTAGCTCCAGATGCCGCTCGCGGCATCGAGCGTCATCGGCTGCGACACATAGTTCGCAGTCGTCGAATCGCCGAACAGCCGCACGTGCACGTCGCGCGCCGTCGGTGCCCATACGCGCAAGCTGGCGATGCCGTTCCTGAACACGGGCCCGAGCGTCACGGGTGCGGCGTTCCCCGCGTAGAGGTCATCGAGCGCGCCCGCGACCTGTAGACCCGTGGCGTCGACGCCCGCGCCCGAGCGCGTGGCGCCGACGGCGAGCTGGCCCCTGAGGCTCTCCGCGGCGGCGGTCACCGCGTCGGCGGGTAGTTTGAACACCGGCAGGCTCGCGAGATGCGGAAACTTCGCGCGCATCGCGGGGGAGAGCCCAGCCGGATCGTTCACGAGCAGCCATGACCGCGTGTGCGTGCCCGCGACGACGCCCGGAGCATCGAGCGTCAGCGCGCCGTCCGGATCTGCGAACAGCGAGACCGCGGTGTCGGTGGGCACGTTCCACGCGATCGTGTCCTTCGACAGCCAGTACGCCTGCGCCTTCGAGAGGTCGCCGTGAATGCCGCCGACGATCACTCGCAGGTCGTGCGTGGTCGAGTTCCACTGGAACACCACTTCCGTGCCATTGGCGGGCACGGTGAACGCGATGTTCGGGCCGTTCTGCACGCCGCCCGCGCCGTAGTTCACGTCCCAGCTGCCGTTGAGCGCCACCTTGGCCTCGTACGATCCCGCGGGAATCGACGACGTGCTGAAGCTGTAGATGCCGCTGCCCTGGACGTCCTCGAGCCAGCTGCGAAAGCACGACGGGTCCCAGTCGCTGCCGCAGCCGATCTCGCTCTGGAAGCTGCCGGGCACGGTCGCGATGATCGAGCTCACGTTGTCCGCGACCCAGTGCGTCCTGGGGTCGTAGTAGAACGTGACGCTCTGCGGCGCTGCGCTCGTCGAGAGCGGGATGTTCGGGCCGTTCTGCTGGGCGTGCAGCCCGTAGTTCACGTCCCAGCTGCCGTTGAGCGCGACCTTGTATTCATACGCACCGGCCGGCGCGATCGCGAACGTGTTGCGCCATACGTCGCCGTTGGCGTCGTACACGAGCTGCGTCGCGGCGCACGCCGGATCCCAGTCGCCCGGGCAGCCGGCTTCGGACTGGTAGCTGCCGGGGATCCCGACCGAGGCGGGCGCCTGCGCGCGCCCAAGGGCGCTGCAGCCGAGGAGCGCGAACACGAACGAAGGTATGAGCGCGCGCACGCGCCGGCTCTGCGTGAACATGTCCGATTCTCCCCGCATCGACCGCGATGCTTGTTTGTCGCGACGCTAATCGAGATGCGGGGAGCGGCGCTTACGAATACGTATGCAGGGTAGATGGGCGTGTAGGACCCTTCGTCCATGGGCGAGGGTCCATCGACCGCCGCCGCTCACGCGAGCGCGCCGGCCTTCGCGAGGAACTCGCGGTGCGGCAAACAGCCCTGCGCCGTGCGTGCGATGTCGGCGCGGGAGCGCCGCGTCACTTCGAGCAGGTCCGGCAGCGGCAGCAGGTTCGCGAGCGGATCCCACGAGCCCGCCTCGATGCCGAGGTTGCCGTACATCGCGAGCCAGCTCGGGTCGAAGAAGCTCTCGGAGTTGTAGAGCACGATGAGTCCGCGTGCGCGGTACATCTCGAGCTTGTGCGCGAGCGTGTCGGGCAGCGCCATCTCGCGGCAGTAGCGCCACAGCTCGCCCGGTCGTCCGTTGGCGCTGTAGTGCAGGATGATGAAGTCACGAATGCGCTCGAACTCGGCGATCGACAGCCGGTTGTACTCGTCTTCGAGCGGTTTCGTCGCCGCGGGCCCGAGCGGTTCGTCCGGCCACAGCCAGATGAGCTTGTCGATGCCCATCTGGATCAAGGAAATGCTCGTCGACTCGAGCGGCTCGAGGAAGCCGCTCGCGAGCCCGATCGCGACGCAGTTGCCGCTCCAGAACTGGCGCACGTGGCCCGCGCGGAAGCGCACGAGGTTCGGCTCCGCGAGCGCGCCGCCTTCGAGCTGGCCCCGCAGCGCGGCCAACGCGTCGTCGTCGCTCACGTGATCCGATGAGTACACGTAGCCATTGCCCACGCGGTTCTGCAGCGGAATGCGCCAGGCCCAGCCGGCATCGAGCGCGCGCGAGCGCGTGTAGGGAGCGATCGCGTCGGCGTCCGCAGCGGCGCAAGGCAGCGCGACCGCGCGATCGCAGGGCAGCCAGTGCCGCCAGTCGACGAAGCCCGACTGCAAGGTCTTGTCGATCAGCAGCCGATGGAATCCGCTGCAGTCGACGAACAGGGAAGCTTCGAGCGTTTCGCCCGAGTCAAGGCGCACGCCGCGGATGAACCCGGACTCGCCGTGGCGCAGCACCTCGGCGACGCGCGCGTCGTACCGGCGGACGCCGAGCGCCTCGGCGAAGCGGCGCAGGAAGGCCGCGAACTTCGAGGCGTCGAAGTGCACGGCCCAGTCGAAGTGCTCGAAGTCGACGCGCGGCTCGGCCGGCGGCAAAGACATGCGACCCGCGCGCGCGAGCTGCGCGCCCATCGCGTACTCGTCGAGCATCCCGGCGTCGAGCGACGCGCGGCGCAGACGATTCCACAGATGATGGAATGCGATGGGCCCGGCCTCGAGGCCGAAGCGGCCGAATGGGTGCATGAACGAGCGGCCGTCGCGCGCCCAGCCGTCGAACTCGATCGCGAGCTTGATCGTGCCGTTCGTGGCCCTGAGCACCTCGAAGGCGTCGAGGCCGAGCGACTGGAAGTAGCGGCGGATCGCGGGCACGGTCGCCTCGCCGACGCCGATCGTGCCGATCGCGGAGGATTCGACGAGCGTGACCGTGAAGCCGAGACGGCCGAGCCGATAGGCGAGCGATGCCGCCGTCATCCAGCCCGCCGTCCCGCCGCCGACGATCACGACGGAGCGGGCGGGGGAGGTGCGGGAGTCGGTCGCGGAGCTCATCGCGGCATCGTTGCATGCCCGGGGCAGCGGGGCCATGCCGAATACGTATGCAGCATTCCGGTGGCAGCTCGCGTCCGGAGATGCGCGACGTCGCGCGACTGTGATACATGGTGCCCATGAATCAACGTTCGCCGATGCGGTCCGGGCCGCCAATCCCGCTCCCGAAGGTAGTTAGTGAACGGCGGGCGCGGTGCGCGCTGCTGGTCGTGCCCCTGCTCGCGCTCGCCGCCGTGGTTGCCGCGGCCGACCGGCCCGTCGTCGCGGCCACCGTCACGAAGGTCAACGACGGCGATTCGATCGAGGTGCAGCTCGAGAGTGGCAAGGCGCGCGTGCGGTTCGCGGCCATCGACACGCCCGAATACGACCAGCCTTACGGCGACAAGTCGTCGGCCGCGCTCAAGGCATTGCTGCCCGTCGGTCAGACCGTCGAGCTCGAGGTGATCTCGAAGGACCAGTTCAACCGGATGGTGGGCATCGTGTGGCTCATGGTCGACGGCAAGCGTGTGAACATCAACGAGTCGATGCTGCGCGACGGGCATGCCTGGGCCTACCGGCGCTACATGCAGGACGCGAAGTACTGCGACATCGAGGCCGACGCGCGCGATCACAAGCGCGGACTCTGGGCGCAGCCGGTCAGCGACTGGATCTATCCACCCGAATGGCGTTTCCTCAAGAACGGCGAGATCCGCACGCTGCCGGTGCCGTATGCCGAAACCCGCGACAAGTGCCTCGAGGTGCTGAAGCTCGCGGGCGCGGCCACGTACACGCCGCCCAGTTGAAGCATTCGGGTCCGCGCCGTCCGCGCAGCGGCTAGGTCGAGCCGTGGATTTCATCGCAACGCACGGGCGCCTCGCGGCCATCGCGGCCCTGTTCTTCGTCGGCGTCGTGCTCCGGCGCGCGGGTTGGGCGGGTGCACCCGCGGGACGCTGGTTGCTCGCATTCGTGTTCAACGTGGGCTTACCCGTGCTCGTGCTCGGCGCCGTGGGCGGACTCGAGCTCGAGCGCGAACATGCGCTGCTGCCCTTGACCGCCGCCTGCGTCGTGTTCGTCGGCTGGGGTGTCGCGGCCTTCGCGGCGCGGCGCTTCCGGCTGACACCCGTCGGCACGGGCGCGCTCGCATTGACCTCGATGTCGATGAACATCTCGATGGTCTATCCATTCGCCGCGCTGAGCTTCGTGCCCGCGGCATTCGGCGAGCTCGTGTTGTTCGATCTCGGCCATGCGGTCGTGGTGTGGACCGTCGGCACTTACGCGGCGTGTCGCTATGCCGGGCGTGGCGGCGACACCGCGATGCTCGTGCGGCGCATGCTGACTGCGCCCGCGCTCTGGATGCTGTTCATCGTGCTCGCGCTCGACGCATTCGAGGTGCGGATCGATGCGCGCGTGGTGCACGGCAGCCTCGCCGCGGGCCAGGCGTTCGTGCTGCTCGTGCCGCTCGCAATGGGCCTGCTCGCGACCGCGAGCGGGCTGCGTCGGCCCGAGGTGATGACGGCGGTCGCGCTGCGCTCAGGGGTCGGCGCGCTGGCCGGCTTCGCGTTCGCGCATTTGCTCGGGCTCGATGGGCGCGCGGTGGCCGTGGCCACGGTGGGTGCAGCGGCACCGGTCGGATTCAGTGCCGTCGTGTTGTCGGCGCGCGAGGGCCTGGACCTCGAGCTCGCGGCGAGCGCCGCGGCGATCTCCGTGTTCGCGGGATCGCTGTGGATCCCGTTCGCCGTTGCGCTCGTCGGCGGCTAGCGGATCTTTCCCGCGCGGTTCACGAGCACGACGTTCGACAGAACGGCGGAGTCCGCCTTGTCGGGCAGGTGCGAGCAGAAGCCGAGCCCGACATAGAAGGGTCCGTCGATGTTCACTTCGATGGGTGGACCGAACGCGTGCAGCGGCTCGCCCTCGAGGCTCACGTAGAGCTGGAACGATTTGCCGCGCTTCTCGAGGCCGATGCGGCGCGCCATGTCGTTGACGAGCGAGTCGGGACTCTTGCCCTCGGGGCGGCCACGGCCGCCGATGCGGTATTCGCGATCCTTCGTGAGCGCGGCCTTCTCGGGGCGCTGCGCGAGCTGGATCATGCCGAGCCCGTGCAACGCCGCGACGACTTGTCTCGAGTCGTCGTCGAGACTCTGGCGGATGACGAGCACGGCCTTGCGATCGCCATAGCCTTCGGGGTCGGGAAACGCGATGTCGGCCGCGATCGATACGTCGCCCGACATTTTCTTCCACACGAAACGGAATTCGTCGCGCGAATACCAGATGTTGTAGCCGGCGGAGACGAGGGTGTATTTGCCGTCCGCGAACGTCGAGGAGCCGGGGACGAGCGCGGCGCCGACGTCTGACTGGCCGTCGAAGATTCCGAGCGGCGCCATGGTCGTCACGGCATCGCGATGGAAGTCCGGTGGCGGCGGTATCTGCTTGTGGGTCGCGGAACCCGGGATCGCCCAATCGGGCACCGCGGACCCAATCGGCGTTTGAGCGCTGGCCCATGGGGCACCGGACGCGGCCGCGAGCAGGACGATGAAGGAAGCCCGCCTCATGTTTTCCCCTTCACGGGAATTCCGCCGCCAAACGCGTCATGATCCCGCCATGCCGATCACCCAAATGCAGCACTTCATGGTGCTGGCCAAGGATCTCGAGAAGACGCGCGCATTCTACTGTGACGTGCTCGGCCTCACGATGGGTCCGCGGCCGCCGTTCCGCTTCGAGGGCCTGTGGATCTACGCGGGCGACGTGGCCTGCATCCACGTCGCGCTGCGCTCGAGCTACGACGCCACCTCGCGTACGGACGTGAATCCCGCGGATCCGAACGACCACGGCAGCGGCAGCGTCGACCACATCGCGTTCGCCGCCACCGACTTCGACGAGCTCGTCGCGCGCTTCGAGAAGCACGGCGTTCGCTATCGAGCGACGCGGGTCCCGGGAAAGGATCTGCGCCAGCTCTTCGTGTTCGATCCGGACGGCATCCAGATCGAGATCAACATCCGCTCAAAGGCCGCCTAACCAGTCCGCGAGCCCGGAGGGACACGACAGGAACGGCGAGTGGTCGGTGTCGAGCGTGAGCACGGGCTCGCAGGGCAGGGCGGCGCGCATCCCGCGCTGCGCCCCGATCGTCACGGCGCGGTCGCGCAGGCATTCCACGTACGCGCGTGGCACGCGGCCGAAGCGGGCGGTCGTCACGTCGAGCGGGGTCACGAGCGGCTTCAACGGCTCGGGCGTGAGGCGCGCCGAGGCTGCGGCCGCGTCGAAGTCGCTGCAACAAGCATAGAACGCGTCGCGGACGATGTCTGGCCGCAATGTGCACGTGAGGCCGCTGCGTGCGGGAATCATGTTCGGCGCGACGAGCGATGCCGCGTCCGCGCGGCCGGCGTCGGCCACGGTGCCGCCGGCGGGCAGTAGATAGGCTGCGATGTACACGAGCCGGCGCACGTGCTCCGGCGCGAGCTCCGCGGCGCGCGAGATGACGACGCCCGCGCGGGAATGGCCGACGAGCACGGCGGGCTCGCCGCGGCGCAACGAATCGACCACGAACTCGGCCCACGCTTCGAGCGATACGCCGCGCGCATCCGGCGCGACGCCTGCGGTTCCGGGCAGATCGGGCGTGACGACGTCGTGTCCGAGCGATCGCAGCCGCTGCGCGACGCGCTCCCAGCACCAGGCACCGTGCCACGCGCCCGCGATGAGCACGAAGCGCGACATCGGCTCAGAACGTGAGCAGCGAGCGGGCCTCGATGCCGGCGGCCGCAAGGCGCGCCGCGCCGCCGAGCGCCGGCAGGTCGATGACGAAGCAGGCCGCGAGCATCGCCGCACCGGCGGATTGCAGCAGCTGCGCGGCGGCGTTCGCCGTGCCACCGGTCGCGATGAGATCGTCGATGAGCAGCACCTTCTCGCCGCGCGCGATGGCGTCCTTGTGCATTTCCATCTCGTCGACGCCGTACTCGAGCGAATAGGCGACGCGCACGGTCTCGTGCGGCAGCTTGCCGCGCTTGCGGATGGGCACGAAGCCCGCGCCGAGCGCATACGCCACGGCACCGCCGAGGATGAAGCCGCGCGCCTCGATACCCGCGACCTTGTCGATGCCGGCGGAGCGCCACGGCTCGCTCAAGGATTCGATGACGAGCGCGAACGCCTTGCGATCGCGCAACAGCGTCGTGATGTCACGGAACTGGATGCCGGGCTTTGGATAGTCCGGGATCGTACGGATCGTCTGACTGAGGAACTCGCGCTGTTCTGCATTCACGGCGCCGCAGTGTAGGGATTTGTGCAAGACTGTGTCCACCCAACCCCTCGAGGAACCGCGATGCGTGTGATCCGCGCGACGCCTTTGTCTCTGGCCATTCTCGCGACGTTGCTAGCGGCCGCAGATCCCGCGAGCGCGACGCGCTACGACCTGTCGGGCACGGACGCGCAGATGTTCGGCGACGTCGAGACCATCACCGCGTTCGGCGAAGACACGCTGCCCGATCTCGCGCGGCGCTACAGCCTGGGTTACGAAGAGATCCAGCGCGCGAATCCGAAGGTGGACCTGTGGCTGCCGGGCGAGGGCACGACGATCCTGATCCCGGGCCAGCGGCTGCTGCCGCCCGGTCCGCGCGAGGGCATCGTCGTCAATCTACCCGAGCATCGTCTCTACTATTACCCGAAGGTGAAGAAGGGACAGACGCCGTACGTCATCACGTATCCCGTGAGCATCGGCAAGATGGACTGGTCGACGCCGCTCGGCAAGACGCGCGTCATCGACAAGCGCAAGAACCCGACGTGGTCGCCGCCGGAGTCGGTGCGCAAGGAACACGAGGAGCGCGGCGATCCGCTGCCGAAGGTGGTCGGTGCCGGGCCCGACAATCCGCTCGGCGCCTACGCGATGCGCCTCGACATCCATCCCGGTGCGTATCTCATCCACGGCACCAACAACCCGATCGCCGTCGGCATGGCGATCACTCACGGCTGCATCCGCATGTATCCGGAAGACATCGAGGCGTTGTTCCCGCAGGTGCCCGTGAACACGCCGGTCTGGCTCGTCAACGAGCCCGTCAAGATCGCGCACGTCGACGGCCAGGTGTGGCTCGAGGTGCATCCGCCCGTCGATGCGGAAGGCCAGCGCGCCGAGGTCGATCTCGAAGGGTTCTACGCGCTCGCGAACGCCGCGCTCGGCGATGCGCCCGCGGCGATCCACTGGGACTTCGTGATGCAGACGCTCAAGGAGGCGAACGGCCTGCCGCAGGTGATCGGCCTCGACGTCGATCCGAACGACGTGCCGCCGTCGGCCGAGCCTGCGATCCAGTCGACTCCCACACCGGCGACCACGGATGGTGCGCCCGCGGCTCCCATGCCGGTGGCGCCGGCTCAACCGGCTGCGCCATCCGCAGAACCTGCGAGCTCACCCGCGGCGCCGGCGGCACCTCCGAAGACCTGACGTTCAGGGCTTCGCGATACTCGGAATCGCGGCGAGCAGCGCGCGCACCTCTTCGAGCCGCGCCACGTCGACGCCGGGTAGTTTGGCAGCGTCGTTGAGGATCTTGCCGAGCTGCACACCGTCGTTGCGCAACGATTCGGGCGAATTGATCCCGGCGCGCACCAGGTTCGTCGCGAGCTTCGCGTAGGCCGCGACGGATTCGATGACGATGTCGGGGCGCTGCGCGCCGAACCCGGCGCGGGCGCGCAATCCGTAGAGCGCGAGCGAGGGATTCATGATGCCGACCCGGTCGAGCATCGTGATCGCCTCGGCGCCGTAGCGCTCGCGCTGCTGCGTGACGCGCGAGCGCCAGTTCGCGCGCATCTCGGTGGTCTCGGGATACCACGGGTAGGTCCAGGGGATCTCGGCCAACTCGCGATCGGCGGCCGAGACCTCCTTCCATTCGCCCTTCGCGGCGTGGTGGGCGGTTGCGAGCACGAGTGGCGCCGGCGGCGACAGTTTCGCCGCGATCTCGGCGATTTCGGGTGGCGCGGCGTCGTTCGCGAGCCCGCCGAAGTGACCGCGCAGCAGCTCGAGGCGCAGCGCATCGTCATCCGGATATTGCTCGACGCCGAGCCGCAGGTATTCGTCGAAGCGCTCGAGATCGTGGCGCATCCGGAACGCGAAGGCGCGCGCGAACTCGCCGTCGGGCGTGTCGCCGAGGATGTGCGCGAGGCGCATCGCGCGATCTGCGAGGCTCGCGTCGACGAACGAGAACACGCCATTGCGGCGCACGAGATACGAGAACGACAGCTGGTCGCGCAACGCACCGAATACGAAAGAATCGGGACGCTGCAGCGGGTCGTACCCCGCGAGCACGCGGCCGCACGTCTCGCCCGTCATGCCGCGGCTCTGCTCGAACACGTTCGAGACCGCGATGCGATTGTCGTCGTCGGTGATGAGCGGCGCGCCGCGCGCGAGCTCGCGCGCGCCCTGCTCGTCGAGCACGAGCGCGACGACGAGATCCTCGACGGTGTCGATGCCGAAGCGGCCATAGTGCAGCGGCGCCTCGCGCAGCGGCTCGCCCGTCGCGGCGAGACGCGTCTCGAGATCGAGCGGCTGCGGGCTCGCGAGGAACACGACGGTGCTCGGATCGGGGCGATAGACGCGCACGTGCGGGAACACGTCGAGCAGCGTCGCCGTTAGCGAGCGCAGCAGATCCTCGTCGAGGAACAGCACGTTCATCCACTGCACGAACACGCCGGACTCGGTCATGTGGTCGCGCGCGAGCTGCATGAACTCGCGCGTGTAGAGATGCGAGGCGCCGGCCGTCCAGGGATGCGAGGGCTGCGAGATGATGGCGTCGTAGCGGTGCTCGGTGAGGCGCAGCGCACCGCGCGCGTCGTTGAGGATCACGTGGACGCGCGGATCCGCATGCGGATCGCGGCGCCGGTACGCGCTCGTCGCGATGTTCGCCTCGATGACCTTGGGCTCGAGCTCGATGACGTCGATGCGCTCGAACGACGGCGGTACGCCCTCGATCACGGAGCCGCCGCCATAGCCGACGACGAGCATGTCGCGCGCCCGGGGCCGCGCGATCGCGGCGAGCGGCGACATCCAGAATTCGCCGCTGAACCGCGGCATCGATCCCGGGCCGTCCATGAGCGCCTCGGGCAGGCCATTCGTGCGCAACGCGAGTCCGCCGTCCGACGCGAGCATGACGACGCTCGCGCTGCGGCCGACGTCGTAATAGAGCACGCGGTCGCGCGTGCCGACGTTGAGGGGCGACGTGACCAGCAGCTTCATCGGCGGCTGCGGTGCGAACCACGCACACGCGCCGATCGCGGCGACACTGGCGGCCGCGCTGATGCCGATCGCGACCGCCCGCCGCGGTCGCGCCAGCGTCCACAGCGCGAGGATGCCGAGCGCGGCGCTTGCGTACACGGCTGCGCGGATCGCGCCCTCGTAACGCAGCGCGGGGATCAGCCAGAAGCCGGCCGCGAGCGACCCCACGATGGCGCCGACGGTGTTCCACGCGTACACGCGCGCGCTCGCCGGCGCGGCATCCGCGGCATCGTGCGCGAGGATGCGCACGGCGAGTGGATAGGTCGTGCCGATCGCGAGCGTCATCGGCAGCAGCAGCAGGCCCGCGAACAGCGCGTTGAGCGGCACGCGCGCGAAGCCCCAATCGACGACGTTACGCATGAGCCCCGCGGTGTCGGGCAGCAACGACTCGAGCTTCCAGTAGGCGCCCGCCGCGGCGGCGGCGGCGACGATGAGCGCCGCCGCGAGGCCGTAGATCGCCGCGGCGCGAGTGCGCGCGAGCGCCGCGCCGATCGCACCGCCGCCCGCGATACCGACGAGGAAGCTCGCGATCATGACGCCGAACGCATAGAAGCTGCTGCCGACGACGTGCGAGAGCATGCGCGTCCACAGCACTTCCTGGTGGAACGCGACCGCGCCCGCGAACAGCATGAGCGGCAATACCCACGCGGGACCCGGCCGCAGCGCCAGCTTTTCATACGGCGCGCGCGGGCCACTCGTCGTGGCGCGTGATGGCGCGTCGAGCGCGTAACCCTGCGGCGGCCTCGGCGGCGAGACGCGCCCGCCGAGCGCGGCGGCGAACAGGAACACGAACACGTTGAGACCGGCGCCGCACCAGATCGTCTTCGTGAGACCGAGCTCGGGCAGCAGCGCGAAGGCCGTGAGCAATGCGCCCGCGACCGCGCCCAGCGTGTTCACCGTATAGAGGAGACCGATGCGCCGGCCGATCTGCGAGTCCTCGGCGATCGCGTGACGCGCGAGCAGCGGCAGCGTCGCTCCCATGAGCGTCGTCGGAATGGCGAGCGCGACGAACGCGCTCACGAGATAGAAGAGCGTCGTGCCCGCGGCGTCG
>Ga0081455_10005286_pt1 | contig 14181 bp, 9 predicted proteins | sample TabmetS3T2R1_FD_70207 | JGI IMG/M metagenome (GOLD analysis project Ga0081455, IMG submission 70207) | Tabebuia heterophylla rhizosphere microbial communities from the University of Puerto Rico - S3T2R1 | ecosystem: Host-associated > Plants > Roots > Rhizosphere ... | reverse complement strand
CCTGGCCGGTGGCGGTCGGAGACGGCCAGCGGCAGATTCAAACGTTTATCTTTACCAGCCTTCCCGGTTCAGTAGGCGAAACCTTCCAGGGATCGATCAACGGAGGACAATACTACTCACACGAGATCTTGATCGAGGGCATCCCGCTGGGGAGGTTCGACCTGCAGGGCGGCAGCAACAACGAGTTCAGCCCGAGCGCCGACGCGATCAGCGAATTCAAGCTGCAGACCGGGACGATGGGGGCCCAGTATGGCGGTGGCCAGACGAGCGTCGCCAACTTTGCGATCAAGTCTGGCACGAACCAATATCACGGGACGGGTTTTACCTACGTCCAGAACGATGCCTTGCGCGCCAATAGTTTTACCAATAAGTCATTTGGCAGAGACGCTTCGGGAAATGAGGTCAGGCCGCGCCCGCCGTTCAAATTATTCAACTATGGGTTCGGTTTTGGTGGTCCCGTGAAAATACCGAAGATTTATGACGGTCACAACAAGACATTCTTCTTTACCAATATGGAAGTCACCAGGGTTCGTGACTTTGTCTCGACGAGTTTTAGCACATTGCCGACCAAGGCATTCAAGAACGGTGATTTCTCACAATTATTCAGTCCGGCTTTCACCGGGAACCCGTGCTCAGGCCAAGTAGTAAAAATTCTTCCTAAGGACAATCCTGATAATTTGAGTGTGTGTGATCCAAAATTGATAGACCCGCAGCTCGACCGGTTGGGTCGCCCGGTTATCTTCGGACAGATCTTTGATCCACGCACGACCCGGCGTGTCACAGAGGGACAGGTCGATCCTGTCACGGGACTAACAGCACGGAGTACAGGGTTCGTGCGCGATGCATTTGCTGGAAACATCATCCCGCAATCGGCATTCAGTCCCGTGGTCCGCAACATTTTTACCCAAGCTCCGATCACCGATCCGATCAATGACCGGATGCTGAACAATGTTCCAGCAATCTCATCATGCTGCCCGGTCTTCGACGAGCGTATTTATGCCGTTAAAGTTGACCACCTAATTACCGAAAAACACAAAGTATCAGCTTACTACAACCATACCTACCGTCTGCGCAACAACTCACCGGGTGGACGCTGGGGTGAACCGCCAAACACACCGACTGGTGTCTATCAGTTGCAGTACACTCCCGGCCGGATGGTGCGTGTCGCTTACGACTGGACGATCAATCCTAATCTTATCAATCACGCTGCTATCGGATACAATCGTTTCGGCAACAATAACGAGAGCGTGTTTGTGGATCAGGATTGGCCTTCCAAGATCGGGTTACAGAACGTCGCTCAAACACACTTCCCAACCCTCGTCTTCGGCGGTACATCTTTCCAGGGAGGAGGTATTGGCGCCGGAGGCAGGCTCGGCTCAGGCAATGCTGGCGGCTCCTACAACGGCAGCACAATTTTAATGGACGATCTGACGATTGTTCACGGATCGCACAATTTCAAGACCGGATTCGAGCTGCGGAAATACTATTACAATTCTCGCAATAAGTCGGGGTCTGGGAATTTCAACTTTTCGCCGGTTCAGTCCGAAATGCCGGAATTTGCCACGAGCACAGGCCATTCATTCGCCAGCTTTCTCCTGGGAGCCGTCAGTTCTGCCAGTCGGGGGATCGCGGTCGTCAATTTCGGTCACCGAGTTACGCAACCAGGCTTTTATTTCATGGATGACTGGAAGGTTTCAAAGAAGTTGACGCTGAACATGGGACTGCGGTGGGAGATTATCGGTGGTTATAACGAAGTAGCAGGCCGCATGAGCGGGGTTGACCTGACCAAGCCAAATCCGGGCGCCAATGGTCGACCTGGCGCTCTGGTATTTGTGGATGACATGGGGCGTAAGGGGTTCCAGGATACGTACTGGTACATGATCAGCCCGCGTTTCGGATTCGCTTATGCAGTCAATAACAAGCTGGTGGTTCGCGGAGGGTACGGGATAAACAACACGCCTTTTGTAACCAATGGATTCGGTGGACCCGGCACATTTGGTTATAACGGTAGTATTGCAGTCAACACCCAGACAGTGTCACTACCCTTCAATCGAGACCCGGTGATGTATCTTCAGGATCCATTCCCGAGTTTTCAAGGGACATTGCCGAACAAGAATCCAGCGGGTCAGAACAACCAGGGAACAACCTATATCGCTCCGGATTCCAACCGAGTGGCATATTTGCAGAATTATAACCTGGGCTTCCAGTATTTACTGCCGGCATCATTTGTTATGGAGCTCAGTTATATCGGGAATAAAGGATCCCGCCTCGAAGCCAACGGCCTCGACAATTTAAACCAACTGCCGGCGAGCGCAATCGCTCAATACGGTAAAATTCTGACTGATAACCTGTCTGATCATCCGGAATTGGCACATCTACTTCCATATCCTGGATTTTCAAGTACCGTTGCTCAGGCCTTACGGCCTTTCCCACAGTACGGAAACATCGGCCGAACTTTTGCGAATTTTGGAACCTCGAGTTACAACTCGATGCAGATCCAGGTTACCCGCCATTTAACTAGCGGATTGGCAGTCCTGGGCGCATACACGTGGTCGAAGGCCATCGCCACTGGATCGGACAGTGCTCTCGATGCGGCTTCCTCACAGGATGTTTTCCAGCGAAATCTGGAGAAATCCATAACCAGCTATAGCATTCCACATAACTTGAAGCTGACCTGGGTCTATGACCTGCCAATCGGCAAAGGGCGCAAGTTCAATCTGGGAGGTGCGCTCGGGAATATCATCGGAGGTTGGACCATAACTGGAATACACAACTATCGCTCGGGCGACACACTTTCAATTACAACAAGCGGTGTGACTACCGATGCGATTTTTAATGGAACAGTTCGACCGGACTTGGTTTCCGGAGTTCCCATTATTCTAAACAGCAACGCCCAGGTCAGAACAGACGGCAGCGGAGAGCGTTATTTGAATCCCGATGCATTCAAAGATATTAAGGTTTCGGGCAGTGACATTCCGATTCGACTTGGCACAGCGCCTCCCCGATTGCCTGGCATCTTTGGCCCGGCCTTCCTCTCGGAAAGCATCGGTGTGAGGAAGAGCTTCAATTTTACCGAGTCGTCGCATCTGGAATTCCGCGCAGATATGTTTAATGCGTTCAATCGCAGTGGCCGTGGTAATCCCGTAACCAACATCACCAACATTCGGGATTTCGGCAAAATCTTAAATAGCCGTTACGGCCCACGTGGGATCCAACTGGAAGCAAGATTCGTCTTTTAGAGATTCTTAAAAGAGAAGACGACCAGACAAAGATAACGGGACGACGGAAATTTCTAATAATTTTCCGTCCGTCCCGTTATTTTAGTTTAATAGGTCTCCATTTTTTCCGAAATTCTGAATATGCATATCCGAAAATCTGAATTTTGTCTGGACAACGTACCGATTTATGACTATGATCGATGTCGTAGTCCCCTGGATATGACCAGCAATCCTGGCTGGTACTGAAATAAAAAATGAATCGTTCGAAGCCGAACCCCAGGCTTTAAATGTAGCTAATTTTTGACTGAATTCTTAACGGTGACTTAATGAACATTTATAGCCATATCAGGTATAGCTTTTTTCCACTCCTGATCATGATGGTTGCTTTATCTCTCTCCGCCGTAACGAATGCCAATGGAGATGGCAAGCATGAAGGTGCGACTGGGGATTCATCGAAAGCCGGGTCGATCGGTACGGATGTTGGGGTAGAGAACTTCGGCCAGGTGACAGACTTCTTCTTTCGTGGTGCGCAGCCCAAAGGCGAGGAATATCATAAACTTGCAGCTATGGGAATCAAGACCATCATAGATTTGCGCGACGATCCGAAGGAGTATGCGAGGGAGTTATGCGAACACGCTGGGATGAAATATATCAATCTCCCGTTGAGTGATAAGGCTCTTCCTGCGTCGGATGCGCCGACGAAATTCCTTGAGCTTGTCAACAATCGGGAAAACTGGCCCGTCTACGTTCATTGCGCGGGCGGGCGGCATCGCACGGGGGCAATGGCGGCGGTCTTTCGAATGTCAGTGCAGGGATGGGATATCAACCGAGCATACCAGGAGATGAAAGACTATGACTTCTATACGCGCTGGGGACATAAGCCGATCAAGGAATTCGTCTTCGATTACTATCGCAAACTCAGCGTCAGCCGCCTGGTAAATCCGCCCACACCTGTGACGCGAGAAACGTCCTTACCGAATCAATAAGGATTACGAAATAGACGAAAGATAACGAAATAAACGAAAATATTAAATATTTTCGTTTATTTCGTTATCTTTCGTCTATTTCGTAATCCCTCTTCATTTCACAACCAGCTTGACGCTTTACTGTGCACGTGTTAATTCTCTGTCTCGAAATTGATCATCCTATGTTCTGACAACAAGGAGAGTTAAGGCGTGAATTCATTGCCTGGCCGATGGATGCTTGCATCCCTGTTCTATTCACTTCTATTTATCTCTTCGGTTCATGCACAAAGCTTCGAGTTTTATCCCGGCGCAAAATACGATCCGGCGATTCCGACGCTCAAACAGGTCACTGGTCATGATTGGGGAGAGCGCATCACCGACCATCATGAGGCCGTTTCATACATCGAGGCGCTCCGCCAGGCCGCTGGGGGGAGGATGAAGGTCATCAAATACGCGGAGACATGGGAAGGGCGGGGACTCTATCTGATCACAATCGGCTCGAGCACGAATATCTCCCGGCTGGACGAGATCAAATTGGGAGTGCAGCGGCTTGCCGACCCACGCGGCACCCCGCTAAACGAGGCCAATTCTCTCATCAACCGTCTGCCTTCCTCTGCCTGGCTGATTGCCGGGGTACATGGTAACGAGATTTCGAGTGTCGATGCAGCCCTGCTTACGGCCTATCACCTGCTTGCAGCGCAAAAAGACGAGCTGGTCGAGGCGGCCATGAAGAACAGCATCGTTCTGATCGATCCAATGCAAAACCCGGACGGGCGTGATCGCTTTATTAATTATTTCCGGCAAACCACCGGTCGCTTTCCGGATGCCGATCTGCAATCTGCCGAACACAACGAGGTCTGGCCGGGTGGGCGAACCAATCATTATCTTTTCGATATGAACCGCGATTGGTTTGCGCAAACGCAACCCGAAACACGCGGACGAACGCGCATCTATCTGGAGTGGTTTCCTCAGGTAGTCGCCGACCTGCACGAGATGGGGACAAATAGCACTTATTACTTCGCGCCTCCGGCCTTGCCCTGGAACCCGAATCTGACCAAAACGCAGCTTGAATGGCTGGGAAAGTTCGGTCGCAACCACGCCTCATGGTTCGACCGTTTCCGCTTCGATTACTTCACCCGTGAAAATTACGATTCATTCTATCCGGGCTACGGCGAGGGGTGGCCGCTTTTTCACGGATCGATCGGGATGACATATGAGCAGGCGTCGGTTCGCAGTCTGGTTGCAAAACGCGACGACGAGACGGTCATGCACTATCGCGATTCCGTCTGGCATCACTTCATCGCCTCCCTCTCGACCATCGAATATACCGCGAAGAATCGCGAAGCGCTGCTGCGTTATTTCTATGACTATCGCCGGACGGCGATCGAGGAAGGGAAAAACGAGCAGGTCAAGGAATATATCATCACTCCGGGGAGCGATCCCAATCGGGCCGCGCGTCTTGCCGCGATGCTCATGCAATCGGGGATCGAGGTAAGACGGGCGGAGTCCGGGTTCAATAACCCGAAAACTCGCGATTATAATGACGGAAACTTGCAGATGAGAGAATTCCCGGCCGGGAGTTATCTCGTTTCACTTTCACAGCCTGCCAAGCGACTTCTCAAAACATTAATGGACAGGCAGACGGACCAGGACAGAGAGTTTCTCGAGGAGCAGCGGCAAAGAAACAGGTTGAGGAAGCCTGAAGAATTCTATGATGTGACGGCCTGGTCATTACCATTTTTGTTCGACTTGCCCTGTTATATGGCCGAGACCGTATCGAATGTCCAGGCAAGTGTGCTGCGGGATTTACCAAAGCCGTCAGGGCGGTTGCATGGCGGAGAGGCGAAACTCGCCTACTTGATTCCCTGGGGAAGTCAATCGGCAGTCTCCGCCCTGTCTGATCTGCTCAGAAATGATCTGCGTGTTCATTGCAACGACAAGCCATTCAAGCTCAGTGGGGTTAATTTTCCCGCCGGAACACTAATCGTAAAAATAAAGGATAATCCCGCCAATCTTCACGCGACGATGACCAGGCTGGTTGCCGAACATGGCGCCGATGTCTATTCGACCGATACTTCATGGGTCGATGATGGGCCGAATTTCGGCAGCAGTAATGTGCGATTTCTGCCTCGTCCACGGATCGCCCTGGCATACAACGTTCCAACATCAGCCAACTCTGCCGGATGGTTCCGTTATCTGCTCGAACAGCGTTATGGATACCCTGTGACCTTGATCCGGGCGGATCAGCTTCGCTCTGCGGACCTGACCAAATATAACGTTCTGATTCTGCCGGATACATTTGCCGGATATACTCAACAACTTGCCGACGGCGCAGCCCTCAAGGAATGGGTGCAGAAGGGTGGTGTATTGATTGGGATGGCCGGAGCGACAACCTGGATGGCCGATGAAAAGGTCAACTTGATATCGACGAAACGCGAAAAGCGGGAGAAGAGTGATCCGAAAACAGAGAAGAAGGAGGAGCCGGGAAAGAATCAGGATGTCGCAAAAGATCAGGCGGGCAAAGAACCTTCAAAAGACCCGGTGGAAAAAGCGATTGAGCCCGCCGACGAATTTCCCAGCTCAACACCCGGCGCGATTGTCCGGGTCAAAGTTGATCAGTCGCATTGGCTCGGCTTCGGTTACGGCGAGACGACGACAGTTATGGTCGATAGCAATCGAATCTATACTCTATTAAAGCTGGACAAAGGCACGAACGTGGCGATCTATCTACCCGAAGGCAAAATGCTGGTCAGTGGATTTATGTGGGATGACGCCAGGAAGCAGTTGCCCAACAAAGCCTACCTCATGCACACACAGTCAGGGCGAGGCCACATCATCGCTTTTGCAGAAGACCCGAATTACCGGGTCTTTATGGAAGGCTTGAACCTCATGATGATGAATGCCGTTTTTTTGGGACCAGGACATTAAGAAGAATGAAGAGAGATTACGGAACAAACGGAAAAGAACGGAACAAACGGAAAGTTTATTTATTCCGTTTGTTCCGTTCTTTTCCGTTTGTTCCGTAATCTCTCTGAACGAAATTATAGTGAAAGCAATCCTCAACCAATTGATCTCCCCCATGATTGCAATTATCTCAGCCATAATCATTGGCGGGATAATAGTTTTAGCGATTGGCGACAACCCGATTAATGTTTATCAGCTATTTTTGAGGAACTCTTTCGGGTTGTTCGATGCACTGGGAAATTTCACCTTCGATAATTGGGGATATACGCTCTTTTATGCGACACCGCTGATCTTCACCGGACTTGCCGTCGCACTCGCCTATAAATGTGGTTTGCTCAATATCGGGGCCGAGGGGCAACTATATCTGGGGGCATTTACTGCAGCCTGGGTTGGAATTACGTTCGCCAAACTTCCGGGAATAGTTTTGGTGCCGATGTGTATCATCGCCGCGATTCTAGCCGGAGCATTCTGGGCGGCGATCCCAGGTTTTCTCAAAGCGAGGTTTGGATCGCACGAAGTGATCAATACGATCATGATGAATTTTATCGCGATCGGCCTGATCAGTTATCTGACACAAAACTTTTATAAGGAACAGGGTGATCCGATCATGCAAACTGTGCCGGTTGCAGATCAGGCACATATCGCCCGGTTCCATACGATTCTTTCACCGCTTGGAATTGACTTTCCTCTGCGCATTCCGCTCAACGTGGCATTCCTCCTCGCGTTATTTTCCTGTTTCCTCGTCTGGGTCTTTTTATGGCGAACGAAGTGGGGGTACGAGGTCCGCGCAGTAGGATTGAATCCATCAGCCGCGGAATATGGCGGGATCAGCACTAAAAAACAGATCGTTCTTGCCATGGCGCTCTCCGGAGCGCTGGCAGGAATGGTTGGGGTAAACGAGGTGCTTGGATATCGCTATCGCTATTTTCATGACTTTTCCTCCGGTATTGGTTATGGCTTCACGGGTATTGCAGTAGCCCTGCTCGGGCGAACCCATCCCGCCGGCATTGTCCTGGCAGCGATCCTCTTCGGCGCGCTCCAGCGAGGAGGATTGTTCGTCGATATTTTTGCCAATAAGGTATCCAAAGACCTGGTTTCTGTTTTACAAGGAATCATTATTTTATTCGTGGCGATGAAAATTCGGATAAAGAAATGAAGAAGGATTACGAAAAAGACGAAAAGAACGAAACGAACGAAATTTTTTCGTTTGTTTCGTTCTTTTCGTCTTTTTCGTAATCCTTTTCGAGCACAATGATCACGGACATTTTCAACTTTACCTTAATTGCATCGACAATTCGTCTGGCGACGCCGCTCATTCTGGCTGCGCTCGGCGGGTTATATTCGGAGCGGAGCGGTGTCATCAATATTGCGCTGGAAGGGATGATGCTGGCAGGGGCTTTTACAGCGGCAGCAGTGACCTATTTTACCGGCAATCCGTGGATCGGGACTATGGCGGCGATCTTGGCCGGGGTCATGGTAGCTTTCATCCATGCCCTGGCGACGATCAACTTCCGCGCCGATCATGTGGTCAGTGGGACGGCAATCAATATACTTTTTTTGGGCGTGCCGGCGCTCCTTTCGGGTGCTCTGTTTCAATCGACCGGAGCGACGCCACAACTACCTCGTGAGCAGGTCCTGCCTGATGTATCAATCTTCGATCCGGAGAGATTTCCGGCGCTTGCTTCGATTTTCAATCAGAAACCGCTGGTTTACCTGGCGTTGATTCTTGTCCCGATGACCTTTTATCTGATTTACCGCACGCCCTTCGGCCTGCGCCTGAGGGCTGTCGGTGAAAACCCGGAAGCGGCGGATACGGCCGGTGTAAGTGTGTTGAAGATGCGATACGCGGGAGTCTTGATCTCCGGAGCTCTGGCATCGCTGGGTGGCGCATATCTTTCGATCGGTCAGAATTCGCTTTTTACTCGCAATATGACGGCCGGGCGTGGTTTTATTGCGCTCGCGGCTCTGATCTTCGGAAAATGGGACCCGGTCGGAACGCTCTTCGCCTGCCTCCTCTTCGGTTTTGCCGAAGCGATTGCGATCAGGATGCAGGGGACCGTCGCTCTTCCCAACCAGTTCATTCAAATGATCCCGTATCTCCTGACGATAGTCGTGCTGGCGGGCCTGATTCGCCGCGCGAGACCTCCTCAGGCGCTCGGAGTTGCTTATGTCAAAGAGTAATCAGTGATGACAATACCCATATTCGATCGTGCGCGCGCATCAGCGCGATACATTCGCGAGCAGATTTCCACCGATATCGATGTCGCTGTTGTACTCGGGACCGGTCTGGGCGCTTTTGCCGAAACGCTCAGCGAGCCAAAGATTATTCCCTATGAGGAGATTCCCGACTTCGCACGTTCGACGGTCGAGGGGCATATGGGACGGATGGTCATCGGTAACCTGGCGGGAACATCGATCAAGGTTGCGGTCATGCAGGGGCGATTCCATTACTATGAAGGCTACTCGCTCGAGGAAGTGACTTTACCGATTCGGGCCTTTGGCGCGATGGGAGTCAAAAAACTGGTTTTGACCAATGCCGCCGGAGGTATCAATTTGAATTACAAAACCGGCGAATTTATGTTGATCAGTGATCACATCAATTTCATGATGGCCAGCCCTTTGCGTGGATCACATGATCAAAGGTTGGGTGATCGCTTCCCGGATATGACCGAAGTCTATTCGCGCGAATATCGCCGGATCGCCCGGGAAGTCGCGGTTGAGCTGGGGATCAATCTTCATGAAGGCATTTACATGGCATTACAGGGACCGAATTATGAGACACCGGCTGAGATCAGGATGATGCGTAAGCTCGGCGCTGACGCTGTTGGAATGTCAACCGTTCCGGAAGCGATCGTCGCCAGGCAAATGGAGATGCTGACCCTGGGAATCTCGCTGATCACCAATCCTGCCGCCGGCATCGAGAACGAACCGCTCGAGCATGATCAGGTCATGCAGATCGGTCAGCAGGTGAACGGTCAGTTTTGCCAGTTACTGACGGGAATAATCTCAAGATTGTGAGCAGTGTGGATATTGAAAAACTTGTCGAACTCGCCCGTGAGGCGCGCCAGTTTGCATACGCGCCTTACTCCAGGTTCAGGGTCGGCGCGGCGGTCGAGTGTCGCGACGGACGAATCTTCACGGGCGCCAACATTGAAAACTCGAGTTACGGGTTAACCCTCTGCGCTGAGCGAGTTGCGCTCGTCAAAGCAGTTACGGAGGGAGCGCGGGAAATCACCCGCATTGCCGTGATCGCTGATACCGCTGATCCGATTCCTCCATGCGGTGCCTGTCGTCAGGTCATGTTGGAATTATGCGATCCCGATGCTGTGGTCATTATGGCTAATCTTCGTGGGCAGTTAGATAGTCGTACCCTCAAAGAGTTGGCGCCTGTGCCTTTCGATCGGAGTTTCTTTTAGTGAAACCAAAACCAAAAATAAATAAGCCACCGATCCTGTTTTCAGAGACACAGAAGATCATCGCTGCGATTGAGAAGAAAGTCGGCTCTTCATTTATCGCTTATTGGGACGGGCCGAATGGATCGGTCTGCCAGGATGACGTTTTGACCTTATTTGCCCTCCTGCGCCATCTCGGGCCGCAGCCCGGACTGGCACTCTTCATCAAATCTGACGGCGGAACCGGGATGGCGTCGTTGCGCATCGTCCATCTGCTGCGACAATATAGTCAACGTTTGACAGTACTCGTTCCGCTCAATTGTGTCTCGGCAGCCACCATGATCGCGCTTGGCGCGGATGAAATACAGATGGGCCCCCTCGCCTTCCTGACAGCGGTCGATACTTCGCTGACACACGATCTCTCTCCGATTGACATTAACAATAACCGCGTCAGCGTCAGCCTCGATGAATTGAGCCGGATCATCAATCTCTGGCGCAAAGAAGCGGAAGGCGGGGGCGCAAATCCGTATACCTCTATTTTTACCCACATTCACCCGCTTGTAATCGGCGCGGTCGACCGCTCAAGTTCGCTTTCGATTCGTTTATGTAATGAAATTCTTTCTTATCATCTGACGGACCGCAAAAAAGCTGAGCGCATCAGTAAAATGCTCAATGCCGATTATCCCTGGCACTCTTATCCGATCACAATTAAAGAGGCTCAGCGGATCGGGCTGAACGCGACGACGCTCGACCAGGGAATCAACGATATGCTGCTTGAATTGCACGAGGTTTATTCCGAAATGGGGCAGCGCGCCCTGACCGATTTTGATGAAAGGAATTATCACGACAACGAAATTCTGAACATTATCGAGGGGCGCAATCTTCAGCTCCTCTATCAGTCGGACAAAGACTGGCATTACCGGACAGAAGAGCGGCGCTGGATATCGATGAATGACAACAGCTCATGGCGAAGGGTCGAAAAGAAGGGAAATCAGATCGTCCAGCGAGTTTTCCATATTCGTTAACATGAAGAGGGATTACGAAATAAACGAAAAGAACGAAATAAACGAAAAATTTTCTTTTTCGTTTGTTTCGTTCTTTTTCGTTTGTTTCGTGTTTCTCTTCATGTCTTCTATTCCCGCAGCTCAAGTTAACACTATCGATACTTTGATCACCGGTGGTTTGGTAGTGACCATGGATCCCCAGCGCCAGGTCTACAATAACGGTTTTGTTGCAATCCAGGGAGAACGCATTGTCGATGCCGGCGACATGACGCGGTTGAAAGCGAACAATTATAGGGCTAAGCGGACGATCGATGCGCGCAACAAAATAATCCTTCCGGGTTTAATCAATACACACACGCATATTCCGATGACCCTCTTTCGCGGGATTGCTGATGACCTCGATCTTCAGGAATGGTTGACCAAATATATCTTTCCGGCTGAGGCGAAGAACGTGAGCCGGGATTTCGTCATAGCCGGAACTCGCCTCGGCCTGATTGAAATGATTCGCGGCGGGACAACGACTTATGTCGACATGTATTATTTCGAGAGTGCAGTAGCTGAGGAGACAAAGCGGGCGGGACTGCGCGGGGTGTTGGGAGAAACCGTCATCGATTTCCCTGCTCCTGATAACAAGACCTGGGAGGAGGCCACCGCTTACACTGAGACTTTTCTCAAAAAGTGGAAGGGCGATCCGCTGATCACACCCGCCATCGCGCCTCATGCGCCATACACGGTCAGTGCTGCCCACCTCAATGAAGCGCGCGCAGTTGCAGAGAAATACGATGTGCCCTTGCTCATTCATCTGGCTGAAGCGCCGACAGAGACAGAGTTTATGGAGAAAAATTACGGGTTGCGATCGGTTCCGTATCTGGAAAAACTGGGCTTTCTCTCGCCCCGCCTGATCGCCGCTCATGTCGTGCATGTTAATGAGCAGGAGATCGCAATTTTGAAGCAGAGGGATGTTGGAATCGCCCATTGCCCGCAATCGAATATGAAACTCAGTTCGGGCACTTCGCCGGTTCCCGCGATGCTTAGATCAGGGTTGCGTGTCGGTCTCGGCACCGACGGTGCCGTGTCGAATAATGATTTGAGTATGTGGGAGGAGATGGATACAGCGGCCAAATTGCACAAGCTGACCTCCATGAACCCAAAAGTTGTGACAGCAAGGGAGGGGCTGGAAATGGCAACGATCGGCGGCGCCCGGGCGATTCATATGGAACAGGAGATCGGCTCGATTGAAAAAGCTAAACGGGCGGATATAATCCTCGTCGATCTGGGTGCGCCGCATTTGACCCCGATGTATAATCTTTACTCACATCTTGTTTATTCAACCAAAGCTTCGGATGTCACCGATATGATCGTGAATGGGCGATTATTAATGCGTAATCGCCGAGTATTGACCCTGGATGAGGAACCGATTAAATTCACGGCCCGGCAGTTTCAACAAAAAGTGACCCGAAGCTTGAAAGGCAGTCATTGATTTGGCGATGAAATTATTACTCGCACTTTCCGTGGCTTTACTTGCGTTGATTCCATCTGCGAACTTCGCCGCCCAACAGGTAATTGCTCAAGACAAAATAACTCCGAAAACGAGACAACCCTCTGGTATTGTTGAAAAATCCGATCCGGCTGTGATTAATCTCATTAACCAGGGCAAATCTCTTTACAAATCACAAAAATTTAAGGAAGCGCTCGATAAGTTTGAGACCTTGATCAGGCTGGAGCCGGAGAATGATGAGGCGCTGTTTTATGCGGCGGTCACGGCATTCAGACTCGATAACCAATCACTATCACGGGAATATTTTTTACGTCGATCAGACTTGCATAATCAGAAAAATACGGTCAAAGCCTTCTGCTACTATCGCGTGGCATTGACTTACTGGCGAGAGTCGCATGGAGTAGTAGCAAAGTATGGTCGTGTAGAAAATGGAAAACCAATCTATCAGCTACCCGACATTGAGCAAAAGAAGGCGCTCATCGATATTGCTTCCGGTCTGGATTATGTGGAAAGGGCAGTGAGGCTCAGCAGTAATTTTGTGGCTGCGCAAAATATTAAGAACCTGATTCACTCCGAAGCTGCTCTGGTGGAGACAAACGAAAATAAAGGAAGAGAGCATCGCGAACAGGCGATCAAGTCCCTGCGGCGTTCGCTCGAGCTTTCCCCGGCCTCAACTACCAAAAGGCAAGGCGAAGACTCTGATTTCAGTTTGCCCACCATCCGGATAGCCGAGATCGACAGTTCAAAAGAAGAAGTGGCATTAGTGCTTGATCCAATGAGGGATTTGATCCAGGGCGGGAGGGCGGTCAGACGCGTACAACCGATCTTTCGAAGCTCCCGTGGGAAACCCGACACTGTCGAAACGACGCCCAGTGTCAATCCCGGGGTAGTCAAGGTCGAGATCCTGGTATCGACGACCGGCGATGTCGTTTTTGCGCAGGTTATTGATGGGCGATCCGACTACCAGGGGGCAGCCATTGTTGCGGCACGCGGCTGGCGATTCGAACCGGCAACCATCGAAGGTAAGCCAGTTCAAATTAGCAGTGTTCTCTCGTTCGCCGTAAAACCCTGAAGAGGATTACGAAAAAGACGAAAATAACGAAATATACGAAAACTTTCGTATATTTCGTTATTTTCGTC
>Ga0081455_10005285_pt1 | contig 14183 bp, 15 predicted proteins | sample TabmetS3T2R1_FD_70207 | JGI IMG/M metagenome (GOLD analysis project Ga0081455, IMG submission 70207) | Tabebuia heterophylla rhizosphere microbial communities from the University of Puerto Rico - S3T2R1 | ecosystem: Host-associated > Plants > Roots > Rhizosphere ... | reverse complement strand
CTCAATTCCCGCGACTGGCGTGCCGAACCCACGGTCGAATTCAATCTCCTGTCCGACAAGCGCGATCTCGACCGCCTGATGACGGGCTTCCGCAAGATGGCGGGGCTGCAGATGAGCGCACCCGTGAAAGCGGTCACGGACAATCCCTTTCCCGCTGCCTATTCCGATCGCGTACGCAAGATCGGCGTGGTCAATGCCAAGAACAGGTTTTTGACCAGCGTCGTGGCGAAATTCCTCGACGGCCCCGCCGCCCTGCGCCGCTACATGATCGACACCTTCGTGGTCGAAGGCTTCACCTTCGATCAGGTGATGGCCGACGACGAGGCACTCGAGGCCTTCGTTCGCAAGGCTGCAATCGGCGTGTGGCATGCCTCGTGCACCTGCCGTATGGGCCGTCCGGACGATCCGATGTCGGTGGTGGATACCCAGGGCCGCGTGAAGGGCGTTCAGGGTCTGCGCGTGGTCGATGCGTCAATCTTCCCGATGGTGCCCTGCGCCAACACCAATTTCCCGACCTTGATGACGGCCGAGAAGATCTCGGACGCCATCCTCACCGGACAATAAGCGAGGACCCATGTCTGTCGTATTGGGTAGTGGCGAGCATCGTTATCGCGTGGTCGAAAATTGGGCCAAGCTTCCGGACGGCTGGGAGTTTCTGGACGTGGCGGCGGTCGCCGTCGACAGCAAGGATCACGTCTACGTCTTCAATCGCGGCCAGCACCCGATGATGGTGTTCGACCGCGACGGCAAGTTCCTGCGGTCGTGGGGCGAAGGCTTGTTCGGCCGCGCCCACGGCCTGCACATCGATCGCGATGACGTGCTCTATTGCACCGACGATGGCGATCACACCGTCCGCAAGGTCACGACCGATGGCAAGGTTCTGCTCACCATCGGTGTGCCGAACCAGCCCGCCCCGTTCATGAGCGGCCGGCCCTTCAATCGCTGCACCCATACCGCCCTCTCGCCCAAGGGCGAGATCTATGTTTCCGACGGTTACGGCAACTCGCGCGTCCACAAATATTCGCCCGACGGCAAGCACCTGATGTGCTGGGGCACGACCGGCACCGATCCCGGCGAATTCAACATTGCGCACAACATCGCGACCGATGCCGATGGCTGGGTCTATGTGGCCGATCGCGAGAACCATCGCGTGCAGGTATTCGACGGCAACGGCAAGTATGAAGCGCAGTGGAACAACCTCCATCGTCCCTGCGCGCTCTATTGCTGCGGCGGCGCGGCGAATCGTCTGAGCTTCATCGTCGGCGAGCTGGGTCCTGGCATGCCGGTGAATGCCCGGCACACTAACATCGGGCCGCGGCTCAGCATCGTCGACGGCAAGGGCAAGCTTATCGCCCGGCTGGGCGGCCAAGACGGCCCCGGCCAGGAAACCGGCCGTTTCCTGGCACCACACGGCCTCGCCGTCGATTCTCATGGCGACATTTATGTCGGCGAGGTGAGCTACACCAACTGGCGCGGCACCTTCCCCGACAAGCCGATGCCGAAGTATCTGCGCTCCCTTCAGAAGCTCGAGAAAGTGACCTGATGAAGGGCCTGTTAATCGACAATTTCGGTCTCTCCGCCGAATGCGGATGGGACCGGATCGAGCCGGGCCGGCTGCCCGGGATTCTGAGAGGTCATCGCTTAGCGGCGGAGGGATGGTAATGGTCGAGCGTGTTCTGGTTGTGGGCCCGAAGGATTGCCTGTCGATGGTCGACGACCTTGCCCCCAAGGGTTTCGAGATCGTCAAGGCGCTGCACAACTCGCCCGAACAGAAGGCCGCCTTGCCGGGCACTCATTACTTCGTGGGCTTCGTTCAGCAATATGTGACGCCGCAGCTCTACAAGGATTCGCCACACCTCAAGCTCGTGCAGATGCTGAGCGCGGGCTACGACAGGGCCGATCTCGACGCCGCGAGAAAGAGCAAGGTCCCGCTGTGCAACAACGGCGGCGCCAACTCCGTCGCGGTCTCCGAGCATGCGCTGCTCCTCATGCTGGCCACCTCGCGCCGGCTGATCACCCAGCATTCCAACGTCACGGCCGGGCGCTGGCACGGCAATGCGCCGCCCACGGTCCACGAGGTGCGCAACAAGGTTTTAGGAATCATCGGGCTCGGCACGATCGGCAAGAAGGTCGCTCGCCTCGCCCTCGCCTTCGGCATGCAGGTCCACTACTACGATATCGCCCGCCTCAAGGAGGAGCAGGAGGACGCGCTCGGCGTGCGCTTCCGTCTGCTGCCGGAGATTCTGCGCGGCTCGGATATCCTCTCACTCCATGTCCCCCTGAACGACTCGACCCATCACATGATCGGCGCGCCCGAGCTTGCAGTGATGAAGAAGTCGGCGATCATCGTGAACACCTCGCGCGGGCCGGTGATCGACGAGAAGGCGATGACCCAGGCGCTGTCGTCCGGCAAGCTGTTCGGCGCCGGCCTCGACGTGTTCGACGAGGAGCCGACGCCAGCCGACAATCCGCTCCTGAAGCTCGACAACGTCGTGCTGACGGCACACCTCGCCGGCCCGACCTTCGAAAGCAACATCACGCGCTTGCGCAACGGCTTCGACAACGTCCAGCGCGTGGCGCGCGGTGAACCCGCACTGTGGGTCGTTCCCGAGCTTGCCTGATGCCTGAAGAATGACAAAAGCCGTATCGGAGGTGTGAATTGTGCATTGCAGCATAATTCTTGGATTCGCCATGATTTCGGACTAGCTTATCGATGTGCGCCGCAACAGAAGGCGCCATCCGGGGGGAGAACGCCCGCCAGTTTAGCGTTTGGCGGAGAAACCGATGCCCGACTCCGGTTACACACCGAGCAATCTGGAAGAGCCGCGCGGCCAATTGGCCTCGCGCGTTCTTGCCATGCCCACGGACACCAATCCCAAGGGTGACATCTTCGGCGGCTGGATCATGTCGCTCATGGACATGGCCGGCAAAATGTCTGCCACCACGGTCGCCAATGGCCGCGTCGTCACGGTTGCCGTCGACCGGATCGTCTTCCGCGAGCCGGTCAAAGTCGGCGATGTCGTCTGCTGCTACACCGAAACGCTGCGGATCGGCCGCTCCTCGGTAACGCTCTCCATCGAGGTCTGGACCCTGCGCCAGGGCCAGGGAGAGCGGATCAAGGTGACCGACGCGGTCTTCACCTTCGTCGCCATCGACGATGACGGCCGGCCACGGCCAATTGACGGGGAAATCTGATAGTTCGCACGAACGAACTTTCTTTTTCGCCTTAACAACGCGACGTCACCCACCAGAAAGCATAGAATAAAATTGCTGGTGGTTGAGTAATTGGTTCGCGGCTCCTTTGTGACCGGCGAAAGACGTGCGTCGACCACGAATGGCCGCACCTTCGGACTGTCGTTCCGGGAGGAAGACGCTATGGCCATACATCAAATCCGAAATCCGATCGAATGGGGTTGGGATCAGCTGAAGCGTACCGGCCACGCCATGGATACGGCCGCGCATACCGTTGAGGGCACTTGGGAAGCGCGCGATGCGGCACCGCTCGTGGTGCAGCGAATCGGGGCCGCCGACCTGCGCGAGGTGCTGCGCAAAGGCTTCGAGGATTTCGGCGCCTACCGCACCGACGTGATCTTCCTCTGCCTCTTCTATCCCATTGCCGGCATCGTGCTGTCTCGCTTCATCGTCGGCAACGGCATGCTCCAGCTCCTTTTCCCGCTGGTATCGGGTTTTGCGATCATCGCACCGTTCTTCGCAGTCGGCCTTTATGAGATGAGCCGGCGCCGCGAGAGGGGCGTCACCAACGGCTGGGCCGACGCCTTCGGCGTTGCCTCCTCGCCCGCCCTCGGCCAGATCGTGGTGATGGGCCTGCTGCTTGCTGCCCTGCTCGCACTTTGGCTGTTCGCCGCCCACTTCATCTACTTGCTGAGTTTCGGGCCGGAGCCGCCTGAGTCGTTGAACGGCTTTGCCAAGGAAGTGCTCACCACATCCGCCGGCTGGACGATGATCGCTGTCGGCATCGGCGTGGGCTTCCTGTTCGCGCTGGTTGCGGCCGTCATCAGCGTCGTTTCCTTCCCCCTGCTGCTCGATCGTCACGTCGGCGTCATGACGGCGATCAAGACGTCCGTGAGCGTCGTGCGCGCCAATCCCGGCGTGATGGCTCTGTGGGGCATAACGATTGTCGCGGGGCTCGTGCTGGGCGCGATCCCCTTGCTGTTGGGACTAGCGATCGTCCTGCCTGTGCTGGGCCACGCGACTTGGCATCTCTATCGCAAGGTCCTGCCACGCTGACGGCACGACCGCAGACGCGCTGAACGGCTCCGGCCCTCGCTCTCCTTGCGAGGGCCGATAACCATGATCATCGAGGCCCCCATGCACGCGCTGTGGACGGCGATCATCTATTTCGGATCCTTCCTGATCCTTGCCGGCGGGGTGAAGTTTGTCCTCAGCCGGTGGACGGAGCGGCATGATGTCGATCTCGCCGGGATCCAGGCCCAAGCCGGAGCCCATCGCCGAAAGCGCCGCATGTTCCTCCTGGGCAGCTGGCGCACTGAAGACTGAATCGCAAGAACTGCTCCCGTGATTGGACTCCGGCCCAGCCTGAGGGCGTAGAGTCCGATCCAGGGAGGGTCCGAATGGCCTTGAAGCATATCGATCACGTGACGGTCGTCGTCGCCGACCTCGCCGCCGCCCGGCGTTTCTTCGACCTGCTTGGGTTCAAGGAGGACAAGACGGTGGTGATCCGCGGTCCGGTCATGGACAGCTACATGGGGGTGCCCGGGATCGAGGCCGACCACGTCACGCTGGTTATGACGGAGGCCGTGCCGCGCTGCGAGGTCCAGCTCCTGCACTACCGCCAACCTGTACCCCGTTCCGACCCCAATGCCGATCGACTGGATCGCCTGGGCTACAACCACATGTGCTTCGCCGTCTCCGACATCGACGAGATGATCGGCCGGCTGACCAAGGCCGGCGTACGGCTGCGCAACGAGCCGATGACCTTCCACGACCGCAAGCTGGTCTTCCTCGAAGGGCCCGAAGGGATCACGGTCGAGCTCGCCGAATGGCGATAAATGGCCTGGAAGTCGCCCGCCGGGGGTCTTCGACGGAAACGGCAGGAGTCTGTACAGCGAACGAAGATGGAACCGTAAATCAACTACTTACACGGCGACGCTACTTAAAGTAATATCTGAGCTACACGACCGGTGCAGCAGAGGTGGCGTCTCAATGACTGACTATAAGTCCAAGCAGGAACGAGATTTTATTCTCGCTGACGACCGCCACGCCGCCCCAACGGAGGAAGCGCCGCCTCGCCGCGAAAACGAAATCAGCGTGCAGGAGTTCCTGAAGGCTTCAGAACCCGATCGGACCTTGATGATCCTTGCAGCGCTCCAGGCCTCACCCCGCCTCCGCACATGGCTGAAACAGAGACAGGTTCACTGATCTTCACATAGCTCTCGTGGCCCTGCGGCTAAGCTGGGCCACGAAGCACAAGGCCCACAACAATCGCCAGGCTGCCGGCGACGCCGAGAAGGAAGGCGATCAGAGGCGCTCCTCCCAGAAAAGCCAGGGCGAGGCAGAGCAGTACCAGCGCGATATGGAGCGCCGAGAACAGGACGAGCCGCTCGAACGTCATGTAGGAACGCCGGTGAGCGCGCATCTCTTCCGCGGGAATGGTGTCGGCCATGGCGCGACCTCTCGGTTGATCGGATTTCCCAGTCAACGCACCGGCAAGCAGGCAGGTTTCGCATGAGCGCCGGGTAGCGTGACCTGCGAGGTCGCCTCATGGGGGCGTGCGCTCAAATCCCTTCCGACGTAGGCACTCTTCGAAGAAGGAAATCTCCGCCGGAAAAAGATCCCGGTTCTGGAAGGTCATCTCCACCCGGCCGTTCATGACGCGTTGGGCCGGATAGCGCGCCGCGGCTTGGCGTTGCGCTTCGGCGTGACAGTCCTGGGTATCAGCGAGTCCTGGCGCCGAACCATCGTCGCGCTTTTTCCAGGTGTCGCCGTGCTGCGCGTCGCAAGCACTTAGTGCGAAGAACAGCATGACGAGCGGGAGGCTATGAGGTCGGCGACTTCGGATGTGGCTCATGGGGCATCAGGAAGATGGCCCACTTATGCATTGCAGTCCTTGGCCTGCCAACGAAGCGACTGGCCCGGGCGGCTCTGTCGGATGGGGCGGTGACGGTGGCTCGACCTCCGGGCTCGGTGGGCTCACAGGCGGCATCTCCTGGGGAGTCGGATTGGTCTCATCTGGAGCGGGCGGTGGAACAGGGACGGGATTGCCAGGCTTTTCTGGAATCTCGGTCATGGCTCGATCCTTGAAAGAATGATGAACGTCAAAATGTGGTGACCACGTCCCATACGGAACGTTTGCCGCGTCGGACGCGTTGCGACTACGCTCCTGTGCCATGCCCGACCGCATTCTCGTCCTCAACGCCGGATCGTCGAGCATCAAGTTCTCGATCTTCCAGACCGAACCCGACCGATCGTTGCGGGCCACGGTGCATGGCGAAGTGGAAGGTGTTGGCGGTACGGGAAAGCTGAAGGCCGTAGACGACAAAGGACATTCCCTTGCCGATAAAACGGTCGAAAGCACAAATCACGATCGCGCCTTGATGGCCATCCACAGTTGGTTCGCCGACCATATCGGCCAGGAAAGCGAGTTTGATGGCGTTGGTCATCGCATTGTCCATGGCGGTGCCAGCTTCCATGAACCGGTGATCGTGGACGATGCAGTCATGACCGGGCTCGAAAAGCTGGTGCCGCTCGCACCTCTGCATCAGCCGCACAATCTCGCGGCTATTCGCGCTGTGCAGGCCATGGCACCCCAAGTTCGCCAGGTTGCCTGCTTCGATACCGCCTTCCACGCCACGCAGCCTCGCGTCGCCACACAGTTCGCGCTGCCGCGCAAGTTCATGGAAAACGGCGTTCGTCGCTACGGCTTCCATGGTCTTTCCTACGAATACATCGTCTCGGCCCTGCCGGCGGTTGCTCCCGAATGCGCTGAAGCAAAAATCGTCGTCGCCCATCTCGGCAACGGCGCCAGCATGTGCGCTATTGATCGCGGACGAAGCATCGCCACAACCATGGGCCTGACCGCGCTTGACGGCCTGCCGATGGGCACTCGCTGCGGCGCGATGGATCCGGGCGCGCTCCTCTACCTTATGCAGAAAGAAGGATTGGCCGCTCCGGAAGTCGAGCACCTTCTCTATGAACGTTCGGGGTTGTTGGGCGTCTCCGAACTGTCCGGCGACATGCGCACCCTCCTCGCAAGCAACACCACGGCCGCGCGGGAAGCAGTCGACCTTTTCGTCTACCGAATCGGGCGCGAGCTCGGTTCCCTCGCCTCCGCCCTCGGAGGTCTCGATGCGCTGATCTTCACCGGCGGTATCGGCGAAAATGCCGCTCCGATCCGGGCTCGCGTCTGCAACGATGCGCAATGGCTCGGCATCGCGCTCGACGACACCGCAAACGCCGCCCATGGACCACGAATCTCTACCGCTGATTCACGAACCTCCGCCTGGGTGATCCCGACCGACGAGAACCTGACGATCGCCAGACATACCCGCGCCCTGCTCGACCGATAGAGGAGACTGCCATGTCCAAAGCCGCACCGCCGATCGATGCGCCACTCTCGGCTCGGGAACTCGAGTTGATCGACTCCTGGTGGCGTGCCGCCAATTATTTGTCGGTCGGCCAGATCTACCTGCTCGACAATCCACTCCTCAAGCGCCCCCTTGAACTTCGGGATATCAAGCCGCGACTGCTGGGACATTGGGGGACGACCCCCGGCCTCAATTTCGTCTACGTGCACCTCAATCGCGTGATCAAGGCGCGCAAACTCGACATGGTCTATATCGCCGGCCCCGGGCACGGCGGTCCAGGCGTGGTCGCGAATGCCTGGCTCGAAGGGACCTACAGCGAGATCTACCCGCATGTGCCACAGACCGAAGCGGGCATGCAGCGCCTCTTCAGGCAATTCAGCTTTCCGGGTGGGATCCCAAGTCATGCCGCGCCCGAGACGCCGGGATCCATGCATGAAGGCGGCGAGCTCGGCTACTCGCTGTCGCACGCCTACGGTGCCATATTCGACAATCCGGGGCTGATCGCCAGTTGCGTCGTGGGTGACGGCGAAGCCGAAACCGGGCCGCTCGCCACCTCCTGGCATTCCAACAAGTTCGTCGATCCCGCGACGGACGGCGCCGTGCTGCCGATCCTTCACCTCAACGGCTACAAGATCGCCAATCCGACGATCCTCGCCCGCATCGGCCTGGACGAGCTTTGCAATCTCATGATGGGCTACGGTCACGAGCCCCATGTCGTCGAAGGCGATGATCCCAGGATCGTTCACCAGATAATGGCGACGACGCTCGACAAGGTCCTCGACAAGATCCAGCGCATCCAAAAGGACGCGCGCGACGGCCAGCTGAGGACTCGCCCGCGCTGGCCCATGATCATTCTCAAGACACCCAAGGGCTGGACCGGTCCCAAGGAGGTGGACGGGCTGCGCGCCGAAGGCTACTGGCGCTCACACCAGGTGCCCTTTGCGGAAATGGCGGCCAAGCCCGCGCATGTGAAGCTTCTGGAACAATGGATGAAGAGCTATCGCCCGAGCGAGCTGTTCGGCAATGAAGGCACGCTCCGGCCTGAGATCGCCGCTCTTTCTCCGTCAGCAGATCAGCGCATGAGCGCCAACCCGCATGCCAATGGCACGCTCCCCATGCGCGCGCTCGACCTCCCCGATTTCCGATCCTACGCGGTCGATGTCGAGCGCCCCGGCAAGGCGACCGCCGAAGCAACCGCGGTAATGGCGGCCTTCTTGCGCGACGTCCTGAAGGCCAGCGCCCACAGCCGTAACTTTCGCGTCTTCGGACCTGACGAAATCGCTTCCAATCGCCTGTCCCACGTCTTCGAAGCGACCGATCGCGCCTGGAACGCCGAGCGGTTCCCCTACGACGATCACCTGGCGCCCGACGGTCGTGCGATGGAGATCCTGTCGGAGCACACCTGCCAGGGATGGCTGGAAGGCTATCTGCTCACCGGCCGGCACGGCGTCTTCACCTGCTACGAGGCGTTCATCCACATCGTCGATTCGATGCTGAACCAGCACGCCAAGTGGCTGAAGACCATTCGCGAGATCCCGTGGCGACGCCCGATCCCATCGCTCAACTATCTTCTGACCTCGCACGTCTGGCGTCAGGACCACAACGGCTTCAGCCACCAGGATCCCGGCTTCATCGACTATGTTTGCAACAAAAAGGCAGAGATCGTGCGCGTTTATCTGCCGCCCGACGGAAACAGCCTTTTATTCGTCATGGATCATTGCCTGCGCAGCTGGAATCGGATCAACGTGATCGTGGCGGGCAAGCAGCCTCAGCCGCAGTGGCTGTCGATGGATCAGGCGATCAAGCACTGCACGGCCGGCATCGGCATGTGGGAATGGGCGAGCACGGACCGCAGCGCCGAGCCCGATGTGATCATGGCTTGTGCAGGTGATGTGCCCACGCTCGAGACTTTGGCCGCCGTCGACCTGCTGCGCCGGCACGTTCCAGATCTCAAGGTACGGGTCGTCAATATTGTCGACCTGATGACTCTCCAGCCGCCCGAGCAGCACCCTCACGGGCTTCCGGATCGCGATTTCGATGCCTTGTTCACGACCGACAAGCCCGTGATCTTTGCCTATCACGGCTATCCCACGCTCATCCATCGCCTGACCTACCGCCGGACGAATCACAAGAACCTTCACGTCCACGGCTACAACGAAGAAGGCACCACGACGACGCCGTTCGACATGGTCGTGCGCAACAAGCTTGATCGTTTCCATCTCGCGGCCGATGTCATCGACCGCGTCCCCAAGCTCGCGACGGTGGCCGCCTATGCCAAACAGGCGATCCGCGACAAGCTGATCGAGCATTCAATCTACATACGCCAGCACGGCGAAGACATGCCCGACGTCAAGGAATGGCACTGGGCACCCAATTCCAATCGCAACAGCAGCTGACCCAGCGAACCTCATGAATTGCGCATCCACGGCAACCTAGGACGTGGAAATGCGTTAAGTCCGCGCGAGCGAGATTTGTCACCAGCTCGATTTGACTTGTTGCAATTGTGAGTTTGAGTCTGAAGGGTAATCCAGTGGCCGCCGTTAGCGCCATCAAGCACGCCGTTCGCGCAGTTTGTCCCCAATCTCTGCTGAACTGGCGCGAAGCGCGGTTCTATGGCCGATACGGCGAGGTAGAGCTTCATCTCCTGGACATTCTTTGCCGGCATAATGCGGATGCCATAGACGTCGGAGCAAATGAAGGATCCTACATTCACCACCTGAGACGCCATACTCGGCGGATCGTTGCCTTCGAACCGATGCCCAAGCTCGCAGACATGCTGAGCAAGAAGTTCCCGCGCAGCGTGAAACTGGAACGCATCGCGCTTTCCGATCGGACTGGAACGATCGAGCTCAGAACGCCCATTGTAGACGGCGTTGCTGTCGAAGGCTGCTGCACGGTCTCGGCTGAGGCGTCCGCGACTTATCCCGGCTATGTCAGCGTAGACGTGCCGATGGACCGGCTGGACAATGTTTATGACGGTAAAGCGGGTTTCATCAAAATCGACGTCGAAGGCCATGAACAAGCGGTTCTGGACGGCGCCATCGAAACTGTACGCCGCTGCCGGCCGCGCGTCCTTGTTGAGGTCCTCGAACTTTTGGCGCCCGGCGGCATAAGCCGTGCCCGCGATTACTTCGACTCGCTTGGATACGTTGGATATTTTGTCCATGACGGCTTCTTGAAGCCTGTCGAGCAGTTCTCGGTTCAGCGCATGCAGGATCCGGCCAACTATCCGGATCTCACTGCGCCATTGACGGCTCGCAAGCGATTCGGACCTTACGTCTATAACTTCATCTTCGTGCCGCGCGAGGACGCTACTGCTGTCACCAAGCGCTTGGTCGAGCGGCTCGCCGACTTGAGAGCCAGCGCTTAAACCGGAGGAGTGGCGAACCAACAGCAGACCCGCACAGTCTGATCATGGCTTTGCAATCCAGGGCTCGCCCCAACGATCGCAATACGCGACCTCGGAAATCGGACGGCGTGCAAGCGGACCGTATTTGCCGAGCGGGTAGCCGATCGGCATCAAGGCAAATGTGAAGACGTCGTCGGGCAATCCCAGTATCTGGCGCACCTCATCCTCGTAAAGAATGTGGTTGGTGGTGATGACCGTGCCCAACCCCAGCGCCCGGCACGCCAGATTGATGTTCTGGATCGCAGGATAGATGCTCGCGCCCCAGATCCTGTCCTGCTGCGCCAGATGGGCGTCGTATCTCCTTGCGACAGCGTCGGGCAGCTTCTCACGCGGCGGCATCTCGCGCTTTCTCGCGCAGGGAAGCAGAAGTACCGGCGCGTCGCCCATGTGATCCCAAAGGTATGCCCCGCCTTTCATCAATCTGGCGAACTGCCCTTCGGTCATGTGCTCGGGCCGGCCTCGAGCTGCATAGATTTCGGCGACTTCGTCGGAGGCCTTTCTGTAGACCGCCCCGATCTTCTGGCGTTGAGACGCGTCGCGGACGACGACGAAAATCCAGTTTTGCGCGTTGCCGCCTGAAGGAGCTTGCGTCGCCGCTTCCAGAACCCTGGCGATCACTTCATCCGGCACAGGGTCCGGCTTCAATCGCCGGAGCGCCCGCGCCGTGTACATGGCTTCGAAGAGTCCGATTTCGCTCATTGCCCACCTCATTCAAAGCCGGCCGCAGGCAGTTTCTTCTGAACCGGCGCAGTTCTAGTCTGCGCACCGGTCGATGTCTTTGTAGAGCAGGAGAACGTTATGGCTGTCGTCGAAACCGAACGCCACGGGCAGGTGCTGGTGGTGCGCATGAACAGGCCGGACCGGCTCAACGCGCTGAATACGGAAATGCGCGCCGAGCTCGCCCGGATCTGGGCTGACTTCCGCCATGACCGAACCCTGGAGGTCGCCATTTTCACCGGCACCGGCCGCGGTTTCTGCGCCGGCGAGGATATGAAGGAGTCGCTGGAACGTGGTCAACCCGGTGGCCAACGACCCGCGATCGAGGATCCCTTCATGGCCGGCACGCTCGAGAAGCCTGTCATCGCTGCGGTCAACGGCTTCGCCATGGGCGGCGGCTTCATGCTGGTCGAGCGGACCGACCTGCGGCTCGCCGTCAAAGGGGCGGTGTTCGAGGTTTCCGAGGCCAAACGCTGGCTGCTGGGCGGCTACAATCACGGCCACATCGCCAATCTGCCCTTCCCGATCGCCATGGAGATGGCGCTGGGCTTCCGCTTCACCGCCGAGCGTTTCTACGAACTGGGTTTCCTCAACCGGCTGTGCGAGCCGGACCAATTGATGCCCGAGGCGCTTCGCATGGCCGAGCACCTGCTCACCCTGCCACCGGCCTCACGCGTCAACACCGTGCATATGATGCGTCAGATGCGGCCCGCTCCCACCACCAACCAGCAGCGCCTTGCCGCCCTCCTGCACGATCATGGCGCCAAGAGCGACCTGATGGAGTCACGCGCCGCCTTCGCCGAGAAGCGCAAACCTAATTTCAAAGGCTGGAACGACCCCGAAGACCGCTATCGCCTCCCAATGCTTGAGTAGACCGCTTGACGATTGCCTAGCGCCGCAAGGCCCGCGCCCAGTGTGCATTTCGATAGTGCGCCCGCTCGTGGAAGTAGCGAGCACCACCAACCTGGCGAACTAGCCTTTAGAACGGACCAAGTAGCGAAATTTAGCACCGCCAATGAAGTATTGTGCTTCGTCCGCAAATACTTCTTACTCGCGCGTCCGTGCAGTGCGAGAGAATGAATGAAATCAACGACCGGCGGCCCTTCCTCCCAACAGTCAACGCTGAAGCGGCCTTACGAGCCGCCGGTTCTTACGGACTGGGGGACGTTCGAAGACCTTACGCTGGCAGTAGGCAGCAAGGGGAACAATGACGGGGGCCGGCCCCCTTCCAGCCGTACACGAGGCTGACCGGTCGACAATGAGGTGAGACCGCTGCCGCCCACTCACCTCCCCTTGCTTGCGTGGCCTCCCACGCCGCTTGGACCGCGCTGCGTTCACGTTCGTGTCGTGACGCGAGATGCTGGTCACGACATGTGGGAGCGTGATGTTGATTCCCGTCCATACAGGAACATCAATAAGTCAATGCATAATGGCGGAGCATTGGAAACCCAGACCCAACGTTCTCCATTTCACTGCGCTCTTAATACTTGCCATGTTGCACCGCCGCGCCGAACGGCGCCCGTAGTCGCCGGTCGTTTGTAAGTCGTCGGGAGCAGGTCTGACGTTCACCGGTCTTCGCTGGTCAGCAACGTCGCGGGACGTACCGTCAACTCCCCCATCAGCGTCGACTTGCCCGCGCCGATCTTACCGCAGAGAAGGTACAGGTCGGTCCGGCCGTTGCGTCCACGCGCCTGCGAATATGACAGAGCTAGGCGATGCGGCGTTAGCCGCTCTACACTCGAAGACAGGCCCCTCCCACGTAACCACCCCGTGCCCCCTGCGCTCGCCGACCTGCTCGATACGAAAACCAAGGTCGCCTTCGAGCGGCGGCATGGCATCAACATCATGTGGCCGTTCCTCGGGCCGCTGGTCGTCGATCCGAACAATCCCTCGACGACCTACCGGCGGGAGCCTTTCGTCAATCCATCGGCCTTTCCCTCGCATGTGACGGCCAGCGTACTGGAGCGGATCAAAAGCGCCGGCTTCGACTTCATTCGCCTCAATATCGCGCCTGGGCCCTGGATGGAGGCAATCGGCCAGCCTGCGCGGCTCGACTATCTGTTCGGACTTACGGATGAGGCGACCGCCTTGATCCTTCGCGCCGGCCTTGGAGTCGTCATCGACCTCCATCCCTCGAATTACGTCCTGTTCAAGGTCGTGGCTTGCCTCGATGGCGGCCCGCTGTTCGACATATATAGAAGGGTCGTCGGCCTGTTCGCAGCCCGATATGCAAGCTGGCCGCAGAATACGCTGGCGCTCAGCCTGTTCAACGAGCCGCCCGACGCGTCTGACTTCGCCGGACACTGGCCGACCATGCAGGCAGCGCTCTATCGCATAGCGCGCGCCTTCATGCAGCATCACACGCTGATCCTGACAGCGGACGGCTATGCGTCTATCGCGGCGACAACACAGAGCGATCTGCGCATCTTTGACGACAACACGCTATGGGACGTTCATCCCTACGAACCGCCCCTCTTCTGCAGCCAGGGAAA
>Ga0081455_10005284_pt1 | contig 14184 bp, 11 predicted proteins | sample TabmetS3T2R1_FD_70207 | JGI IMG/M metagenome (GOLD analysis project Ga0081455, IMG submission 70207) | Tabebuia heterophylla rhizosphere microbial communities from the University of Puerto Rico - S3T2R1 | ecosystem: Host-associated > Plants > Roots > Rhizosphere ... | reverse complement strand
TTCGCCTTGCCTGACTATGAGAGCGAAACCGGCCACGTTCTGTTGTGCCGAACGCATGCCTATAGCGACGTCAGTTTCGAGCTCCTCAATTATGACGAAGATCTGCTCAGTCGCTCGATTGCGGTGAAGGCATTTCCGGCGCGCGTCATGGCGGTCAGCGCGCTGACGTCGGATATCCGATTGCTCGAAATCGAAATCGAAAGGCCGATGAAGTTCTGGGCCGGCCAGTATGTCGACCTCACGGTCGGAGACGGTAGCATTACCCGCGCATTTTCGATGGCGAACCCGCCGAGCGAGGGCACAAGACTTCGCTTCATCATCAAGAAATATCCCAGCGGCGCATTTTCATCGCAGCTCGACGGTGGGCTGAAAATCGGCGACGTCCTGATTGTCAAAGGACCGTATGGCACATGCTTCCGACGTGAGGAGCGGCGGGGTCCCATGCTGCTGATCGGCGGCGGCTCGGGCATGTCACCGCTCTGGTCGATTCTGGCCGATCATATCGAGAGTGGGGAACAGCGGCCGGTGCGGTTTTTCTACGGCGCCCGGACGCGTGCCGACCTGTTCTACCTCGATGAATTGGCGGCGATCGCCGCCAAATTGCAGGACTTCAAGTTTGTGCCCGCGCTGTCTCACGCGACGGCCGAAGACGACTGGGATGGCGAGGTCGGCTTCGTGCACGAGGTCGTGTCGCGTCATCTGCGTGAGGAAAAGCTGGCGGGTCCCATCGACGCCTACGCCTGCGGTCCGACGCCGATGATCGACGCCGTGCTGCCGATCCTGCAGGTCAATGGAGTCGAGCCCGAACACATCTATTTCGACAAGTTTACGCCGGCGGTGCGATGACGGCGTTGAGAAATTCGTCGCAGCGAAAATAGCCACAGGGAGGTCGTCATGAGTGCACAAGCCAGCAGAGCCGCCGAGAAGCAGCCGTCTGCCGTCAAATCCGGAGCCGCGGGAGCCGCCATATTTCCGGGCTCCGACAGCCGCAAGTACAACTATTTCGAGCCCAAGGGTCGCAAGGCGACCCACTACGAAGACATGACGGTCGATGTTCAGCCCGATCCGGAGCGTTATCTGCTGCAGGATTGGATCATTTCCTTCCCGGACGGGACGCCGACCTACTCCAAGGACTGGACGGCCGCAAAGAGCTCGAACTGGCACAAATTCCGTGCGGTCGACCAGGAGTGGGAGCGCACCCATTACCAGCGCCAGTCGACGATCTGCGGCATGGTGCAGAACACGATCGAGAACGGGCGGAAGTCCGGTGCACCGCTGCGTTTCGACGCCGCCTGGGTGAAGATTCTGCAAGATCATCTCGGCGCCTACAAGCATGCCGAGTTCGGCCTCGGCACCTCGACCATGCAGGCGCAGCGCTACGGCTACACCCAGATGGTCAACAACGCGATCCTGACCAATTCATCGTACAAGCTGCGTTTCGCCCAGGACATCACGCTCTATCTGAGCGAGATCGGGCTCGACCTTCCAGGCTTCGACATTGCCGCGGGCAAGAAGCACTGGCTCGAGGATCCGATCTGGCAAGGCGTGCGCAAGTCGGTCGAGTCGGTGATGGGGTCGAACGACTATCTCGAGCAGTATTTTGCGACCAACGTGGTGTTCGAGCCGCTGGTCGGCGAGCTCTTCCGTTCAAGCTTCCTGATGCAGGCGGCCTCGGCGCAGAACGACTTCATCACGCCGGCCGTGGTTTCGGCGGCGGAGGCCGATTACGAGCGTAATCTCGCCAACACCGTCGAGCTGTTTCATATCCTCGGCACCGATCCGACCCATGCGGCGCACAATATTGCGCTATTCAACAAATGGCTGGCCAGGCACGCCGACCTGGCGCTCGATGCGGCCAATCGTCTGCAGCCAATCTGGTCGCAACCGCGCGTCAAGGTCGTGACATTCAGCGACGGGCTGGCGCGCGCGAAGAACCGCATCAAGGGCATCGCCTCCGAGCTCGGCCTGAAAGTCCCGGCCAATCTCGCATCGTAACCAAAACCACGTCTTTTCACCCAATCCATGAGGAGTTCGAAATGATGCACGAAGCCGACAACATCTTCAAATCGATGAAGGACATCAAGTTCGAGGACACGGTGTCGCATCAATGCGGGGTCACGATGAACGACAGCGTCGAGGCCCGAGCAATCGCCGCCGTGATGAGCCGCCATGACCACACCACCGTGACCTACATGCCGGCGATGATCCGCATCGACGGCAGCGGCAAGATGGTATTCAAGATGGACGAAATCTCGGAAGAACTCGGCAGGGTGATGACCCCGCATCTGTTCGAGATTTCGACCTCGACCCACTACGGCCGGATGGTCATGACCGACGACAACACGGTCATGCTGTTCGGCGACATGAACGAGATGATGAAATACATCATCTAGAGACGACCGCGAGCGATGCCCGGCCGGCCCGGTGCCGGCTGGGCCAACCGGCTGCGCCAGCGGCGAGCCTTATGTCATTCAAATTCGTGCGGGAGCGGGAGGAACGCCATGTACAGGACGGCCAAGGGTGAGGAAATCTTCGTCATCGATGGGCACACCCATTTCTGGGACGGAAGCCCTGCGAACCAGAAGAACGTTCACGGCAAGCAGTTCATCGATTGCTTTTACGCCTATCACTCAAATCTCAGTCCGCCTTCGGAGAAGTGGGAGAAGGAAAAGTTCGAAAAATACGACGCGAAGACGATGTATGATGACCTGTTCGTCACCGGTTACGACGACATGGCGATCCTGCAGCCGACCTACCTGACCGATTTCTACAAGAACGGGTTCAACACCACCGAGCGCAATTCGGCGATGAAGAAGAGCCATCCGGATCGCTTCATCCTCAACGGCGCATTTGACCCACGGGACGGCACGAAAGGCCTCGAGAACCTCCACGCCTTGTCCGAAAAATACAAGATCAAGGGCGTCAAGCTCTACACCGCGGAATGGCGCGGCGAATCCAAGGGATACAAGCTGACCGACAAGGCGTCCTATCAATATCTGGAGGCGGCGCAGAAGCTCGGCATCAAGAATATCCACGTCCACAAGGGGCCGACCATCATTCCGTTGAACCGGGATGCGTTCGATGTGGCCGATATCGATGACGTCGCGACGTCGTTCCAGGATCTCAACTTCATCGTCGAGCATTGCGGCCTGCCGCGGCTGGATGATTTCTGCTGGATTGCGACCCAGGAGACCAATGTCTATGCGGGCCTTGCCGTTGCATTGCCGTTCATCCACACGCGCCCGGGCTATTTTGCCCATGTCATTTCCGAGCTTTTGTTCTGGGTGGGGCCTGACAAGATCCTTTACGGCAGCGACTACGGCATCTGGACGCCGAAATGGCTGATCGACAAGTTTATGGCGTTCGAGATCCCGGACGATGTCACCAAGGAGACAGGCTCGGTGCTGACGATGGAGACCAAGACCAAGATTCTCGGTCTCAACGCCGCGCGTCTCTATGGCATCGATGTCGAGGCCCAGAAAAAGAAGATCAGGGCTGGCGGCGGCTATGCCCATTTGCCGGAAGCCGTGCACGCACCGCGGTGATCGTCATGGACAGGCGCGTGGCAGAAGGCACATCGGTGCGGGACCGGTGGAGCGACGTCAGGCAAGCCCAGGTATGGGCTTGCCTTCAAGAAGTGATGGATCCTGAGCTGGATGAATCCGTCGTCGACCTGAACTTCGTGACCCGCGCCGATGTGGACCCGATGAATCGGGTTCACATCGAATTCCGCCTGCCGACCTATTGGTGCGCGGCCAATTTCTCATTCCTGATGGCGGACGACATGCGCAGTGCGGTGAGTGCGCTGGACTGGGTCGAAAGCGTCAATGTAGTCCTGGGCGAGCACATGTACGCCGACAAGATCAATGCGGGACTGGCCCGGGGCCTGTCGTTCCAGGAGACCTTCGGCGCCGAGGCTGATGGCAGCCTTGAGGATCTACGTCGCGTTTTCCTCGTCAAGGCGTTTCAGCGCCGGCAGGTCGCGCTGCTGAACCACCTCACGGGGCTCGGGCACCAGCCCGACACCATCGTCAGCCTCACGCTCGCGGAACTTGGGTGCCTGCCGGTTGATGACGAAGGTGACAGACTGGTGCGACGCTATCTCGAGCGCCGCCCGGTGGTGGGGCCGATGCGTCCCACATCGCTTGCTTTCGTGGATGCCGCGGGCGTGGAGCTGGCGGCCGATGGCTTTGCCGCCTATGTCTCGGGCCTGCGGCGGGTCGCTGTCAATGCCGAGTTCAACGGCGCCCTGTGCCGCGGCCTGCTTTCGGCGCGTTTTGACCTCGAGACGCCGTTCGTGCCCAAACCCCGAAACGGGTTGCAGCCGACGGAGCGCCACACAAAAACCGACGCCGGCGACGTCGGCGGCGAGTGATCAGTTGAGCAGGAGGGGAGGGACATCCCATGGCGAAAATCATGCTGCATGACGAGGCGGCGCGGGCCGCGTTGGGACGAGGCGTCGCGAAACTTGCCAAGGCCGTGCGCGGCACCTTGGGTCCCAAAGGGATGAACGCGATCATGGATCGGCCGATTGGAACGCCGATTGTCTCGCGCGACGGCGTCAGCATCGCGAGCGAGATCGAGCTTGAATGCCCATTCGAGAATATGGGTGCGCAGGTGCTGCGCGAAGTATCGAAGCAGACCAATGACGTCGCAGGCGACGGCACGACCACGGCCACGGTGCTGGCCGACGTGCTGGTCCAGGACGGCCTGAAATCTCTCGCCGAAGGCGCCAATCCGGTCGAACTCGTCGAGGGGCTCAACCTTGCAGTCGCCGAAACCATCGCCGCGCTGAAGCGTTCGGCCAAATCGGTGCAAGGATCCGCCGGGCTGCGCGCTGTTGCGAGCATTGCCGCGAACGACGCCGCACTTGGCGAAATGGTGGCTGAAGCCTTCGAGCGGGCGGGAAATCACGGGATCGTTGCCGTCGAATATGGCAATACGGTTCAGACGACCCTGGAAGTCATCGAAGGCATGGCCTTCGAGCGCGGCTACCTCTCGCATCACATGGTGACCGATGTGGAGAGGATGCAGGTCGTCCTCGACAATCCGTTCATTCTGATGACCGACCACAAGATCCAGTCCGGCGAGCAACTCGCCGGCGTCATCTCGCTCATCGAGAAAAGCGGTAGACCCCTATTGATCATCGCCGAGGAGGTCGGGCCGCCGGTGATCATGCAGTTGCTGGCGCGCCGCGAGAAAAGCAATTTCAAGGTCGCTGCGGTCCATCCGCCGGAATTCGGCCATTGGCGGAAGGCGATGCTTGAGGATATCGCCATCACCACCGGAGGCCGGGTGATTTCGGTGGACCTTGGCGGCAGGCTGGAAAAGGCGGAGCTGCACGACCTCGGCTCTGCCCGACAGGTCCGCATATCCGCAACCAAAACTCTGATTACGGCAGGCGGGGGCGATCCGGAGAAGATCGCCGCACGCCGCGAGCAGGTCATGCGGCAATACCAGGCCGCGCCCGAAAATATCGAGCGGGACAAGTTCCAGGAGCGGATTGCGAAATTGTCGGGCGGCACGGCGATGATCCTTGCCGGCGGCGCGACCCCGGTCGAGCAGAAGCGCCGGACGCAGCTGATCGAAGATGCGATCAATGCCACGCGGGCTGCGATCGAGGAGGGCATTGTCCCGGGCGGCGGACTCGCGCTGCTCAAGGCCGCACCGAAACTGGACGGGCTGATCGGCGGATTGAACGGCAGCACCCGGCAGGGTGCGGAGCTTCTGCAGCGCGCGCTCAGCCGCCCGCTGTTCTACATTGCGGCCAACGCCGGCTTGAACGCCGAGACAGAGGTGAACAAGGTCAAAAAGGGTGCCAACGGTCACGGGCTCGATGCGCGCAGCGGCGCATCGGTCGATCTGGTCAAGGCCGGCATTATCGATCCGGTCAAGGTCTGCTACAGTGCGGTCCGCAATGCTGCCTCGGTAGCCGGCCTGATCCTGACGACGCAAACCCTGATTGCCAAGAAGCCCGACGAGTATGACCCGACCGCCGGCCCGGCCAGGGGCGGAGGCGCCGAGCTGCTTTGAGATCGCCCCGCGCGTTACACTACCAAACCGCGACCGCATGACTTGCGCTGTTGCGGGAAGGTTTACAGCATGATCCGTAAAGGCGCGTAGCGCTTTTCCGAAATGTCATGCTCGATCAGGCGTCTGGAGCGCGATGGCGATTTATCGCGATCCTGGTCACGCGTCATATCGGGATTCTTCGTCCCAGCGCTCGATATATCGTGTTTCGCGAGACACCAAGACGTCGCGCCGTTTCGCTGATGTTTCCGGCGGTCTCGGTGTAGACCGTCAATATCCGTGCACGCTGGATGTCGTGCAGCGATTCGGTGACCACTGCCGCGGGCTGGTATTCGACCGCTTCCACACAGGCTTCGTCGATCAGGCCGTTGGCGACGCCCAGCGTCAGCCGGGCCAGCACATTGCGCAGTTCGCGAATATTGCCGGGCCAGGAACGCGGGAACAGGCGGGCCAGCGCCGCCGCCGTGATTTCGCAATCCGGATCGATGGTACGGAGCAGATGGCGCGCGATAACATCGAAATCACTGCGATCCCGAAGACGCGGCAGAGTCACCTCCAGGGTATTGAGCCGGTACAGCAGGTCCGAACGAAAACGTCCTGCGGCGATGGCGCGGTCGAGTGCGGCATTGGTGGCCGACACCAGGAAGATATCGACTTTTGTCGCGCTGCCTCCCACGGGCCGTACCGTCCAGTCGTCGAGCAAGCGCAAGAGCACGGCCTGCAGCGCGACCGGCATGTCCCCGATCTCATCGAGAAACAGAGTGCCGCCGTTAGCTTGTTGGACCAGTCCGATGGCTCCGCCGCGCCTCGCCCCGGTGAACGCACCATCGGCATAGCCGAATAGTTCGGCCTCGATCAGGCTCTCGGGAAGAGCTGCGCAATTGACCGGAACAAAGGCGCCGACGCGGCCGCTGGCGGCGTGAGCATGGCGCGCCAGTTGCTCCTTGCCGGTACCGGTCTCGCCGCGGACCAGGATCGGCATCCCGCGCGCCGCGGCATTTTCAATGCGACGCACGATGGCGCGCACGCCCTGATCCTGCGCGACGAAGCCTGGCGATGGACTCTCCGCCTTGCCGCTGAAACGTTGCGACGGCGCCGCGTTCCTGAGCGACGGATGCCCCGGCTCAGCCGCGTCCACAAAGGCGGCTTTCGCCTTGTGCGCGTCACGGTCCGGGTTTGACGATCGGCGGCGCGTGTGCAGCACGACGATTGCGCCGATGCCTGCGCCGCCATTCTTCACGAGATCAAAGCTCGCATTCGGAAGAAGCTCCTTCAATTTGACCGGCCAGTTCTCGAACGGGATCGATTTCAGCATGCGGGTCGGCGCATCGCGATCGGTGCCGGGACGGCTGTCCCGGATAGCGCCTATTGCGCGCTCGGTTGCATGAAGGATGGCGCCTCGACGGTCGAGCAGCAGGTATTCTTCGTTCAGCCACATCGACCGCCGGGCGAGGAAATCGCACAGCAGCTTTTCGTTGTCCTGCTTGATCGACTGCGCGAGGACGCTTTCAACGTGATGGCCCACCGACACCGCCAGAGCGAGGCTCTGCGGATTGAAGGTGGCCGCCGGCCCGGATATGTCGACGATGCCGAGCAATTCTCCGTCGCAGGGGTCGTGAACCGGAACCGCTGCGCAGGTCCATCGTTGCACTCGCGTGCAGAAATGCTCGGCGCCGTGAATCTGGACCGCCCTCGATTCGGCTATCGCAGCGCCGATGGCGTTGGTGCCGATGTCGGCCTCGCTCCAGCGCCCGCCATGCTCCAGGTGAATCGCGCGACCGGCGTCAATCACCCTGTCATCTCCCTGGGTATCGATGATCAGCCCGGTGGGATCAGTAAGGATCATGATTGAATTTGCATCGCTCAGGAATGTCTTCGACATCTCAAGCGCGAGCCGGGCGGCGTGACGGAGCGAGGCGTGCTTGGAGCGACGACGAAACAGTTCTGTGTCTTCGACCAACGGCGCGCGGGCGCGGTCGATCGTGACGCGATGGTTGCTGGATCTCTGCCATGAAGCGGCGACCGATGATCTCAAATCGCCCGACAAGGTGCCGCGTTCGACGAACTTCTCCCACGCGGCGCGCACTTCCCGTTGGTCCATTTCGGCTCCTCCAACGTGACGAAGCCAGCACCCGCCACACGACGAGCCCAGCGATCAATCACCCGTTGCCGATTGTCCGCCACCGTGATCGTGTAAAGCGCGCCACTTTGATATTTTGATTTTCCCGGGCCCTTCGAGCATGAGTCCTCGATAAGGTCGGAAACTGGCAGGCGCTCTCGTTTCGACGACGAGTCACGTCATCCCGGCCAACAACCCCTCAAGCATCACTTCCCAGACGTTCCAGCGTGTTCTGTAAGACCGCTGATCAATAGAGCTTATACTTGTTGCCAGATTGGGCAAAGCATGAGTCTACGGATCGAGCGCCACGGGAATGCGCCATCGGGCTCGCGCTCCCCTGAGTTCCAGCTTCCCGAATCCCCTAAATCGCCGGGATCCATGAATCTTCAGGCGTTATTCGAAAATAGCGCCGGTGCCTGTCCCATAAGGGTGCGGTGCAGCAATTGACCGGGACTCGTCGCCTGGAAGCGACCGTGGATACCAAATATCCCATCATATGGATGATCAAACATCGGTCCTCGGTAGGTCAGATCGGTACGCCTGGACCTCCATTTGCCGCGCCTTGGTCCTCTGCATCCTTCCAGGGGAAGTTCGACACGGCGCTTGACGCTGATTGCCGGACCTATACCTGCCGTTTTTCCGCCTCTTTGCCTGATCGTGGCCCTGGGGTTTCTCGACGTTCTTCAAACGCCGAGCTAGGGCCTTTCGACTTGGACTGAGTTTGCCAGAACCACCCGTCGTCTGGGCATTTCCAAGATGGCGCACCCGGCACGATTCGAACGTGTAACCTTTGCCTTCGGAGGGCAAAGGTTGTACACCGCTAAACGTGGAACAACTCTTTCAAGCCGATCTCCGGCATTTTCCACGACTTGTCATCAGGCCGCTGCGTCGTCAGCCTTGTCGTCGATTGATCCGCTCGATTGCCGAGCTCTCTTGGCACTCGGTTTTGCAACTGGGCCAAGCAGAGCCAAAGCAAGGCAACCCGAAATCTTTGTCGCTGCTTGCTTGACCGGATCGGACGCAAGATGGGCATATCTAGCCGTGGTCTGAACCTGCGTGTGTCCAAGCAATTTGCCAATCATCGCCAATCCTTCGCCGACGAGCAATCCGCCGGACGCAAATGTATGGCGGAGATCGTGAATGCGTACGTCGTTTAGCTCCGCAGCCTTCCGAATGCGACGCCACGGATGCTGAAGATCCGTTAAGTGCGCCTTCTCCTTCTTTCCCACGATAACGTATGGGTTGCCGGTTACGCGAGGCAACGCCTCTAACAATGCGACTACCGCCTCGCCAAGATGGACAGTCTTTGCCCCGGTCTTGCTGTCGGGCAATTGCAGTTCTTTCTGTTCTAGATCGACGTAGCGCCATTCAAGGCGTTGAATTTCGGACAAGCGACATCCCGTGAGTAGCAGGATGCGGAAAGCAGCGACGGCATATTTGGTTTCCGTCTGGTTTGTCTCTGCCGCCGTCAGCGCCCGTCCAAGACGTTGCAATTCTTTCGGAGACAGGAACCTCTCGCGCTTACGTTCTGGGTAGCGTTCGACATCCTCGCAGGGATTGGTATGCTTGTCCCGTATCCCCCAAGTCTCAGCAAGGTTCATCATTTTCGACAGGACACCGAGAGTACGGTTCGCCTGATAGGGGATATGAGACAAGGAGCCGTGCAATTCTGCGACGTCGGCCGTCGTCACAGAGCGGACGTGCTGCTTGGTGAAAAACGGATCGAGGAATAGCTTGACCGAGCGCTTATACTCTGCCTGCGTCGACGGCTTGCAGCGAACGGGGACATATTGCGTGAGAAAGCGCTCTCCGAGTTCCTTCATAGTAGTCGATTGCCGTTCAGCGTCGCGCAACGCCGCTGGATCGCCATTGGCGCCTCGTACGCTGCCAAGCTTGATCGTTGCTTCGCGACGCGCCAATTCCGCCGTCACAACACCGAATTGTCCGATCATCACCCGGCGCGTCCGGCCATGCCGCCGGTATTGCACCAGGAAAAACCGCTTCCCACTCGGCATGACGCGCACTCCGAATCCGGGAAGTTCGGTATCGAAGGCGATGTAGTCCTTGGACGTGACATTGAGGGCTTCGACCGACCGCTTGGTGATCTTGATCTTCGCCATACCCCACCTGTTCGCGTAATGTTCCGACCCTCAGGCTTTGGGCCGGGCTATGCTTCGTGGAAGCGTCGTGGAAGCGGCGCGACGAAAGTCGTGGCGTAGCGCTTCGCAAGTAAGGTAGGATCAGCGCTCAAAATAAATCAAGCTAGCTCAATAAGTTGTCGTAGAGTGGCGTGGAGAATGACGTGGGCTCGTAGGGTTGCGAAAACGGCTTTTAAAAAACTCATAACCTGAAGGTCGCAAGTTCAAATCTTGCCCCCGCAACCAATTTTTTCCTGTCCGCAACCACATTGCCGACAGGGCGCAGCTTCGCAAATTTCCAAGTCCTCAGACTTTTTCACGGGACGCTCTCATGACGGAGTGGTACCTCGTCTGGATCGAAGGACCGCGCGGCCCCGAGCCGCAGAAATGGTCGTCGGAGGGACTCTGGGGCCAGCTCTGGCGCCAGGACGTCATCGTCCGCTTTGCCCTGACGGAAAAGGAAGCGAAGCTGCCGCTCGATGCGCTGGCAAAGAAGCATCCGGTGCCGGTGAAATGACGGTGCGGTCAAGCTCATGTGCTGAATTTGAGGATAGCGGTCGGATATCGCGCGGCTTCACGCCATAGGCGCTCCGAAACGCCCGGTAGAATGTTGAGAGATCGTTGAAGCCCCACGCGTATGCAATGTCCGCGATGGACCGGTCCGCCGCGGAGGGGCTGGCGAGAAGCGCCTTGATCTCCTCAAGTCGCCGTTGTGTTACCCATTGCGCGAAGCTGACATGCTTGGTCTCGAACAGTAGATGCAGCGAACGCACCGACATTCCAAACTTTTCGGAGACCGAGGGTGGCGTCAGAAGCGCCGGCTCGGCGAGGTGGGAATCGATATAGCGCAACACCCGCGCGAGCTTGGCGTGGCGAAGCGCCTCGCGACTGGATTCCCGCATTTCCGGGGCAATGCCAAGTGCAAGAGCGACGAGTCGGGCGACATTGTCTGCGATCGACTCCTCTGCGATCTCTTCCATGCGGCCGGCCTGCGTGACGAGCGCGCCAAGATAACTGGCTAGGATTGAGCCGATCGGATCGTCGCGCCGCAGATGGGTCATTACCAGCTGGCCGCTGTCCGCGCGCAGGGGATCAAGCATTCGGCGGGGCATGCGCCAGATCCGGAAATTGAAATTCCCCGGCGTACTCGTCAGAAAAGGAACGTTTGGATCGGCGATAACAATGTCGCCCGTCTCGGCGATGATTTCGCGGCCCGATTGGCTGAACCAGGCCGAGCCCGTCAACTGACAATATATGTAATAGGTCTCACTTGCCGTGCGGGCGATGTCCTCGCGCCGCCGAGCGACCAGATGGCCCTCGCACTCAAGATCGGTGACGTCCAGCCGGCCGAAGCGGCGCGCCAGTATTCTGCCGCGGAAACCTCTGCCACTTACGCGCTCCGGGGTTACGCCATAAACATGCCGGCAGATTATCTCGCGCCACGAGGCAAGCTGGTTTCGTTCTGCAACGACGTCACTTTGCCATACTACATGCATGATAGTGCAGCCTAAGCGCGCCCCAGCTCGCCGTCAATCAAAGCCAGGCGGTCGCCGTTCCGTTTGGTGCGAGATTGCGCTCCCCGCAACAGGTCATTGCGCTCGCCGCGAAGACAAAGCCGTCGCCATTCTCCCAAGATATCCCCCGTCAGAACCGTTGGAAATACGCCGAGCTATTCCGGTCGTAGTTGCCGGCGCGTTCACCATTGGTGTGAGGAGAGATCAAGGATGGCGGGACCGATGGTCGACCCGGGAGTGCTCGAAAAAGTGCGCGGTTGGCGCCCGTATATCGAGGCCAAATTGGGATTCCGCAACCATTGGTATCCCGCCATGTTTGGTCACGAGCTGCAGGAGGACAAACCCGTCGAGACGATGCTGCTAGGTGAAAGCATCCTCGTCAATCGCTTGGATGGCAAGCTGCGCGCCATCAGAAACCGGTGCTTGCACCGCGGTGTCAAGTTCTCGAAGCAAGTCGAATGCTACAAGAAAGGGACCATCACCTGCTGGTATCACGCCTGGACCTACAATTGGGATGACGGAAAACTCGCAGACATCATCACAAATCCAAATAGCTCGCTCATTGGTAAGCACAGTCTGAAGACTTATCCGATCAAGGAAGCAAAGGGCCTGATCTTCATCTTTGTCGGAGACATCGATCCGCCCGACTTGTCGACGGATGTTCCACCAGGTTTTCTCGACGAGGGGATGGCGATCCACGGCAAACGCCGGATGGTGAAGAGCAATTGGCGTCTTGGCGTCGAGAATGGTTTCGACGCGAGTCACATCTTCATTCACAAACGATCGAAATTGGTGGCTGGAAACGATATCGCCTTGCCACTTGGGTTCGCTCCGCTCGATGCCGGCGCCAATACGCGCGCAGTGATCGGTGATCCCGGGCCGATCGGGCTCTACGACCTGCTTGGCGAGAAATCCATGCCCGTATTCGAGGGCATGCTCGACGGAGAAGCCGTGCTCGAAGGGCATTTTGGCACGAAGAAGGTTGCGGACAACATATCGATCTGGCTGCCGGGAGTGCTCAAGGTCGATCCCTGGCCGCAGGCCGGAATGAACCAGTTCGAGTGGTATGTCCCGGTCGACGCCACGTCTCACTGCTATCTTCAAGTCCTGGGGCGAATGACCAGCAGCAAGGAAGAGGCGGACGCTTTCCGCAAGGAGGTCGACGACAAATGGATCGCGCTGGCCCTCGACGGGTTCAATGATGACGACGTCTGGGCTCGCGAGGCGACGGAAGAATTCTACGGCGACAATGATCGCGGCTGGGTCGAGGAGCGGCTGTTCGAAACCGACATGGCGATCGTCGAATGGCGGAAACTGGCGAGCCAGCGCAATCGCGGCATTCAGCAGCCCGAGCATCTCTAAAGGAGGAAGCCGTGGCTCGATATGTTGTCCATCAGCTGATCCAAAATCTGTTCAAGGAGCCTGGCATGCTCGATCGGCTGAGGAGTGCGCCCGATTCGGTCTACGACGCCTACGGTCTGACGAAAGCGGAGCGTGACGCTTTTTCGGTGGCCAGCCCGTCGGCGCTCGCATCGATCGGCGTGCACCCGATCCTGCAGATGCATCTCATGCTGGCGACCAATCCGCAGATGGCGGAGATGATCAGCATCAAGGCCTATACCGCAGACTGGGAGCTCAGATAGTGGCAAAGATCGTGAGCGTGGTTGCAACCTCGCACATCCTGATGTCTCCTGCCGGAGTTGAGGCCAAGGCGCGGCAAGTCGTCGATGGCATAAAAGAAATCGGTCGACGAGTACGAGCGGCCAAGCCAGACGTTCTCATCGTGATCAGCAGCGATCACATGTTCAACCTCAATCTGGCGCTTCAGCCGCCGTTTTGCGTCGGCGTTTGCGATACCTATGTTCCGTTCGGCGACATGGATATCGAGCAACTGCCGCGTCGCGGCTCGCGCGCGTTTGCGCAGGCATTTGTCGAACGTGCGGCTTCAAGCGGGTTTGATCTCGCCAAAGCCGAGGAGTTTCGTCCGGATCACGGAGTGGCTCTGCCGCTGACCATCATCGATCCCGATCGGGAAATTCCAATCGTGCCGCTGCTGGTCAACATCAACATGGACCCGGCGCCCACCCCGGCGCGATGTTATGCCTTGGGTGGCGTCCTGCGAGCGACGATCGAGGATGATCGCCCCGCCGACGAACGTATCGGAATCGTCGCGACCGGTGGCTTGTCGCATTGGCTCAACATCCCCCGGCATGGCGAGGTTTCGGAGCAGTTCGACCGGGAGGTCATGAACGCTATCGTCGGCGGCCATGCGGAAGAACTGGCTCGGATGTCTACCGCTGAGATCGTCGAGCAGGGTGGGAACGGCGGGCTGGAGATCGTGAGTTGGCTCATGGCGGCTGCGACATTGCCGGGGCGCGCTGGG
>Ga0081455_10005283_pt1 | contig 14186 bp, 12 predicted proteins | sample TabmetS3T2R1_FD_70207 | JGI IMG/M metagenome (GOLD analysis project Ga0081455, IMG submission 70207) | Tabebuia heterophylla rhizosphere microbial communities from the University of Puerto Rico - S3T2R1 | ecosystem: Host-associated > Plants > Roots > Rhizosphere ... | reverse complement strand
TGATCTTGGATTACTCAAGAGTTACTAAATTAGGCATATCTTATTTAAATTTAATGTACAGAACATTCAAGGATTTACATTTATCATAAAATAAGAATAAATAGATATATAAATTAGCAAAGGAAGGTTAAGGAAGAGTTGTGAGGCCTCATCTGAATTCGATCTTACTATTCCTGAGCGATTTAGGCGGAATAATAAGTAAATTCCACATATTGAAACCTTACTCACTCCATCCGAGAGTTAAGATAAATTTTAGAGCCTCTTGGATGACACTAGCTGATATCGTTACAAATATTATTCTTTTTGTCGATTTCCCTCCTGTAGCAAAGTCTGAACTTTGGAAAGGAGTTCTGTCCCTAGGGACCTATCGCATAAAGTGAAGAGGGCTGTTGAGAGACCGGTGCCAATATCTATTCCTGACGTGTGTCCTCTGCAACTCAGCGTAGATATCAATGACATGAAATTGTCAGTACGCCCTTCCCCAATTGAATTGATCAAACCTTGGATTTGTTCATCGACGATCAATTTCTGATAATATTCAATGAATTTGAAGCTGATCCAAGTGGTCAGATCGCATATACTCCTCTTTGGCAGTGATAAAGAAGGATATTTTAGACCTCGTGTATGCCAGTTAAACAAGGAACTAAAACCGCAGATGAAATCATCTCCGGAGGGTGTGAATCCGGGGCCCCTACCACACATTTTCATCAGTGAATGAGACAACGTACTAACAAATTTAGTATTATCTTTGTTCATAATGTTATTCACCGATGTTTCAGCAATAAACTGATGAAGGAGGTCTTGATTTGTCATCTCCGGTTCCAGCAGACATCCACTCCTCCTTAATTCCATGAGGGAACTCAAAATTTTTTCTGCAGCGTAACTAAATTTGATTAATCCAGCATGTGTAGGATTCACAAAACAGTTACTAAAGACAATACTTTTCTCGAGATGCAATTTCATACTTTCTCCGACGTAGACCGAGTCTCGGAATCTAACTACATGATCCCCATAGTCGACAAGTCCCGCAAAATTGGAGTCATCAAATTGCCTCATAAGATTTATTGTGATAGGAGATCGTATTTTGTTTAGACTTATGACCAACAGTTCATTTCTAGAAGTTTTGATGTTGAGACTAGTGGGAAACGAGCTTATGACCTTGCCAACTAAATTCTTCTCGGTTGTAGGCTTGTGCATGTATTTATGCAATACTCCTACGGATTGGCATTTGAAATCGGCCATGCCCACATTTACCTCTGTTTTGGACATTTCTCTACTTGATGAATATGATTACCATTTCAGTCTGGCCTTTTACAGCAAAATGTATCAGCATTTTTAACGATTTGTCGTTCATTACTACTCTCGAATGAAATTACATGATTTTCGATAGAATCTCTTCACTAAGCTTATCAAGCACGGGACCTGGTTTCCAGTCTACCTGAATGACTTTAACATTTTGGACCTTTAGTGCATCGTAAAAGATGTTCATACCTATATTAATTACTCTCAAATCTGAATTCAATAATAATTTCTTTTTTGTGTTAGGCATTATGTCAATTCCCCTTGATGGGTTCCTTCAATAAACACTGAATATGCCTCTCGGAAATCTAACGGTCGTTTGGCCACTATGCCTGCAGCAGCAATTGCAGCGAAGGCATTGGTAGGGAGAACCAGAACACCTGCATCCTTCAATATTGTCAATGATCGGTCGTAACCTTGAGGGTCTCTTCGTGTCCCACAGACATGAGCTAAAACGCTAAGGTGACGCTTCGCTTCTGAGGCCAATAACTTTGCATTTCTAATTTCGTCAATAACTGATCCAACTGGATCAGGATTGGAACCATAGCCAAGTACAAAATCGAGAACTATCACTGCAACATCATCATAGGATGCCTCTTCATTAATTCTGAGTTTTCTTATTGTAGGATCTATCATTGGATGTGCCCTGCCTTTAGTAAACTCTTCCTCACCAAGATCGATAACTGAATTCTTGAAACTTCTCGTCGCCTCTCGTAGAAGTTGTGCCTTGTTTAGTGGAGCATTAGAATAGAGTGGCCTTATCGCAAGGCCATTAAGAATAACCTGTGATTCATACGCAAAGGTGCCACCGGTGTACAATGCCCTTAGGTACTTTTGTTCATTTCGAAGGCGTTTCCGTTCTGCCATGACTATTCTTTGGAGATCCTCAATCTTGACATAGATAGGATCGGTTGACGACTCAGACTTGTTTAAGTTAGCAATATGTTTTGCTGTTGCAAAAACCGACGAAGTAAGAGTATTGGCTATAATGATCTTGTTTGAATGCCTGGGAAGCCTCCTGGTGCTACTTCTCACTTTTTTCACTTTAGTATTTTCCGTAGATGCGTTACCGCCGATAAAGGTCATTACGTATTTTTTCTTTCCATACTTAGCTGCATGATCAATTATATTCTGCTTAACACTGGCAGCCGGAGGTTTTGACACTATATTTATCACATCAATATCTTCACACTCCTCTAGCATTTTGAATGCTTCTGACATCATCAAGCCACCGATCTTTTCTTTAGGATCGTTTCCTCCAACTCCCAACCCATGTCTTACCCCTATTCCACAATGATCTAGTAGTGTGGAAACCTCTTGTAATCCAGTCCCTGCTGCTGCTACAATCGCGACAGAACCGGTAGTAACCGCATTTGAAAATCCAATCCCCTTTCCATTGATAATCGACGTTCCAGCCCCTGGTCCCAAGATCAAAACACGATTCTTCAGTGCATATCTTTTTATCTCAAGTTCATCATCCATAGTGACATGATCGCTGAAAATTTGTTGATGAATTCCTTCATCGATCAATTTGAATGATAAGCCTTTAACATGCTCACCTGGAACAGAAATTAACGCAATGTTAATTTCCTTATCAGAACTAAGAATCGATTCAAGATCATGTCTATCATTAGTCGAAGAATGGTCCAGATCTTGGGTTTGCTCGCCGCCAGTTCCAGTACCACGTAGAATAGCTTCGATTTTAGGGATTGTTGAAAGTAACAAGGCTTCATCCTTAGCTCTAATGGCAATTATCATATCTGAGCTTTCTGCCTTGGCTATATGGTCAGTGGGGAAGCCTAATTTAATCAAGATTTCTTTGTTAGTTTTGGTGCCCATGACTAGAGAGGCTTCCATGATTCCAGGATATCGCTTAATCTCATCAGACAATCTAAGAAGTTCAAGTGAGTCCCTGTAATAGTTATGCTTAACTAGAACATTATGATAAGTATCCGCCGAAGGAATGGGTTTGCCCACTTTCGTAGTTCAGCGTTCAAAGTTATGGTATTTAAGTATAGTTGCCCATTCGGCTCTAAATGCGCATAAATGAAGTCATCCATAGATTATATTATATTGTAGATGTCTTGAATAATTATGAGTGGTAAAGTTCTTTTCAGGGGAATTAGGTTCACTGATAATTGAAAGGTGGCTATTGTAGAATTTACCATTGCTTGGATACTAGATTTCACGAAGGCGAAGTTAAATTTTGTTTCCTCCAGATTTAGGTTCGACAGGTATAATTTCGCATATCGTCAAGAGTAAGTGCTTTATCATGAAAAATTTGGGCCTTTGATCTGGCACCTGTCCAATGTAAACTTTCTTTTTTATGATATATCATAAATCTTTAGCATAAATCAGACAAACTATATTACGATCTACAGTCGCTATGATTCTTGAAGATGTCCAAAAGATCTGAGGTAAGCAGGATTACAGGTGCTATGGCCGGAATCATGGTCGCTGTAATATTGATCACTGGGTCTAGTTTTTCATTCCCGACGTTGGAACGGGTCTGGGCACAAGAGGAAGGAACACCATTAAAGGTGGCATTATTAACCGATGCATTATTCAGTGATGGCGGCTGGGGTGCTACAGCATACAACGCGTCGCAGGCATTGAAGGAAAAATACGGTTTGGAATTGACCACTGTCGAGAATGTTGCCATTCCTGATATCGAGCCAACCTTGAGAGATTTTGCTGATCAAGGAAATAATCTAATTATTGCTCATGGGTTTGAGTGGGGCGATCCAGCTGTAAGAGTTGGTGCTGACTATCCTGATACAAAGTTTGTAGTCTTTACAGGTCTGACCAATGGTAGTAATGTAGCGTCTGTCTTTCCAATGCAGCAGGAGGGATCATATGTCCTTGGAGCATTGGCTGCCATGATGTCAAAGACAGGCACGATTGGCTTTGTAGGTGGTCAGGCATATCCTAACATTATAAACATATTCGAGGGTTATAAACAAGGAGCGAGGTCCATAAACCCTGACATAAAAGTATTAGGACAGTATATCGATACTTTCACTGACCCTGCTCGAGGTAAGGAGGCTGGAGTTTCGTTGATAAATAACGGTGCTGATTTCCTGTTTCACGTTGCTGACCTATCAGGACAGGGAGTAATTCAAGCAGCAAAAGAAAAGGGTGTATATGCTTTGGGAGTAGTGGCAGATCAACATAATCTCGCACCAGATACTGTCTTGACCTCTTTTGTCCTCGATATGGAAAAGGCCTTCGATGGGGCAATAAAAATGGTGCAAAACGGTAACTTTAGTGGCCAGCTTTATAAGCCTGGATTAGAGACTGCAAAAGGTGCCTCCGGAGACGGTATTGTGTTCATTGCACCATTTCATAATCTTGATAGCGAGGTTCCCTCAGATGTGAAACAGAGGCTTAACCAAATCGTACAAGATATAATTAGTGGCAAGATTGTAGTTCCAGAACGGACAGAAGCCTCATCTTAATTTTTGTTCCATAGAAAGGATCAGAATGGGATCGTTGGACATGACAACTTTATAGATTATCTGAGGTTTCAATTATCCAGCCATGAGGTAAAAAGTTGGAAAGAAATCAATCCTGGGTAGATTATTTTTGTTCAAGGTACAATTCATTACAAGTGCAAATGAAGTTGGGGGTACTTAGGTAAGTATGTCTGATTCGGGTTCTCCTCCCCTTACGAACTCGAACCCCTCATATTCTCCAATCGGAACGCAGGATAACCAACCGGTGCTTTCAATGAATGGCATAACATGCAGATTTAATGATGTTATAGCCAACAACGACGTGCACTTCGATCTTTTTAAAAGTGAAATTCATGGTCTTCTTGGAGAGAACGGTGCTGGAAAGACAACTTTGATGAGTGTGCTCTACGGCTTATACAAACCAGACGCAGGGGAAATTTATGTGAAGGGGAAAAGGGTTGACATAAAATCTCCACTCGATGCCATAGGTCTTGGGATTGCTATGGTTCATCAGCATTTCTTATTGACACCTAGCCACACGGTTACAGAGAACATTATTGTCGGGCTAAAGTCACCTCGAAGGTCTGTTTTACTTAATACAACGGAGGCAGAAAAAAGGATCTTGGAATTATCCAGAAAATATGGTCTCAAGATTGACCCAAAAGCAATCGTAGGCGATCTATCTGTGGGCGAACAACAACGGGTAGAGATAATAAAAGCACTCTACCGAGATGTCGACATTCTAATTCTCGATGAACCTACTTCGATGCTTACCCCCGTTGAAGAAAAGGCTTTGTTCTCGACGTTATCTGCTATGGTAAAGGCTGGACTATCTATAATATTCATCACACACAAGTTAAGAGAAGTCATTGAGGCAAGCACACGTGTAACAGTTCTTCGAGGTGGTAAAGTTATTGGCACGGTAATGACCGCAGAGACAACAGAAACAGACCTTGCAAAATTGATGATAGGAAGGTCACTCACTCACAGTGTAGACCGTCTGGAACAAGAGATTGATACAGGAATTCAGAAATCATCTAATGCAAGAGCCACAGCTGGACTTGCCACGATGCTTGAACTAAAGAACGTGTTTGCATTAAACAATTCCGGGGTACAGGCTCTTAAGGACTTGTCACTAACGGTATCAAAAGGTGAGATATTGGGAATTGCAGGAGTCGATGGCAATGGTCAGAGCGAAATGGCAGAGATTATTTCTGGTTTGAGGAAGATCCAGAGTGGTCAGGTAACTATTGACGGACGCGACATAACAGGAATGTCACCGAAGCAGATCAGAGAATGGGGTCTGGCTTACATACCCGAAGATCGACTCAATACGGGTCTAATTCTAGAATACACTATTGCTGAAAACCTAATTCTAGACAGGTGGTATAGCAGACCGTATTCAGGCAAGATATTTTTAGACAAGCATGAAATGAAAAGATTTGCAGAGGAGATCGTCACTAATTTTGATGTGAGAACTCCAAGTTTAGATATTCAAGTACGCTATCTGTCAGGTGGTAACTTACAAAAAATCGTGCTTGGAAGAGAATTGTCAAAGGAGCACAAGCTGCTTATTGCTCATAATCCTACACGAGGATTGGATGTGGGTGCTGCCGAATATGTCCACAAGCAACTTTTTAAACAAAAAGCCTCGGGGGTAGCAGTTTTACTGTTGTCCTTAGATTTGGATGAAATTCTCCTAGTCAGCGACAGGATAGCAGTAATATATGCCGGCACGATAATGGGGGTATTCGACAGGACAACAGCAGACGTCGATAAAATAGGCCCATTGATGGGGGGTTACGTAGTGGAGGCTGGTGCTTGAAATGATGGCTATAGATTATGGAAATATGGGAGATTGTGATCTACAAGATTGACTACAACGCTTATACTTGGAAAGAGACTCAGTTTTAAGCACATCGTCCCATTCCTGTCAGGTGGGCTGGCTTTTTTGGTCGGAGGAATCATACTCTATGCGGCAGGAGTAGATCCCCTTGAAGCCTATGCATTACTGATTAAAGGATCACTCGGAACTACCCGTGCAATTGCGGATACCCTTGTAAAGACTATATCGCTACTCATTGCAGGTCTTGCTGTAGCTGTCGCATTTAAGTGTAAGTTATGGAATATCGGCGCTGAAGGTCAACTCTATATGGGGGCCCTCGGAGGGTTGCTAGTTGGAATTGCAGTAGTGGGCATGATTCCCGTGGTCTCCGTTGTTATCGTCCTCATTGCGGGCATTGCATTTGGAGCGATGTTCAGTCTTGTGCCAGCGGTACTCAAAGTCAAATTGGGCGTAAGTGAAATAATTGTAACTGTTCTTCTCAATTTCGTAGCTCTTCTCTTTATTTCTTACCTCCTTCATGGCCCGATCAAAGCGCCAGGGTTTTTGCCTTACAGTCCTGATATTTTTCCGGAGTCTGAACTTCCTATTTTGATAGATCGTACCAGATTACATGCAGGATTAATCATAGCAGGATTAGCGGCCATTTTTGTTCATTTCCTATGGAAAAGCAAGATTGGATTTGAATTAAAGAGCGTAGGCATGAATATTTCTGCCGCACGTTATGCGGGTATGAACATAACGAAAAGTATCCTGATAACTATGGCCATAAGTGGAGGGCTGGCAGGACTGACTGGAGCTGTACTTTTAGCGGGCGTCCAGCACAGACTCATCGAGGGCATTTCTCCTGGCTATGGATTCATTGCTGTGATCATTGCACTTTTGGGCAGAGAAAACGCTCTAGGAGTCTGTCTTGTCGCTTTTTTCTTTGCGGTCTTGCTTGCAGGATCCGAATCTATGTATAGAACGTTAGGAATACCAGTTGCTTTTGCTCAAACGTTGCAGGCACTCGTTCTAGTGTTCGTCCTAATCGGAGAAGTATTCACTCGGATTCATCTTCCAAGAAGAATCAAAAGAGTAAATGAAGTCAAATTAGAAAACCACGGGAAGCAACTTGGTGCGCCTGCGGAAAGGGGGAAAGGGGAATGAATTGAAAAATTGGTAGAAATGATTGATTTTATTATCGGAATAGTTGCGTCAGGTATTCGTATGAGTACACCCTCGCTCTTTGCGGCCCTAGGTGAAAATATAGCTGAACGTTCAGGCGTCCTCAATCTAGGGGTTGAAGGAATGATGCTAATCGGGGCATTTGCTGGCTTTATTGGAACGTTTGTCACAGGGAATGTAATCATTGGAATATTGTTTGCTGTTTCTGGTCCGATGGTCATGGCAGCCCTTATGGCCTTTCTAAGTGTTAGCTTACGCACAAACCAATTGGTTGCTGGCCTAGCCATTTGGCTCTTGGGAGTCGGCCTTGCCGCACTACTATACCGATTAACTTTTGGAGTAGTGACGGTTGCACCAACAGTTCCCACTATACCACCTCTCGACATCCCATTTTTGAGTTCGATTCCAGTCTTGGGACCTATTATTTTCCATCATGACGCAATGATCTACCTTGCATTTTTGCTAATTCCTTTGACTCATATTTTTCTCTTCAAGACAAACATTGGGCTAAAGATAAGAACAGTGGGAGAGAACCCAAAGCAGGCTGATACACTGGGTGTAAACGTAAACAGGATTCGCTACATGTCGGTAATCATAGGGGGCGCGTTTGCGGGTTTGGGTGGCTCCTATATTGCCTTAGTAACTACTGGTTCTTTTTCTGAAGACATTGCTGCAGGTCAAGGATGGATTGCTCTTGCAGCCGTAATTTTCGGCAGGTGGAGACCTTTTTGGATAGTATTAGGTGCTTTTGTTTACGGAATGGTCAATGCGACCGCTTTGGGACTACAGTCAATAGGAACGACCATTCCGTTTCAGTTTTTGCTGATGCTACCGTACTTACTCCCGATCGCAATTCTGGCCGTTATGTATAAAAAGAGTGTGGCTCCCGCCGCGTTGGCAACTCCGTACAAAAGAGGAGAAAGATAGGATAGGCTGCTGTTCTAGCCAATAATGGATCCGTTCTTAATCAGTAGGTGATGGCTAGGTTTTATTTTTTAGTCATATTGGGTTTGGGTTATCCATCACAATTAATGCTAACTTGATTTGCAATGATGATGATTTAGGTACTATCATGAAACTACCAGAAATTTCACCTGGAAAACCTGACAAATTATTTAGTTAACAAATTTCACTTTATTTCTTATTTTGCCTATTCCTTCAACCTCTACCTGTACAATGTCCCCGTGTTGTAAATATTTAAGATGTGACGACATCGATAGAGCCGTACCGGTAGGCGTTCCTGTTGATATTATATCTCCTGCTTCTAGCGTCATTACACTACTTAGACTATTTACTATTTTCTCAATGTTTAGAACAAGCTTAGAAGTAGATGAACACTGTCTAACTTCGTCGTTCACCTTAGTAATCAGCTGCAAATCGTTCGGATCAGGGATTTCATCACGAGTAACTATCCATGGTCCACATGGTCCAAATGAATCAAAGCTTTTGGCTCGACTATATTGTTTATCAATAAATTGTACATCTCGAGCTGAAATGTCATTTAACACGAAATATCCACCGATGTATTCTAATGCCCTATTGATCTCTACGTCTCTGCATTTCCTATCAATTACTAATGCTAACTCTCCTTCGTAATCAAGTTGCTTTACAAAAGAAGGACAGATTATATCTTGGAAAGCCCCAGTCAAACTCGTTCGGGCCTTCATATAAATAACGGGGTCCTTGGGGGGAAACTTTCCGAAGCGTAACCAAGTGTCTTGGTCTTTGTAATTAAATGCTAAACAAATTATTTTAAATGATCTTGTAATTGGGGGAAGCAAATGGAAGTTGAAGATCTTGTGAGTAAAGTCCAGCCTGTCAAGAACCTTTCCTATACGATCTGAATATCCTTCGAAGATGAAATCTTCCAAAGTAGGGGGAATTCGAATATTAGTTTGAGACTCGACTTCGTCTGCGGTAATCGCATCCCCATTTTTGTTGACGATGGCGTAGGTATCAGAATAGAGCTCAGATGATTTGTTCGTCACTTTATGACTGCCTCTATTAACAGCTATATCTTCGGTCACGGCGGATTCCTTAGACTCTATACTTCCTTTCGCTACCCTAGCGATTCTCAAATCTTGGTTCGCGATCTTCTAAGGCTAACTAACCCTTAAGTAGCTTTCATCAGAATCTACCTTCTCTTCCATCTTACGCTTGTGTAATTGAAGCTTTTCCCTTAAAGAATGATACTTTAGGCTCATAATCTGACAGGCCAAAAGAGCGGCATTGTACGCGGAATCTATGCCTACTGTGGCGACAGGGACCCCTTGAGGCATCTGAATCATCGAAAGCAGAGAATCTGTGCCGCCCATTAGTGATGGAGCATGTGTCAAAGGTATACCAATTACAGGAAGGTTCGTAAGCGAAGCTATCATTCCGGGAAGATGGGCTGATCCAGTTCCGCAAGCGAGGACAACTTCTATCCCCCTAACTTCAAGACCACTTGCATATTTGATTGCCTTGTTAGGTGACCGGTGAGCGGCAACAATGGCAGTCTCATAGGGGATACCAAAGTTATCCAAAACTGAGCACGCGTCATGAATTTTGTTGAACAATTCAATTGAGGGAGCAACAATCGAAACTAAGTGTTGGTCTGAGAAACTACCCTGATCATTCTTTAAACGTCTTTTTCTAGGCTTTACGGTTGATTTCATAGTGACATGGTTGATAAAAGAGAGTTCATCTTTAAATCTATATTGACCGTTCGCCAATAAGTGAGACGGAAACCCATACAACTTTAGAATTGGCAAAGCAAAAGCTAACAAATTGACGACGAACTGCATTATCAGTTCCTTTCATTGTTGTCTACTTGCATGCAGAAAAAATTATGAAACTGGTTACCGATGTTCATGTTTTGCATATATCCACAATAGTGCCTATTTTGATATATGTAATGATTCTTCAAAATGATATAATAAGGATATAAAGTTGGCACGATAGTAACTAACATTGCACCTAGTTACAGTGAGGCAGGAAAGAGAATCAAAAGAGAAAAAAATAGGAAACAACATGATCAGCCCCAATACTAATGAAGGAAAGATCTGTTACTGTTCCCACCAACTACAACAAGGAGAATGAACAGATAAGTGCGAGAATTTTCCAGTAGAAAAACTATAGGATCAAGCATTCAGGAGCTATCCAAGCTGATTTCTTCCAGTTCCTTGTCGCCGGTTGATTTGGTTGAAGATACACTTGAGAGGATCGAATCCCTAAACGAAGAGCTTCATGCATACATAACAGTAACTGGAAATTCTGCTAGAAAGGAAGCAAAGAAAGCTGAGGCGGATATACGTGCCGGCAAATACTTGGGTCCTTTGCACGGAATCCCTGTGAGTTTAAAGGATCTAATTTACGTTACCGGAGTGAGAAGTACAAGTGGCTCAAGGATACTTTCGGACTTTATACCTGATTATGACGCTACAGTAGTTAAGAGACTCAAGGAAGCTGGTGCAATCATAGTGGGAACAAACAATACTCATGAATTCGCTTGCGGAATTACTAACATAAATCCTCATTATGGCTCTTCAAAGAACCCATGGGATCCGAGTAGAATGTCAGGAGGATCTAGTGGTGGTTCAGCAGTTGCTGTGAGCGCAGGTATGGCTGTAGGCTCTTTAGGCACTGATACTAGTGGTTCTATCCGCGTTCCTTCCTCACTTTGTGGGCTTTTTGGTCTGAAACCCACATACGGGAGGGTTAGCAAATATGGGGTCATGCCGTTGGCTCCCTCAATCGACCATGTTGGGCCAATTGCTCGAACTTCTTGGGATACGGCAGCGCTATTGCAAGCGATTGCTGGCTTTGATATGTTGGATGAGTCAACATTTGACTTGCCCGTTCCCGATTACCTTCAAATTGTATCCGAGACCTTTGACAAACCCAGAAAATTTACGTTGGGTGTACCCCAACAGTACTTTTTTGATTTGATCGATCCAAAAGTTATGGAAATTTTTGAAAACTGCTTGAATGAGATGCATGGATGTGGGGTCTCAACAGTTCCAGTTACTTTAAATGAGACACACAAAATTTCTGACGCTTGGAAGGCGTTCCGATTAGGTGAATCAGCCGCGATTCATTCTTCATGGCTAAAATCTAACCGCAACGAGTACGGAAGTGATGTGTTGACTATGCTTGAAAGAGGGACGAAAATTACTGCTGTTGAATATATAACTGCACTTCGCTATAAAAAAGAGCTAAAAGACGACTTTTTGAGAGCCATGAAGGGACTGGATGGCTTGTTAGTACCGACAACAGCAATTGGTGCTCCTAGGTTGGAAGAAACTTCAATTGACATCAATGGAAATAATACGGAGGTTTACATAGCACTCAGCAGACTTACAACTGTCTTTGATGTTACTGGTCTACCCTCGCTTAACGTCCCCGCAGGTCTTGTAGACGGCGGCCTTCCGATTGGAGTTCAGCTCGTAGGAAGAGAGTTCGACGAAGCTCTTCTTCTCAGTCTCGCAAACCTGTACGAGAAGTACTCAAAAATTTCTGAAACGATGGTTGCTCCCTGCTTGAGAGAACAAAGCGTGTGAGCTGATATTGGCTCACTAATATATATAGTTGTTAGATTTTTGCATAAATGAAATTATTCTTTCTCAATCATATATTCCTAGAATATGAAGTATGATAGTTAATCCTTATATCAATCCTTATGATATCGCATATCAATTGTATCAAAATCTAAATTTGCCTTCCGGATTGATTAGAATTACTGTTCATTTAGTGGAATTTTATATAGTGCATCAACAACGTTATTCTCGGGATTGATTCTATATGGTCACAGATGAAACTGCGGTAATCGAATTTGGTGGTAAATTTTAGTGAAGAAAACTAATTCTCTAAAGTCAAGAAAATCTAGTAATGATATGCCATCTGGAGTTAGAGATGAAATTGCGAACAGGGTTCAAAGAGACTATGAGGGATTTAATGAAAGTCATACATTCAAATTTCCTACCTGGCTTTACGGTCCTATTAAAGGTAAACTTCTAACAGTAGAAGTTGAGGATTGTCCACGGTTTGGTGACAAGGCATTCGTTGAATTTGATTCAGCTAGAACTGCATTCATAAGCGTGGATATGCAAGTCGATTTCTGCGGTCCAAAGGGATACGTGGATGTAATGGGATATGATCTAGGGTTAACATCGGCTCCCATAAAGCCGATCATGTATGTGTTGGAGACAATTCGAAAGGGAACAGACATTAAGGTTGTACATACTAGGGAGGGACACCTTCCGGATCTCTCTGACGCGCCTTACAATAAAATACTTCGTAGTAAGATTATAGGGAACGGCGTAGGAATTGGGGATACTCCCAAAGGTGGCATGGGTAGACTACTCATTAGGGGTGAAAAAAATTGGGACATCATAGATGACGTTTACCCAATTCCAGGAGAATACATAATCGACAAGGCGGGTAAGGGCGCATTTGGTCAGAGTAATCTGCCATTGATTTTACGAAATCTTGGTATAACTCATCTCATCATAACAGGAATCACGACCGACGTATGTGTCCACACCATAATGAGGGAAGCCAACGACAACGGATACTGGTGCCTATTACTAAAAGACGGTACGGGTGCTACTGACTACGACAATTATCAAGCTGCAATAAAGCAAATAAAGATGCAAGGAGGCGTCTTCGGATGGGTTTCGGACTCACGTAGATTCGTAAAGGCAGTTAAATCGGCTTTCTGATTTACAAATTCTCATTTTTTGCACCTCAGATCGGCAGCAGGAGAACATATTTAAGAATATAATAGAACTAATCATAAACTATGCTGTTTGCATCGTCTGCAAAAGCAATAAAGCTTTTTCCTGTGCCTAGGTGTCCGTTGTTTTGTATTATTTGCTATTGTGAATGTTATGTGATAAGAATTACAGTGGTATTGCATCATTTACAGTTTCCACAATGATTTAGTTTATGAATATGCTTTTGTAATTTTGTTATTCTCCAAATGATGACGCAAATATCTACCAATACTACAAAGTGAAATAATTCATAGTATCCGCTTTTACTACGCTAAAACTTGGAGCGGTACTTGCTTACATAATGATCGTAAACATAGCCTCTTCATTAGGTACAAAATAAGATTAAAAAAAAGGAGTTGCTGTCTAGGCTGTCTTAGTGAAGTGATCACCCTTTATCTTACTGATCTTCGCTGTCGTTAGATTCTCCACTGCCTGTCGGGGCAATTTCGCATGCTCCGGTGACCGGATTAAGCACTTCACCTGGAAGACAAGACGGTACGCCTGTTTGAGGGGCCAGTTGGGTATTGTCGCTGGTGTCTCCGTCTGCACTTTCATCAGCTGGTGGAGCTGCTGCACTTTCATCAGCTGGTGGAGCTGCTGCACTTTCATCAGCTGGTGGAGCTGCTGCACTTTCATCAGCTGGTGGAGCTGCTGCACTTTCATCAG
>Ga0081455_10005281_pt1 | contig 14191 bp, 20 predicted proteins | sample TabmetS3T2R1_FD_70207 | JGI IMG/M metagenome (GOLD analysis project Ga0081455, IMG submission 70207) | Tabebuia heterophylla rhizosphere microbial communities from the University of Puerto Rico - S3T2R1 | ecosystem: Host-associated > Plants > Roots > Rhizosphere ... | reverse complement strand
TCTCTGCCAAACCTTGCGGGACAGGGAGATCGGTCGCCGAGCTGCCGATGAACGGATCTACGTGCTCGATCATGGTCAGCCTCCTGGGGCGGGGAGGGGGCGCGCTCCCGACCGTAGGCGGCCTGCGTTTCAGACACGTTTCACTGCAATGACGGTCTCGTAGAGAGCCCTTCGAGAAGGGAACCGTCGCCAATCCCGCGGCCGTGGTCGCGGAAACCCACGTTCACGGTGGTTGCGTACGCCTTGCACACGTTGCAACCCGTGTAGAGCGCGCGCAAGCTGGGTGAACGTAGGTTTCCGCAGCGTACGGGGATGTGTCAGTTCCCCGCGTACGGTTTGTGCGCCGGAACTTCTACGCTGAGGGCGATAACCTAGTGCGCTGGATTCCATCCCAGCCGGGGATGGCGCAGCAAAATGTCTGGAGAACTCTTCGTGACCTCGACCAGCCGACTCGACAGCGTCATCAGCTTGTGCAAGCGACGTGGCTTCGTTTTCCCCGCCGGGGAGATTTACGGCGGTACCCGCTCGGCCTGGGACTACGGCCCGCTCGGAGTGGAGCTCAAGGAGAACGTCAAGAAACAGTGGTGGCGTTCGGTTGTCACGGAGCGGGAGGACATCGTCGGCCTGGATTCCTCGGTGATCCTGCCTCGCCGAGTGTGGGTCGCCTCAGGGCATGTCAATGCATTCAACGACCCGCTGACCGAATGCCTGTCCTGTCACCGGCGTTTCCGCGCCGATCATCTGGAGGAAGACTTCGAGGCTCGTAGGGGCCGCAAGCCAACCGGCTTCGACGAGATCGCCTGCCCTCACTGCGGTACCCGCGGGCAGTGGACCGCGCCGCGCGACTTCAACATGATGCTCAAGACCTATCTAGGACCGGTCGAGGATGAGTCTGGCCTGCATTACCTACGTCCCGAGACCGCCCAGGGCATCTTCGTCAATTTCGCCAACGTCGTGCAGGTGACTCGGAAGAAGCCGCCCTTCGGCATCGGCCAGATCGGCAAGTCATTCCGCAATGAGATCACTCCGGGCAACTTCATCTTCCGTACCCGCGAGTTCGAGCAGATGGAAATGGAGTTCTTCGTCAAGCCAGGCACCGACGAAGAGTGGCACCAGTACTGGATCGACGAGCGCACCCGGTGGTACACCGAGCTGGGCCTGACAGCTGAGAACCTGCGGCACTTCGAGCACCCCAAGGAGAAACTGTCCCATTACTCGAAGCGGACGGTTGATATCGAGTACCGGTTTGGTTTCCCTGCCGGCGAGTGGGGCGAGTTGGAGGGCATTGCCAACCGGACCGACTTTGATCTTTCAACTCACACCGAGCATTCGGGTGTCGACCTCTCCTACTTCGACCCGACGACAGGTGAGCGATACGTGCCATACGTCATCGAGCCGGCAGCAGGTCCGAACCGCGCGATGATGGCGTTCCTGGTCGACGCGTACGACGAGGACGAGGCTCCCAACACCAAGGGCGGGGTCGACAAGCGCACGGTGCTGCGGCTCGATCCCCGGCTTGCACCGGTCAAGGTTGCGGTTCTGCCGCTATCGCGCAACGAAGCCCTGTCGCCCAAGGCCCGTGATCTCGCAAGCCGGCTCCGGCAGTCTTGGAACGTCGATTTCGACGATGCCCAAGCCATCGGCCGGCGCTACCGCCGGCAGGATGAGATCGGGACACCGTTCTGCGTCACGGTTGACTTCGACACCCTCAACGATCAGGCGGTCACGGTCCGCGAACGCGACTCGATGACCCAGGACCGGATATCGGAGGACAAGGTGATCGAGTACCTTGCCCAGCGGCTCGTCGGTTGCTAGCGACTCCTTCAGCCACTGACTTGTCAGAATCTGAACACCAAATATGGTGCTCAGATTCTGACAAGTCGGTGTTGAGGGTGGGGCCTATCGAGGTCGATCCACCGGTGGTGCTGGCGCCTATGGCGGGGATCACCAATGCGGCGTTCCGGCAGGTGTGTCGTGAACAGGGCGCAGGGCTGTACGTCTGCGAGATGATCACCTCGCGCGGACTCGTGGAGCGAGATCGCAAGACGCTGCGGATGCTGCAGTTCGACCCGGGGGAGCGGATCCGGTCCGTTCAGCTGTACGGCGTCGACCCTGCGATCATGGCGCGTGCGACCGAGATCCTGTGCAATGAGTACGGCGTCGATCATGTCGACCTGAACTTCGGCTGCCCGGTCCCCAAGGTCACGCGGAAAGGGGGCGGCGCTGCGCTGCCGTACAAACGCGAGCGGCTCCGGATGATCTTGACGGCTACCGTCCGTGCGGCTGCCCGGTACGACGTGCCGGTGACGATCAAGACCCGGATCGGAATCGACCGTGATCACCAGACCTTCCTCGATGCCGGCCGGATCGCCGAGGAGTCCGGCTGCGCCGCCATCGCACTGCATGGTCGAACTGCACAGCAGGCGTACGCCGGCAACGCCGATTGGGATTCGATCAGGGCGCTGAAGGAGCACGTCTCCATTCCGGTGCTCGGCAACGGAGACATCTGGGAAGCCGCCGACGCGCTGCGCATGATCCGCCAGACCGGAGTCGATGGCGTGGTCGTCGGACGCGGCTGCCTCGGCCGGCCCTGGCTGTTCCGCGACCTGGCCGATGGCTTCGCGGGCCGTCAGACTCGAACGCTCCCGAACCTTGGTGAGGTGATGGGGATGCTGCGCCGCCATGCCGAGCTGCTCGTCGCGCTCTCAGATGAGCTGCACGGCCTGAGCGACCTGCGCAAGCACATGGCCTGGTACTTCAAGGGTTTTCCCGTCGGCGGTGAGCTGCGCCACCGGCTGTCAATGGTTTCATCACTCGCCGAGCTCGACGGCTTGCTGTCGCAGCTGGATCCCGGCGTTGCGTTCCCCACGTCGGAGCTTGGATCCCCCAGAGGCCGGCAGGGCGGTCCACGTGCCACGGTGGCACTGCCCGAGGGCTGGCTAACCGACACGTCCGGTCGTGATCTTGATCTAGTAGCCGCGGAGCTGGGCATCTCAGGTGGCTGACGACGTCACGCCGCGTGCGAAGGCCTGGGCCGACACCATGGCCGGTCACTTCGACGGTGACCTGGTACGCGCCCACTCGGGTTCGCGAGCCAAGCTCGGACCGGGGCCCATCGTGTATCGCGAGCTTCGCGAGCAACGTGAGCGCGCCCTGCTCCGACCCGGCGCTGCCTTCGCCGAAGGAGCGGGCACCAGAGCGATAGCCGAGGAACCCGACGACGAGCGCACCTGTTTCGAACGCGACCATGATCGGATCGTGCACTCCACAGCGTTCCGACGCCTGGCGGGCAAGACCCAGGTTGTCGTCTATCCGACCGACCATCAGCGCACCCGGCTGACGCACGCCCTCGAGGTCGCCCAGGTCGCCACGTCGATCGCCCGCGGCGTCGGTGTCAACGTCACATTGGCCGAGGCAATAGCCCTCGGGCACGACTGCGGCCATGGGCCGGGCGGGCACGCGAGCGAGGATGCCTTCGACACTTTCCTCAGCGAGGGATACGACCACGGGCCTTGGGGAGCAGACGTCGTACTGCAAAGTCTCAATCTCTGTGCCGAGACCTTGGACGGCATCCGCAACCACTCCTGGTCGCGGCCCGCGCCGCTTACCGTCGAAGGCCACATTGTGAGCTGGGCCGATCGGATCGCCTACTGCGCGCACGATCTCGAAGACGCCATCCATGCCGGAATCATCGCGCCGGATGATCTTCCCGCTGAGATCATCGAGGTGTGCGGGCGAACCCGCCGGGAGCAGCTCAACACCTTCGTCCGAGCAGTCGTACGAGCGGTCGAGGAGCACGGCGACGTCGGAATGCCACCCGATGAAGCAGGGGCGCTCGCCGCGCTGCGGGAATTCAACTACCAGCGCATCTACGTACGTCCGGCCTCTCGGGCCCAATCTCGCGCAGTGATCGACGTACTGCGCGCCCTGGTCGAGTACTACGTCGAGCGTCCGGAGCTGATGCCAGATGCGTCCGATGTCGAGACTCACTCCGAGGCAGCGGTACGGGCGGCGGTGACCTACGTGGCTGGGATGACCGACCGATACGCCTTCGACATGGCCGTACGTCACCTTGACTGGTCACCCGAGCGGCTGCCGCGCGGCATCGACCGGGACAGCTAACTTCTCGCTAGATAACGAAAAGCGCAGGCTCCCCCAAACCGCCATTGGCGCGGTCCGGATTGTGTTGTAATCGCCCGGTGGGGGAGCGGGTGCGCGGCATCAGCGCAGGGTCGCTTGCCTGGCGGATCGCGGCAACGGTGCTAGGCATTGGACTGCTGCTCAATGGGTCACTGCGCATGAGTGACGACGTTTGGCCGTTCGGGCCGATGTCTCAGTACGCGTTCTCACCGTCTGGAAACACCACCATCGTGATCACCCGCGTTGAGGGTCTGCTCGCTGACGGACGCCGCATCAACCTGCCGCTGCGTGTCGAGACAGCCGGGATCAGCCGCGCCGAAATCGAGGCACGCATTCCGGAGATCACCGCTGACCCATCCCTGATGCGATCCGTGACCGACGGGTGGACCTCCCGCCATACCGCGGAGCCGCCGTTGCAGCGCGTTTGGCTGGTCCAAGATCAGACCCGGCTTGTCGACGGTCGTCTTGGCCCGACCCGTCTGGTCGAGCTCGCAACCTGGGAGTTGCCGTCATGAGGACTCTCCGGTCGGTGGTCTCCTGGTTCATGCCAGTGGTTCCGGAGTCACGAGTCGCGGTGCTGCGGACGGTGCTCTACCTGTTCGTGATCATCGACATTCATCTCATCGTGCGCGATCCGATCCCGCTGAGTAGGCATCCAGAGCTCTACCAGCCGCTGATGCTGGAGCGACTCTTGCGCCTGCCGGCGCCCAGCGTGCCGCTCACCGTCACCCTCTACCTGATCCTGATGGTGGGCTGTCTGCTGGCCGCGGCGAATGTGCTGCCGCGCCTGGCCGGCGGTGTGGTGGCAGCGGCCTTCACCTGGTGGACGGCCATCGGCATGAGCTACGGGAAGGTGGACCATGATCATCTACCGCTCGTGGTCGCGTTGTGGGTGCTGCCGACGGTTGGGGTCATCGCGGACCGATGGCGCAGCATGGAACGCTCTGCACAGGCCGGATGGGCGCTGAAGTGCATCCAGATCTCGGTCGTCTTCACCTATTTCTTGTCGGCGCTGACCAAGATCCGCAGTGGCGGCTGGAGCGTCACCAGCTGGCCGGAGAGTTCGATCTTGCTCTGGGCGATCGTGCGGCGGCCCCACGGGCTGGGCCAGTTCCTGTTGCCCCATCCCGAGCTGCTCCACATCATGCAGTGGTGCTCCTTCACCGCCGAACTAACGGCTGTGGTGGTCCTGTGGCTGCGGGGCCGAGCCCTGCTGGCCGCGGCCGTGTTCTGGATGGGGTTCCACGTCTTCACGCTGGCGCTCTTGTACATCCACTTCGCGCCGACGGCCATCTGCTGGCTGGCTTTTGCGCCGTTAGAGCGCCTTGGTCCCTGGCTGCGCCGGGTCAAAGCCAGACGGAGGCAGCGCACAGGCCGGAGATCCGCCGGGCATCCGGTGCCGGTTCTTCGCGATCACCCGGTAGACAGCGGCAGCTAATGCCCGGATGACGGGCAGGTTCATCACCCGTCCTGGGATCGCGTACGCGCCGCCTCGGAATTTCAGCCACTCGGCAAACGCCGCCGCGCCGCCGTAGATGGTTCCGTCCACGCTGACCCACAACGCCTCTCGTTGGGTACGCTCCGCCGTGGTGCCAAGCGCAGCCAGATCCGTGAACTGCCAGGGCACGAGCCTCGGGTTCGGACCCTCCAGCCGGTGCAGCCGCCGAGCCAGCCATTCCGCACTGGAGGTGCAGAATGCGCAGTCCCCGTCGTAGATGATCCAGGGCACGTCGCGAACCACCGTCTCGATTACTCCCATCGCACCGAAACCTACGTGCACGTAGCTTGCTGACGGTCCGCACTGGTTGCAACACATGCAGACCGTCAGAAAGCTGTGCAGACCATCGGACCCTACACAACACCTTGACGCTTGCCCAGCGGCGTTGGGTACCCGACCGCCACCATTTTGGGGTGAGCGCGCCGTGGTGTCTTGGCTGGAACATAGACTCCCGTCCGTGGCAGGGCGGATCAACGAGGAAGACATCACCGCCGTACGCGACCGGGCCCGGATCGAGGAAATAGTCGGCTCCTACGTGACCCTCCGCAGCTCGGGCGGGACCATGAAGGGGCTCTGTCCCTTCCATGATGAGAAGACCCCGAGTTTCCAGGTGACACCCTCCCGCGGCTACTGGTACTGCTTCGGTGCCTGCGCCGAGGGGGGTGACGTGATCGACTTCATGCAAAAGATCGACAACCTCAGCTTTGTCGAGGCAGTCGAGCGACTGGCTGATCGGGTCGGCATTCAGCTGCGCTACACCGACGACACCGGCGCGCGCCCCGAGCCCGGTGCACGAGTCCGGATGGCCGACGCGCTCCGACAGGCAGCTGAATTCTTCGCCGAACAGCTGGCTACCCCTGATGCCGTCACGGCGCGGCAGTTTTTGAGCGAGCGGGGCTTTGATCGCGAGGCGGCAGAGCGGTTCGACGTCGGCTTTTCGCCCCGAGACGGCCGCGCTCTGCTGCAGCATCTGCGAGGTCGTCGGTTTCGAGATGCGGAGCTTGTGTCGGCTGGACTGGCACGGGAGTCTGGCTGGGACTTCTTCCAGAGCCGTCTTATGTGGCCGATCCGTGATTCGGGACGACAGGTGCTGGGCTTCGGCGCACGTCGGCTCTTCGAGGAAGATCGCATGCCGGCGAAGTACATCAACACTCCGGAAACGCTTCTGTACAAGAAATCTCACGTTCTTTACGGGCTGGAATTCGCGCGCACTCCAATCAGCAAGAAGAGCCAGGCGGTCGTGGTCGAGGGCTATACCGACGTAATGGCGGCCCACCTGTCGGGTATCGACACGGCAGTCGCCTCCTGCGGTACCGCATTCGGTGATGATCATGCCCGGCTGTTGCGCCGATTGATGGGCAACCATGACGCCTTCCACGGCGAGGTGATCTTCACCTTCGATGGCGATGAGGCGGGTCAGGCGGCGGCCTTGAAGGTCTTCGCGGGTGATCAGAATTTCGTCACCCAGACCTATGTGGCGATCGAGCCGACCGGGCTCGACCCATGCGATCTCAGGCTGCAGCGCGGAGAGGCAGCGGTACGCGAGCTTGTCGCTCGGCGGGTGCCGCTGTACCGCTTCGTCATGAACAACGTGCTCAAACAACATGATCTTGATCGTGCCGATGGTCGGGTCGCCGCGTTGCGGTCGGCTGCGCCGCTGGTTGCCAGCATCAGGGACAACGCTCTGGTGTCTGGCTACGCCCGCGAGCTGGCCGGCTTGCTCGGCATGGATATCGAAGAGGTACGCGCCGAGGTGATGCGGGCAGCGGCCAAGTCCGGTCGCCGGCCCGCCATGGGGAGGCAGGTGACCGGTGATCCGCAAGACGCCGGCAAGGTGGAGGCCACCCCCGCGCTACCACTGCTGCCCAACCCTGGCGACCGACTCCTCGCTACGGAGCGACAGACGGCCAAGCTGCTGATCCAGCACCCGAACCTGTTCCCAGATGCCTGGGATGGCCTCACCACTGCCGACTTCACCCACCCCGCCTACGCAGCAGTCTTCGCCGCCGTAGAGAAGGCAGGGGCGGAGCTCGGCGGCGTCGGAGTGACGGCTAGCTCCGAGTGGGTGCATCGAGTGTCGGAAGCGTGCGACGCCGATGAAATCCGATCTTTAGTTGCCTCGCTGGCCGTGGAGCCGCTTCCGGTGCACGGTGAGGTGACCGAACGCTTCTTGGTCGCACATTCGGCCGGACTCCAGCTCCTCACCGTGATGCGTGCTATCGCGGCACTCAAGTCGCGGCTGCAGCGTACGAACCCTGTGGAGGCTCAGCACAAGTACAACCAGATGTTCTCCGAGCTTGTGGTCTTGGAGGCGCGTCGTAAGGCCCTGCATACCCGGAGCATCGGCGCCGAAGATTGACCACGAGCTGAGGCTCAGAGCGCAAAAGATGTGGGCTGAGGCTGTCGAAGCCCACTAGTGCCCTTCGACAGGCTCAGGACACAACACAGTTATCCACAGATTTCGGGTTACTAGGTGTTGCGAGCGGCGACCGATGCTCCAGAGTGTCGGCGTGATCGATACCAGCGCGGATGTATCCAACGGATCCCAACTGACCGCCGCCGAGCTTGTCCAGCTCCAGTGCACGATCGAGGCCGGCCTATTGGCCAGAGATGCGCGAGTGTCGGGTGCAGGCTTTGCCGATGCAACCGAGCAGGAATTGCGACTGCTGGAAGATCGGGGTGAGTTGGCCCGGCAGCGGTTCATCCAGGCCAACCTGGGTCTGGTCGGGATGGTCAGTCGGCAGTTCGCGGCGCGTTGCCAGCTTCCGGATGCCGAGCTATTTCAGGAGGGATGCTTCGGTCTTCCCGCTTGTCAACTACCTACCGGTAGCTCGCCGTGCACGAGCCTAAGTGTCAACTCGTCGATCATGTCGCGCTCGTACAGCTCGATGGTGTCGATACTGGGCCCATGGATGCCTGCAATGCGCTCACGGCCCCGAGTGAGGGTGTCCGGCGCTCGGCGCGTGCGAGCGGTGATCCTCTGCGAAGGATTGCGGGTTTGCGCGAGCACAATGGTGAGGTGGTCGGCGACGCGGCGCGGCCAGCGATCATCGACCGCGCCCCCATGGTCGGTTAGTCGGACTCCTGGATGACCCAAGCAGGCGACGTGAGAACTTTGGCAGGCCCCGGGCGCACCCGCTGGTCGGTTTGGTCTACTGCGCGTAGTGCAGCGGGAGGATGACGACGGCGATCGCCCCGAGGCAGGGACGCGGTCACGGCTGCCGCAATGACGAGAACCCGTCTGCCCAGCACGTGTGCGCATCGTGGCCGAGCCGCTGGAGGCGTATGTGGAGGGCTACGTGATCGACAAGTGGCGGAATCCCAAGGCCATCAAGATCGCTCAATCGGACGACGAAAGGATGACGCGGATCAGAGAGATCACCGACCAGATGCGCCATCTGCAGGAGCAGAAGAACGAGGCGCTCTGGATGAAGCTCCGCAAGGACGTCGACACCCCAGACGTTTCGAGGGGTGACGGCGCAGATCGATGCGGCACATGATCAGCTAACTCGTGAGCGTAAGCGGCTCGCCAGCGAGGCGGCCATGCCGGAGCTGCCCGACCCGTCATTGCCGTGGGAGGACCTGTCGGCAGAGGACAGGCGCGCGCTGACCGAGCTGCTGGTCGACAAGATCATCGTCGCTCCGCATCCTCACAAGATCGACAAGAACGGCAGGCGCCACTACACCATTCGCGCCATCCCATACCAAGATCCTGAGCAAGAGCCTGAGCGGCTCAAGTCGGTGCACGAGGCTCGGGTCAAGATCGTCCCCAGGGTCTGAGCAGCAGGTCGGCACAGAGGGTTCCTTATCGAGCATGTGTCTGACGATCCAGTGAAGTCTTAGCACTGGCGGCACCGCGTGGTCTATCCCGTTACCCGTTAGGGTCCCAGGTGTGGCCGCTGGTGGGTGCAGATGAGGTGTCCTGAGTGCGCGGCGGAGGTTGCGGCCGCGGCTCGGGTGTGCTCCCGGTGCGGGGGCTCCGATCGCTGGGCAGCCGCCATTGATGGTGACACGGTGGTGGCCGACACGGTGGTCGGTGCGGTCAGCGACACCGCGGTCAGCGACGCTGCGGGGAAGGCTGTAGCCGCCGGGGTTGCCGGCAGGCGCCGCCGGAGCCGTATGTGCCGGGTTCCGGCGCGAGAGTCCCGCGGAGTTTCGGCTCATGCTGGTTGGATACGCCGGCATTGACTGTGGCTTGCTCGTTGGCGCCTTGGCCTGCGCCGCGGCTGCTCCCGTCTTTTTCATTCCTTTGTCCCTGAGTTGAGCGTCTTGGCCGTCGGGGGGTGTATTTGGGGGCTGCGGTGGGCGTTCTAGGCGCTCAAGGCGCGTATCTGATTTTCTAGGCTGCTCCGGCGGCCCAGCCATCCACGTACAGCCACGGTGACGGCCTCGAAGGGTGGCGAACGCACGCTGATACTCGAGGTCCCCGAGACGGCACCGGCCGCGGGTACCAGTTGCTGTCCGAGGTGCGCCCTCCCGTTGTGGACGAAGGCCAGCATGTACCCTGTGAGCCGGTGAACGCCTATGGGGTCACGCGGTCTCACCAAAACGGGCGAGGCTTGGTCGACGGCGCTGGAGACTGTCCTGACGGCAACCCGCCGGGAGGACCTCAAGCATGGGACCACTCCGGCGTACGTAGATGGCTGCGTTTGTAGGGCGTGTCGCGAGCACGAGCGCGTACGGATGGCGAGGATCCGCCGTTAGCTCAATGTCCGGAGTGGTGCACGTGCTTGCTCGGAGAACAGCCGCAATCCCGGCTGCGGTTATCGCAGAACCGTCCCGTGTCAATCTCACAGTCGGCCGTAGCTGGCGGGCTATTCTGACGATGGCGCCGTCCGGCAGCTCGCAGCAATCAATTTCCCGCCGTGTCGCCGGTCTCCTACGTCAGATATCGGGAGCTGCATCGCGAGTAAAGAAATCTTGCGAACTACCAGCGTCGTATCCTCAGCCACATCGCGCTAACCCGGCCGCAGACATCAGCAGCATGAACGGGAAACGTCCCGCTAAAGATTGAAGAACCAGATTAGAATGGCCTGGGAATTGATTGTGGCATGATTTCACCTCTTGAGTGACGAAGCTTCATAGAATATAGTTAAACGTTTAACTGGCTCATCGGAGATTCGGGTGGGTGAGCTTACCGACAGCCAAGATCATCCGTAGGCGATAGTTGACCGGGTTTCTGAAGCCGCGGGCGATCCGGCGGTGGAGTTCAATGATCCCGTTGTTCACTTCCGTGCCGCCGTTGCTGGCCCGGTCGGTAGTGAAATAGGCCAGGAGCTGAGCACGCCACGCCGCGAGGGTGCGGCCGAGCCGGGCGATCTCAGGGATCGGGCAGGAGGGGAACGACGCGACGATCGACTGTGCGATCGCGCGACCGTCTGCGACGTTAGTGGCAGCGGATGCGGAGCGGAGTCGTTGGTAGCAGCGCCGGGCGACGGTGACTTCGAAATGCGGGGCGCCGGCCTGCAGCCCGGCTTCGATTCGTTCGATCTGGCGGGCGGTGAGGTTGTCGGTGCCGGCCCGCAAGGCGTTGCGGATTTGTGGAGCGGGTCGTTCTTGTGACCGCGGTGACCGAGGAGTTGTTGCTGCACCCGGCGGCGGACTTCTTCCATCGCCTGCAACCCGAGCCGGACCACATGGAAGGCGTCGAGGACGGCGGTGGCGTCTTCCAACTCGTCGCGGATGGCGTTGGCGTAGCCCCGGAACGGATCCAGTGTGGCGGTGCCGATGCCGGAGGTGAAGACGTTCCCGCGGGAACGCAGCCAGTCGGCGTACGCCTTGCCGGACCGGCCCGGCACCATATCCAGCAACCGAGCCTGCGGCCCTGCCGTTCTGCCTGGTCAGGTCCACGATCCCGGTCTGCTCCTTCGGTCCCTTTCCAGGTCGCGGCTGGTGGTGCCAGATGTGCTCATCCACGCCAACGGTGTCGACCCCGACGAGCCGATCGGGGTCGTCGGCGAGTTCGGCCAGCGGCGGCTTGATCGCCTGCCAGACGGTGCTGCCAGTCCACCCCGAGCCGACGGGCGACTGATGCGACCGAGGTGTTGTCGCGTTGGATGCAGCCGATCGCCCACCACACCGCTCGGACGGTCAGCTTCGCCCGTGGCCCGGCCAAGGCGTGGTCCTCGCTGAACCAGCGGACTGCGCAGGCCGGTTCGAGGCAGTGGTAGCGGCGTTGCCGCCACGACAGCTCCACCGGAGCCGCGAACGCCGGGATGTCGTGCAAGCGCCGAGCTCGTCGATCGCGGGTCTCGGCGAGCACCCCGCACGCCGGGCAACCCGCCTCGGCCGAGCCCGTTTCCACCATCAGCCGAAGCCCGGCCGGCAGCCGAGCACGAGACTCCTGCCAGACAACCTGAAGAACGTGCACACCGGGCAGATTGCACAAGGTGTCGACGCGCGCGCAGTAGCCATTCTGCTCGGCACAGCACGACGTCGGCTCGGCCATCGTCGAGGTCCTTCAGTCACGGCTTGTTTGGTCGCAACCGATCTGAAGCCTCGACTCACCCGACCTGGACCGACACCGGCGGACCTACCTCACCCACCGAGAACTCCGAAGTGCCGTTTAACTATACGGTGCTTCTACAATTGCTTCTACCCTGGAGTACATCATCGAAGGGCCGCCAGAAGATGGGCCTTTCACCGCCAAAAACCGCCAATATTGCAAAGCGATTTCGGGCCAACACACTGCAATTTACAGATTTTCGTCTATGACTGCTTCGCGTTGTAATGCTCCCACGTCGTCTCCCCTCGCTGCCATTACCTGCAGAAACACTTCATCTTGAATTAGTGATTCTTCACAAGTTTGACGAAGCCCTGCAAATGCGATACGCTTGGCACCCCTCAGGTGGCCACACGATTCCAAGTGGCTGTGACCTCCTTTCCTATCCATTGAAGTTTTCCCTATCTTTACGTCTGCTTTTCAAAGCCAGCTTTGTGCTTTGTATAGTCAGTCTGTTTATTCTCCATAGATAAGGAGGCAACGATGCCTGGATTTCCGCCCTATAGTGAGCAATCGCTGCAGTACTATTTCTGGGGACTTTGTACCGGGTTTCTGAGACCTGAGTATGAAATCCAGCCACTCGAAGTCCCTGAAGGGGAACTTGAACCTTACTACGTTGGAATTCAGCACGGCGAGGATTACGGCGCGAACGGGTATCCAATCGACACAGTTTGCATTGACTTAAGCGAAAGTCATAACTGGGCAGGGACAGTCGGCCATGCTACCGAATTCCTCATTGAGGCTGGGGGGATTATTCGGTCACTGGTCCACGTAGCCGTAGGCGCCGCTGCCGTTGAGTCGGGTATCCTCGCGCTGATGTTGGCCATCGCTGCTCCCACGCATTATTATCTCCCCACGCAGACAGTCGATACTTCAGCGGCAATGGAATGGATTCAGATGATCCAGGTGCTACCTGAGCCAATGTCCGTGGAGCTCTATTTTGGCGGCGGCATCGACTACAATGCAGGCGGATGTCAACTCCAAATGGGGCGCATTTACAAATCGTATGATCAGTGCCGAGAGACAGTCCTGGCTATGGAGCGGCCTTCCGGTATGATTTTCTCTTTGCGAACCGACATGAGCGGCGGTTTGAGGGTCGTCGAGCAATGGGGCGAAATTCTTTAGTAGCAGTTTGGCTTGGCAAAATGCAGAGACGATTTTTGCTCAAGCAGCAGGCGCAGGGGAACAGGCAAAACGTCCGAAGGGACGACGTTTGGCCGCAGTACGATGCAAAAGGAGCCCTATCGAGCGCTGGGGAGTTGCTCAGAGCAGGCTCGCGCTTCGTCTCCGCCACTAGACAGGACACACATTGAGGAGGACGTCTTATGGTTACCCGATCACGTCACAGTACCTTATTCCGAAGGTTAAGGCTTCGGGATAGGGATTAACTTCGCAACAGGCGGGCCGAAAAACAAAGCAGTGCAGGGCGCAATCTCCACCGTTGAGGGCGCTGGCGGGGCAAGCGTCAGCTGTGAGGCGACGCGTGTGAGCACTACAAGCGATATTGAAAAGTCTTTCCATATTTCCGCTGAAGCAAACTACGGCATATCGGCCTTCGTGCTGGTGCATCGGCACGGTTTGAATCTGCTCAGAAAGCGAAGATTCAATCTCCCTCTTTGCTCATGATGGTATTCTCAACCGTCGAGCTGGCCTTTAGGCAGATAGATAAGGTGGCATTGACTGATGCTGCCGCTCTAGTCTCCGATCAAGCGGTGTTTGCGCAACGGTATGGCGCTCACCGCGAACCGTGCCAGGGCACCCAGGCAGCACGTCGGAGGAGCGGGAACTCTTTGCCTACCCTCACCGTCAATGGCGAGGCCGTAATTGCTCCAGAGGTGTGACAGCGCGCAGACAGCATCTACCACAGACTTCGATCCGTAGGTTTTCAAGCAGCCTCTTGGTGTCATCGTCGAGAAACTTCGACGTACGGACCAGGATTTTCCGTAAATCTCCTGTCTTCGCGTAAATCACCGTCAGCACCTGGACCTTTTCAGCGATTCAGTGCGTCCATAGATTTTGGGGTCGATACAGGGGCGAGACTCCAGCTAGTT
>Ga0081455_10005280_pt1 | contig 14191 bp, 15 predicted proteins | sample TabmetS3T2R1_FD_70207 | JGI IMG/M metagenome (GOLD analysis project Ga0081455, IMG submission 70207) | Tabebuia heterophylla rhizosphere microbial communities from the University of Puerto Rico - S3T2R1 | ecosystem: Host-associated > Plants > Roots > Rhizosphere ... | reverse complement strand
CCCTACCGGGCCGCGGCCCGACCCCCCCGCCAGGCCCAGCCGTTGTTCGCGTTCTGCGCGTGCGGAGACCCCGACTGCCAGGAGCTGGTACGCGGCGAGTTCGCGCCGGGACACGACGCGAAGCGCAAGGCCATGCTGTGGCGCCGCGTGCGCGAGGGCGTCGAGGCCGCCGACGAGCTGCAGGCTCGCGGTTGGAAGCCGCCGCCGGAGATGCGATGAGCGAGGCATGAAGGGATCGGACATGGACCAGGACGGCATGCGGTTCGAGACGCGGGCGATCCACGTCGGCCAGGACCCCGATGCGCCATACGGTTCGGTCAACGTGCCCATCTACCAGACCTCCACGTACGCGCAGCCGTCGGTCGGCGCGCCGAAGGTCTGGGACTACGCGCGCGGCGGGAACCCCACCCGGGAAGCCTTCCAGCAGGCGCTGGCGTCGCTCGAGGGCGGAGATCGCGGGTTCGCGTTCGGCAGCGGTCTCGGAGCACAGGCAACGCTCCTGCTCAGCCTGCGACCCGGCGACCACGTGCTGCTGGGCGACGACGTCTATGGCGGCACGTACCGGTTGCTCGCGAACGTGCTCGACCGGTGGGGGCTCGCCTCGTCCACGGTCGACCTCAGCGACGTCGAGGCGGTGTCCGGCGCGCTCCGTGCGGAGACGAAGCTCGTCTGGATCGAGACGCCGTCGAACCCGATGCTGAAGATCGTCGACATCGAGGCCGTCGCCGCGCTCGCCCACCTGGCCGAGGCGCGCGTGGTCGTCGACAACACCTTCGCGACCCCGGCCCTGCAGCGTCCGCTGTCGGTCGGGGCCGACGCCGTGGTGCACAGCGTGACGAAGTACATCAGCGGGCACTCCGATCTGATCGGCGGGGCGATCGTGACGAGCGACGAGGAGCTGATCGAGCGGCTCGGGTTCCTCACGAACGCGATCGGGGCCGTGCCCGGTCCGATGGACTGCTACCTGGCGCTCCGCGGGCTCAAGACGCTCGCCGTGAGGATGCGAGCCCATTGCTCGGGGGCGCGCGCGATCGCCGGCTTCCTCACGACCTCCCTAGGCGTCGACGCCGTCCACTACCCGGGCCTGGAGAGCGATCCTGGCCACGAGCTCGCGACCCGGCAGATGACCGACTTCGGCGGGATCGTGTCGTTCAGGGTCGGGAGCGCCGAACGCGCGATCGAGGTTGCGGAGCGCATGCGGTTGTTCTTCCTAGCCGAGTCATTGGGCGGGGTCGAATCGTTGATCGAGGTCCCCGGCCCCATGACGCACGCGAGCGTCGCCGATTCCCACCTGGCCGTTCCCGACGATCTGATCCGGCTGTCGGTAGGCATCGAGCACCCCGACGACCTCATCGAGGATCTCGCGCAGGCGCTGGCCTGAGCGTGAGCTCGGACCCATCGGCGAGCGCCACGGCGATCGCGCGGAGGCCGGGCCCGCCGTCCACGACGTCGATCGCCAGCTCGTCTCCACCATCTCCCAACCAAGCGCCCAGCTGCCGCGGGTCGCCGCCGAACTCCACCCGCCCGATCCCCTCCGGCGGGATCGGATGATCGACCGGCGTACGCCCCGGATGGAGCTCGTCGGGGACCTGCCATTCGATGAAGAACGGCAGCCAGCCAGCGCGCTCCTCGTCCTCCACCCCGACCGCTCGCCATCGCACGACCGAGCCGTCCGTCCGGACGCGGGACCCGTCCTCCACTTCGAGCCCCAGCCGGCGCGCCGTCGCATCGAGGTCGGTGTCGGCGAGCGAAAGCACGAACCACCGGTCCTCGCCGTCGGCGGTCAGCTCCAGCACGGCGCGTCCGAGCTCCGTGCGACGCCCGACGTCGGGGTCGACGACCGCCATCAGCTCGAGGTAGGCCGCGCCCAACGGCACGATCCGGTTCGCGGTCCCCCACCGCGGATGGTGGCCACCCGGGACCGAGTCGAGACCGTGGTCGCGCAGCATCCGTTCGCCCGCCTCGTCGAGGTCGGCAACCGCCAGCACAGCATGATCGAACGAGAGCATCAGGGAACCATCCTCGCACGCGGCACGTACGCTCGGATGATGACGCGCTGGTTCGGATCGACGCGGGTGCCGTGGATGATCGCGGTGATCACGACCGGGATCGTGGTGCTGTGGCCCATGCCTTCCACGTTCGCCCAGCTCACCGGCGTCGCCGAACCGACCCTGTTCCTTCGCGGGGTCGAGTTCCCCACGAACATGGCGTTCGCACCCGACGGCAGCCTGTTCTACACGGAGAAGGAGACGGGGCGGGTGCGGATCGTGCGCCCCGGCGGACGACCGGTGCCGGCGCCGTTCGTCACCCTCCCGGTGATCCCCGACGCGGAACGCGGGCTCCTGGGCATCGCGCTCGACCCCGATTTCCCTCGGCAGCCGTGGGTGTACCTGTACGACTCGAACGCGACGACCGGCATGAACGAGCTGATCCGCATCCGAGACGACCACGGCGTCGCCGGAGAGCGACAGGTGCTGCTGGTGGGGCTTCCGGCGTCGAGCGGCTATCACAACGGCGGCGACCTCGCGTTCGGGCTCGACGGCACCCTGTTCGCGTCGATCGGGGAGGTCCACGAGAGCGACCGGGCCCAGGACGTCGGCGATCTCGGCGGGAAGATCGTCCGGCTGAACCCGGACGGATCGGTACCGGCCGACGATCCGTTCGGGGCGTCGAACCCGGTTTGGTCCTACGGGCACCGGAACTCGTTCGGCCTGTGCGTGGATCCCACGACCGGAGACCTGTGGGAGACCGAGAACGGCCCCGACGTGGACGACGAGGTGAACCTGATCAGGGCGGGCGCGAACTACGGCTGGCCGATGGTGACCGGGAAGGCGGGCGACGCGGGGCTCACGCGCCCGGTCGTGGTGTTCCACGACACGATCGCCCTCACGGGTTGCGCGGTGGTCGACGGCGACGTCTACGTCGGGGCGTTCGACGGGACGCTGTGGCGGCTCGCCGCCGGGGATCGGGGCTCGGGTCACGTCACCCGGGTCGCGACGTTCCCGTCGGGCGTGACGGACGTGGTGCTGGGTCCCGACCACCGGCTGTACGTCGCCACGAGCGACGCGATCTGGACGATACGGCCTGCGTCGGGCAACGGGGCCTCCGCCACGACCTCGAGCGGTTCAGGCATCCCGACCCCGAGCACGTCGCCGATCGCCGAGACTCCGGCCTCGGGCGGCGGAGCCCCGTCGAGCCGATCCACCTGGATCGCGTTCGCGGCCGCCGCGGTCCTCGTCGCCGGCCTGGGACTGCGGTTCGCGGCGGGTCGGCGGCTCCGTCGCGACCTCGGTGACGAGAGGGGAGGACCGGGCTAGTCGCGCGGACGCTTCATGTAGGCGATCGTCGAGACGCCGCCCTGCGGCGTGGGCTGGGCGACGACGGACACGAGCTCCCAGCCGTCCTCGCCGAACGTGTTGAGGATCTCGCCCGGGTTGTGCTCGAGCAGCGGGGCGACGAAGTACTCCCACGTGGTCACGTTCCCTCCGATCCGCTCCCCGGATCGCTCCGGTCGAGCCGCTTCGTGGTTGCTCGGATACAGACGCCCATGATGACGCTCAGGCCCGCCTCGTCGGCGATCCGGTACGCCTCCTCGTTCACGATGCCATCCTGCAGCCACAGCACCTTGGCCCCGATCGCGACCGCGTCCCGCGCGATCGGCGGGGTGTCCTCGGCGCGACGGAACACGTCGACCACGTCGATCGCGAGGTCGTCGGGGATGTCCAGGAGCGACGGATAGGCGGGCTCGTCGAGCACCTCGCGCTCGTTCGGGTTGACCGGGACGATGCGGTACCCGCGGTCCTGGAGGAACGCAGCGACGCCGTGAGACGGGCGCTCCGGGTTGGACGAGAGACCGACCACGGCGATCGTCTGCGCCTCGCCGAGCAGCAGCCGGAGCTCTCGATCCTCGGGGACGACGGGCCCGACGGGGTTCACGGGAGCGGCCATGGCGTCTCCCGCCGGATCGTGTCGAGCAACGTGTGCAGGATCCACCCCGTCGCGCCCCATACCGTATGACCGTCGACCTCGTACGCATAGCCGCGCCACGCGCCCTCGCCCGGTCGTTCGTACTGCACCACCGCTTCCACCTCCGCGAGCCGTCGGACCGGCAGCATCAGGACCTCCTCGATCTCCGCCTCGCTGGGCCGGAGCTCAGGTGTCGTGGGCACCACGGCCACGAACGGCACGACCAAGATGCTGCTCACGAACGTGTGGACCGGCGCGAGCGAGCCGAGCACCTCGAACGACGCCGGCGTCAGGCCGATCTCCTCATCCGCCTCGCGGACCGCAGTCTGCACCAAGGTCTCCCCCGGATCCTGGAGCCCGCCCGGGAACGAGATCTCCCCGGCGTGCCGTGACAGACCTTCCGCCCGCACGGTGAAGATCAGCGATGGCCCCGCGTCGAGCACGATCGGGGCGAGCACGGCCGCCAGACGGTCATGCAACCCAGGTCTCGGGGACGGGTGCGGCTCGAGCGCCTCCCGGAGCGCGGCGGCGACCTCGGCTCCCTGTAGCATCGCGCGCCATGGTAGAGGAGCCACTGCGAACGGCCGTGGCGCGGACGGTCGACCCCGACGAGGTCGTGCGGTTCGCCCGTGCACTGATCGCCGCGCCGAGCGAGAACCCGGGCGGCACAGAAGACGAGGTGGCGGAGGTCGCTGAAGCGCTCCTACACGATCTCGGGGCATCGACCACGGTCGTGCGATCCGAGGCTGGCCGGCCGAGCGTGATCGGACGGATCGGCGACGGTCGGCGTCCGCGGCTCGCGTGGAACGGACACCTCGACGTGGTCCCCGCGGGATCGCTCGACACGTGGAGCCACGACCCCTGGGCCGGTGAGATCGTGGACGGCCGGCTGGTGGGTCGTGGCGCGGTCGACATGAAGGGATCGATCGCGGCGGCTCTTGCGGCGGCGGCGGCGGTGCGCCGCGCCGACGCCGACCTCGCCGGGACCCTGGAGTTCCACCTCGTTGCCGATGAAGAGCTGGCCGGCACCCACGGAACCAAGGTGCTGTGGACCGAGGGCCTGCTGGACCAGGACGCGTGCATCGTGGGTGAGGCCAGCGGCCTCCAGCTCGGGATGGCGCAGCGCGGCGGCGCCTGGATCACCGCGACCACGTTCGGCGCCGCCGCGCACGGGTCGCAGCCCCACCTGGGCGTCAACGCCATCACGACGATGGCTCGGTTCCTGCTCCGGCTCCACGAGGTCGTCCCCGATGCCGAGCACGAGCTGACGGGACGGGCCACGGTGAACGCGGCCATGATCAGTGGCGGCAGCGCCCCGAACGTCGTCCCGGATCGGTGCGAGGTCGACATCGACCGACGCCTCTCCCCCGGGGAGCGCGACCCCGCCGCCGTTCTCGCTCCGTTCGAGGCACTCGCCCGGGACCTCGAGCGCGACGACCCCGACACCCGGCTCGCGTTCGCGATCCGGGAGTGGACCGACGCGGCCGAGGCGGAGCGTGATGCCGCGATCGCGTCGCTCGCGCGGAGCGCGGTCGAGACGATCACCGGGCGTCGACCCGACGATGTCGGATTCACCGGCATCACCGACGCGCGCTTCTACTTGAACGAGGCCGCGATCCCGGCCGTGATCCTCGGGCCCGGCTCGCTCGGCGACGCGCACACCGCCGACGAATCCGTGGCGGTCGACGACCTCGTGGCCGCGGCCCGCATCGACGCGGTGGTGTTCACGGACTTCCTGGGAAGGCGATGAACGGCGGTATCCTGCTTGGTATGGGAGCCGAGACCGCGACCGGGGCCACCCAGGTCATCTCCGTGACGGAGGCGGCGGCGCGCAAGGCGCGCGCCTTGGCCGCGCGTGAAGGAACGCCCGAGGCCCTGCTCCGGCTGCGCGTCGTCGCCGGCGGATGCGACGGCTTCAGCTACCGGCTGTCGTTCGAGGACGAACCTCGCGACGACGACCATGTGGTGACGGCACCCGACGGCTTCCGGGTGCTCGTGGACCCGAGCAGCGCGCCCATCGTCGAAGGGTCGACGCTCGAGCTCGACGAAGCGATGCTCGGCGGCGGCCTGAAGGTCCGCAACCCCCGCGTGACGCATGAATGCGCGTGCGGGGACTCCTTCAGCCTCTGACCGGCAGCATCGAGCTTGCGCCCGAAACAGGCTCAGGCCACCTGCAGCGTGCCGGTCATCTGCGTGTGGATCGAGCAATGGAACCCGATCGACGAGTCGAGCGTCACCTCGACGTCGACCGTGCTGCCGCCGGGGATCGTCTCGTCGACCGAGTCGTCGTCGAGCGTGAACGTGTGGTCGACGTCGTCGCTGTTCGTGATCGTGATCGTCGTGGTGCCGCGAGCGATCGGCAGGGTGCTGGGCTCGAACGCGAGGTCTGCGATCGCCAGCGACGCCGTGTCGGGCAGCAGTTGGCCGCCTCCCGTGTCCCCGCTCGTGTCGTCGCTCCCCCCGCCGCACCCGACGGCGACGAGCGCGAACATCAGAGCTGCGACCGCGATCCCTCGCTTCCCCCGCATCGGCTCCCCCCGGTCGTTCCAACGCCGCGCAAGCGTACCCCGCGAGGTCTCAGCTCACGGTGAGGGTGCCGGTCATCTGGTCGGGGTGGTACTCGCAGTGGAACCCGGCGTCATCGGTGACGTTCACGGTGAGGGTCTGGCTCTCGCCGGGTTCGATGTCCACGCTCGCGCTGTCGTCGTCGAGCGTGAAGCTGTGCTCGACCGAACCCTCGTTGGTGATCGTGATCGTCGACTCGCCGCTCGAGACCGACAGGCTCGAGGGGTCGAACTCGAAGTCGCGGGCCGTGATCGACGGTCCACCGCCGCCCGAGTCACCGTCGCCGCTGTCATCGTTCCCGCTGCAGGCAACCGCGCCCAGGGTGAGCGCGATCACACCTGCCACGGCGCCACGTGCCATCCACGTTCGCATGGATCCCTCCTCCGTCGGCTCGGCCGTACTACGCACGGGGGGGCGAAGCGGTTTCCTCGGGGCGCGAACGGGCCTCCGCTATGCTCCGGAGACCGATGCCGTCGTCCGCCGACAAGACGCACTGGCGCGACCTGTACACCGAGGTCGTCACGACCGGGTTGTGCACCGGGTGCACCGCGTGCATCGTGGCGTGCCCGTTCCACGTCCTGGGCTACGAGGACGATGTGCCCGTGCAACTCCAGGAGGAGGGGCCCGACGGCTGCCGGCACGGGGACAAGGGGTGTGACATCTGTACCCGGGCCTGTCCACGGTTCCGGGACTGGGAAGGCGAGATCGACACCACGTTGTTCGGCATGGCCCGCAAGCCCGAGGAGTTGATCGGGCACCACCGCGAGATCGTGCTCGCGCGGGCGTCGGATCCGGAGTCCCTCATGACCGGGCAGGACGGCGGGGTGGTGGGTGCGCTCCTCGTATGGGGTCTCGCGACCGGCGAGATCGACGGTGCCTGCACGTCGAAGCTCTCCGACGAACGCCCCTGGGATGCCGAGCCGACGGTCGTGACCGACGTGGCCGGGGTTCGGGCGACCGCCGGATCGCGCTACACGTACGCAGCGAACCCGCTCGCGCTGCTGAAAGCGGCGGAGCTCGGGTTGTCGAAGCTGGCGCTCGTCGGCATGAGCTGTCAGGCGAGCGTCACCGGTTCCTTGCAAGCTCGTCGCATCAACAAGTGGCGCAGGAAGATCGCGTGGACGTTCGGCCTGCTGTGTTCCAAGACGTTCACGTACGACGGCCTGATCGGCGAGATCGCGCAGGGGGAGCTCGGGATCGACCTCGATCACCTCGCGCGCGTCAACGTCAAGGGGAAGCTGCTCTTCTACACCGACGACGGCGAGGAGATCCAGTACTCCTTGAAGCAGGCGCATCGGTTCACCCGCCCAGGATGCCTACGGTGCCCCGATTTCGCGGCCGAGCACGCCGACATCTCCTTCGGCGGGCTCGGGCAGTCCGACGGCTGGACGCTCACGATCATCCGGACCGAGCTCGGCGCCGACATCTGGACCCGCGCGCTCGCCGATGGCGTGATCGAATCGCGTCCGGCCACGGAGGATCCCAAAGCCGTCGACCTGATGTTCAAACTGGCCGCGAGATCGCGGGAGCGATGGCCGTCCGCGGGGGACCTCGCGACGGCGTCCGCCGGCCCGGGCGCGATGCCCGACCTCGCGACGTAGGGGCCCGGCGGCCGCCGGACAGGCCGTCCGCGGTGGCCTAGCCCGTTCGGACCAGCCCGGAACCCCCACCCGCGGGGACTTCATCCACCTCAGGCTCCGCCGATAATCGTTGCATCGACCCCCAGGGTCTGTCGATGCGTGCCACACGAACGTGGCGGAAGGAACTCGAGGAGCGACCGGATGGTAGACACCGCACGGGTGCCGACACAGGCATCGATGCGCCGCGACGCCATCCTCGAAGCGGTCGCCTTCGCTGCGGAACGCCTCCTCCTCGCCCCGGAATGGCACCAGGTCGTGGAAGAAGTGCTCGAGCGTCTCGGGACGGCCGCCGACGTGTCGCGCGCCTACGTGATCCAGTCGACCACCGATCCTGGCGGCACGAGGCGGATCCAACAGATCGCCGAGTGGTGCGCGCCGGGGATCGCACCCCAGGCTGCGAACCCTGTGTTGAGCGGACCGAGCTGGGAGGAGGCGGGGTTCGGCCGGTGGGAGGAGCGCATGCTCCACGGGGAACCGATCCTGGGAGCGGTCAGCGCCTTCCCCGACCGGGAGCGTGCGGAGCTCCGGACCCAGCGCATCCGCTCGCTCGTGGCGCTGCCCATCTTCGTGGGGCCGGCATGGTGGGGATGCATCGGGTTCGACGATTGCGAACGCGAGCGCGACTGGCAGGGGGAGTTCGATGCGCTGCGTGCCTCCGCCGGCGTCTTGGGGGCAGCGATCCACCGGCAACGGTCGGACGCCGAAGCGGTCGAACGGGAACGACGGTACCGAACCCTCGTCGAGAACATCCCGGCCGTGACGTACACGGACGTCCCCGTCGACGCGACCGACCATGGCGCCGAGCTCGGGTTCATCAGTCCGCAGATCGAAGAGCTCCTCGGGTACAACGTCGAGCGCTTCATGCAGGATCCCGGGTTCTGGTTCTCCGTGATCCATCCCGAGGATCTGGCCCGGTTGCGCGGGCAGAACGCGTTCGATGCAGCCGATACCGATCCGTTCGATCACGAGTACCGGATGCGCCGGGCCGACGGCGCGTACGTGTGGGTGCACGACACGTCGACCGCCGTGTTCCGCGCCGACGGGTCCGTGGACCACTTCCTGGGCTTCATGGTCGACATCACCAAGCGCAAGGATGCGGAGCGCCAGCTGAACCTGGCGAACGAGCGCTTCCGCACGATGGTCGAGCAGACGCCGGCCATCACGTACCAGGAATTCCTGGTCGACGGCGTGTACGACCCCGACACGGTCGAGAGCTTCGTGAGCCCGCACATCCAACGGTTGTTGGGATACACCCAGGAGGAGTGGCTGGAACCGGGGTTCTGGCGCACCTCGATGCACCCCGACGACCTCGAGGCGGTCCGGACCGAGAGCGACCGGGTGATGGCCGCTGGCGAGACGACCTACAGCCAGGACTACCGGATGGTCGGTCGGGACGGCCGGGTGGTGTGGTTCCACGATGAGTCGGTCTTGATCGTGGATCAGGACGGAACGCCCCAGCTGTGGCAAGGCGTGATGGTGGACGTCACTGCGCGCAAGGAGGCCGAGGAGCGCCTCCGGGAGGCCGAGGAGCGGTACCGGGCGCTCATCGAACACCTCCCGGCCATCGTGTACGCCGAAGCCCTCGTCGCCAACCGCGCGGACCTCTACCTCAGCCCCCAGGTGGAGGCGATCCTCGGCTACACGGCGGACGAGTGGAAGCAGGAGTCGGGATTCTGGTTCGCGCACATCCATCCCGACGACGTGGAGCGCGTCCGGCAGGAGAACGCTGCCGCGAACGCGACAGGGGAGCCGTTCCTGAGCGAATACCGCTTCCTCGGGCGCGAGGGTGGATATCGATGGTTGCGAGACGAGGCGGTCCGGATCCAGGACGCCGACGGCGAACCGCTCTTCTGGCAGGGGGTGCTGCTGGACATCACCGAGCAGAAGCAGGCGGAGGAACGTCGACGCGCGGCCGAGGAGCGGTTCCGAACCCTCGTGGAGCACATCCCCGCCGTCGTCTACACCGAGGATCTCGAGGCGGCGCCCGAGACGTTCTACATCAGCCCGCAGGTCGAGGACCTCCTCGGCTATCGGCCGGAGGATTGGCGATGGACCGCCGGCTTCTGGGCGGATCGCATCCACCCCGAAGATCGCGAGGCCGCGCTCGCGTTGGACGAGGAGACCAACCGCACGCTCGAGCCGTACGCGCGGGACTACCGCCTGCGGCACGCCGACGGCCACTGGGTGTGGATCCACGACGAGGCCTCCTACGTGCATGGCGAGGATGGCAGCGGGTTCTGGCAGGGCTTCATGACCGATATCACCGAGCGGAAGGAAGCCGAGGAGCACCTGCGCGAGGCGGAGCTGAAGTTCCGAACGATCGTCGAGCAGAACCAGGCGATCTTCTACACGCAGGACATCGACCCGGACGATCCGGCGATCTCGCGTACCACCTACATCGCGCCCGGGAACACGGAGATGTTGGGCTACACGCTCGACGAGATCCGCGCCGACCCGACGCTCTGGCGAAAGATCGTGCACCCCGACGACCGCGACCGGGTGTTCGCGGCCGACGAAGACAGCAACACCGGGGGCGGCGACCGGTTCTCGATGGAGTACCGCATGATCGCGAAGGACGGGCGGATCGTGTGGGTTCAGGACGAGGCGTCCTTGGTCCAGCTCTCGGGCAAGCCACCCTACTGGCAGGGGTTCCTGCTCGACGTCACCGAGCGCAAGGAAGCCGAAGCCCAGCTGGAGCGCGCGCTCGACGTCGAACGGGAGGCCACCCAACGCCTCCGGGCGGTCGACGACATGAAGAACACGTTCCTGCAGGCCGTGTCGCACGACCTCCGCACGCCGCTCGCCGCGATCCTGGGGCTGGCGATCACGCTGGAGCGCGGCGATGTCCAGCTCGAGGAGAGCGACTCCCGCGACCTCGCGCGTCGCATCGCCGACAACGCGCGCCGGCTCGAGCGGCTCGTCACGAACCTGCTCGACATGGACCGGCTCGCACGAGGCATCGTGGCGCCGAAGCTCGAGGACACCGATGTGGGAGCCCTGGTGGGACGGGTGCTCCGCGAATCGCAACTCGTGCCCGAGGAGCGCCTGCACACCGACCTGCAGCCGGTCGTTCAGCGCATCGACCCCGCGAAGGTCGAGCGCATCATCGAGAACCTGCTCGCGAACACGGTGCGCCACGCCCCGAGCGACGCCTCGGTGTGGGTGTCGGTGGTCGAGGCTCCCGAGGGCGTCACGATCGCGGTCGAGGACGACGGCCCGGGGATCGAACCGGGACTCCGGGACGCGGTGTTCGAGGCCTTCCGGCAAGGCCCTGATGCGCCCCGACACTCACCGGGCGTGGGCGTGGGGCTCACGCTGGTGCGGCGGTTCGCCGAGCTCCACGGCGGGCACGCGTGGGTCGAGGGGCGCCCGGGCGGCGGCGCCTCCTTCCGGGTCCTGCTCCCCGGACCGGCGCCGGTGGCGCCACTCCTGGCCTCCTTGGACAACGCGGAGGCTGGCTAGACTCGAACGCATGGCGGTGGTCGACCACAACCCGCGCAAGCGACGCCTCCACCTCCCCATCGTCGGCGTGACGAACGGGCCCGGCGAGGACGCGCTGCCCGCCCGCAAACCCCCGTGGCTCAAGGTGCGGCTGACGAGCGGCCCGAACTACGAGGACCTCAAGGGCATCATGCGTGGCCGTTCGCTCCACACGGTCTGCGAAGAGGCGATGTGCCCCAACATCCGCGAGTGCTGGGAGGAGCGCGAAGCCACGTTCCTGATCCTCGGCGCCAAGTGCACCCGCCGCTGCGGCTTCTGCGACGTCATGACCGCCAAGCCCGACGAGGTCGACGAGGACGAGCCGGCGCGGATCGCCGAGGCCGTCGGCGAGATGGGACTGCGGTACGTCGTGCTGACCGGCGTCGCCCGCGACGACCTGGACGACGGCGGGGCGCGGATCTGGGCCGCGGCGATCCGCGCCGTGCGCGACGCCGTGCCGGGGATCGGCGTCGAGGTGCTGCCCTCGGACTTCAAGGGCGGCGAGCGCGACATCGCGACGGTCCTCGAAGCGGAGCCGGACGTCTTCGCCCATAACCTCGAGACCGTGCGACGGTTGCACGACCGGATCCGGCCGGCGTTCGGGTACGACCGTTCGCTCGACGTGCTCCGGTTCGCCAAGCGCCATCGCGCCGGCCAGGTCACGAAGTCGAACCTGATCCTCGGGATGGGCGAGCGGCCCGAGGAGATCCCGTCGGCGATCGAAGACCTCCGCGACGCCGGCATCGACATCCTCACGATCGGCCAGTACCTGCAGCCGACCACGTACCACCTGCCCGTCGATCGCTGGGTGCATCCCGACGAGTTCGCCGAGTGGAAGCGCGCCGGCGAGGAGCTCGGGATCACGCACGTGGAGGCGGGACCGCTCGTCCGCTCGAGCTATCACGCCGGCAAGCAGCTGAAGCGCGCCGTCGAGGCCGGGGTCGCGGCGCCCGCCTGACCTCAGAGCAGCTGGAGCTGCTCGGCCCTCGCCGACCCCGATCGCCGGGCCCTCTGGTCGCCTCGACCGAAGCGCTCCGCCGGAGCGCGTGGGTGCTTCGGGCCTCCCGCGGCGCGGACGAGCTCGGCGACACGGCGACCCAGCGCGTCCCGGTCGGCCTTCGGTCCGTACGGTTGCCGATACATCGCGAGGTACCTCGGCACGAGATCGCGGTGATGCTCCTCGAGCCACGGGAGGAACTCCTCGCGGACACCCGGGCGGAGGTGGAGCATGATCGGCGAGACGTGGGTCGCGCCGGCGTCCAGGCACGCTTCGACCACGGCTCGCAGTTGCTCGGGACGATCCGACAGACCCGGCAGCACGGGCGCCATCAGCACGCCGGTCGGGATGCCGGTCTCGGTGAGCGCGCGGACCGCCTCGACCCTCGCCTTCGGGTGCGGCGTGCCCGGTTCGCTCTCGCGCCAGACGTCCTCGTCCAGCGTCCCGATCGAGAACGCCGCGGCGACGCTCGTGACCTTCGCCGCCTCGCGCAGCAGATCGAGGTCCCGGAGGATCAGCGTCCCCTTCGTGAGGATCGAGAACGGGTTCCGGTAATCGATCAGCGCCTCGATGATCCCGCGCATCAGCTTGTACCGGCCCTCGACGCGTTGATACGGATCGGTGTTGGTGCCCATCGCGATGTGCTCGCCCCTCCAGCGCTTGGCGGCGAGCTCGCGCCGCAACACCTCTGGCGCGTTCACCTTCACGACGATCTTCGACTCGAAGTCCCGACCGGCGTTCATGTCGAGATACGTGTGCGTCGGCCGAGCGAAGCAGTAACTGCAGGCATGCGAGCAACCTCGATACGGATTGATCGTCCAGTTGAACGGGAGGAAGTTCCCGGGGACCCGGTTGATGATCGTCTTCGCCTCGGACTCGATGAACGTGATGCCCCGGAACTCAGGGGTGTCGAACTCCCGACGGGCGATCTCGAAGAGCTGCTCCACGCAGCCCAGGATAGAACATATGTTCGATTCCGGGTAGGGTTGCTCAGTGGGGCGATTCGATGCGCCCGGCCAGCTTCGGGAGCATCGCGACCGCGATCTCGGGCTCCTCGTCCAGGAGCTTCTGGAAGTCCCGGCGCGAGATCGCGAGGCACTTCACGGCCGTCTTCGCCTGGACACGGGCGTTCCTCGGCTGGTCGGTGAGCAAGGCCAGCTCGCCGAAGAACTCACCGGGTCCGTACTCCCAACGCCGACCGTCCGGCGTCTGGATCTCGACGATCCCCTCCTCCAGGACGAACATCCCCGACCCGGGCTGACCGACCTCGACGAGGACCCATCCCGCGGCGGCCTCGAACTCGTTCGAGAGCTCGCCGACCCGCTCGAGCGCTTGATCGGACAGACCGGCGAACAGCGGGATCGACCGCAGCTTCTCGATGTCCATGCCGAGCCGGACGCTACACGACGAGCGGAGGCGCCCGACGAAAGGTCAGGGGAAGTGGCGCTCAAGCAGTGAGCGCGGAGCGCGAACGTAGCGCCATGAAGAAGGACGGAGGAGCCGGCCTGTAAGCCGGATCCTGTACCGGGACCGGAGGGCCCCG
>Ga0081455_10005279_pt1 | contig 14193 bp, 12 predicted proteins | sample TabmetS3T2R1_FD_70207 | JGI IMG/M metagenome (GOLD analysis project Ga0081455, IMG submission 70207) | Tabebuia heterophylla rhizosphere microbial communities from the University of Puerto Rico - S3T2R1 | ecosystem: Host-associated > Plants > Roots > Rhizosphere ... | reverse complement strand
CGCCGTCCGCCGACGTCACCGCCCACGCCATCGAGATGCTGGCCGCCGAGCCGGGCGCCGACCGGGGGAGGCTCCGGGAGGGGCTCGCCTGGCTGCGGGCCGAGCAGGAGCCCGGGGGCTCGTGGTTCGGGCGCTGGGGCGCCAACCACGTGTACGGGACCGGCGCCACGGTGCCGGCGCTGGTGGCGGCGGGTGCCGGTCCCGACGACCCGGCGATCGCCCGAGCCGTGACCTGGCTCGAAGGCCACCAGAACGGCGACGGCGGCTGGGGCGAGGACCTGCGCTCCTACGACGACCCGAGGGCGATCGGGAGGGGCACGTCGACGGCGTCGCAGACCGCATGGGCGCTGCTGGCGCTGCTCGCCGCCGGCCGCCGCGACAGCGATCCCGTGCGCCGGGGCATCGGCTTCCTGGTCGACACCCAGAGGCCCGACGGCACCTGGGACGAGGAACCGTTCACGGGCACCGGCTTCCCCGGCGACTTCTACATCAACTACCACCTGTACCGGCACACGTTCCCGTTGACGGCGCTCGGCCGCTACTGCCGTGAGGCGGCGTCATGACGCGTCCGGGGATCGTCCTGACGCCCCGGCGGGCCGAGGCCCGGGCGGTGGCCGGGGGCGCGCCGGGGCTGGAGACGATCGTGACGGGCGAGGGGGCGGAACGGTCCCGGCGCTCGGCCATCAACCTGGCCGCACGCTGCCGGGGCGCCCCCGGCCTGGCCGTCGCCGGCTGGCTGACTCCGCCGCCCCCCGGCCTGGCACCCGGCGACGTGGTCGTCGCCACCGAGGTGATGGGGCCGTTCGGCAGCGTGCCGTTGCCGTCGGCGCCGCTGGTGGCCCACGGCCTGCGCGCCGCCGGCCTGCGGGCCCACGAGGGCCCGGTGACGCCGGCGGCCGACCGGGAGAGCGCCTGGCTGGTCGAGGCGGCGCCCGACCGCCCCCGGATCGTGGTGCGGGTCGTCGCCGACGAGCGCCGGACGCTCGCGGCGTACCGGGCGCTGCGCCGCACCGCCCGGGTGCTTGCGGCGTGGGCCGCAGCCGCGGGTCCCCGCACCGTCCTCCTGCCGGAGCCCCGGTCGTTCTGCGCCGGCGTCGAGCGGGCGATCGAGGTGGTGGAACGGGCGCTGGAGCGCTACGGGCCGCCCGTCTACGTCCGCCGGCAGATCATCCACAACCGGCACGTCGTCGCCGACCTGGAGTCCCGGGGCGCGGTGTTCGTCGAGGAGGTCGACGAGGCGCCCGAGGGTGCCCGGCTCGTGTTCTCGGCCCACGGCGTGTCCCCGGCCGTCGAGGCGGAGGCGGCGGCGCGAGGGCAGGCGGTGATCGACGCCACCTGCCCGCTGGTGGCCAAGGTGCACCGCGAGGTCCGGCGCTTCGCGGATCGGGACTACAGCGTGGTGCTGGTCGGCCACGCGCACCACGACGAGGTGGAGGGGACGGTCGGCGAGGCGGCCGACATCCGCCTGGTGTCCACGCCCGACGACGCCGCGCGGGTCGAGGTCGCCGACCCCGAGCGGGTCGCGTACGTGACCCAGACGACCCTGGCGCTCGACGACGTGGCGGACGTGGTCGCCGTGCTGCGGGACCGTTTCCCGGCGCTGGTCGGGCCCGCCGCCGACGACGTCTGCTACGCCACCCAGAACCGGCAGGACGCCGTGCGCGCGATCGCCGGCGAGTGCGACCTGGTGCTGGTGGTGGGGTCGCAGAACTCGTCCAACAGCCAACGGCTGGTCGAGGTCGCCGGGCGGGCGGGGTGCCGGGCGCACCTGATCGACGACGAGCGGGAGATCGACCTCGCCTGGCTGGCCGGCGCGGCCACCGTCGGGGTCACCGCCGGCGCGTCGGCCCCGGCGGCGATCGTCGATCGCGTCGTCGCCACGCTCGGCGGGCTGGGCCCGCTCGACGTCCATACCCGGACGGTCACGGCCGAGACCGTCCGCTTCTCGCTGCCCGAGGAGGTCCGCTGACCGTGGTGCCGATCCGACAGAGCACGCGCGTGGGTCTGTACCTGCTGCGCCAGAAGCTGGCCCGCCGCGACAAGTTCCCCCTCGTGCTCGAGCTGGAGCCGCTGTTCGCCTGCAACCTCGCGTGTGCCGGCTGCGGGAAGATCCAGCACCCGACCGAGGTGCTGCGCCAGCGGGTGTCGGTCGAGGACGCCGTCGCCGCCGTCGAGGAGTGCGGGGCGCCGATCGTGTCGATCGCCGGCGGCGAGCCGCTGCTGCACCCGGACATCGTGGAGATGGTCGAGGCGCTCATCCGGCGCCGGCGCTTCGTCTACCTGTGCACCAACGCCGTGCTGCTGCGCCGCAAGCTGGACAAGTTCCGGCCGTCGCCCTACTTCGCCTGGACCGTGCACATCGACGGCCTGCGTGAGCGTCACGACGAGTCGGTGTGCCGTGACGGCGTCTTCGACGAGGCCGTCGCCGCCGTCGCCGACGCCAAGGCGCGGGGCTTCCGGGTCACCACCAACACGACGTTCTTCTCGACGGACTCGCCGTCGACGGTGCGCGAGGTGCTCGACTTCCTCAACGACGAGGTCGGCGTCGACTCGATGATGATCTCGCCCGGCTACGCGTACGAGAAGGCGCCCGACCAGCTGCACTTCCTGGGGGTCAAGCAGACGCAGAAGCTGTTCCGGGACGCCTTCGCCGGGCGGCGCCGCCGCTGGCGGCTCAACCACACGCCGCTGTTCCTCGACTTCCTCGAGGGCAAGGTGGACTTCCCCTGCACCGCGTGGGGGATCCCCAGCTACTCGGTCTTCGGGTGGCAGAGGCCCTGCTACCTCATGGGTGACAGCTACGCGTCGAGCTATCGCGAGCTCGTCGAGACCACCGACTGGGAGCGCTACGGCCGCGGCCGCGATCCCCGGTGCCGGAACTGCATGGCCCACTGCGGCTACGAGCCCTCGGCGGTCATCGCCACCACGACGTCGCTGCGGCAGTCGGTGCGCGCGGCGTTGGCGCGATGAGCGCGGGCGTGCTCGACGGCATCCGGTCGCCGGCCGACCTGCGGGACCTCGCCGACAACGAGCTGGACGAGCTCGCCGCGGACATACGCCGGGTCCTCATCGACACCGTCGCCGCCAACGGCGGGCACCTGGGGTCGAACCTGGGGGCGGTCGAGCTGACCATCGCACTCCATCGGGTCCTCGACTCGCCGACCGACGCCATCGTCTGGGACACCGGTCACCAGGCGTACGCCCACAAGCTGCTCACCGGCCGCCGGGCGCGGTTCCCGACCCTGCGCCGGGCCCGCGGGCTCACCGGCTACCCCAATCGGGCCGAGTCGCCGCACGACTGGGTGGAGAACAGCCACGCCTCGACGGCGCTGTCCTACGCCTACGGGCTGGCGGCCGCCCGGCGGCAGGCGGGGCACGCGGGACGGGTCGTCGCGGTCGTGGGCGACGGGGCGCTGACGGGCGGCATGGCCTACGAGGGCCTCAACAACATCGGCTGGCGCGGCCTGCCGGTCGTGGTCGTCCTCAACGACAACGGGCGGTCCTACGCACCGACGGTGTCGAGGCTGACCGAGGCCCTCAGCCCCCTGCGGGTCGCGGGCCGCCGGGCCCGCGAGGGCGACGCCGAGGGTGGCGATGCCCCGCCGTCGGGCCCCTCGTTCTTCGCCGCGCTCGGGGTCGACTACCACGGCCCGCTCGACGGCCACGACGTCGCCGCGCTCGAGTCGGGCCTCCGGGACGCGCTCGCGTCCGGCCGGCCGGCCGTCGTCCACGTGCTGACGCGCAAGGGCAGGGGCTTCCCGCCGGCGGAGGACGACGACGACAAGTGCCTGCACGACGTGGCGCCGTTCCGGCCCCGGCGCTATGCGCCCCCCGCCCGCACCCGGCCCCGCTACACCGACGTCTTCTCGGAGGCGCTGGTCCGCGCCGCAGCGCGCGACCCCCGGATCGTCGCGATCACCGCCGCCATGCCCAGCTCCACCGGCCTGCGGCCGTTCGCCGAGGCGTTTCCCGACCGGTTCTTCGACGTGGGGATCGCCGAGCAGCACGCGGTGACCGCGGCCGCCGGCATGGCCATGGGCGGCCTGCGACCCGTCGTCGCGATCTACTCGTCGTTCCTGACCCGGGCGCTCGATCAGGTCAACCTCGACGTCGGGCTCCACCGCCTGCCGGTGGTGCTCTGCGTCGACCGCGCCGGCATCACGGGACCGGACGGCCCCTCCCACCACGGCGTGCTCGACCTGGCGCTGCTCGGGCGGGTCCCCGGCATGACCGTGTTCGCCCCGTCGTCCGGCGCCGACCTCGAGGCCATGCTCACCGAGGCGCTGGCCACCAACGCCCCCTGCGCCCTGCGCTGGCCCAGCGGCACGGCCCGCGACGTCGGGACCGGGGGCGCCGGGGCCGGCAACGGCCGCCTCGCCCGCCGGCTCCGGGCCGGACGCGACGTGTGCCTGGTGGCCGCCGGGCCGCTGGTCGAGGCGGCCGACGAGGCCGCCGGCCTCCTCGAGGACGTGGGCGTGTCGGCCACGGTGTGGGACATGCGGCTGGTGAAGCCGGTCGACGACCAACTCGTCGCCGACGCCGGGCGGCACCGGCTCGTCGTCACGGTCGAGGACGGCGTCCGGGAGGGTGGCGCCGGCGCCCGGGTGGTCGACGCCCTCGGTCGGTCGGCACTGATTCCCGGTGGCCTCGGTGACCGGGACGCCGCCCCGCCCGTGGTCGTGCTGGGGGTGCCCGATTCGTACGTCGCCCACGGCGATCCGGTGGTGATCCGGTCCGAGCTCGGCCTGGACGGGATCGGGATCGCCGCGGCGGCCCGCGATGGGCTGCGGCGAGTCGACCGCCAGACGGAGTTTGGTGACGTGAGCCGCGCATCCGCCATGCTATAGAGCCGTGGACAAGCGACGGGGAAGACGCTGGGCGGTGCTGGGGTCGGCGATCGTGGTGGCTCTGGCGCTCACGGCCTGTGGCGACGACGACGATGGGCCGATCCCCCAGACCGGCGTCCGCGAGACGACGACCACGTCGGAGGCGTCGTCGACCACCGCCGCCGAGTCCACGACGACCACGGCTCCGGCGTCCACCACCACGACCGCCTCGGCGTCCACCACGACGACGACGGCCGCTTCGGGCTGACGCCCAGACGCCCCACGGCACGGAATCCGCTCCGCCGGCGGTAGGGTTCACGGGTCACTCGCCGGCGAGGCCGGCAGCCGTCGGCGAACGCCGATGGGGCCCATTCGAGACGTCTGTTCGAGTTGGCCTACCCCACTTGGACGGAGTCCCATGCCCCCCACCTTCGCCGACCTCGGTGTCCCCGCGTCCCTGTGCGCCGCCCTGGCGCGCCGCGGCATCACCGAGCCGTTCCCCATCCAGGCCGCCACCCTGCCCGACGCCCTCGCCGGCCGCGACGTCGCCGGCCAGGCCCCGACCGGATCCGGCAAGACGCTCGCCTTCGGCCTGGCCATCGCCGCCCACGTCGCGACGCCCGACGACGCGCAGCCTCGGCGTCCCCGGGCCCTTGTGCTGGTGCCAACGCGCGAGCTGGCCGCACAGGTGCAGCGGGAGCTGCGCGTGCTGATCGACGAGCGCCGCTCCGGCTCGGTCGCGGCCATCTACGGCGGGGTCGGCTATGGCCCGCAGCGCAAGCTGCTGGCCCGCGGCGTCAGCGCCGTCGTCGCCTGCCCGGGACGGCTCGAGGATCTCGTGGCCAGCGGCGACATCCGCCTCGACCAGGTCGACCTGGTAGTCATCGACGAAGCCGACCGCATGGCCGACATGGGGTTCCTGCCTGCGGTGCGCCGGCTGGTCGACCTGACCTCCCCTGCGCGCCAGACGTTGCTCTTCTCGGCCACGCTCGACGGTGACGTCGACGGCCTCGTGGCGCGCTACCAACGCGATCCGGCCCGTCACGTGTCGGACCCCGACGCCGCCGATGGCACCGAGGTCACCCACGTGTTCTGGAGCATCGACCAGTCGGCGCGGGTCGCACTCACCGCCGACATCGTCCGTCGCACCGGGCCGACCATCGTCTTCTGCCGCACCCGGCGCGGCGCGGACCGCGTCGCCAGCCAGCTCCGGCGGGCGGGGGTCGGGGCCGCGGCCATCCACGGTGGGCGAACGCAGGCGCAGCGCGATCAGGCGCTGAGGTCGTTCACCCATGGATCCTCGACCCCGGCTCTGGTGGCGACCGACGTCGCAGCCCGCGGCATTCACGTCGATCGTGTGGCCTGCGTCGTCCACTTCGACCCCGCGGGCGACGCCAAGGACTACGTCCATCGCTCCGGGCGAACGGGCCGAGCCGGCGCCGCCGGGACCGTGGTGTCGCTCGTCACCCCCGGCGCCCGCAAGGCCGTTCGCACGCTGCAACGCGACCTCGAACGCGCGGAGCCGATCGAGGCGCCCGACCCGGACCGACTTGTGGGGCTGGACACGCTCGTCGAGCGGCCTGCGGCCACGCATGACCATCCGCCGGCACCGTCACCGGTCCCGCGCCGTCACCCGCGAGATGGCCGGATGCGTGGTAGGCGGCGTGACGCCGGGACGGTGAAGTCGTTCCATCCCACCAGGGGATACGGGTTCATCGCCCGCCGTGGGGCGGCCGACGTCTTCGTCCACGCGTCCGGCCTCGACCCGCGGCTGCGGACACTGGAGGCGGGTCAACGGGTCCGGTTCGAGGTGGCTCCGGGGCGGCGCGGTCAACAGGCGGTCAACGTCCGGCCGGTGTGACGGACGGTGGCGGGCCGTCGCAAAGTTCCCCCGGCGCGCGCTCTCGCGACGACATAGCGTGTCGGCACCCGGCCGGCGCTCTCCCCAGCGTCGCCATAGGGAGGGAGATTCGATGGTGGACGACGATCCCGTCCTGCTCGAGGTGAAAGGCGGCGTGGCCGTCGTCAGCCTGAACAGGCCCGATCAGCACAACATGGTCGGCGACGCCGCCGACGCCCTGTTCTTCCGGTACCTGGACCTGCTCCGCAACGACCGCGACGTGCGGGCGGTGGTCTGGCGCGGCAACGGTCCCTCGTTCTCGTCGGGGCGCGACCTCGGCGAGCTGCACGACCACCCGGGTGCCACCGACCTCGAGTTCGTCGAGCGGAACCAGTGGCAGACGCGGCTCCTCTACGACTTCCCGGTGCCGATCATCTGCGCGCTCAAGGGCTGGGTGCTCGGCATCCAGCTGGAACGGGCGCTGCTGTGCGACATGCGGGTGGCCGGGGAGAGCGTGGCGATGGCGCTGCCGGCGGTGGACCACGGCCTCATCCCCGACTCTGCCGGGGTGGCCAAGCTCTTCGAGATCGGCGGATCGGCGCTGGCGCTCGACCTGGCCCTGACGGGCCGGCGGGTGGGAGCCGAGGAGGCGTTCCAGCTGGGCCTGGTGACGCAGGTGGTGCCGGACGAGGAGCTCGACGAGGTCGTGCTGGGCCTGGCCGAGTCGATCGCCGAGCGCCCGCCGCTTGCCGTCCGGATGATCCGCGAGCACGTGCAGGCGCTCGCGTCGGCAGACGTGCGCGCGACGCTCCAGCGCGAGCTCACGGGCCAGGCGATGATGCTGGGATCGCACGACCGTCGCGAGCTCCTGCGGGCACGCGCCGAGGACCGCGAGCCCACCTACGAGCGCCGCTAGCAGCAGACAATGGCCCTGGGGCTACTCGTCCGCCGACGCGCTGCGGGGTAAGTTCCTCACGTGGCGTACAGGCCGGAGAGGAGCGACGTGCCGCTGGACGAGTCGAGCGACGGGCTGGACAGACGGCTGGTCACCCGAGTGGTGGTGGGGGTCGTGGTGGTGATCCTCGCCATTCTCTTCGTCGTCCAGAACAGCGATCGCGTCCAGACGACCTTCGTGTTCTTCGACGTGACGACCCGGCTGTGGGTCGGGCTGGTGGTGGCGCTCATCCTCGGCGCACTGCTGGGCCAGGTGGTCGAGGCCCTCTGGCAACGCCGCAAGAAGCGCAAGGCGGCGTCGTAGCGGGGACGCCACCCACGCCGGCACGCCTACTCTGACCGGATGGCACTGCTGGACGGGAAGGTGGCGCTCGTCTCGGGCGCCGGCCCCGGCCTCGGTCGCGACATCGCGCTCGCCTGCGCCCGCCACGGGGCGACGGTCGCGGTCGGAGCGCGCACCGAGGACAACGTCGCGGCGATCGCCGCCGAGATCGAGGGGCTGGGTGCCAAGGCACTGGCGCTCCGGCTCGACATCTGCGACGCCGACTCGTGCCGGCGTGCCGTCGAACGCGTCGTGGAGACGTTCGGCGGGCTCGACGTCCTGGTGAACAACGCGTTCCACGCCGGTGACCGCACGCACTTCGTCGACGCGGACCTCGACGACTGGCGCCGGACCATGGACGTCAACCTGTTCGGCACCCTGCAACTCACCCAGGCGTGTGTGCCGCCGATGGCCGAACGGGGCGACGGTCGGGTCGTGATGGTCAACTCGATGTCCGCCGTGCGGACGCGTCCCCGGTTCGGTGCGTACACGGCGTCGAAGGCGGCGCTGGCGGCGGCCACCAAGATCCTGGCCGTCGAGCTGGGCGCCCAGGGGATCCGGGTCAACGGCATCCACCCCGGCTACATCTGGGGCGACAGCGTGGCGATGTACTTCGAGCACCTGGCGCGGGGGAAGGGCATCACGCCGGAGGAGCAGTACTCCCAGGTGGCATCGGAGACGGCCCTCGGCTACCTGCCGCCGTCGAGCGAGATCGCCGAGGCCGTCGTGTTCTTCGCCTCCGACATGTCGAAGCCGATCACCGGGCAGGCGCTCGGCGTCAATGCCGGCCACTGGCTCCAGGGCTTCTAGGGACCCCCGGGACACACCTTGGCCGGGGCGTTCGACGGGCATGCGGCCGTGGTCACCGGCGGTGCCCACGGCATCGGGCGTGCCGTGGCCATCCGCTTGGCGAGGGATGGGGCCCGGGTGGCGGTCGTCGACGTCGACGCCGCCGCGGCCGACGATCTCGTCGGAGAGCTCGGTGAGGGCCACCTCGCACTCGGGGCCGACGTCGCCGACCCCGAGGGCATGACGGCGGCCATCGAGCGGGCGGCGTCGGCCTTCGGCGGGGTCACGATCCTCGTGAACAACGCCGGGTTCGGGTCGACGAAGCCGCTCGCCAGCTTCAGCGACGCCGAGTTCGCCCGCGTGCTGGCGGTCAACCTCACGGGCGTCTGGCACGGGATCCGGGCGGCCGCGCCGCACCTGCGGACCTCGGGCCGCGGGTCGGTCGTCAACATCGCGGGCACCGTCGCCAGTCGGCCGACAAGGGGCGAGGGACCCTACGCCGCCGCCAAGGCGGGCGTGGTGGCGCTCACCCGCACGGCCGCGCTCGAGCTCGCCCCCGAGGTGCGCGTCAACAGCGTGTCGCCCGGGTACGTCGCTACCCGCATGACCCGGGCCGTGCTCGACGACGAGGACCGCCGGCGCCGCATCGAGGGCCGCATCCCGCTGGCGCGGGTGGGCGACGCCGCCGAGGTCGCGGGCGCGGTGGCGTTCCTGTGCTCCCCCGATGCGGGCTTCGTCACGGGCCACGACCTGGTGGTCGACGGCGGCAGCGGGCTGCCCAGCCACCAGTCCGACGAGATGCTCAAGGCCCTGCTCGCCCGCTGGGACCGCTGAACGCCCGTTCCCGGGTCGATGCCGCGCGTGCCAGGCTCGGGGCCATGGAGCTGTGGCACAACCCCCGATGCTCGAAGAGCCGCTCGGCAAAGGCGATCCTCGACGAGCGCGGCGTCGCCTACGAGGAGCGCCGCTACGTCGACGACCCGCCCTCCGCCGAGGAGCTCGATGCGGTCCTCGTCGCGCTCGCCCGCGAGCCGTGGGACATCGCCCGCACGGGCGAGCCCGTGGCCAAGGACCTGGGCCTGCGCGACTGGCCGCACGACCGCCGGCGCTGGATCGAGGCGATGGTCGCCAACCCGATCCTGATCGAGCGTCCGATCCTGATCGCCGAGGACGGCCGGGCGGTGCTGGGCCGGCCACCGGAGGCGGTCGAGGAGCTGCTGTCGGCCACGTGATCCCGCGCCGGCCCCGCCGCCGGCCGCAGCCCGCAGGGCGAGGCAATGGCGCACGGTCCGGCGGGCGCGAGGCAATGACGAACGGGAATCGACCGCCATCGCCTCCGACTCACCGGACCGACAGCTATTGCCTCGGGTCCCGCGGGCTAGGTCGCAGCCGGCGGCTCACCCCGCCGGCGGGGGGAACTCGAACCAGTAGCCGGGGAAGTCGGGGTTGACCTCCGTCGCGTCGGCGTCGCCGGTGAGGGCGGCCACCGCGGCCATCATGTCGGCCGCCAGGTCCCAGCCGGCGGAGTTGGTCTCCTCGTAGTGGCCCTGCGCCTCCCCGAGCGCCTGGCCATAGCGGCAGCTCGCCGACACGGCCAGGGCGGCGTCCGGCGGGTACGCCTCCAGCCGGGACGGGTCCTCGGTGATCGCCTTGCACGTGGTGCCCGCCACGGCGTCCGGGTGCTCGATCACGCCAGCGTCGTGGAGCGCCTGGCAGGTCCCGGGACCGGCGAACTCGTCGGCCACGCAGGACACCCGCCAGTTGCTGATCGGAAAGATGTAGCCGAGCTCGTCGTTGCCGAGGCCGACGGTGAACTCGTAGCGGTCGTGCATTCGTCGGTGGACGTACCCGCCGGTGGTGAAGTCGTCGCCGAAGGCGTGCAGGCCCGCGGGCTCGTCGTACCAGCGCCCCGGGTCCGAGCGGAACTCGGCGGGCAGCCCGGCCACCAGCTCGCCCGCGACCTCGCCGGGGAGGAACATCATGCCCACGGGCCCGATCCGCAGGTAGCCGACCGCGCTGCGCAGGTGGTCACCGGTCCTGATGGTGCCGACCACCGGGTCCTCCTCGGTTGCCAACCCCACGTCGGTGCACGTCTCGTCGGTCTTGGGTCCCGTCGCCGGGCAGGTGTACGCGGCCGGCGGGACGTGGCCTAGCTGCGTGAACCCGGTGTCCGGGTCCACGACCAGCAGGAGCCGGAACCCGATGTTCGTCAGCCGGGAGTAGAAGGCCTGGTCGCGGTAGGAGATCGCCGGCTGGCCGATCCATTCGCCGTCGTCGATGATGCCCAGTGCCGCCCTGGCCGCCTGCTCGCCGATGACCACGGCCCGCCGGAAGTTCTGGTCGGTGTACGTGAAGCCGCCCCCGCCCGGCACCGCGGCGCCGGCGGGTGGATGGAACTGATCGCCCAGCGGGTGCTGGTCGTCGACCTCCCACACACTGGCGCCACCGGGGCCGACGATCTCGCCGAGCGCACCGACGAAGTAGAGGGTCTCGCCGCCCACCCGCTCGGAGATGGTGCGCGACAGCACCCCCGGGTAGTCCGCCGTGAGGTAGCGCCCCTCGGCGGTGCAGTTGCCTCCCGTCCAGCCGAGCGCTGCGCAGGCCGCGGCGATGTCGGCCGGCGGTGCCCAGTTGAGCGTGGTCTCGGGGTGGTTGTTCCACTGCACCACCGTGCCGATGACGCGCCCGTTGGGGGCCACGGCCTGCAACACGTTCATGCGGGGGTCGATGACCTGCGGATCGGTGCCGTCGTCCATGCTGAACCAGTGCTCCCCCTGGCCGACCCGCAACCGGGCCGGCCGGAGCTCGCCCACGGCCTCGACCACGGCGTCGGCGGCCTGGTCCGTCATGTGCTCGTACCAGTCGTGGTTGACGTCGAAGGCGGTGTCGGGGCCGTGGTGGTTGTGCGTGGACCCGACCACCACGTTCACGCGGCCCTTCAGCTGGGGTGGCAGGCGCTCCTCGACCTTGGCCCGGATGGAGTCGGCGTCGGTCCGGAAGATCATGTAGACGTCGGCGGCGAGCAGCACCGTGACGTCCTTCGACGCCGGCTGCCGGAGCGCCAGCGCGCGCACCCGCAGGTCGTCGTGCACCCAGTGCGACTCGGCGTCGCCGTTGCCGACGGCGATGCGGCCGTCGTCCCAGGCCGGAACGAAGATGCCCGGGGAGACCGCATCACTCGCCGACGGGAACCCGGCGTCGGTGTAGCGCAACGATCCGTCGACCAGGGGCAGGACCGAGCGGCTGGCGGCGCCGGCCATCACCAGGCCGCCCGTGGGACTGTCGCCGCGCCGGTATGCCGCTGCCTGGCCGGTGCCGGCGGCGACCGGGCTCACGGTCGCCAGCAGCACGGCCACCGCCACCGCAATGACGAACATCGTGCGCATGGTGTTCCCCTCACAAGCTCCCAGCGATGGCCGCCAGTATGCCGCCGGCCGGCGGGCCTGTGCGGGGTGAGTCGGCCCGGCCACCACCACCTCGGATCTGGCAGACTGCTCGCTCGGCGGGGACGACGGCTCGAGGGGGACACCGATGGCTCGACGACGACTGCTGCGTCGTGCGGGGGCAGCGCTGGCGGGCCTGATGGTGCTGGCGGGCTGCTCCCCGCTGGCGGCGGACGTGCGTGCCCTGGCGGGCGACGACATGGGCGGGCGGGACAACCAGACGGAGGGCTCGGCGCGCGCCCAGCGGTACCTCATCGACCGTCTGGACGACTTCGCCGTCGGGCTCGACGCCTCCGCCTCCGGCGACGACGCCTTCAGGCAGGCGTTCGCAGGCGGGACCAACATCGTGGCGCTGATCCCGGGCCGCGAGCTGCCGGACGAATACGTGATCATCGGCGCGCACTACGACCACCTCGGCAGCCGCTGTCGCAGCGCCGATCCCGCCGACACGATCTGCAACGGCGCCACCGACAACGCCACCGGCGTGGCGGCGGTGCTCGCGATCGGCGAGCAGCTGGCGCGCGAGCAGGGCGGCCCGACCCGGTCGGTGATCCTCGCATTCTGGGACCGCGAGGAGGACGGCCTGCTGGGCGCTCGGGCCTGGATCGCCGCGCCGCCGGTGCCGCTGGCGCAGACGGTCGCCTACATGAACTACGACATCCAGGGGGCCAACCTCCTGCCCAGCCTGCGCGACACCACGTTCGCCCTCGGGGCCGAGACGGGCGGCGACCGGCTCACGGCGGCGGTCGGGCGGGCCGTCCGGCCCGGTGCGCTGGACACCCAGCTGCTGAGCTGGATCTTCGGCCAGGGCCGGAGCGACTACCTGCCGTTCATCCAGGCCGGCGTCCCGACAGTGTTCTTCTCGGATTCGACCGGGCCCTGCTACCACACGGCGCAGGACGAGGCCGACATCGTCGACTACGTCAAGCTCGGCCAGCAGGTCGGCGACGGCGTCAGGCTGGCGCGCGACCTTGCCGGCGGCGACGCGAGGCCGGCCTTCGTCCCCGGCACTCCGGCGGCGACCTACGACGATGCCGTCGCGCTGCGGGAGGTTGCCGACCGCGCGCTGGCGGACCTGGACCGCTTCGACGCCGACCAGCAGGCGACGCTGCTCGCGTTCAACGCCACCCTCACCGACATCGTCGCCGCCGGGCCCGGCGAGTTCGGCCCCGACGACGTGACCTCCGTCCTGGTGGGGGCCGCCAACGCCGTCGAGATCTTCACCTCGGGGGACTGCGACGGGTTCACGCAGCCCTGACGCCAGCCCTGACCGCCAGCCCGGCCGTGACCACGGCCCCGTCGACCTGCCACGCTGGTCCCCGTGATCGACTGGTCAGACATCGACGCGGTGGTGGGGCAGAACTGGTACCGGCTGGACCCCGACTTCCAGGACCGGGTGCGGCGCGACTGCCCGCCCGAAGACCTGGCCTGGGCCGACGCCACGCTCGACGCGTTCGGTGACCTCGTGGGCGGCCCCATCGCCCGGGCCGCCGACACGATCGACGCCCATCCCCCCGAGCTGGTCCGCTACGACCGCTGGGCCAACGACGTGGGCGAGATCGCCCACCACCCCGCCATGCTCGACGCCAAGCGGGCGCTGTGGCAGGCCGGCTACCCCTCGGGGTTCGCGGTGCAGGCCGAGGGGCGCCGGCGGCCGACGCCGGGCGTGGTGCTCGGCGGCGCCAGCTATCTCCTGTCCCAGGCCGACACCGGCATGGTCTGCAGCCTGGGCATGACCTCGGGCGTTGCGGGGCTTGTCGACGCCTACGCGCCGCCCGACGTGCGCGACGACCTGCTGGCCGGCCTTCGAGCCGCCGACGTCGACCATGCGGTCGACGGGTCGATGTTCCTGACCGAGCGCGACGGCGGGTCCGACCTCGGGCGCACCGTCCACTGCACCGCCCGCGACCTCGGCGACGGCAGGGTGGAGATCAGCGGCGAGAAGTGGTTCTGCTCCAACGTCGACGGCGCCGCCATCGTGTTGCTGGCCCGGCCCGAGGGTGCCCCGGACGGGCCCGC
>Ga0081455_10005278_pt1 | contig 14193 bp, 11 predicted proteins | sample TabmetS3T2R1_FD_70207 | JGI IMG/M metagenome (GOLD analysis project Ga0081455, IMG submission 70207) | Tabebuia heterophylla rhizosphere microbial communities from the University of Puerto Rico - S3T2R1 | ecosystem: Host-associated > Plants > Roots > Rhizosphere ... | reverse complement strand
AGCGCGCTTTCGCCGCTCTGCGTGGTCGCTCGGACGATGGGCGAGCCGATCGGCTCGAGCGACGTGGCGCTCGTGGGCCAGCCGCCGGAGCGAATCTCGTGCAGACCTTCGGCGGCCGCGCGTTCCATGAAGATCCCGCTCGGGAGGTCCCCGGGCTCGTGGATCTCGCGACCGAGTCGAATGTGGGTCATGGCCGGGATCGTAGAGGCTCGCTCTCGTCCGTCAGAATGACGGGGTGGAGCGAGTCGACGGCATCGGCGGCGTCTTCTTCCGGGCGAAGGACCCGGAGGGGCTGGCCCGCTGGTACGAGGCGAACCTGGGCCTGCCGACGTTTCCAGTCGCCCAGGAGCCTTGGAGCCAGGAAGGCGGCCCGACGGTCTTCTCCACGTTCGCGGAGGACACCGACTACTTCGGGCGCGCCGATCAGCAGGCGATGATCAACTTCCGGGTCCGGGATCTCGACGCCATGCTGGCGCAGCTGCGGTCAGCGGGAGCCGTGGTCGACGAGAAGGTCCAGGAGGAGTCATTCGGCCGCTTCGGCTGGGCCACCGACCCGGAGGGCAACCGCTTCGAGCTGTGGGAGCCGCCCGGCTCCTCTCCGGGCTTCAGGGAATGAGTCTCGATCTCTTCGTCCTGGCGCCCGAGGACGCGCCCACTTTCGAACACGCCATGAATGTCGTGATGGGCGCGGAACCAGGCGTAGCTGACTCGACGGACAAGTTGGAGAGTTACGCCAGAGAGGTCTACGACGCCTACTCGGATGACGATTGGCCGTTTGCGGGCGACCCGATCGTCGAGGAGTCAATCGGAGCAGGTCCAGTACGTCACGTCCCCGAACGTCGAAATCCGAACGCAGTTGCGCTCGCTCGAGTTCTTCGGGGTGGCATCGCCGGGGCAGATGATGGCGCTTGGTATCCGACCCGCGGGCGTCTCTCTGCAGGCGCTGCCTCCCGCGTCGGAGCCGTTGGAGCCCCACACGGTGAACGCGACGATCAGTGCGCTGATCGCGGCGAGGATTCCGATCACCACCCCGTATTCTCGGACCTCGTCACCTCCTGACCAAACCGCCGGAGAGGCACACCTTCAGGGTACGCCGCTCTGCGCTTACCAGGAGGACCGGCTTGATGGGGGTGCTTACTGCCGGTCGAGGGTCACGGATAGATGAAGCCGCCGCGGTCGTCGAAGTCGGCGCCGTATTTGCAGGCGACGCCCCAGACGTTGCTCTCGGGGTCGCGGAAGCCGAAGCCGTAGCCCCAGCCCGATCGCGTCGGCTCTGCGTCCAGCTCGGCGACGTCGTCAAATTCACGGATCGCCTCGTGAGCCCGAACGACCGTCTCCTCGTCCTCGCAGTGGATCGTCAGTGTGAAGCCGCGAAACCCGTCAGCAAGGTGACCGAACCGCCGCTCGAGCACCGTCTCGGAGAACAGTCCGAGCACGACTCCGTTCGCACACTGGAACACAAGGTGCTCGGGCACGCTGGTCGGCGCTTCTGGCCAACCGAACTGTCGATAGAACGCTCCCATCCGTCCGAGATCTCGGCAAGCAAGCGTGACCGCGCTGATCCGCACCGGCAGCCCCACCACGGCAGCACTCTACGCCGCTACGGCCGGTCAAAGGCGGACGGGACCGTCAGCCGATCCGCTCTGCCAGCTCGACGATGATTCCCTCGGGGCCGCGGACGTAGCAGAGCCGGTAGCTGTCCTCGTAGCGCTCCAGCTCGCCGACGAGCTCCGTGCCGCGGGCTTGCAGGCCGGCGACGACCACGTCGATGTCTACGACGGCGAACGAGACGTGGCGGATGCCCGGCTGGTTCGCCGGCGCGAACCGGTTGTCGCCCTGAGTCTTCGGCGAGTGGAACTTCGACAGCTCGAGTCGTCCGTGGCCGTCCGGGGTCTGCAGCATCGCGATCTCTGCCCGGACGCCGTCGAGCCCCACGACGCGGTCGACCGAGCGGCCCTCGACCGCCCCCTCGCCCTCCAGCTCGAGCCCGAGCTCGACGAAGAACTCGATTGCGGCCGGGAGGTCGTCCACCACGATGCCGACGTGATCCATCCGTTGGATCGTCATGTGCTCGATGCTAAGGAATCTGGTTGGAGCCGCGGCGCACCAGTCCTCAGGGCAGGATTCGAACCTGCGCACGTAGCCGACCGCAAAAATCGGGCGTTGAGGTGGCTCGGAACCGGTTACCCGGCCGTGGGCGGAGCGAGGCCGGCAGCCTCGGCGATTGAGAGCAGGGAGCCCTCCGCGCGTGCCGAAGCGAACGCAGGTCCGTCCACACCAAGGACCACGGCTTCGAGCTCCTCGCGCTTGTTCTCCCACTGACGGACTGGCGTGGAGGACTGTTCGCTCTCGATGGCCCCCCAGAGACGGCCGGCCCGAGCGGCGTCCCCGCGCTCCACAGCGAGAATCGCCAACTCGGTGGCAGCGAACACCAGGCGTCGCCGGTCACCGACGTCCAAGGAGAGCTCCAGCGCCCTGAGCGCATGTTTCTCCGCGTCATCGAGGTTGCCGCGCTCGCGCTCGAACCCGGCGGCATCGCAAAGCTGGCCCGCCTCCCACCAGGTCCAGCCCACCTCGTGGACGATCGCAGCGCTCTCAAGCGAGCGCTCGATCGCGAGCGCCAGATCGCCGTCTCCATGGGCCTTCTGCGAGAGGTATCCGAGTGCCTGCGCCTCGCCGCGAGGCAGGCCGAGCTGCCGGAATGTACTGAGCGATTCCTCGAGCAGCGGCCAGGCGGCAGCCGTCTCGCCCCTGTTCACCATGTTTCCGGCGACCCGGTAGCGGAGGTTCGCCGTCTGAACCTCGTCTTCGCTCGCGATGAAGAGCTCGAGGCTCTGCCGGTAGAAGGGTGCGGCGGCGTCGGAGTCGCCGGAGCGATCGAGCGCCCCGCCGAGCGCCCGCAGCGCATGCGCGCGAAGCTTGGGCTCGGCGTCCGGGGTTCGTGCGAGCAGCGGTTCGAGGCGCGAGGCGCCTTCGGCTGGTTCGCGAACGAGCCAGAATCCCTCGAGCGTGGCGGCCAAGTCGAGGCCGCGCTCGGGCTCATGCTCCAGCGCCCAGTCGAGCACCGCCCGCACGTTGTCGAGTTCGGGCGCGACGAGATCGACGTTCCACTCGCCTGGAACGCCAACGGTCGCGCGCGTGCCGGCGCGATCAGCAAGCTCGATCAACCAGTCGGCCTGGAGCCGTCGCAAGCCACTCTCCTCGCCCGAGGCCTCCAGACGCTCGCGTGCGAACTCGCGGATCGTCTCGAGCATCCAGAAGCGCTCGTCCCCGTTCGCATCGGTGCGGCGCCGGACGAGGCTCTTGTCGAGAAGTGACGCAAGCGTTTCGAGGGTCGAGTCACAGACCGCTTCGGCCGCCTCGAGAGTGCAGCCGCCGCGGAAGACTGCAAGCCGGGCGAACAGCTGCTGTTCGTCGTCGTCGAGGAGGTCGTAGCTCCAAGCGATTGTCCTACGCAACGTGGCGTGGCGCTCGTCGGCGTCGCGGCCGCCCTTAAACAGGTCGAGCCGTTGCGCGATCCGCTCGAGCAGCTGCTCGGGGCCGAGCAGCTTGACTCGCGCCGCGGCAAGCTCGATCGCGAGTGGCAGCCCGTCCAGCTGGCGGACCAGCTCGTGCGCCGCCGGCGAATCACCGACGTCGCCGCGGACGGCCTGCGCCCGCTCGACGAACAGCGTGACAGCGTCATTCTCGTCCATCGGCGGCAGGTCGAACTCCGACTCACCGGCTATTCGCAGCGGCTCGCGGCTCGTCGCCAGGATCCGCAGCGACGGGGCGGCGTCGAGCAGCTCGGCGAGCGGCCGGGCTACAGCCGGGAGGAGCTGCTCCAGATTGTCGAGGACGACGTGGGCTCGCTTCTCACCCACGCTCGTCGCGATCGCGGCTGCACTGTCGTCCGCGCCGCCCAGGCGTGCGGCGATCCGAGGCAGCACCAGTGTCGCGTCGCGAACGGGGGCGAGCGGGACGAAGACCGTGCCACCGTCCGCTTCTTCGGCCAGGAACCGGGCGAGCTCGATCGCGAAGCGTGTCTTGCCGGTGCCGCCGGGACCGATGATCGTGAGCACGCGCGGCTCGCGGTCGAGCCACCTCGTGGCGGCCTCGGACAGCTCGCGCTCTCGACCGAGGAAGCGAGTGGCCGGAGTCGGGAGGTCGACTGCACCCGGCGTTCGCAGCGGTGGGAACTCCGAGGTGCCGAGTTGAAAGAGCCGGGCGGGGGCGTCGAAGTCCTTCAGCCGATGGCGTCCGAGATCTCGGAGCGGCACATCTCCAACGAACGCCGCCGTCGTGTCGGAGAGGATCACCTGGCCGCCGTGGGCGAGCGCGGCGACCCGTGCTCCGCGGTGGACGTCGATCCCCACGTAGCCGTCGGTGGTTGCAGACGGCGTGCCGGTGTGAAGGCCCATGCGCACCCTGATCGGCCCGGGCTCGAGCGCTTGCTGGCCCGAGCACGCCGCCTCGACGGCGCCTGCGGCCGTCGGGAAGGCGACGAAGAACGCATCCCCTTGGGTATCGACCTCCACACCGCCGTGGGCTGCGAAGGTGTCGCGCAGGACGCGGCGATGCTCGGCCAGGGCCTCGTCATAAACCCCGGGCCCTAGCTCCTTGAGGAGGCGTGTGGAGCCCTCGATGTCCGTGAACAGCAACGTCACCGTCCCCGTGGGCAAGGTTCTCGACACGCCCCGAGTATGGTCGACCACTGCCCTGCGGACGTGCGCTGAGGAAGCTGAGCTAGTACCTCGCGTTCAGGGCACGCGCACTGCGAAGGTACACAGTGGGCTCGCGTTCTGGGCCACGTCGAACGCCTGGTACGCAAAGGTGTACACGCGCCCCCTGGTGCCACGAAGCTGTCCCTTGTAACTGGCGGTGCCGACGGTGAATCCAACGATGTCGCTTCCCGCGGTCGCCGGATTGTTGCTCGTGATCGACCTGAGGACCGATCCGTTCGGTCCCGAGCTGCCGTCGGTGATGAAGACCGTGGCCGTGACGTTGACGAGCTTGCTGTTTCTCTTCAGCGTGGTCGGAATGACGGCGACGGTGCAGGTCGGCGCGGCCTTGTCGATCCTGATCGGACCGAAGAAGGCAGGCGGATTCGCCTTGTTGCCCGCGACATCGCTGCAGTTGCCGGCGACGCCGTTGGTCGTGCCGGCAGCGCTCACGGTCACCGGCGGATCGACACTGGCAACGCCCGACTGGTTCGCGCCGTTGTCCGTGCAGTCGAAGGTCACGACCACGTTGTGGTTGGTCCAGCTTCCTGCCGTGTAGGGCACCGTCGCCCCGCTGTTGTTCGTCGTGGTCGCCGTGGCGGTGGCCACCGGCAGCGTGCGATCGATCTTGATCCCGGCCGTGGCGGTGCCGAAGGTGGCGGTGGCGCTGTTGCCAGCCTGATCGGTGCACGTCCCGGTGACCGTCCGATTCTCCGTCGGGCCTTGGACTTGGACCGGCGCGGTCAACGAGACGATCTGGTTGTCGGCCGAGATCGGCGTGCAGGTGAACGTGACGGTCACGGTCCGGCGGACCCAGACTCCCGCGGTGTACGGCGCTCCGCCGGCGATCGTGGCGGAGACGTTGATCGAGGGCGCTGTCTTCACGATGTTGATCCGGTCGAAGGTGGAGGTGGTCTCGTTCCCGGCTGCGTCCGTGCACGTCCCCGTCACCGACTGGTTGGTGCCGGAGCTCGTGACCGTGACGCTCAACGGATTCGTCCCGCTCGAAGTGGTGGTCGATCCGCTGGCGTATGTAAGCGTCGAGACACCGGAGTTGCCGTCCGTGCACGAGAACGTGACGGTGACGTCCTGGCTCGTGGCCGTGCCGGCGAGATAGGGAACGGTGCCTCCGTCCGACGGGATCGTCGCCGTCGTTGTGATCGACGGCGCCGTCGAGTCGATCCACACCTGCCGGGTCACCGCTGACTCCACGTTGCCCGCTAGGTCGGAGGCGTGGTACGAGATCGTCGTCTTGCCCTGCGCCGTGACCGCTACGGATCGCGTCGCGCCCGGCACCACGGTCTCGGACGTCGTCTGTGCGCCGGTCGAGGAGAACGCGATGTCCTTCACCCCCGATGTGTCGTCGGTCGCCGTCAGGTCGATCGCCACCGAGCCCCTCGCCCAGTTGCCGAACGTGTACGGCGCCCCACCCACCTTTGCGACCGCTGTCGTCGTCGGAGCGGTCGTGTCCGGCGGGTACGTGTAGCCGTCGACGCGGATCGCTCCCTGCCCGTCGGGGTTCATGACGGCCACGCGCACCGTGCCCGCGGGGGCAGTCGGAATCAACCCGACGATGGTCGTGGAGTTGACCACGAGGGGCGGGGGCAGGGTCGGGGGATCCGTTTTCGGGGGCACGAGCTGGAGCAGCCGCTCCCCGCCGACGGTTACTACCGCAGGCACGATCGCGTTCGTCGACGCCCCATTGGTGTTGGCAAAGCCGGTTCCCGTGATCGTCACCTGCGTCCCACCCGGGCCCGAGGACGGTGTGACGGAGGTGATGGTCGGCCGGGGCGCCGCGGTGAAGACGAAGCCATCCTCCAGAGTGGCGGACAACGTGCTCGGGTTGTGGTCCGGGTCAGGATTGACCACCGTGACGTCGACCGTCCCGTAGACGCCGGCGGGGGCACGCACGTCGATCGTCGTGCCGTCCGAGGTGACACTCGTGACGGTCCCCGAGGCGCCGTTGCCGCCTCGCCCGAACGTCACTTTCGCGCCGCGTGCGAAGTCCGTGCCCGTTAGGTGCACGACCGTGTTGCCGAGGGTGTTCGCGGTGGCCGGCGCGATCGAAGTCAGCGTCGGCGCGCCGGCCGGGCCTGTGTTGGTGAACGTGCTGACCGCCGACTGGCCGTCCGGGTTCCTGACGGTGACTGTCTTGCTTCCAGCGGGCGCGTTCGGGACGAGGCCCACGATCGAGGTGGGGCTTCGCACGATCAGTGCCCCAGGGACCGGTTCCAAGCAGGTCGTGTCGGGGAGGCTGGTCTGGCCGGGCACGACGCTTACCGGCACGCACTCGGTAGACCCGACGGAGACGATTGCCGGCGAGGCAGCGTTCGACGGATCGGCGGTGGTCGCGAAGCCCGAGCCGGCGATGGTGATCTCGGTGCCGCTCTTACCTGTGCCCGGAGTGACGGAGCTTATGGTCGGGGGCGCGGCCGCCGTGAAGGTGAACGCCGACGCGCTCGTCGCCGACTGTCCATCCGGGAGGGTCACCTTCACATCCACCGCGCCGGCGGCGTGTGCCGGGGTCCTCGCCGAAATCGTCGTCGCGTTGAGGGCAGCGGCACTGGCAGCGGCGGTTCCTCCGAACGAGACCGTCGTCCCTGGGCTGAAGTTGGTTCCCGAGATGGTGAGCAGCGTGCCGCCGAGGGATGTTCCCGTCGCGACCGTGAGCGACGTGATCGTCGGTGCAGCGGCAGCGGAGAATGTGAAGGCGCCGGTCTTCGTTGCCTGGCCGCCGCCCCGGTTCGTCACCACCACGTCGACGCTTCCTGCCGCGTGGGCCGGCGTCTTCGCGGTGATCTGCGTCCCGTCCGCCGAGACCGCAACGCTCGTGCCCGCCGGCGGCGTGACTTGCTCGCCGCTCGCGGCGGCGAATGCGACCCTCGCACCGGCGAGGAAACCGGCGCCGGTGATCGTGACCTCAGTCCCGCCGAGCGAGGAGCCCGTGGCCGGCGACACCGACGTGATCGACGGTGCCGTGCCCAGATAGGTGAAGTGACCGTCGCTCCCCGAAGTGAGCGCACCGCTCTGGCCGTCCGGGTTGAGGACGACGACGTTGGTCGCCCCGACGATGCCCGGCGGAGCGGTCACGAGGATGCTCGTCGAGCTGAGGACCGAGACCGGCGTCCCCGTCAAGTCCCCGTCGAGGTTGGTCGATCCGTCCGACGGTCCGAACAGGACGTTGGCGCCGGGCTGGAAATGGGTGCCTGTGACGGTGACGTCGGTGCCGCCCGTGACCGGGCCCGACGTCGGCGAAATGCTCGTGACGGTCGGCGCGGGGACATAGAGGAACGGGAGACCGTTGCTCGTCGCCGATTCGCCGCCCGGCAGGGTCACCGTGACGGTCACGTCCTGCGTGCCGGTGCCCGGCGGCGAAGTGGCTGTGAGCGTCGAGCCGGTCACGTCCGACACGGATGCGTCTGTGTCGCCGAACGCGACCGTGGTCGTTGCTCCGGTCTGCGTCAGGGCGGTGCCCGTGACGTGGACCGGCGTTCCGCCCTTCTCGGGGCCGGTCGCCGGCGCGATCTTCGTGATCGCAGGCTCGGCGACGTACGTGAACGTCGTCGTCGCGACCGAGTCGGCCCCGGTCGCAGGGTGGAGCCGTACGGTGACGGTGACATCGCCCGGCGCTGCCGCCGCCGGCGACGTGACCGTCAGCGTCGCATCCGAGGCCGGTGTCACGGTGGTCGGCGAGCCACCGCCGAATGCGACGGTCAGGGTGCCCGCTCCCGAGAAGCCGCAGCCTGAGATCGTCACCGCAGTGCCGCCGGTCATGAAGCCGACGGCGGGCGAGATCTCAGTGACGCCGAACCCGGTGCAGGTGGGGGCGGCGCTCGACGAGCTGCCCTGGAGGCCGACGGCGACGACCAAGATCGCGAGCACGCAGGCCGAGGAGCGTGCTCTCGGTGATCTCCACCCCTTCGTCGCGGCCCGCATGGCTGGGCGCCCGCGCTCTAGCCCACCGCGGCGCGGTAGGCGTCCGAATAGAGCTGGAAGGCGAGCTCGTAGTTCCCCGCGTCCAGGGCGTCGTTGCCCGCGGCGAGACTCTCTTCGGCCCCCTCGAGGATCCTCTGGCCGGCGGCTAGCTCGTTGACGATCGTGCTGGTCACGATGTCCCGCACCGTCTCGAGGTAGCCGCCCTGCGAGGCGGGAAGGGCGAAGAGCGCGAGCGACGACCTCGGCGCCTCGGCGAGTGTCTCCTCGATCTCGAGCCGCACGTTCAACGTCTGCATCGAGGCGGTGTTCGCGAGCGCCGTGTCCTGGCGCGTGTCGATCGTGTTCGCGAGACCGTTCGCGGTCCCGCTGGGCTCGCTGCCGGTGTAGGTCGCCTGGTCGGTCGGTGTACCGATCGAGGTCAAGAGGTCGACGGCTCGTGTCTGGAGGTCCATGCTGGTCGCCCGGATTGCGTCGGTGTTGCCCTTGGCCAGTCCGAGGTTGTTGATCACGACGATGAGGTTGGCGGTGGTGGTGTTGATAACCGTCGTGATCACGTTCAGCGTCGTGTCGATACCCGCGGCGGCAGTCGTCAGCCGGTCGACGCTGGCCTGCGACGACGCGCGCGTGTACTCCCCCTCGCTCGGGTCGAGCGGCCCCTGTACCGGAAACGCGGAGATCAGCGTCTCGTTGAACTCGGCGGTCTCGCAGTCGAGCTTCCGGTCCAAGCGGTCCTGCAACCCGATCGCAAGGCCGTTCGCCACTCCGAAGGCGACCCCGGCGACGATGAGGCCGGGCGTGTAGCTGACCTCGTCGGGAAGGCTCGACGCGACCGCGTTGGCTGCGCCGGCCGCCTGTGCCGCAGCCCACGAGCTGTAGAAGAGGCCTCGCGCATCCCCCAGGCTCGCGCTGTCCGAGCAGTCCGAGAGGAAGCCGTGGCCCGGCACGATGGAGCTCGTAGCCATCGCGGTCATCGGCGTGGCTTCGAACTCTCGGGAGAGATTCCGTCGAAGCACATCTGGCTGCTCTTCCCACGAGGCGTTCAGGCCGAGGATCGCCTCCATGGCGTCCAGTTGGGTGGGGCTGAGCTTCGACAGATTGGCCTTGGCGGCGGCGAGGGCTCTGACGTTGGCCTTGAGACGAGGTGCGACGACGGCACGCGTCGTCTTGTTCCGCGAGGCTGCCGTGAGCGCGCCCTGGAGGTTCTGCAGATAGGCGTCGAGGCTTGCGCGGAACTCCTCCTGGGAGGGTTTGGTCGTCCCGGCGAACGCCGTCGACGTGAGCGGCAGCGCGACCAGGATCGCGACGAAGCAGACAGCCGCGGTGCACGTGGCGGCGGTCCGGCGCGACTTCGTCGAGCGGCTACCCGGCACTGCCGTACGCCTTTCGGTAATTCTCGTACGCTGTCTTGAACTCTCCGGCCGCGAACGCGGCGTTCGCCGTAGCGAGGAAGGCCATCGCCTGCGGGCTCGGATTTCCGACGGCAGCCCTCTTGGCGAGCGTCTCGGTCACGATCGACTTCACGACCTCCAGGTAGCCGCCGAACGCGGCGGGGAGCTGGAAGAGGCCGATCGGTCTCTCGTCGTTCTTGTCGAGATTCTGCTCGATCGCCATGCGCAGCTGGAGCTGCTCGAGCGTGCCGAGGTTGGCGATCAGCGTGTCGGCCTTCTTGAGGATCGTTACCTCGGTGTTCTGGAGGATGTCGACGTTCGTCTGCAGCGTCTGAAGACCGGTCTGGACCTCCTCGACTCGGTCGGTGATGTCGTCCAGGATGTCGTTCAGAGCCGTCACGGCCGTGTCCACGGAGTCCGTCTGCGTCTTGACGGTCTGGACCGTGGTCTGAACCGTGTTGATCTTTGTCTGCGATTCGCCCGCCTTGGCGTTCAGCCTGTCGATGCTGAACTGCGTCGATGTGGGCACGACCGTGCCGGAGTTCGCGGGGTCATGCGAGAGAGTCGACTCCTGCAAGTTGCTGAAGGCGGTCTCAGCACAATCGACGGCCACTTCCAGTGTCTGAGCGAGGGCCATATAGATGCCGTTCGCGACGCCCCAGGCCACCATGAGGCCGAGCCTGACCCCCGTGGGCGCGCCGATGAAGGGGGCGATGGCGAGGACGCCAGGCGCCGCAAGGGCTGCTGCCTGCAAGGCGCTCTGTACCTGGTTCGCGGCCAGGACGCCGGGCATCAAGAGGTACGGGTCTCCAGCGCTCGCGCAGTCGTCGGTGAACGTACCGGTGCCGGAGGTCACGGCCATCGTGCCGATTCCCGCGGACTCGCCCTTCTGGGCGGGCGGCGCCTCGGCCATCGCAACCGCGGCGGCCAGGATCCTCGGGGCCTGGTGCCAGTTCGGGTCGCGGTTGAGGCTCGCCCGGAGTTGACCGAGCTCGGCCCGGTCGAGACGGGCGACCTCCTGCTTGGCCGCTGCGATCATCGGCAGCAGGTTCGTTCCCGTCGACGAGAGGCCCTTCGCGATCGCCGGATTTGCACGCATCTGGATGACGACGCCGCGGAGGCCGTTCAGCATCGTCTCGACCTTGCCTCGGAACTGCTCCCCCGCCGGCCTCGCCATGCGGGCGGGAACCCGCACCGGCATCTTGTGAGCTCTCGGCGGCGACGCTCCGGACGCTGTGGACGTGAGCGACGCCCCCGCGAACGCAAGAACGATCACGGCGGCGGCAAGCGTCCCCGCTGCGAATTGAGACTTGCGATTCGCGCCGGTGCCCTTTCGGGCTCTATCGGAAGCGCGCCCCATCCGCTCGCGACTATTTCGCGAGCGGCGTCAACCGTTCGTTACCGCGGCGTTACCGGAGCGCTCAGCTGCTCGAGCCAGCTGTGCACGCGATGCTCGATCTCCGAGGCGGTCCCGACGACGTGGACGATCTCGTCGCCGTCGTCGGAGAGATCGAGGCTCTCCGTGATCCGGGCGCGTACCAACTCGCCGTCCTCCAGCCAGATGCGCACGAGCATGACGGCCGAAGTCGTCTTCGGCGCCGCAGCCATCTGCACAGCCTATTTGGTGGCGCGTTACTGAAGCGTCAGCGGCCGACGAGATCGTGCGCGAGCTCGTCGAAGCGGGGCGACGGCACGAGCCCCAGCGGCTGAAGAAGCTCTTGGAATTGCCTGTGGTGGGCGAGTGCTTCGGCGCGATTACCCTCCACGAGGAGCGCGCTGATGAGTGTGCGTCGGCTGCTCTCGCGCAAGGGGTCGGCACGCACAGCCTCAGACGAACAACGAATCGCGGACGCCACTTCGCGGCGATCCAGGTGCAGCTCGCCGAGAGTTTCGAGCGCGCGCACACGCAGCTCGTGGAAGCGCTCGCGCTCGATCAGCACCCAGTCGTCGTACCAGTCCGGGAGCAGCTCGCCACCGTCGAGCAGCAGCTCGAGCTCCTTCGTGTCACCGTTCAGGGTGCCGGCGCTCTCCAGGCGGATTGCCAGCTCGTACGCCCTCCGCACGTCCACCCTGACCGTCGCACCCAACTCGAACTCGCTCCGAGACTCGAGCACGGATCCGCCGGGACAGACGGCTCGAAGTCGAAACAGCGCCGTGCGCAAGCTCCCATAGGCATGAGCCTCGCTCGCGTCCGGCCACAGCGTGAACGCCGCCCGGCGCCGGGATATAGCGCGGCCCCGCAACGCCACGAGGGCGACAAGCCGCTGTGCCGAAGCGGACAAACGCCGCACGGCCCCGCCGCTGCGGAGCGTGAACCCGTCCATGAGCGCAAGCTGCGCACCCTCGACGGTCGCCGACTCGCTCCCTGGAGTCATCCGATCACCTCTGTGGTAGACGGCATCACCACCACGTCCTCCTCCGAACCTTTCCCAGCGCGGGCCATTGGAGGACGATGAATCGTGCTTCGAAAGTACACCGTCTGTGCGCGCATTTCTAGGTGGGCCGCGGTGACCTCTGTTGTCTAGCCAGGAGATCCTGAATGAGCGGCTCAGATGGGCCGGGCAGGATTCGAACCTGCGACCTTGGGATCAAAAGTCCGCGCGGAACCGACGCAGCAATCTGCGCCTGGCTGAAAGTGCCTGCAACGACCGCGAGTCCACGCTGAAGCAAGATGCAACGAGCTGCAGCTCGCGGAGACAAGTCCGTACTCCCTTTCGTACTCGCGTCCGTCGTCCGACCGGACAACTAAAGCGCGATCAAGCGTATCCGGTGCTCGGAACCGTCGCGTCGACCGATGTGCGGCCGAGCCGCTCGCGCCGCCGCTCGACCTCGGCCGCGTCCTGCCCGGCGCGTGGGTCCGCCCCGACCTGTGTGCGGGCCTCCGCCGCCGAGAGGCCATGCTAGACCACGCCGTCGCGACCGTCGTCCACGCTCGTCACCGCGACAGAGCTTCCGCCGTGGGAGTGAACGGACGGATCTCGTCGGCGCCTGACTGGACGATCCCGACGTGGGACTCGGGCGCCTCGTTCCAGGCGCCCCGGAGGTCTCCGAGCGGCTCGGAGACGATCACTCGCGTCTCGTCCGAGAACGCGCCGAGCTCCTCGAGGTCCGGGTGGAGCGCCTTCAGCGTGTCCATACGGGTGCTGAAGTAGAGCGAGCGCGACGCGCCTTCGCTCGAGTAGCGGAACGCCCAGATGCTCTGTCCGTCGGTCGTCGCGACCGTCATCTGGAGCGGCGCGTCGACGCCGTGCGCCTGTCCGGTCTCTTCGACGAGCCCGACCATCTTCTCGACCGCCGCGACCGGATCGCTCTCCAGTCCGAACGTGAGGGCGAGGTAGAACATCAGCTCGGAGTCGGTCGTGCCCTCGATCGAAGTGAACAGCGAGTCGTCGACTGCGTGCAGGAGCTCGCGGCGCATGCGGGCGAACCCGCGGATGAGGCCGTTGTGCATCCAGAGCCAGCGTCCGTGGCGGAACGGGTGCGTGTTCGTCTCCTGGATCGCCGTCCCGGTCGACGCGCGGATGTGGGCGAAGAACAGCGGTGAGGAGATCCCGGCGGCGAGCTCGCGGAGATTGCGGTCGTTCCAGGCCGGATGGGTGCTGCGGTAGAGCCTCGGCTCTCCGCCCTCGTCGTACCAGCCGACGCCGAAGCCGTCGCCGTTCGTCGTCGTCGCACCCTGTCGCGCGTGCAGGCTCTGGTCGATGAGTGACCGGTCGCGTTTGACGAGCAACTCCTCGAGCCGGATCGGCGAGCCTGAATAAGCGAGCCAGCGGCACATCGCTACTCCTTTCTCTGCGCAGCGCCTGGCTGCGTTCTGGGGATGGCCTGAGCCAGAAAGAGGGCGACGATCGCGAGGACGGCGAGAATGGCGAGTGCCGCGCTGAGGCCGGCGAGACGGGCATCGGCGTACGCAGCGAGCGCGGCGTCGGTGCCCTCGGGAGACGCGCCCGCCCCCTCGAGGGCCGCCTCGAGGTCGGCGTCGGAGATGAACGGGATCCCGCCCGCGAGCTCGACCTGCGCCTGCTGCTTTACGCTCGTTGGGATCGCCGGGTTCTCCACAATGTTCGTCACGAACGCCGACGTCAGCGTGGCGATCAGCAGCGAGCCGGCCAGTGCTGTACCGAGGGAGGCGCCGAGGTTGGTCGCGGTGTTCTGGATGCCGCCGACCT
>Ga0081455_10005277_pt1 | contig 14194 bp, 13 predicted proteins | sample TabmetS3T2R1_FD_70207 | JGI IMG/M metagenome (GOLD analysis project Ga0081455, IMG submission 70207) | Tabebuia heterophylla rhizosphere microbial communities from the University of Puerto Rico - S3T2R1 | ecosystem: Host-associated > Plants > Roots > Rhizosphere ... | reverse complement strand
TGGTCCTTCTCGCCGGCACGTTCGTCCTTGCCGCCTCCGCGGCGCTTGCCGACACCCGTGTGTTCATCGTCGCCAACCAGGCCGACGGCTATGGCGTCGACCAGTGCCTCGCAAGCGGCGAAAAATGCGGCGCCTACGCCGCACGCGCCTACTGCCAGCAGCGGGATTTCGCCCAGGCCGTATCCTACCGCCGCGTCGATCCCGACGAGATCACAGGCGCGGTTCCCAAAAATGTGACCGACCGCTGCGGCCATTCCGGCTGCAATGAATACGTCGCAATCACCTGCGCTCGCTGAAACCGGCCGTTTTCAGCGGTAATCTGCTGATACCGCCTTATCGGCGCCGCCAAAACGACGTGACCCTGCCCACGGAAGCGGCTAGGAAGTCGGTCTTGGCCGCGCCGCGATGCGTCGGCCGCGCGCCTGGCCGCAACCGGCCGCCCGCGAAATCGTTCAATGGCCGGATATGTTGCAAACGCTGACCAATCCCCTCTCCCGGTGGCTCCTCGCCTGCGCCTTGCTCGCCGCCCCGCTCCTCGCGCTATCGAGCGGCAGCCTTGCCCAGACCAGCGACAGCTTTGCCCAGATGCCACCCGGCGCGGCTCCTCCGCCGCCGCAGGCAGGTCCGCCGGGTGTTCCCGGTCAACAACCGGGTGTTACCGGCAACCCGATCTGCCAGCGGCTTGAAGTGCAGCTAGCCAGCATCGACCGCGGAACCGGTTCGGGCGACCCGGCCAAGGACGAGCAGATCCGCCGTTACCAGGACGCGCAGGCGCGCCAGCAGGCCGAGCTCGACCGCGTCACGCAGCAGGGCAAGCGCATGGGCTGCGGCGATGCCTCCAGCTTCTTCTCGATCTTCAATCAGCAAAATGCGCAGTGCGGTCCGATCAACAACCAGATCCAGCAGATGCGCGGCAATCTCGACCAGATCACCACCAGCCTGGAACGGCTGCGCTCGGGCGGCCTTGGCGGAGCCGACCGCGAGAACCAGCGCCGCTCCGTGATCACGGCACTGGCGCAGAACAATTGCGGCCCGCAATATGCGGCGGCTGTGCGCGAGCAAAACCAGGGCGGCCCGGGAGGCTTCCTTGGCGGCCTGTTCGGCGGCAACAACAACGCGACGCCGGTGCCGGGTGGCGATCTCGGCGTGGCTTCCGGCACCTATCGCACCGTGTGCGTGCGCACCTGCGACGGCGCCTATTTCCCGGTCTCGTTCGCAACCGTCTCGGCCCGCTTCCCCGATGATGAGAAGACCTGCAAGGCGCTGTGCCCGGCAACGGAAGCCAACCTCTACGCCTATCCCAATCCCGGCGGAGACATGAACCAGGCGGTCTCGACCACAGGCCAGCCCTACACGGCGCTGCCGACCGCGTTCAAGTTCCGCGCCTCGTTCGATCCAGCCTGCGCCTGCAAGGCGGCGGGTCAGACCTGGTCCGACGCGCTGAAGTCGGTCGACGACAAGGCCCAGCTCGATCAGCAGGGCGACATCATCGTCACCGAAGAGAGCGCCAAGAAGATGCAGCAGCAGAAGATGCAGCAGAAAGGCGCGCAGCAGCCGGCAGCGGGCAAGAAAGGCCAGCCGGCTCCTGCGACGACGGCGGGCACGCCGCCCGCGCCTGCGACGGCGCCCTCACCTGCGGCCGACGGCAAGGACAAGCCGATCCGCTCGGTCGGCCCGACCTTCATTCCGAACAACAATACGACGGCGCGCTAGCATTTTGGGCGTGTGATCCGAAAACCGGTTCCCACTTTTCGGGATCACGCCTAACCGTCGAACGCTTCCGCCGACACCTTGCCGGGGCGCGACACCAGCGTGTCGTCGGGCTTGGGCAGCGGCTTGCCGTTGTCGCGGAAGCGGTTGGTGATGGGATAGCGGCGGTCGCGGCCAAAATTCTTTTCAGTGACCTTCACGCCGGGCGCGGCCTGGCGGCGCTTGTATTCGGCGACGTTGAGCAGGCGGTCGACACGCGCCACCACGTCCCGGTCGAAACCGGCGGCGACAATATCCGCCAGCGGCATCTCGCGCTCCACCAGCCTTTCGAGGATGGCGTCAAGCACGTCATAGGGCGGCAGCGAATCCTGGTCGGTCTGGTCCTCGCGCAATTCGGCGGTCGGCGGGCGCGTGATGATGTTGGGCGGGATCACTTCGCCCGAGGGCCCAAGCGCGCCATCCGGCTTCCATGAATTGCGCAGCGACGACAGGCGGAACACCTCCGTCTTGTAGATGTCCTTGATCGGGTTGAAGCCGCCGTTCATGTCGCCGTACAGCGTGGCGTAGCCGACCGACATTTCCGACTTGTTGCCCGTGGTCACCACCATGGCGCCGGTCTTGTTGGAGATCGCCATCAACAGCGTGCCGCGGGCCCTCGCCTGCAAATTCTCTTCGGTGATGTCGCGCGGAAGACCTGCGAACGGCACGGAGAGGATTTTCTCAAAGCCGTTGACGGCGTCCGCAATCGGCAGGATCTCGTAGCGGATGCCGAGCGCCTTCGCGAGCTTCGCCGCATCATCGAGCGAAACCTGTGCGGTGTATTTGAACGGCAGCATGACGCCGCGCACCTGATCGGCACCGAGCGCGTCCACCGCGATCGCCGCGCACAGCGCCGAGTCGATGCCGCCGGAGACGCCCAGCAGCACGCCGGGGAAACCGTTCTTGCGGACATAGTCGCGCAGGCCGAGCACGCAGGCCGCATAGTCGCCCTTGTCGCCTTCGAGCAGCGGCGCGACCTTCCCGGTGCAGCGCCAGCCGCTCGCGTCCTTGCGCCAGACCAGCGTGGTGATGTCTTCCTGGAAAGCCGGCTGTTGCGCGGCGACGGAAAGATCGGCGTTGAGCGCAAACGATGCGCCGTCAAACACCAGTTCGTCCTGCCCGCCGACCTGGTTGAGATAAACCAGCGGCAGCCCGCTCTCGGTGACGCGGGCGACCGCGACCGACAGCCGGATATCGTTCTTGTCACGCGCATAGGGCGAGCCGTTTGGCACGACCAGAATTTCCGCGCCGGTCTCCGCCAGGCACTCAACGACGTTCTCGTATTCCTCGGACTCCTCGAGCCAGATGTCCTCGCAGATGGGCACGCCGACGCGCACGCCCTTCACCGTCACCGGGCCCGCGGCGGGGCCGCGCGCGAACAGGCGCTTCTCGTCGAACACGCCGTAGTTCGGCAAGTTGGCCTTGTAGCGCAGCGCGGCGATGCGGCCGCCGTCGAGCAGCGCGCAGGCATTATAGAGCTTGTCGTCCTCGACCCAGGGCGTGCCGATCAACACGGCCGGCCCGCCGTCGGCGGTCTCGCGCGCCAGCGCCTCCACGGCTTCGCGGCAGGCGGCCTGGAACGCCGGCTTCAGCACCAGATCTTCCGGTGGATAGCCGGTGACGAACAGTTCCGGCAGCAGCAGCAGATCCGCGCCATCGGCCTGCGCGGCCTGCCGCGCGGCGCGCGCCTTGGCGGCATTGCCTGACACGTCACCCACGGTCGGGTTGAGCTGGGCCAGCGTGATCCTGAATTCGGCGGTCTTGTTCATGACGCGATGTTGCCCCGCACAAGAGCAAACTGCAATGATTGGGTTTAGATCACGCCTATGCGTTCGGCGATGGCGAACAGCCAGAAGATGCCGGCCATGACCAGCGCGACGCCGACGGCGGCCGACCCCATGTCCTTGACCCGCCCGATCTGCGGATCGTGGTCGGTGGTGAGGCGATCGGCGAGCTTTTCGATCGCGGTATTGAGGATTTCGACGACCAGCACCATCACCACGGCCGCGACCAGTTCCACCCGGCGCATGGTGGTGGCGCCGATCACCCAGGCCAGCGGGATCGAGAGGACAAGCGCCACCACCTCCTCGCGAATGGCCTGCTCGGAGCGGATCGCGAAAGCGAGCCCATTACGGGAGTTGATTGTCGCTCGCCAAAGCCGCAGCAAATTACAGTCCCGCTGCGGCCGGCATCGGCGCCGCCTTGCCCGCGCGTTCCTGCTTGAGCAGTTCGGCGATCAGGAAGGCCATGTCGATGGACTGTTCGGCATTGAGACGAGGGTCGCAGGCCGTGTGGTAGCGATCGCTCAGGTCTTCATGCGTGATGGCGCGCGCGCCGCCGAGACACTCGGTGACGTCCTGCCCGGTCATTTCGAGATGAATGCCGCCAGCGTGGGTGCCTTCGGCGGCGTGCACGCTGAAGAAGGTCTTCACCTCGGAAAGGATGCGGTCGAACGGCCGCGTCTTGTAGCCGGTGTTGGAAGTGATGGTGTTGCCGTGCATGGGATCGCACGACCATACCACCGCGCGGCCCTCGCGCTGGATGGCGCGCACCATGCCCGGCAGATGCTCGCCGACCTTCTCGCTGCCGAAGCGCGCGATCAGCGTCAGCCGGCCCGGCTCGTTGTCGGGATTGAGAATGTCGACCAGCTTGAGCAACTCGTCCGGCTTCAGCGACGGGCCGCATTTCAGGCCGATCGGGTTCTTGATGCCGCGGAAATATTCGACATGGGCGTGATCGAGCTGGCGGGTGCGGTCGCCGATCCAGATCATGTGGCCCGAGGTCGCGTACCAGTCGCCGGTCGTGGAGTCGACGCGGGTGAAGGCCTGCTCATAGCCGAGCAGCAGCGCCTCGTGGCTGGTGTAGAAGTCGGTCGCACGGAGCTCCGGATGGGCCTCGAGGTCGAGGCCGCAGGCGCGCATGAAATTCAGCGCCTCGGAGATGCGATCGGCCAGCTCCTTGTAGCGGCGGGACTGCGGGGAATCCTTGAGGAAGCCGAGCATCCATTGATGGACGCTGGCGAGATTGGCGTAACCGCCGGTCGCAAACGCGCGCAGCAGGTTCAGCGTCGCCGCCGACTGCCGGTAGGCCATCAGCTGGCGCTGCGGATCGGGCGTGCGCGCCGCTTCCGTGAATGCGATGTCGTTGATGATGTCGCCGCGGTAGCTCGGCAGCTCGACGCCGTTGACCGCTTCTACCGGCGAGGAGCGCGGCTTGGCGAACTGGCCGGCGATGCGGCCGACCTTCACTACCGGCAGCGCGCCGGCATAGGTGAGCACGACCGCCATCTGCAGGAAGACGCGGAAGAAGTCGCGGATGTTGTTGGCGCCGTGCTCGGCAAAGCTCTCGGCGCAGTCGCCGCCCTGCAGCAGGAAGGCCTCGCCCCTGGCGACGCGCGCCAGCGCCTTTTTCAGGTTGCGCGCTTCGCCCGCGAACACCAGCGGCGGAAAGGTCGCAAGCTGCGCCTCGACATCAGCCAAGGCGCCGGCGTCGGGGTATTGCGGCATCTGCAGAACCGGTTTGCTGCGCCAGCTTTCCGGCGTCCACCGCTCGGCCATGATCGTTAACTCCTGAGCAAAAACCGCTACTTAACTGCGGTTGCGAGGGCCGGTTTATACACAGGCCAACCAAACTCCGCCACAAGGATTTCCGGTTGTCCGGTCAAGCCCTTGCGGCAAAAGCTGAATTCGCATTTGTTAAAGCGGCGCGAGAAGTTGCGGGGGAGTTGCGGTGGCGGACGCTGCGTTTGACGATGTCTTTGCCGACGACATCATCGTGCCAGCGGTCGACCGCTATCCGCTGGGGGCCACGCTGTTCTTACCCCGCACCGGCAAGCGCAGCCATGCCGTGCTGATCAATTCGGCCACCGCCGTGCCGCGAAAGCTCTATCGCGGCTTTGCCACCTACCTCGCCCATCGCGGCTGCGCGGTGCTGACCTACGACTATCGCGGCACCGGCGATTCCAGGCAGAAGGCCGTGACCGGCTACAACCAGCCGCGCTCGCTGGTTGGCTTCAAAGCGTCGATGGCCGACTGGGCCGCCAAGGACATCGCGGCCACCGTGCAATGGATGCGCGAGCGCTACGGCAACATGCCGCTCACCTATGTCGGCCATTCCTTCGGCGGCCAGGCGCTGGGGCTACTGCCGAACAACAAGGAAATCTCGCGCGCGCTCTTCATCGCCGCCCAAGCCGGCTACTGGAAGATCATGGCCTCGCCCGAGCGCTATCGCGTCTATGCCATGCTCAACTTCGTCGGCGTGCCCCTGACCAAAACGCTCGGCTACATGCCGGGCTGGGCCGGCCTCGGCATGGACCTGCCGAAGGACGCCTTCCTGCAATGGGTGAGCTGGGTAATGAAGGAACGCTATCTGTTCGGCGACTCCACGCTCGAGGCTCGCGCGAATTTCCACAACTACAAGGGCCCCCTGCGCGCGCTCTGCTTCGTCGACGACCCCTGGGCAACGCGCACCGCAGTCGAGCTGCTCTGCTCCGGCTTCACCGCGACCAAGCCGAACATCGTCAGCATCACGCCAGCGGCTGCAGGCGCAAAGAAGATCGGCCATTTCGGCTTCTTCCGTCCCGAGCATCTCGACACGCTGTGGCGCGGGGCTGCGGAGTGGCTGCAGGCGGAGCAGTAAGCCGGGCCGGCCCCGGAAAATTCTCGCCCAGTCTACCTGCACCCGCATGATCGACATCGCCATGCGGGCGCAAAACTCTGCGGCTGCGCGGAAACCCTATGATGAATATTTCACCGTGCAGCCATACGCGCGCGTCGCGGGGGTTGAGACCGGCTTGCCCGCCTTCAGTTCGGCCAGCGCCGCATCGACGAAATTCTTCGCGTCCTTGACGTCTGCAGGGCGCGTCGTCGGCTTGTCGTCGATACCGCCCGCATAGGCAAGCGTGCCGTCCGGTTTGATGATGTACATGTGCGGCGTCACGGTCGCACCATAGGCCCGCGCGACCTGCTGCTTGGGATCGAGCAACACCGCCGTCGGCGACGCCTTGCGCTGAGCCGTCAGAGAATTGGCCCGGGCGCCATCGGCAAAGCCTTCTTCACCTGGAGGCGACGAGATGACGGACAGCCAGACGATGCCCTGATCCGTCCATTTTTTCTGCAATGCCTGCATGTTGCCGCTGCCATAGTGCTTGCGGACATACGGGCAGCCGTCGTTGGTCCACTCCAGCACGATCGTCTTGCCGCTGAAGTCGCTGAGCTTGACCGTCTTGCCTTCGCTGTTCACGGCCGAAAATGCCGGAGCCGGCGCGCCGACCTTCGGCTCTGCCTGCGAAGGCGCGGTGGCCAAAAGCAAAACGGCAGCGGAGGAAGCAAACATCGTCGTGAACGCGCGTCTATTCATCTTCTGTCTCCAATTGCGCTGCAATGCGGTTCAGATTTGCCTGAGTGCATCCAGTACGAGCGATTGCGTCAGGATCTGCGGCAATACGACGGGCTCGCTACCGCTGCGATATAGCACATAAAGCGGCACGCCGCTGCGGCCGAACTTCTCAAGAAGACGTGTGATTTCCGGATTGCGGTTGGTCCAGTCGCCCTTCAGATAGGCGATGCGCTTGCCGGCAAACGCCTCACGAACGGCACCCGTCGACAGAGCGGTCCGTTCGTTGACGAGGCAGGTGATGCACCACGCGGCTGTCATGTTGACAAACACGGGCTGTCCGGAGGCAAGCAGCGCGTCAAGCTTCTGCTGGCTGAATGCCTCGGACGGCACCTTCGACGCAGCAGACTGGACATTCGCCCCCGCCAATCGATTGAGGTCAATCACCAGGACGAGCGCAACGACGCCGGCGATCGAGGCGGCGGCCATGCCCTTGGCGGCACGCGCCGAAACGTTGCTCAGTCCCAGCGATAGATTGAAGGCCCACGCTGCGAACGCAATCAGCACCAGCGCTGCCAATGCGCCCAGCAAGCCCGATGGGCTGACCTGGAAACTGAGGACCCAGATCAGCCAGGCCACCGTGGCATAGACGGGAAAAGCCAGAAACTGTTTTAGCGTTTCCATCCAGCGTCCCGGTCGCGGCAGCAGCCGCTGCAGGCCCGGCGCGAAGGCGAGGGCCATGAACGGAAGCGCCAGCCCCAGCCCGAGCGCAAGAAAGACCATAAGTCCAACAGCAAAGGGCTGAACCAATGCAAAGCCGATTGACGCTCCCATGAACGGCGCGGTGCAAGGCGTCGCCACCACGGTTGCCAGCACACCGGCGAAAAACGATCCCGACAGTCCGTCCCGCTGCAGGAGGCGGCTATCGCCGACACGCGTGAGCGACGTGCCGATGGTCAGAATGCCGGAGAGACTCAGTCCCAGCGCGAACAGGATGAACGCAAGCGCCACGACCATGAGCGGCGATTGCAATTGAAAACCCCAGCCGATTTCGGCGCCGCCGGCGCGCAGCGCCTGAAGTACGCCGGCGAGAACGGTAAAGCTCGCGAGTACCCCGAGCGCATAGGCCACGCCGTGCAGCCGCACGCGGCGCGGCGCCTCGGTCCTGTGCTCGGTCAGATGCAGGATCTTGATCGACAGCACGGGAAATACGCACGGCATAAAGTTCAGGATGACGCCGGCGATCAGCGCGGAAATCACGGCATAGAACAGGGTCATGCCGCCCTCTCCTGCCGCAGATACCACAGACGGCGTCGCCTCGATCGCAAAAGCATGCGAGGCGGTCTTGCCGCCGATGTCTTCTTCCAGCAGCAGCACGCCGTCGATGCGCTGCGGAATCGACTTCGCAATCTGGCTGCGTTCGATCGTGACCCGTGTCGTCTGCCGCTCCGTCCGCAGCACCTGCGGGGAGGCATTCTCGATCAACGTATTGTCATGCGGAAAGAACGTCGCCGAGCGGATGGCCTCGCCTCGCAAGGCGTCGGAGCGCAGCGACAGCGTGATTGCCCTGGCATCGGCGCTGAACGTCGTGTTCCACGGCGAGGGCTGGGGCAGCTTGTCTCGTGCCGCATCGAACACCGCATTGCTGGCCGAGGATGCGACCGCCTCCGATACGGGAAGCGAAAGCGAGACCGACGCTTCACCGGGGATGCAGATTTTCTCGCAGACGAGATAGGCGACATCCGCGCCAAGATTGACCGTTGTCCCCGGTCTCACGTCGCGCGGCGGGGTAACGCGTGCAAGCAGGATCGTCTCGCCTTCGTAGCCGAAATTCGCGGCCGGCCCGACCCGAATGAGCGACGGCGCCGGCCATTGCAGATCATCAGCCACAAAACCTTGCGGCAATTTCCATGCTGCCTGCGTCGGCTCGCCGGAATCCCCCGGATTGCGCCAGTAGGTGTGCCAATGCTCCTTCATCGACAGCCTGATGCCGACCGTGAACGGCTCGCCCGGAGCGATTGCGGCCTGCTCGGCAAGCAGTTCGACCCTGACCAGGTCGGCGGCGTTCTGCGCCCGCGCTGATGTGAGCGCGAGCGCGGATACGCACAGGACCACGCTCAGGATGCGGCTGAGATAGTGCGACACCATGATCTTCGATGCGTGAGGAAGCGGAGCAGCGCGTTGTTGTACCATTAGCTCGTTGCAGAACCCCGCGATGCCGCAAACGACAGCATCACAAGCCCGTGACAAAACCGACGCGATTCGCCGCATCGCTCGCCGCCTTAGCTCTGTGGGCCGTCTCCCACGACCCTGAGGTCCACCCGGCCGATCAGGTCTGAACGGGCCAACTCGGCGGCACCTATCGTGTCTGTCGTCTGTTGCAGCGTGCTTACAATCGATCCAAACGACACGATCCCACCCAGCACCGCGGCGATCGATCCGATGGCAGCGATCTGATTGGCTCCGAGCACGCCGGTCATCGTGACGAGCAGCAGGGTGAGGCCGCCTTCTCTAATCTTTCGTTGGAGAAGCTGGCAATGCGGATGTCGGCGGATTCCGTTCTGCCGATTTCCTTGCGCTCTCGCCTAGATGAATTGTCAAAAACAGCACGCCTCCTGCGATCATGACCAGACCCAGCCAGGCACCGATCGCCCGCCGTGACCTGCTTTTCCTTCGCAGCCAAGTTCGGATGATCATTCACTGCCGCTCCAGGTTATTGCGTCAGCGTTTTAGCCGCTCTCTTCGGCTCATCTGCAACGACAAATTCCGGATTGCTTTATTAGTTCCGACTTCTTGCGAATTCAGAGACAGCTTGGGCGGCGCGCACCGCGATCTGCAGATGCAATATCTGTCACGTCACCGACAACTAGCGCTTCCACGCCTGTCTCGAACCTGGCTATGATGAGGATCAGATGCCCCGGGGTCTTTGCCCCACACCGACGGGCCTGCAATTTAAGGGAGCACCACATCATGAAACGCCGTACGTTCCTCAGGGGCAGCGCCATTGCCGGCGCGACGACGCTGATTGCGGCGCCTGCGATCGCGCAAGGTGCGCCCGAGATCAAGTGGCGGCTAACCTCGAGCTTTCCAAAATCGCTGGACACGATTTTCGGTACGGCGCAGACCTTTGCAAAATACGTGGCCGACGCCACCGACGGCAGGTTTCAGATCCAGACCTTTGCGGCCGGCGAGATCGTGCCCGGCCTGCAGGCGCTCGACGCGGTGAGCTCGGCCACTGTCGAGATGGCGCAGACGCCGCTCTATTTCTACATCGGCAAGGAACCGGCGCTGGCCTATGCCACCGGCGCGCCTTTCGGCATGAACCATCGCCATCAGCATTCATGGTGGACCTTCGGCGGCGGCGCCGACCTATGCAACGAGGCGCTGAAACCGTTCAAGGCCCACGCCATCCTGTGCGGCAACTCCGGCACGCAGATGGGCGGCTGGTTCCGCAAGGAGATCAAGACAGTCGATGACTTGAAGGGCCTGAAATTCCGCATCGCCGGCATGGGCGGCCATGTGCTTGCAAAACTCGGCATCGTGCCGCAGCAGATTGCGGGCGGCGACGTCTATTCCGCGCTGGAGAAGGGCTCGATCGATGCCGCCGAATTCGTCGGCCCCTATGACGACGAGAAGCTCGGCTTCTACAAGGTGGCGAAGTACTACTACTTCCCCGGCTGGTGGGAAGGCGGCGCCATGCTGCACATGATCGTCAATGACGAGAAGTGGAATGCGCTTCCCAAACAATACCAGGCGATCCTGACCCAGGCCGGCACCGCGGCCGGCAGCTGGATGATCGAAAAATATGACAGCGTAAATCCTGCGGCCTTGAAGCGGCTTGTCGCCAACGGAACGGAGCTAAAGGCCTTCCCGCAACCGGTCATGGATGCCTGCTACCAGGCAACGCAAGACCATCTGAACGAGATTGCCGAGAAGAGCCCGCTGTTCAAGAAAACCAAGGAGAGCCACGACGCATATATGAAGGAAGTGCTCTTCTACACGCAGATCGCCGAGAACTATTACGACAATTACCTGCTCGCCAAGATGCGCAAGGGCTGAACGCATCCGGTCGGAATAGCAGGATCGTTTGTCGGCGTGGGCCGGATCAGACCGTGCGCGGAGAGCGCACCTCGAGGCCGGCCCTCTGCTCGAACGGCAGCACCATGTTAGTGAAATCGGATTCAAGGCCAAACATTGCCTGAGTTACGCACTCACCCGCCGCACGCGCGCTGACAGGCGCCGTTCCGAAATTTCTCAGAAAGCATGTCTGGATCTCAGGTCGGCGGAGCCGCGTCAGTTGCTGGGAGGCTGCCCACATCCGACGGCTCCTGCCCACAAGTCCGCAGACCATCTGAGCGATGATCGCCGAGAACAGTCCCGCTGTTCAACTAGACAAGCAAGAACCGCGACGCGTATATGAAAGAACTGCTCTTCTACATGCAGATCGCGGAAAACTATTACGACAACAACCTGCTCGGCAAAATGCGCAAGAGCTGAGCACGCGATTCGCACTCGCATCCGAAAAAAGAAAGCCCGGGAGCTGCACAAGCGTTACCCGGGCTGCGCGTAACAGGGAGGCTTTCATGAACAAGACCGCCGAAGTTGTCGCTACCGTAGGTGTTGCGGTGGTGGCGTTGACCGGATCCGCCAGCGCACAGAATTCACAGGGGAGCACGATGATCGACTCAAGCTTGCGCGAGGCGATCGAGCGCAAGGACGTTCCTGGCGTGGTGGCGCTGGTCACCGATCGCGAGCGCGTGCTTTACCAGGGGGTCTTCGGCGTGGCCGACGTTTCGACCGGACGGCCGCTCGCGAAAGACTCGATCTTCCGCATCGCCTCGATGACCAAGCCGGTCACTTCGGTTGCCTTGATGCAGCTCGTCGAGCAGGGCCGGATCGGTCTTGACGACCCGGCTTCAAAATATCTGCCGGAGCTGGCGGAATTGAAGGTGTTTGAATCCTTCGACCCGGCGACCGGCGCCTACAAGGTTCGTCCGGCATCGCGGCCGGCGACCGTCAGGCATTTCCTGACGCACACGTCGGGATTGGCTTATCCCTTCACCAGCGAAATCTGGCGCGATTTCAAGCCGCGCGCCGGCGAGACCTATCCGTTCGGCGGGCCGCTGCTGTTCGATCCCGGCGAGCGCTGGCACTACAGCACCAGCACCGATGTCGTCGGCAAGCTGGTCGAGGCCGTGTCGGGCAAAAAGCTCGAGGACTATTTCCGCGAGCACATCTTTGCGCCGCTGAAGATGAATGACACGTCCTACAACGTTCCGGAGGCCAAGGGACCGCGCCTCGTCGCGCAGCAGCAGCGCTCGGGCGAACGCATGGATGGCGCCATTGTGCTGCAACAGCCGCAGCTCGGACTGACCATCGCCGCACCGATCGGCGGCGGCGGCCTCGCCTCGACCGCCGACGACTACGGGCGCTTCATGCGCATGTGGCTCAACGGCGGCGAGCTCGAGGGGGCGCGTGTACTCAAGGCCGAGACGGTGGCGCTGATGGGCCAGAACCAAATCGGCGCGATCTCAGTGCCCGCGCTGAAAACGGCGCTGCCGCGCAGTGCCGACTTCACGTTCATCGCCGATGGCCGCGACAAATGGGGGCTCGGCTTCCTCATCACGGCCGACCAGGTCGCTGGTAAACGCTCGCCGGGCAGCCTGAGCTGGGGCGGCATCAACAACACCTTCTTCTGGATCGATCCGACGCGTGGCATCGCCGGCACGATCATGATGCAGTATTTGCCGTTCGCCGATGCCAAGGCGCTCGCCGTCTACGACGCTTTCGAGCGCGGCGCCTATCAGCTCGTGAGCGCGGGACGGTAGCGAGCGGCCGTCACCATCGCTCGACCCAGGGCCGGAGCACGACCTCGTACGCCCATGTCGAGCGATGCTGGCGGTGCAGCTGCAGATAGGTTTCGGCGATGTGGTCGGGGTCGGCCATGTTGTCGTCGACAGTCGTTCCTGCCAGGCGGTGTGCGCGGGTGCCGTCTTCCTGGGTCCAGCCGATCGCGGCGTCGATCGGCACGTTCGCGACGTGGATGCCCTGCGGCATCAGCTCGCGCGCCATGCTCTGCGCCAGCCCGGACTTGGCATGACATGACATCGCGAACGCGCCGCTCAACGGGAAGCCTTTGATCCCTGCGCTGGCGTTGGTGAAGATGATCGTTCCCCTCGCGCCGTTGGCGTCGGGCTCGTTGCCGAGCATGAGTTTTGCCGCCTGCTGGCCCACCAGAAACGCGCTGAACGCGGCGTTCCGGATGGTTTGGAACGCCATCGCCGGGTCGGCTTCGACAATGCCCTTGCGGAAAATGCCGGGTACGCGGCCATCAATGTTATGCACGACAAGCCGCGGCGTCCCAAGGTCGCGGACGACATTCGCGAACAACTGCTCGACGGCCGCCGGTTCGCTTGCATCGCAGGCGTATCTGATCACGCCGAGCTTTTTCTCGAGAGTCTCGAGCACCGGCCTGTCCGGGTTCCTGGCGGCGACCGCGACGGCCATGCCGTTTGTCGCGAACAGCCTTGCGCAACTCGAGCTGATGCCGGGCCCGCCGCCGACAATGAGTGCAATGTCCTGGGCGGCAGGTCGGGTGCCGCGTTCGCCGGATTGAGTCATGTGCCTTGCCCTGACGACTATCGAAACTGTTATATTAGATGATGATCGTCATTATACAAAGTCAAGCCACCCACCGCGAAAATGCCGAACGGTTGATCGCGCACCCCGCTCAGCCTTGCGCGCTGCCCCCCCACGAGCCTGGGGTCGATCCTGCTGATCAGATCGGAACGAAGCTGTTCGGCGGCGCTGATGGCGGCCGTCGTTTGTTGCAATGTACTTACATTCGATCCAAGCGACACGATTCCGCCCAGCACGGCGGCCATCGATCCGATGGCGACAATCTGATTGGCCCACAACAGGCCGAGCATCGTCACGAGCAGCAACACAGCGCCGCCGGCGATTGCCGCCTTGGAAAACAGAATGATCTTCCGGCACCGCTCGGAGACCTCGGCAAGATGCTCGAGCCGGGCTTCGATCATCGCAATCTCTTCGCTGGGGTCGCCCTCGTCGCTGGGTTCGTCCTCGGCCATCAAATCTCCCGCGTTTCGAC
>Ga0081455_10005276_pt1 | contig 14198 bp, 15 predicted proteins | sample TabmetS3T2R1_FD_70207 | JGI IMG/M metagenome (GOLD analysis project Ga0081455, IMG submission 70207) | Tabebuia heterophylla rhizosphere microbial communities from the University of Puerto Rico - S3T2R1 | ecosystem: Host-associated > Plants > Roots > Rhizosphere ... | reverse complement strand
AACATCCCGCCGTCGCCGAACGCCAGCCTGCTCGGCGGCTGAACCCCCGCCGCTCAGCGGGTCACCACGTACACCACGTACGCGGCCCAGAACCCCCCCTGCAACAGCAACAGCTTCGCCGACAAGCGCCCCCGGAACCTGATCGTCAGCCACAGCACGCTCCCGGCGACCAGCGCGATCACCGCCGCGACCAGCGCCTCGTGCGCGAGGTGCCACGGCGTGAGCAGCAGCCCCACCGTCACCGGGAACGAAGACTGGAACACCATCGCGCCGGTCATGTTCCCCATGGCCAGCGTGTCCTTGCCCCGGCGGACCCACAGCACGCTGTTGAACTTCTCGGGGAGCTCGGTCGCCACGGGCGCGACCAGCAGCGCGAACACCAGATGCGAGACGCCGAGGTTCGCCGCGACCGTGGTCACGCCCGAGACGAACAGGCGCGCGCCGCCCACGATCAGGGCGAGGGAGATCCCGGTCTGCACGAACGTCGGCCAGTTCGGCGAGTCCGCCGACCAGGGCTCCAGCGCCGGGCGCAGGCGGCGCACCCATCCCCACAGGTACAGCGGCTTGATCTCGGTGCCCGCCTCGGTCTCGAGCTCCTTCTCGCCGGGGGCCCGCAGGTGCCGCCGGACGTAGAACACGTAGGCGATCACGAGCCCGGCGGCGAGCGCCCAATGGAGCGGGCGGACGTGCACGAGCCCGGCCAGGACGGCGAGCGCGTACAGGATCAGGAACGTCCCGAGGTCCTGACGCAGGACGCCTCGGTCGGCGTCGAGCTCGGTCTCCCGCCGGCCGCCCCGCGCGAAGATCAGCACGGCGGTGCCCACCACGAACATCGCGAGCGTCGTGAGCATGAACGGGGCCCCCAGGATCGCGCCGATCCCGATGTCCTCGCCGGCCGCGTGCCCGGACACGATCGCCACGATCGGCAGGATGGTCTCGGGCAGCGCCGTGCCCACCGCGGCCAGCACGCTGCCCACCACGCCCTCGGACAGCCCGAACCCCTCGCCGATCCACTCGACGCCGTTGGTGAACAGCTCGGCGCCGCCCAGGATGACGAGGAGCGAGGTTCCCAGGGCCACCCATTCCATGGGTTCGATTCTGTCATCGCGCCGGCTGTTACCCTTCGACGCGAAGGGGAGTAGTCCACAAGCGGATCCGCCGTCATCACGGTCGCGCATCGCGGCCCGGCTGATCACTCGCACGGCGGGGACGAGACCTTCGGCCGAGAGGAAGGCCGTTGGGTTCGAACCGCCGATCGCTCCGGAGCACCGTTCCGGTTGACGCTGCGCCGGGGACACCCCGGACCTACGTCTCGCTCGGGCTGGCCGTCGCCATCACGATCCCCGCCATCGTGCTGCGCGTGACCGACGCCTCGGTCGCGAACTGGCTCCTGGCGGCGGCGTTCGGACTCGGGATCGTGGGGGCCGCGTTCGTCCTGAGCTGGGCGGCCGAGGTCGCGCAGCTCGACATCTCGGCCGGGCTCGCGATCGCCGTCCTGGCGCTGATCGCGGTGCTCCCGGAGTACGCGGTGGACATGGTGCTGGCGTGGGAGGGCGGGAACGCGTTCGAGCAGTACGGGGCGGCGTGCCACCCGCCGGGCGCCTCGGGCGAGGACGCGTGCTCCCTGGCGCTCGCGAACATGACCGGCGCCAACCGGCTGCTGATCGGCATCGGCTGGTCGATGGTCGTGTTCATCGCCGCCTACCGCTCTCGCAAGCGGGGGCCGCGCCTGACGGAGGTTCGGCTTGACCGCCAGCACTCGGTGGAGGTCGCGTTCCTGGGGCTCGCCACCGTCTACTCGCTCACGCTGCCGCTCAAGTCCCAGATCACCCTCGTGGACACGGTCGTCCTGGTCGGGATCTTCGCCGCGTACACGTGGCGGATCTCCAAGGCACCGGCCGAGGTGCCGCACCTGGTCGGGCCCGCCCGATGGATCGGGACGTTCCGGGTCGGGCGGCGGCGCGCGAGCGTGATCGCGATGTTCGCGTTCGCCGCGACGGTGATCCTGCTCTCGGCCGAGCACTTCGCCGACGCGCTCAAGGCCACCGGCCAGGAGCTCGGCATCAGCGAGTTCCTGCTGATCCAGTGGATCGCGCCCCTCGCCTCGGAGGCGCCCGAGCTGCTGGTGGCCGGCCTGTACGCGTGGCGCCTGAACACCAACGCCGGGCTCGGCACGCTGGTCTCCTCGAAGGTGAACCAGTGGACGCTGCTCGTGGGGACGCTGCCGATCGTGTTCGCGCTCGCGGCGGGCGGGCTGCACGGCCTGCCGGTGGACGCCCACCAGCGCGAGGAGCTCTTCCTCACCGCGGCGCAGTCGTTCTTCGCGCTCGCGGTGCTGGTGACGCTGTCGATCAGCCTGCGCGAGGCGTGGTTGCTGTTCGGGCTGTTCTGGGCGCAGTTCCTGATCGGCGGGCTGGTGCCCGAGTCGGTGGCGGGGATCGAGCGGATCCTGGTCGGCGCCGCCTACCTCGTGCTCGGGTTCGTGATCTTCGCGCGCCAGCGGGGGCTGATCGGGCCGTTGATCCGCGACGGGTTCCGGACCTCGTACCGGGACCTGAGCCGCGGGGAGGTCGTCGGGGAGTAGCGGCGGCGCTCCGCGCCCGCAGGCCTTCGCGAGCGCCGCCGCTACCATCGCCGGGTGGATCCCCGTGCGTTCCTCGAGTCGCTGCACGCCGAGGACGAGCTCGTGCACGTCCGGGACCTGCCAGCCCGATCCAACGAGCCCGGCCCCTTGCCGCCCGAGGTGCCCGAGCTCGTGGCGCAGCGACTCGCGCTCGTCGGCGTGACCGGCCTGTACGAGCACCAGCGCGAGGGCCTCGAGCTCGCGCGTTCGGGCCGCAACGTGATCGTGGCGACCGGCACCGCCTCGGGCAAGACGCTCGTCTACAACCTCGCGTTCGCGAGCGAGGCCGTCCCCGACCCCAAGCGCACCGCGCTGTACCTGTTCCCCACCAAGGCGCTCGCGCGGGACCAGCTCCGCCAGGTGCGCGAGCTCAAGCTGCCGCAGGTGCGCGCCGGGGTCTACGACGGCGACACGCCGCGCACCGACCGGCCGCTGATCCGCAAGAACGCCAACCTCGTGATGACCAACCCCGACATGCTGCACGCGGGGATCCTGCCGGACCACGCCCGCTGGGCCGACTTCCTGCTGCGCCTGTCGCTCGTGGTGGTGGACGAGACCCACGTGTTCCGCGGCGTGTTCGGCTCGCACGTCGCGCACGTGCTGCGCCGGCTGCGCCGGCTGGTCGCGCACTACGGCGGCAGCCCGCGGTTCGTCCTGTCGTCCGCCACCGTCGGCAACCCGGGCGAGCTGGCCGAGCGGCTGATCGGCGAGCCGTTCGAGGCCGTGACCGCCGACCGCTCCCCGAGCGGAGGCAAGACCTTCGCGCTGTGGAACCCGCCGATCGTGGACGAGGAGTCCGGGGCCCGCCGGAGCGCGCTCACCGACGCGTCGTTCCTGATGGCCAGGCTCGCCGAGAACGACGTGAGGTCGATCGGGTTCGCGCGCTCGAGGCGTGCGGCCGAGCTGCTGGCCGAGTTCGCCCGCCGTGAGCTCGACGCCGACGTGCGACCCAGGGTCAAGGCCTACCGCGCCGGCTACCTGGCCGAGGACCGCCGCGAGCTCGAACGCCGGCTCGCGAACGACGAGCTCGTCGCCGTGGCCTCGACGAACGCGCTCGAGCTCGGGATCGACATCGGCTCGCTGGACGCCGCGCTGCTGGTCGGCTACCCCGGGACGCGCGCCTCGATGTGGCAGCAGGCCGGGCGGGCCGGCCGGCGTTCGGAGGGGTCGCTCGCGATGCTGGTCGCGCAGGACGAGCCCCTGGACCAGTACCTGGTCACGCATCCGGCCGACCTGTTCGACAAGCCGGCCGAGGCCGCCGTGATCGACCCGACGAACCCGTACGTCTCGGCGCCGCACGTGCTGTGCGCCGCCCGCGAGCAGCCGCTGTCCGACGAGGAGGTCGAGCGCTTCTGGCCGGACGCGCGCGACGTGGTCTCGGGCCTGGAGGCGACCGGTGAGCTCCGGCGCCGCGGCTCGATGCTGCACCACGCCGGTCACGAGCCGCCGCACCGATCGGTCGACATCCGGAGCTCCGGCGGACGCCGGTACCAGATCGTGATCGAGGAGACCGGGGAGCTTCTCGGCACCGTCGACGGCTCGCGCGCGTACTGGCAGGTCCACCCGGGCGCGATCTACCTGCACCAGGGCGAGCAGTTCGTCGTCCGCGAGCTGGACCTGGACGGCGGCGTCGCGGTGGTGAGCCGGGTCGACCCCGACTACTACACGCAATCGCGTGACATCACGGACATCGACGTGGTCCTCGAGCAGGAGCGCCGGACGCTCTCCGGCGACGTCGAGTCCTCGTTCGGCACGGTGCGCGTGACCAACCAGGTCGTCGCCTACGCACGCAAGCACGTGGCGACCGGCGAGACGCTCGACGTCGTCCCGCTCGACCTGCCGCCGGTGCCGCTGGAGACCAAGGCGGTGTGGTGGGGGATCCCCCAGACGGTGCTGGACCGGGCCGCGATCAGGCCGAGCGACGTCCCGGGCGCGGCGCACGCGGCCGAGCACGCGGCGATCGGCCTGCTCCCGCTGGTCGCGACCTGTGACCGCTGGGACGTCGGCGGCGTGTCCACCGCGTACCATCCCGATACCGCCTCGTGCGCGATCTTCGTGTACGACGGGTACCAGGGCGGTGCGGGCATCACCGAACGGGGCTTCGCCGCGGCCGAGCGGTGGCTGGAGGCGACGCTCGAGACGGTCGCGAACTGCCCGTGCTCGCTCGGATGCCCTTCGTGCGTGCAGTCGCCCAAGTGCGGGAACGGGAACGAGCCGCTGGACAAGGCGGGCGCCGTGGCGCTGCTGGCCGCGATGCTCGGGAGGTCGTGGGGATGACACGAGAGACCTACATCGCGGTCGTGGGCCCCTCGGCCGGCACGCCCGCCGAGCTCGCGATCGGCGAGGCCGTCGGGCGCGGGATCGCCGAGGCAGGCGGCGTCCTGGTCTGCGGCGGCATGGGCGGCGTGATGGAGGCGGCGGCCGGCGGCTGCGCCGACGCGGGCGGGCGTTCGGTGGGCATCCTGCCCAGCGACTCGCGCCTCGACGCGAACCCCTACGTGACGATCGCGGTCGCGACCGGCCTGGGCGAGGCCCGCAACGCGATCGTGGTTCGGACCGCCGACGTCGTGATCGCGGTGCACGGCGAGTTCGGCACGCTGTCCGAGATCGCGCTCGCGCTCAAGATGGGCAAGCCCGTGGTCGGGCTCGGGACGTGGGAGCTCGGCAAGGACGGCGAGCCCGTCGACGCGATCGTCCGGGCGAGCGACGCCAAGGAGGCCGTCGAGACGGCCCTGCGGCTCGCCCGCGCCGGGTAGGTCCTTCGGTCCCCTTCGAACGTCGGTTGCCTCGAGGCCCGACGGCCGATGTGACACGGCCCACGGACGGGCACCCTAGTGGGGGACGAGCACCGGCCCGAAGCGACCTACAGCGGCGGGCCACACCGAGCGAAGGAGCAGGCGCATGCACCGGTTGGGGATCGGACTGATGGCGTTGGGCGCGCTGGCCACGTTGGCGCTGATCGGGTTCGCGGGCGGGTCGTTCGCGATGCTCGGGCTGGGCGCGGGCTCCCTCGCCGTGTTCTTCACCGGGTGCATGACCTTCCTGCGGGGCCGGACCGTGATCGCCGAGACCGCCCGGTTCGACGAGATGGCCGACGGCGTCCAGCACGACGCCCGGATCCACCTGCTCGAGAACCGCGAGACCGAACTGGTGCGACAGGTCCAGACGCTCGAGAACCGTCGCGACGAGATCCTGGCCGACCTGGCCGCCGCCGTGGGCGAGACCGGCCGCTCCACCAAGACCCGGACCGCGAACCTGGTCGTCCTCCCCGACGCCGAATAGATCCCCCAGGTACCACCGCACGCAACGGGCGCCCGGCCCCCCTTCCCGGGCGCCCGTTGTGACGTTCTGCTGACGTCTGGCGGGCGCGTTGGACTCGCCCGAAGGCACCTCTAGACTCCCTCGCGATCGCCCGCCCGGCGCCGGATCCCCCCGTCCGCTCGGTGCCGCGGGACCAGCGAGCCAGGGGACGCGTTGACCGAGAGCCAGGACCGGCAGGACACCGTGCCCGCGGGCGCGCCCGATCCGGACGCCGAACTGGACGCGATCGCCGAGGTCGAGGTCGAGGGCCTGCCGGTCTCGACCGACGCCGCACCCGGACGGTCGGGCGGCCCGAGCGCCCGCTTCCGCTCGGCGCTCGACGCGGTGCTGCCGCGGGGCAAGTTCGGCGACCAGCGCGACATCCTGGGCGGCGCGGGCCAGAACGTGATCGGCCTTGCGGCAGGCGTCCTGACCGCGTTCGCGACGCAGGTGATCATGACGCGGGGTCTGGGCCCGGCGCTGTTCGGGGTCGTCACGCTCACGACGCAGTTCGCGTTCATCGCGAGCACCGCGACGCGTTTCGGGATGGACGTGGCGAACGTCCGCCTCGTCGCGATCCTCCTGGGCCAGGGCGAGCCCGGCCGAACGCGCCCGCTCGTGCGCAAGAGCGCGGTCATCGCCGCCGTGATCTCGGCGATCGTGGCGCTGGCGGTGATCCTGCTCGCCGGCACGCTCTCGGATTGGTTCGTTTCCGATCGGCTGCACCACCAGGGCGTCGTCGCGTTCGTCGCGGCGGGGGTCGCGATCCCGTTCGCCGCGCTGACGTGGGTCTACCTGGGCGGGACGCGCGGCCTGAAGATCATGCGGCACACGCTGTACATCTTCTGGATCGGCCAGCCGCTCGGGTGGATCGCGTTCGCCGTGGTCGGCTGGGTCGTCGCGAAGACCGCCGGCGTGACCGCGTTCGCCTACGCCGCGTCGTGGGCCGTGGCATGCGTGTTCGCCTGGTGGGCCTGGGAGCGCGAGACCCGGGGGTTCCACGCCCGTACCGAGGGCGGCGGCATCCCCGAGGAACGCACCGGCGCGTTGATGAAGTTCGGCGCCCTGCGCGCGCCGGCGACGCTGTTCGCGCAGCTGCTGTTCTGGATCGACACGTTCGTCCTGGCCGCGTACCGCAGCTCGGCCGAGGTGGGCGTGTACGGAGCGACCGTTCGGACGGGGCAGTCGCTGCTGCTGTTCCTGACGTCGCTCTCGCTCGTGTTCAGCCCGTTCGTCGCCGACCTGCACTACCGGGGCGAGCACGCCAAGCTCGACGCGCTGTACAAGAACGTGACCCGCTGGGGTCTGGCGACCACGCTGCCGGTGCTGCTCGCGCTCGCGATCTTGCCCAGCACGATCATGCGCGTCTACGGCCCGCGCTTCGTCATCGGCGCCCCCGCGCTCGAGATCTTGATCATCGGCCTCATCGTCCCGGTGATCGTGGGCACCGTCGGGTTCATCCTCATCATGGTCGGACGCACGGGTTGGGACCTCCTCGTCTACGTCGCCTCGTTCTTCACCGCGGTCGGGATCGCGGTGGTGTTCGCGCCGCGGTACGGGATGCGGGGGGCGGCGGTGGCCGAGGCCGTGACCCTGACGCTGTCGGCGTTCGCACGGCTGATGCTCGTGAAGCGGTTCGTGAACATCTGGCCGTTCGACCGCTGGTTCCTTCGTCTGATCCCGCCGGCGATCGCCGGGGGGATCGTGATGTGGGGGGTGCACCAGGTGCTCGAGGGGCCGAAGTGGCTGATCGACCTCGGAGGTTCGATCGGGGCCGGGACGATCGCCTACGGGATCGTGCTGGTCGTGTGGGGGCTCAAGCCCGGCGAGCGCGCCACGGTCATGGCGCTGGTCCGAAAGCTCCTCGGCCGCACGCCTTCGGGGTCGGTTCCCGCGGCCTGAAGGCGTCCCTCAGACGCCGGTCCCGATCGAGCCCGGGCCAGGTGGTGGTTGGTGTGGAGGTTGTTCACTCCCGATCGTTCCCTCCCCGCGTGGGCTCGGCGTCTTGCCGTTGCGTGAGGGGTCGTCTCGACGACGCCAGAACGCCCACCAGGGACGCTTTCGATGGGCCCTGGCGACCCTCTCGGCCATCCGCTCATGGCGGATGTCCTCCCCGACTTCCTTGAAATGTTCGCGCGTAGAGGCCTCTTCGTGAGGGACCGACGCGCCGCTGCTCCGGCTCCACTCGCTCATGCCCAGCCGCTCCTCAGCTGGCCCCGGAGATCGTGCCGCTCCCGCCTGCGCCCGGCGGTTCGCCACCGTACGTGAAGCGATAGCGCTCGGACTCGTGTCCAGGGTCCTTGGGCGGCTCGATCCGCTTCTCGATGCGCCGCGCCCAGAACCAGATCGGTCCGATCGCAACGATCACGATCGCGATCAAGAGGACGACGTAGATCATCATCTACTCCGTCTCCGAGTATGCCGTCAGGAGGGGCTGGACGTCCAGGCGCGTCCGGCGCCCGAACACGGATAGGCGATGGAGACTCCGTGCTCGTTCCGTGGCCTTCGCATGACGAACGGGGATCAACGCTTCTGGGATCCAGCCAGCCAAGACATCCTGCGGACGATGACCGGGCCGACACTCCTCGTCGTCATCTTCGTCGTGTGGGCCACCACCTGTGCCGCGGTGGGTCTGGCGCTCAGGCGGCGGGCACCGGCCGTCGGTCTCGCCCTGTTCGGGAGCGTCCTGGGCGCGATCGCGGGGTTCCTGGTCGGGAACGCGGACGGTCCGGCGGAGGTGCCCGCCTACACGGCCGTCGGAGCCAGCGTCGGCCTCTTCGCCAACGGCGGTCTCGGGATGATCGCCACGACCAGTCGACCGCCCTCGGAGCCCCTCCGTCGGGCGGCGTGGCTGGTCCTGATCGCATCACCGGTCCTCGCCGGACTCCTGGCGATGCTCCTCCAAGCCGCGTGTCCCCTCTACGTCACGGGCAGGCGGACCGGGTTCTGCAACTACCAGGAACAGGATCTGCTCGGGGGATGGGTGAGCGGCGTCATCGTCGCGTTCGTGGCCGATGCCTGGTTCGTGGCGAGCCTGCTCTTCGTTTCTGTACGGCAGGCCCTGCGGTCCGAGGACGCGACGGACCCGAAATGGCGCCGCCTGGCAGGTGTCGAGGGGTAAGGCGCGCGAAGGCGTATAACGTCGAGCATGGCTGATGATCGTGGCCCGAGCCCCGAGTACCCGGACGTCGCACCGCTGTACCCGCGGTACTACCCAGGCGGCCTCCCGCCCGAGCACTCCCAGCGCGAGGTCGAGCAGATCGCCGAGGAGCGCAGTCGCGAGGACGAGGCGCTCCATAGGCGCAAGCGACCTTCGTTCTGGAGACGCCTCTTCGGGCGCTGAGTCCGCCCTCGCGCGTCGGCGTGCGCTCGGCGTCGTGATACAACCAACGCGATGGCGGACAGGCTGTCGCCCGAGGACTCCCGGATCCTCGCGCTGGAGTCCAAGTCGATCGTCGGCCACACCTGCAAGGTCGTGATCGCCGAGCGGACGGGCGACGCCGTCCAGTACCTGCGCGACCGGATCTCGCGTCGCCTCGCGCTCGCCCCCGGCCTTCGGCGCCGGATCGTGGTCACCCCCCGCCGCCTCGACGCGCCGATCTGGGCGGACGACCCGGACTTCGACGTTCGACGGCACGTCCGACGGGTGCCCGTCGCCGGTCCGGTGGGCGAGTGGGAGCTGCGCAAGATCGTCGCCGGGCTCATGAGCGAGCGCCTGCCGCGAGATCGGCCGCTGTGGGCCATGGACGTCGTCGAGCCCCTCGAGGACGGCACGAGGGCGGTCATCTGGCGTATCCATCACGCGATGGCCGACGGCCAGGCCGCGATGGCGATCGGCTCGGCGATGCTGTGGAGCGAGTCCACCGAGCCCGAACCCGACCCACCGCCCCTCCCCCCGGCCAAACCACTTCCGAGCTCGAGCCGGCTGATCGCCTCGGCGCTCTCCGACCGGGCGCAGGCGGTCGGCCACACCACCCGGGTGATCGGGCGCCGGGTCGCCTCGCGCCGCCGCATGCAGGAGAGCCTCGAGGAGCTCCGCGGCGCCCCGAGCGCGATCCGGCGCGAGCTGGTGCCCGAGCCCGGCACCTCCCCGCTGAACGCACCGGCCGGGCGGAGGCGTCAGGTGGCGTTCGTGAACCACCCCCTCGACGCCGTTCACGCCGCGTCGAAGGCGCTGGGCGAGAAGGTGACGATCAACGACCTCCTGCTCGGCGTGATCGCCGGCGGGCTACGCCACTGGCTCGAGGGCCAGCACGGGGAGGTCTCCCCGATGCGCGTCCAGGTGCCCGTGAGCATGCATCGAGAGGGCGAGGCGCCGGGCGCGGTCCCCAACCGCGACTCCTTCGTCAACGTCGACCTTCCCGTTCAGGAGGCCGACGCCGCCAGGCGCGTCCTTGCCGTCAACGAGCAGATGCGGGCGCGCAAGCAGGCCGGCGACGCCGAGCAGCTCTACACGGTCTTCGCGGACGTCGGGCAGGTGTCGCGACGCATGTTCGACCTGGCGCACCGCATCGCGGCGAACCCGCACATCTACGCCCTGTCCGTCTCGAACGTGCGCGGTCCCGCCGGCACGCACTACCTGGCGGGAGGGCAGATCCGGGAGGTCTACTCGCTCGCGGAGATCGCCCCGCACCACGCGCTTCGGGTGAGCGCGATCTCGTTCGGCGGCCGGATGGCGATCGGCCTGTGCGCGGACGGCGACGCGATCCCGGAGCTGAGCGCGCTCGCCGAGGGCGTCGATCGCTCGCTGACCGAGCTGACCGAGGGTGTCTCGGCCTGAGTGACGCGGTAGCGTCCGGCCACGCCGAACCGGAGGGGGAGCCATGACCGATCAGAGCAGCCTCGAGCGCGGCCGCGAGAAGCTCCGCGAGGTGCACGGCGAGCGTTCGCTCGCAACGATCGAATCGTTGGGCGAGCTGGGCGAGCTCATCATCCAGGTGGCGTACGGCGAGGTGTACTCGCGGCCAGGGCTCACGCTGCGAGAACGTCAGATCGCGTCCGTGGCCGCGCTGGTCGCGACCGGGAGGTCGTCTCAGCTCCCGGTGCATCTGCGCTCCTCGCTCAAGGCGGGCCTGAGTGCCGAGGAGATCCAGGAGGTGATCATCCAGACGGCCACGATCGCCGGCTTCCCGCCCGCCATGAACGCCTGGTCCCAGCTGAAGACGATCGTGGGCGAGGGCGAGGCCTGAGGCGCCGAGAGCCGTCCGGGCCGCCCCGTCCGTATCTTGCAGCGGTGCGCCGAACCGTCCTGCTGCCGATCGCGCTGCTGCTGCTGCTCGCCTCGTGCGGGTACCAGCCCGAGATCGACAACCCCGGGACGGCGACCGGCGTCACCGGACGAGCGCCCCCGGTCGTCGCAACCGGTCCGACCGGCCCCACCTCGACCAGCGCCCCCTTCGGCGAGGACGGATGCCCGGTCGACGACCCCGACTTCTGCCGGCAGGCGACGTTCCTGGCGAACGCGCTGGTGCTCTCGGACTCGGGTGCGGTCTACGACCTCAGCCGCCAGGTCACGCTCCATTGCGCCGACCTCGACGTGGAGCTGTACCGGCAATGCAGGGACGAGTCGACGCTGAAGGGCTATGTCATCGGCGACCATCTGGGCCATCTCTTCGTTGCGCCACCCCAGCAATTCCGTCGCGTCCTCACGTTCCTCGTCGAGTCGGTGGACACCGAGTATTCGGACGAGCTCGGCGGCCCGCAGATGCAGATCCTCGGCGTCTCGACCTGTGGCAGGGGCGCCGACCGCTCGTACCACGTCGTCTACACGGTCGCGCTCTCCGACCCGAACAGCACCCTTCCCGGCGACCGGTTCCTGGGCACCTACGAGCTCACGGAGCAGGACGGCGACTGGGCGATCGCGGCCACGTATGTCGCGCTGTACACGGACTGGCAGCTCGCGCTCGACGATCCGCTCAGCGACATCGCGTGCGGCGACATCCAGCCGTGGGCGGGCGCGGCGCCGAACATCAACCCACCGCAGTCCGAGAGCCAGCCGACGCCCATCCCCACGCCCAGCCCCTCCCCGTCGGCCTGACGCGTCATCCCTCCGCCGCGGACCATCCCGAGATCCGCTCGATGTCGATCGCGACCACGGGGCCCTCGGGCGGTTCGGGTCCGTACTGCGGGTACTTCGAGCGCAGGAGCGCGAGCGCGTCCGCGCGCTCGTCGTCGGCGTCGACGACGCGGCCGGCGCCCGAGGCCCGCACCCACCACAGAGAACGCCAATCCTCGTCGTACCCGTCCACGACGAACTCGACCGCGGGGTTGGTCCGGATGTTCCGCAACCGCCGGAGGTGTTCCGAACGCTTGGGCTTTCGGTCCACCGCCCAGTACGCGCGCGGCTCGCCCGAGCCTTGATCGAGCGCGAACACGAACGGCACGACGTGCGGCCGCTCGTCGGACGTGACGGTCGCGATCCGGCCGACCCGTGCCGATCGGAGTCGCTCCAGGGCTTCGTCCCGATCCACTGACTCCCCTCGGCCGAACCGACCCCAAGGCTATCCTGCGTTCGTGCCTCGGGCCGTCATTCGCCGTGGCTGAACCGCGGGAGCCACCGTTCGAGCAGCTCGACTTCCTCTACACGCCCTCGGCCGACGTCCCCGGCGACCTGTGGTACTTCGTCGAGGTGCTCGGCGGACATGCCGTCTTCGCGATCGACGCGATGGGCACCAAGGTCGCGGCGGTCGAGCTCACGCAGGGTCCGCCGCTCGTGCTTCTCACCGACCATGTCGAGGGCGAGCGCCCGATCCTCGTCTACCGCGTGGACGACCTGTCGCAGGCGATGGACGATCTCTCGGCGCGCGGGTGGGAACGCGGGGGGACGTTCGAGATCCCGCACGGCCCGTGCTGCTCGTTCCGAACGCCGGGCGGACACCGGATCGCGCTGTACGAGCTCGCCCGCCCCGAGGTGGCCGAGCACTTCGCCGGCCGCTTCGACTTCTGACGCCATCACATGGGCGGCGTGAACGAGACCAGCCTCGAGATCTCCTGCCCGCCGCGGATCACGCGCTCGATCACCACGCCGACGCCCGGCGCGTAGAACTTGTGCTCGAGGATCTGCGGTTCGAGCGGCGTCGTGTCCTCGGTCACCAGCACGTGGTCGAACGCTCCGTACGGGACGTCCATGGATCCGTCCACCGCGATCACCGTGCCTACGTCCTCGGCCTCGCCCTGCAGGAACTCCTGGTGATACGCGTCGCCGACCTGGGGCTGCGCGAGCATCACGATGCCGGGCAGCGCGCCGTTCACGCCCGCCTCCCACGACCCCGCCGTCGAGGTCACCTGTCCGTTGCGGTACTCGGCCGTGTCCTCGCCGAAATACCAGACGTTGCCGGCGGAGTCCTGCGCGTACCAGTCCATCGTGTCCTCGGCCAGGTCGCCGTTCGCCGAGAAGACCTGGTCGTGCACCACCGTGGTCGTCACGCCCATGACGATCTTCGTCTTGTCGGTGACCTCGACCACGTTTCGCTCCCGTTGCCCGTCCGTGACGCCCTCGAACACCATCTTCGTGCCCGGGATCCACGGCATGTACGGGTTGTCCACGGTCGGGACGAAGTCGCTCGCCGGTGGCACGTCGGGCCGGTACGGCTGACCCGTCACGACCGCCGCGGGGTTCACGACCGGATGGGCGGAGGTGCTCGAGGTCGCCGACGGGTTCGCGGACGGGTTCGAGCCGCTGCATGCGGCGCCGATCAACGCGAGCCCGACCATCACGATCGCGATTCGTGCGCTCATCGGGTGACTCCTTCCTCCGAAGGGTCGATACCCAACCTGGCGATGGCAGCACCGTATGCCCCCTCGCTGAGAACACCGTGAGAGGTGGCTAAGAGGAGGCTGGCCCTTCCCGGACCTCGGTCCACGCGTTCAGCGACGAGGTGACGAACGCCGCGACGGCGAAGACGATCGCGAGCCCAGCACGGTCCGCCGCCACGAGCGCGATCGTCGTGAGCAGGAACAGCGAGTCCTCGATCGCCAGGCGCGCCGGGATGGAGACCGGATGCCGCGCCTTCGGCGCGACGAACTCGGCCCACACCACGATCGCGACCAGCGGGGCTCCGATGCCCGCCACGTACGCCATCGACCCTTCGAACACGTGGAACCCCCAGTAGGCGAGCGCGACCAGCATCGCGATCTCGCACAGGAAGCGGACGGTGAGGACGACACCGCGGAGCCCGCTCACGCGCCCAAGACGGACCGCACGAACGCGAGCACCCCCGGTCCCGCCGGGTCGATCAGGTGGCCGCCCGAGACGCGCTCGAGCCGCGACCCGGGG
>Ga0081455_10005275_pt1 | contig 14201 bp, 14 predicted proteins | sample TabmetS3T2R1_FD_70207 | JGI IMG/M metagenome (GOLD analysis project Ga0081455, IMG submission 70207) | Tabebuia heterophylla rhizosphere microbial communities from the University of Puerto Rico - S3T2R1 | ecosystem: Host-associated > Plants > Roots > Rhizosphere ... | reverse complement strand
GATGGACGCCGGCAACATGCTCAAGCCGATGCTGGCCCGCGGTGAGCTGCACATGATCGGCGCCACCACGCTCGACGAGTACCGCAAGCACATCGAGAAGGACGCCGCGCTGGAGCGCCGCTTCCAGCCGGTGCTGGTCGGCGAGCCGACCGTCGAGGACGCCATCGCGATCCTCCGCGGGCTCAAGGAGCGCTACGAGGTCCACCACGGCGTCCGCATCCAGGACTCCGCGCTGATCGCCGCCGCCACCCTCTCAGACCGCTACATCGCCGATCGCTTCCTGCCCGACAAGGCCATCGACCTCATCGACGAGGCCGCCTCGCGGCTGCGCATCGAGATCGACTCGCTGCCCACGGAGATCGATCAGATCGACCGCCGCATCCTGCAGCTCGAGATCGAGCTGACGTCGCTGGCCAAGGAGACCGACGACGCGAGCGTCGAGCGCCGCGAGGCGATCGAGCGCGACCTCTCCGACCTGCGCGAGCAGTCATCCGCGATGAAGGCCGAGTGGCAGACCGAGAAGGACGAGATCCACAAGGTCTCCCAGGTCAAGGAGCGCCTCGAGCAGGCCCACCGCGAGCTCGAGCGCGCCGAGCGCGAGGCCGACCTCGAGCGCGCCGCGACGCTGCGCCACGGCGAGATCCCCGAGCTGCAGCGCCAGCTCGAGGAGGCCGAGCAGGCCGAGCCGCGCGCGACCCGCTTCCTCAAGGAGGAGGTCGACGCCGAGGACGTCGCCGAGGTCGTCGCCCGCTGGACCGGCATCCCGGTCAGCCGCCTCATGGAGGGCGAGGTCGAGAAGCTCGTGCACATGGAGGAGCGCCTGCACCAGCGCGTCATCGGACAGGATGAGGCCGTCGAGTCGGTCTCCAACGCCCTGCGCCGCTCGCGCGCCGGCCTGAGTGACCCCAACCGGCCGATCGGCAACTTCCTCTTCCTCGGGCCGACCGGTGTCGGCAAGACCGAGCTCGCCCGCGCGCTCGCCGAGTTCATGTTCGACTCGCAGGACGCGATGGTGCGCATCGACATGTCCGAGTACATGGAGAAGCACTCGGTCAGCCGCCTCGTCGGCGCACCGCCGGGCTACGTCGGCTACGACGAGGGCGGCCAGCTCACCGAGGCCGTGCGCCGGCGCCCGTATTCGGTTGTGCTGCTCGACGAGATCGAGAAGGCCCACCCCGACGTCTTCAACGTGCTGCTGCAGGTGATGGACGACGGGCGCCTGACCGACGGTCAGGGCCGCACGGTCGACTTCAAGAACGTCGTGCTCATCATGACCTCGAACATTCCGGGTGGCCGGGCAGGCGCCGAGGCGCACTTCAAGCCCGAGTTCATCAACCGCCTGGACGACATCGTCGAGTTCCACGCGCTGGACCGCGCGCAGATCGGCAAGATCGTCGACCTGCAGGTCGACCAGCTCGTGCGCCGCGTGCGCGAGCGTGGCATCGAGGTCGACCTCACCGATCGCGCCCGCGAACTGCTGGGCAACCTCGGCTACGACCCGACCTACGGCGCGCGCCCCCTGAAGCGCGTGATCCAGAAGCGGCTGGTCGACCCGCTGGCGCTCGCGATCCTCGAGGGCGACTTCCGCGAGGGCGACACGGTGCGCGTGGATGCAGGCGACGGCGACCTCGTGTTGGCGGTGGCCGAGAAGGTGGCGCCCGCAGCGGTCTGAGCGTAGGCTGGCGCGTAGCCGCCAACTCTCTCTCCCCAAGGGAGGTCCCCGGATGACCGCTCTGGCCGACATCGAAGGCATCGGCCCCGCGTACCGCGACAAGCTCGAGGCCGGCGGGATCGGCAGCGTCGAGCAGCTGCTCGAGGCGGGTGCCACCCCGACCGGTCGCGAGCAGCTCTGCGAGCACTGCGGCATCAGCCACAACCTGCTCCTCGAGTGGGTCAACCACGCCGACCTGTACCGGGTCCACGGCATCGGCAGCGAGTACGCCGACCTGCTCGAGGAGGCCGGCGTCGATTCGGTGCCCGAGCTCGCGCAGCGAAACGCCGAGAACCTCTGCGCGAAGATGGTCGAGATCAACGAGTCCAAGCACCTCGTGCGCCAGATGCCCTCCGAGGCCACTGTGCAGCAGTGGGTCGCAGAGGCGCAGTCGTTGCCGCGGGTCGTGACGCACTGACAGACGGGGCGTGTGCGCGCGGGGCACGGATGGGATAGAACGCCTCCATGCCCACCTTCATCATGCTCTCGACGCTCACGCCAGAGGGCGTCCAGACGATCAAGAACAACCCGCAGCGCATCCGCGAGGTCAACAAGGAGATCGAGCAGCTCGGCGCGACGGTCAAGGCGCAGTGGGCGACGCTCGGGCGATTCGACTTCGTGAACGTCGTCGAGGCGCCCGACGAGCAGACGATGGCCCGCGTGTCGCTCGAGCTGGGATCGCGCGGGACCGTGCGCTACGAGACGCTCTCCGCCATCCCGGTGGACGACTTCATCGCCAGTCTCTAGGTGCGCGTCCTCGTCGTCGGCTCCGGTGGGCGCGAGCACGCGATCGTGCGTGCTCTACGCCGCTCCCCGCAGGCGCCCGAGGTCCTGTGCGCGCCGGGCAACCCGGGCATCGCGCGCGACGCGCGCCTCCTCGACATCAGGGTGGACGACCTCGATGCGCTCGCCGTCGCGGCCGAGCGCGACGGTGTCGGAATGGTCGTCGTCGGGCCCGAGGCGCCGCTGGTCGGCGGGCTCGTCGATCGCCTCGCGAGCCGCGGAATCGTCGCGTTCGGCCCGACCGCCGAGGTCGCGCAGCTCGAGGGGTCGAAGGTCTTCGCGAAGGAGGTGATGGAGGCCGCCGGCGTCGCCACGGCCACGTGGTGCGCGGTGACGACGGTCGAGGACGGGATGAGCGCGATCGAGCGCTACCCGGTGGTGCTCAAGTACGACGGCCTCGCCGCGGGCAAGGGGGTCGTCATCGCCGCCGACGAGGCGGAGGCGCGCGCGGCGCTCGACGCGTTCCTCGTCGAGCACCGCTTCGGAGAGGGGCGCGTGGTGGTCGAGGAGGCGCTCGACGGCGAGGAGCTCTCGCTGCTCGCGCTGTGCGACGGCGAGATCGCGGTCCCGATGGCGCCGGCGCAGGACTACAAGCGGATCTTCGACGGCGACCGCGGCCCCAACACCGGCGGCATGGGCTCGTACTCGCCGGTGCCGGGCGTCGACCGCGCGCGCAGCGAGGAGCTGGTGCGCACGATCCACCAGCCGGTTGTCGACGAGCTGCGCCACCGCGGCACCCCGTTCCACGGGTGCCTCTACGCGGGGCTCATGCTCACCGAGGCCGGCCCGCGCGTGCTCGAGTTCAACGTCCGCTTCGGCGACCCGGAGACGCAGGCCGTGCTCCCGCGGCTGCGTTCGGACTTCCTCGACCTCGTCCAGCGCTCGACGGTCCCGGGCGGGCTGGCCGGCGACGACCCCGAGTGGGACGAACGCTGGGCGGTCACCGTCGTCCTCGCGTCGGGCGGCTACCCCGAGTCGTCGTCCCGCGGCGACGTCATCGCGGGCCTCGACGACGTGGCGGCCGCGGTCGAGGTCACGCACGCGGGAACGGCCGCCGGGCCCGACGGCACGATCGTCACGGCCGGCGGACGGGTACTGAACGTGACCGGGCTCGGCGACGGGCCCGGTGCCGCCCGCGACGCGGCCTATGCTGCCGCCGACCAGATCACCTTCGAGGGCCGGCAGCTGCGGCGGGACATCGCGCAGCGGGCAGTGGAGCGGATGTCATGACCGAACCGGAGACGGGCGCCGTCACCGAGACCCAACCCGAAACCGAGTTCGCGGAGCTCGACGTCGACACGCCGCTCGTCGGGATCATCATGGGGTCGAAGTCCGACCTGCCCGAGATGGAGAAGGCCGGCGAGGTCCTCTCGGACAAGGGCATCCGCTACGAGCTGCGGGTGATGTCGGCGCACCGCGACCCCGAGACCGTGGCCGAGTACTGCCGCAACGCGCGGATGCGCGGCCTGCGGGTCATCATCGCCGGTGCCGGCCTGTCCGCCGCGCTTCCGGGCGTCGCCGCCGCTCACACCGACCTGCCGGTGATCGGTGTGCCGCTCTCGAGCCGCCTGAGCGCGCTCGGCGGGCTCGACGCGATCCTCTCGATCGCGCAGATGCCGCCCGGCGTGCCCGTAGCGTGCGTCGGCCTGGACAACGCGCGCAACGCCGGCCACCTCGCGGCCCGCATCCTCAGTTCGTAGCGGTGCGCATCGACCTCGACCAGCGTCGCGACCTGGGCGAGCTCGTCACCCTCACGTTCCAGCTGTTCGGACGTCACCTTGCGGTGTTCCTGAGCCTCACGCTGCTCGTGGTCGCACCGATCCAGCTCGTCGTCGACGGCGTCTGGGGCCGCTACCTCGCCGACGGCGGCGACGCGGAGCCGTCGACCGCCGCGGCGACGACCTCGATGCTGCTCGGCGTCCTGGTCATCCCGCCACTGGTCACGGCACTGCTGGTCGTCTCGGTGCAGGCGATCGCCCGGGGCGAGGAGCCGACGGTCGCCGGCGCGCTCAGGACGGCCGCGCCGCGGCTCGTGTACGCCGTGTGCGCCGTCATCCTCTACTCGGCCGCCGTCGCCGCAGGGCTGGTAGCGCTCGTCGTCCCCGGCATCTGGCTCGCGGTCCGCTGGTACTTCTGCGCGCAGGCGGTCGTCATCGACCGGCTCGGTCCCGTCGAGGCGCTGCGCCGCAGCGCGCAGGTCGTGGAGACGCGCTGGTGGCGGACGTTCGGGGTGCTCCTCGCCTTCGGCATCGTCGTCGCGATCCTCGGCGCGGCCGGCATCGGCATGGCGCGCCAGATCGAGAACGGCCCGATCTTCACGACCGCTTCGATCATCGTGCAGACCGTGACGCTCTCGCTCACGTCGATCTTCGGCACGCTGCTGTTCTTCGACTCCCGCGCGCGGACCGCCCTGCCGTGGCAGGGGACACCGCCCATCGATCCGGTCGCGCCGGAGCGGCCGTAGGCTTGAACGCGTGATCGCTCGCTACACACGCCCGGAGATCGGCGCGATCTGGACCGACGAGGCGCGGATGGAGGCGTGGCGGCGCGTCGAGGTCGCGGCGTGCGAGGAGATGGACGGCCCGACGCCCGAGGAGCTCGATGCGATCCGTGCCGCAACGTTCACCGTCGAGGCGGTGCAGGAGCGCGAGCGCGTCACCGATCACGACGTCGCGGCGTTCGTCGACGTCCTGCAGGAGAGCGCGGGCGCCGGCGGCCGCTGGATCCACTTCGGCCTGACCTCGTCGGACGTCCTCGACACGGCGCTCGCCCTGCAGATCGCCGCGGCCGGCGCGATCGTCCTCACCGGCGCGCGCGAGCTCGTCGACGCGCTGGCCCAGCGCGCGCGCGAGCACGTCGACACGATCTGCGTCGGGCGCACGCACGGCGTCCACGCCGAGCCGACGACGTTCGGCCTCAAGCTCGCGGGCTTCGCCTTCGAGGCACATCGCAACGCGCAGCGCCTCGAGCGGGCGTTCGCGCAGGCCGGCGTCGGCGCGATCAGCGGCGCGGTCGGCACCTACTCGGCGACCAGCCCCGACTTCGAGGCGCGCGTGCTCGAACGCCTGGGCCTCGACCGCGAGCCGGTCTCGACGCAGGTCGTCCCGCGCGACCGCCACGCCGAGCTGCTCCAGGCGATCGCGCTCGCGGGCGCCGGCCTCGAGCGGCTGGCCACCGAGGTCCGCCACCTGCAGCGCACCGAGGTGCGCGAGGTCGAGGAGCCGTTCCGCGCGGGGCAGCAGAAGGGCTCGAGCGCGATGCCGCACAAGCGCAACCCAATCGTCACCGAGCGGGTCAGCGGCCTCGCGCGAGTGCTGCGCGGCAACGCGACCGCGGCCGTTGAGAACGTGGCCCTGTGGCACGAGCGCGACATCTCGCACTCGGGGGCCGAGCGGGTGATCCTCCCCGACTCGACGATCCTCATCGACTACCTGCAGCACCTCATGCTGCGCGTCGTGCGCGGCATGGTCGTCCACGCCGACCGCATGCGCGCGAACCTCGAACTCACGCACGGCGCGCTGTTCTCCCAGCGCGTCCTGCTCGCTCTCGTCGAGGACGGCATGGCGCGCGACGACGCGTACCGGATCGTGCAGGAGGACGCCCAGCGCGCGTGGGACACCGGGACCCCGCTGCGCGACCTGCTCGCGGCGCGCGACCTGGGCCTCGACCTCGACGCGATCTTCGATCTCGCGCACTACACGCGCCACGCGCACGAGGTCGTCGGGCGGCTCGACGCGATCGCTCCGGTTCGCGCCACCGCTGCCGCTTGACACACCGTCGAGCGAGCGAGAATGTCCGCCCCATGTCCCCTTCGTACGACTACGTGATCGTCGGCGCGGGCTCGGCGGGCTGCGTGCTCGCCAACCGCCTCAGCGAAGACCCCGACGTGCAGGTCCTGCTTCTGGAGGCGGGGCCGCCGGACACGGCGGACTTCATCCACATTCCCGCCGCGTTCTGCGCCCTCTTCCGCTCCCAGAACGATTGGGACCTCGGCACGGGCTACGAGCCCGGTCTCGAAGACCGCCGTGTGTACCTGCCGCGCGGCAAGACGCTCGGTGGCTCCTCGTCGCTGAACGCGATGATCTACATCCGGGGCAACGCCGCCGACTACGACGAGTGGAGCGGCCTGGGCTGGGGCTGGAGCGACGTCTTCCCCTACTTCCTGCGCGCGGAGGACAACGTGCGCGGAGCCTCCGAGCACCACGGCACGGGCGGCCCGCTGCGGGTGTCGGACTCGCTCGCACGCACCGGGCTGTCGCAGGCGTTCCTCGACGCGGGAGCCGCGCTTGGCCTTCCCGCGAGCGAGGACTTCAACGGACCGCAGCAGGACGGCCTCGGCTGGTACCAGCTCACCACGCGCGACGGCAGGCGCGGCAGCACCGCGGTCTCCTACCTGCATCCGGTCATGGACCGGCCCAACCTCACCGTCGAGACGGACGTGCACGTGCACCGGGTGCTGTTCGACGGCCCCCGAGCCGCGGGCGTGGCGGGTTCGCGGCTCAGCGAGCCGGTCGAGTTCCGCGCCGAGCGCGAGGTGCTGGTCTGCGGCGGCGCGTACCTGTCGCCGCAGATCCTGTGGCTGTCGGGCATCGGGCGCCCCGACGAGCTCGCGCTGCTGCAGGTCCCGGTCGTCGCCGAGGTCCCGGGCGTCGGTCTGGGGCTGCAGGACCACCCAGCGATGGGCGCGACGTGGATCTGCGAGGAGCCGGTCAGCCTCAAGGACGCGCTCACCGAGGAGAATCTCGGGCTGTGGGCGGCCGGCGGCGGCCCGCTCTCGTCAAACGGCGTCGAGTGCGGCGGATTCCTGCGCACGCGCGAGGACCTGTCCGCGCCCGACGTGCAGTTCCACATGGTCTCGGCGCTGTACGAGCAGGAGGGCCTCGTGCCGCCGCCCGCCCACGGCTTCACCCTCAGCGTGTGCGTGGTCAACCCGCAGAGCCGTGGGCAGGTGGCGATCGTCTCGCCCGACCCGACCACGAAGCCGTTCATCTTGCACAACTACTTCGACGAACCCGGGGACATGCGCTCGGCGATCGGCGGGCTGCGCACCGTGCTCGAGATCGCCGGCACCGAACCGCTCGCCCGCTACGCGCAGGTCGCCCACAGCGTGCCGGCGTCCGACAGCGACGCGGACCTCGAGGCCCACATCCGCCACACGGCGCAGACGATCTACCACCCGACGAGCACGTGCCGCATGGGCGTCGACGAGCTCGCGGTGGTCGACCCCGAGCTGCGGGTGCGCGGCGTGGAGGGGCTCCGGGTCGTCGATGCGTCGATCTTCCCGTCGGTCCCGCGCGGGAACACGAACGCGCCGACGATCGCCGTGGCCGAGCGCGCGGCCGACCTCATCCGCGGCAAGGCGCCGCTCACAGTCGGCGCGGCGGAGGCCGTCGGCTAGAGCTTCTCGAGGCGGTCCTCGGCGTGGGCCGCACGCTCGTCGTGGCGCGCGGCGGCCTGCTGCGCGCGCTCGCTGCGCTCGCGGTGGTCGTGCGCGGCCTCGTCGTCCGCGGCCGCGAGGTTCACGTGCTCGGCGGCCTCGCGCTGCAGGCGCTCGGCCTCGGCGCGGTGGTGCTCGGCGCTCGCCGCCTTCGATTCGGCGGCGTCGGCGCTCTCGCGTGCTCGCAGCGCGTTGGCCTCGAGCTCCTGACGGTGGCCGCGGGCCTCGGTGTCGAGGCGCGTGCGGGCGCGGTCGCGCTCCAGCTTGCGGCGTGCCACGACGCGGTAGATGACCCACCCAGCGAGCGCGGCGATGAGCAGGACGATGACGATGATCACGACGGTCACGGCCCCTGGGTACCCGCCCGGACGCGTTGCTAGCCTGCGGGTCGTGCCGCCCGTATCCGACCTCCCGCTCGTCGCGACCGGGAAGGTCCGTGAGATGTATGACCTCGGCGACCGGCTGCTGCTGGTCGCAAGCGACCGGATCTCGACCTACGACGTCGTGCATCCGACGCCGATCCCGGACAAGGGGGCGGTGCTCACCGGGCTGTCGGCGTTCTGGTTCGGTCGTACCGGCCACATCGTCCGCAACCACTTCGTCTCGGCCACCGACGACGTGCCCGACGACGTGCGCGGCCGCGCGATGAGCGTGCGCAAGCTGAAGATGCTCCCGGTCGAGTGCGTCGTGCGCGGCTACATCACCGGCTCGGGCTGGAAGGACTACCAGGCGACCGGTCGCGTCTCGGGGCTCGAGCTGCCGCCCGGCCTGCTGGAGTCCGAGCGCCTGCCCACGCCGCTGTTCACGCCGTCGACGAAGGCCGAGGTCGGCCACGACGAGGCGATCGACTTCGATCAGGCGGCGGAGCTCGTCGGCGACCGCGACCTGATGGAGCGCGTCCGCGACGCATCCATCGAGCTGTACAGCTTCGGCGCCGAGCACGCCCGCGAGCGCGGCGTCATCCTCGCCGACACGAAGTTCGAGTTCGGCCTGGACGAGGACGGCGAGCTCGTGGTCGGCGACGAGGTGCTCACGCCCGACTCGTCGCGCTACTGGCCGGCGGACGGCTACGAGGCCGGCCGCTCGCAGCCGAGCTTCGACAAGCAGTACGTGCGCGACTGGGCGTCCGCGAGCGGCTGGGACAAGACGCCGCCGGCGCCCGCGCTTCCCGACGACGTCATCGCGCGCACGCGCGAGCTCTACCTCGAGGCCTACGAGCGGATCACCGGCGAGCCGCTCGACGCGTGGCTGCAGAGGACGGCCGCTTGAGGGCGCGGGTTCTCATCCGCCCGAAGGCCGGGATCCTCGATCCGCAGGGCATCGCCGTCGAGCGCGCGCTGCCGGCGCTCGGCTTCGAGGGCGTGTCGAACGTGCACGTCGGGCGCCTCGTGGAGCTCGACGTCGAGGACGCATCGCAGCTCGACGAGATGTGTCGGCGGCTGCTGGCCAATCCCCTCATCGAGGACTACGAGATCGTCAAGTGAAGTTCGGCGTCGTTCGCTTCCCCGGCTCGTGCGACGACGTCGACGCGCAGCTCGCGGCCTCGCGGGTGGGGGAGGCGGTGCTGCTCTGGCACGCCGACCGCGACCTGCAGGGCGCCGACGCCATCGTCGTCCCCGGCGGCTTCTCGTACGGCGACTACCTGCGCGCCGGCGCGATCGCCCGCTTCGCGCCGATCATGGAGGAGGTCATCGCGTTCGCCCGCGACGGCGGCCCGGTGCTCGGGATCTGCAACGGCTTTCAGGTGCTGTGCGAGGCGGGCCTGCTGCCCGGCGCGCTGCTGCCCAACGACCATCTGCGCTTCCGCTGCCGGCAGGTCACCGTCGAGGTCCTCAACGCCGACACCGCGTTCACGCGCGCGTGCGAGGTGGGCGAGCGCCTGTCGATCCCGTGCAAGCACACGACCGGCCGCTACTACGCGCCGGATCCCGACGCCCTCGAGGCCAGCGGGCAGGTCGTGCTGCGCTACGCGCCCGGCGAGAACCCGAACGGCTCGCTGCGCGACATCGCGGGCGTCTGCAACGAGGCCGGCAACGTCGTGGGCCTCATGCCGCACCCCGAGCACGCGGTCGACGAGCAGGTCGGCGGCAGCGCCGACGGCCTGAAGCTCTTCGCGTCAGCGGCGGTGGCGCTTGCCTGACACCGCCACGCTCCCGACCCTCGACGATGCCGTCGCGCTCGGCCTCACGCGCGACGAGTACGCGCTCATCGTCGACAAGCTCGGCCGGCCGCCCAACCAGGTCGAGCTGGCGATGTTCTCGCTGCTGTGGAGCGAGCACTGCGCCTACAAGCACTCCAAGCTGCTGCTCAAGACGCTGCCGACCGAGGGCCGGCACGTCGTGATGGGCCCGGGCGAGAACGCCGGCGCCGTCGCGGTCGGCGGCGGGCTGGCGGTGGCCTTCAAGGTCGAGTCGCACAACCACCCGAGCGCGGTCGAGCCGTTCCAGGGCGCGGCCACCGGCGTCGGCGGCATCCTGCGCGACATCTTCGCGCTGGGCGCCCGGCCGATCGCCGTGCTCGACTCGCTGCGCTTCGGCGAGCCCGACGCCTCCGACCGTTCGCGCTACCTGCTCGACCACGCGGTCGCCGGCATCGGCCACTACGGCAACTCGATCGGCGTGCCGACGATCGGCGGCGAGGTCTACTTCGAAGGGCCCTACGAGCAGAACTGCCTCGTCAACGCGATGGCGCTCGGGCTCGCATCGACCGACCGCATGATCCGCTCGGCGGCCGCCGGCGTGGGCAACGTCGTGGTGCTCTTCGGCGCGTCGACCGGCCGCGACGGCATCGGCGGGGCGTCGGTGCTCGCCAGCGCCGAGCTCGGCGAGGCCGACGGCGACAAGCGCCCATCGGTCCAGGTCGGCGATCCGTTCGCGGGGAAGAAGCTCATGGAGTGCTCGCTCGACCTGCTCGATCGCGGGCTGCTCGTCGCGCTCCAGGACCTCGGCGCCGCCGGCCTGACCTCGTCGGCGTCGGAGATGGCGTCGAAGGGCGGCGTGGGCATCGACCTCGACGTCGCACGCGTGCCGCTGCGCGAGGCGGGCATGGAGCCGTTCGAGATCATGGTCTCCGAGTCGCAGGAGCGGATGCTCTGCGTGTGCGAGCCTGGCCGCCTCGACGACGTGCTCGCGGTGTGCGCGCGCTGGGAGGTCCACGGCACCGCGATCGGCGAGGTCACCGACACCGGCGCGATGCGGATCTTCGACGGCGACGAGCTCGTCGCCGACGTGCAGGTCGCCGCGCTCGTCGACGACTGCCCGGTCTACACGCTTGCGCCCGAGCGCCCGGCCGCGGGGCTGTACCCGGCGCCTGCGCGAGTGCTCGCCGCCGACGCGTCGGTTCACGACGCGCTGCTCGCGCTGCTCGCGTCGCCCAACCTCGCCTCGCGCCGCCCGCTCTTCGAGCAGTACGACTCGATCGTCCAGTCGCGGACCGTGCGCCGGCCGGAGGAGGCCGATGCGGCCGTCCTCGCGCTGGCCGACGGCGGTGCGCTCGGCGTCGCGATCGACGGCAACGGCCGCCGCGTCGCCGCGGATCCCTACCAGGGGACGATCGCGACGATGCTCGAGTGCGCGGCGAACCTCGCGTGCGTCGGCGCCGAGCCGCTGGGCGTCACGAACAACCTCAACTTCGGCAACCCCGAGAAGCCGCACATCGCCTGGCAGCTGTCCGAGTCGGTCCGCGGCCTGGGCGATGCGTGCCGCGCGCTCGGCGTCCCGGTCACCGGCGGCAACGTCTCGCTCTACAACGAGGGCGGCGCCGGCCCGATCTACCCGACGCCGGTGATCGGCATGGTCGGCCGCCTGCCCGATGCGAGCCGCGGCGGCCGACTGGGTTTCGCCCGCGACGGCGACGCGATCGCGCTGGCCGGGTGGGACGCGGCGCCGTCGCTGGCCGCGTCCGAGCTTGCCAAGCTGCGCGGCGAGCCGCTCCCCGACGGCCTGCCCAATGTCGATCTCGCGCGCGAGCGCGCCGTACTCGAGGCGATCCGCGACGCGGTACGCGCGGGAGAGCTGAGCTCGTGCCACGACATCGCCGAGGGCGGCTTCCTCGTCGCCGTCGCCGAGTGCTGCCTGGCCGGCGGGCTCGGGGCAACGCTCGACCGCGGGCCTGCCGACGACCCATGGGCCCACCTCTTCGGCGAGCGCCCCGGCGGCTTCGTCGTCTCGGGGCCGCGCGCGACGCTCGACGCGCTGGCCACCCGCGTGCCGCTCGACGTGCTCGGGACGGTGGGCGGCGACGCCCTCGAGCTCAGGATCGCCGGCGCGACGGCGCGCTGGCGGCTAGACGACCTGGGCGATGCCCATCGCCGTCTGGCGCGCTATTTCCCGTAGCCGCCGTCGCCTCGGCCACCCGCAGCAGCAGGTCGTGCAGCTGCTGGCGCTCGTCGTCGTCGAGCACGCTCAGGCTGATCTCGTTCTCGATGTCGGCAAGCCGGATGATGCGGTCGAGCACACGGCGGCCCTTGGCGGTCAGGTGGATGTCCTGCACGCGGCGGTCGCTCTCGCTGCGGCGGCGCTCCGCCAGGCCGAGCCGCTCGAGGTCGTCGACGACGCCGACCATCGGGCTCTTGTCGATCCGCAGGCGGCGGCACAGCGCGCGCTGCGACATCGGCCCCTCGGCGTCGATCAGCACCAGCACCGAGGCGTGGCGGCTGCGAATGCCCTCGTCGCGCAGCTCGCGCTCGAACCGTTCCGTGGCGTGCTCCGCGATGAACGTCATGAGGTACCCCGGCCAGTGCGTCAGCGACGGAGGAAGCGTGGACGTCGCGGTCGTCACTGTACGAAGGTACTGAATCAAGATCGTCTTGACAAGAGACGATCTCTGAGGCAGACTCCGCTGAAGGCATCGATTGGGTCAGTGGAGGGTCAGGCGGTGCTCACTCGGGACGACGTCCTGCAGACCGAATCATGGGTCCCCGCCGACGGCCGCGGGAGCATTCATCGTGTCCTCGTCGCCTTCGACGGCTCCGAGGGTGCCTGGGCTGCCCTCGCGCTCGGGATCGACGTCGTGGTCGCCAACCACGCGCTCTTGACGATCGCCTCGGTCGTCGAGGAGCCGCGCTTCGTGTGGCAGGGCCCCGGCGCCGTCGCCGTTCCCTACACGCGCGAGACGATGCGGCGCGAGATCGAGCGCGAGATGCTGCGCCACCTCGCCGCGGCGCGCGACGAGGTTCCCGCCACCGTCTGCGTCACGACGCGCCTCCTGCGCGGCCGGCCCGCGCGGGTGCTCGCCAAGCTGGCCGAGGAGGGCCGCTACGACCTCGTGATCACCGGTCCGCGCCGCGCGGGATGGTTCGCTCGGATCGCGCGCCGCGGGGTCACGCACGGGTTGCTCGATCGCTCGCGCACCTCCGTGCTCGCGGTGCGCCCGAACTAAAGCTCCTGGAACACGAGGTCCTCGGGCGCCGTCGTCAGGCGCACCTTCTGGCCGTCCACCTTCACCACGAAATCGAAGCCGGTGTAGTGGCCGGTCGAGAGGATGAAGAGCTGATCGGCGCGCTGGGCGAGGTAGGCGGAGAACCCGTCGAGTGACGGGTCGCCGTTGTTGAGCGCGAAGTAGTCGACGAGGCGGCGGAACAGCTTGGGCATGATGACCGCGTCGTCGGTGAGGGTCGCCAGGGTGCTGACGGTGAAGCCCTTCTGCGTGCGGTCGCTCGCCCAGAGGCCCTTGGACGGCCGCGCGTTGCCCGCCTGCTTGGCGAGCTCGGCGCGCAGGTCGGGGAAGAGCTTGAGGTAGAAGGTCGGGTAGGCAAGCCCGGTGGCGACGAGCCGGTGGTTCGCGGTGCGCCGCAGGAGGGCGACGTTCACGTGGATGTCGGTGCCGCTGTCGGCGGGCGCGTCGCCGCGGCCGGCGAACGCGACGCAGCGGCCGTAGAGGTCGGCCCCCTGCGTGAGCACGAAGCCCGACAGCTGCGCTGGCTGCGCGGCGGTGACCTTCTCGTCGGTCCGCTCAACGCCCTTGAACCCGAGCCATCGGAGCAGCTCGTCGCGCGCCTGATGCGCGAACTCCAGCGGCTGGTGCTCGCGCATGCCGCCGGGAGGCGCGTAATGGGTCTCGAGCGCGTCGATCCCGTCGAGGCGAAGCTGCGCCCCGCCGCCCGCGTTGGTGCGGACCTTGTGCGTGCCGGGGACGGCGCCCCACTGGGTGGGGTCGTCGGGATAGAACCGGATCGAGTCGCCGTCGGGCTCGGTGTCGATGATTCGGTAGGTCCCGGCGAGGCAGAGCATCGGCATGCGCAGAGCTTGGCGCATGGCGTGCCGCGGCGGG
>Ga0081455_10005274_pt1 | contig 14201 bp, 10 predicted proteins | sample TabmetS3T2R1_FD_70207 | JGI IMG/M metagenome (GOLD analysis project Ga0081455, IMG submission 70207) | Tabebuia heterophylla rhizosphere microbial communities from the University of Puerto Rico - S3T2R1 | ecosystem: Host-associated > Plants > Roots > Rhizosphere ... | reverse complement strand
TGCGTTGTGTGAAAACTAAAGCGGCGAGGGCTCAAGGCGCTCCAAACGCTCCGCGCTACCGAACATGCAACTGGAAACCGCTGTAGATGAACACATGCGGCTAGAAGCTAAAATTGAAATTGAGCTGTACGCGACGGGCAGGTCGCGCCGCCACCGGCAAGCCGAAAAACGGCGAGCTCTGATTGCCCACATAGCCCGTGTAATTCACCCGATTCACAACATTGAAAGCGCTGACGCCGACTTTGACTGTCGGTCCTTCATCCGTCTTCTTCCCATTCTTCCCCGCTCTCAAATAGAACTCCTTCGACCAGCGCAGATCGAGTGTCGCGGCGCCAGGGCCTTGCAAACTGTTGCGGCGCACGCCGAGTGGCCGGTCGTTGGCAATCGTATCGTGATTGTCATCGCGCCCGGTGGTCAGGCTGTAGGGGCGTCCGGAAATAAGCGCAACCGTCATCCCCAGATCGAACCAGTCGCCCGCCTTGATGGCGCCCAATAGATTGAATCGATGGCGCTCGTCGAAATCGGCTCGCGACCACTCCCCCGACAAATCATAATTATCGGCCGGCCGCGCATTGATTCCGCCGGTGTTGTTGTAGGCGCGGCCGAGGTTGTATTGGACGGTCCCGTTGAAGTAGCGGGTGATCTTCCCGCGCAGCATCAACTCCAACATGTGCGTCTGGGCGAATCCAGCCGATTCGATCTCTCGCAGCAAGCCGATGACGGGCTCAGGACGTTGCACATCGCCGGGCAGCGGCGCATTGATGTCGCGCGAGCGGAACTGCTTGACGCCGCGCGTGTTGATGTAGTTCGCGCTAGCCGTCAGCGATTTGGTGAGCTGACGCTCCACGCCCATGTTGAATTGAAACGTGTAGGGCGAGCGCAGGCCGGGCGCGAACCGGACGATACTAGTGGGCTGATTGGCGAAGACGCCTCCGGACGAGAGTGGGTCAGGGTAGCCTGGATTGGCAAGATTCACCTGGCGCAGTCTCTGCCCGTCAAAGCGCAGAGTGTCGGCGATGGGGAGAATGCCGGTGCGGTCGTAAAAGATCCCCGCGCCGCCGCGCAATACCGTCTTGCGTTGTTTCCCCGGCGCATAGGCGAACGACAGGCGCGGGGAAAAATTGTTCTTGTCGCCTAGAAAATTCTGCTTGTCGTACCGCAAGCCGGCGGCGAGGGAGAGATTCGGCCGCACCAGAACTTGATCCTGCGCGAACAGGCCGAATTCCTTCTGCCAGAACGCCAGGTGGCCGTTCCCCTGATTGATGGAAAACAGGAAGGGCCGCTTATTCAGATAATCCCCCAACGTGGCGAAGGAGAACGCGCCGCCGAAGCTCGTCTGGTCGCTAAACCCTCGGCGGCTGATGTCCGGGACGTTCACGCCGCTTCGGACAAAATGTTTGCCCTGCGTCCAAGAAAGGATGTCATTGAACTGCACATGATTTTCGGTTGTCCGCCGATCAGCTTGTCCGCCACCGCCGGTGAAGGCGTCCTGAACGATCAGCTTAGGAATGCCCGGGTGGAGGCTGCGCGTCCGGCTATACTCATGCCCGACGCGGCCGGTCAATTCGTTGATCAGTTTGGGGGAGAAGATCTGTCGCAGGCTGAAAAAAAGATGGTGCTCGCCGTCTCTGGAATTGGCGGCCACCTCCGGCAGATTAAACCCGCCGACGCCGGCGTTGCCGCTCGAATCCTCTGTGATTTCGAGCCGGAGTGAGAGCGTGGTGTTTTTGCCGATCTGGTGATTAACTCGAAAGGAGAATTCTGATTCACGCTGCGGGGTCGCCACATTTTCGGAAACAAGTCCGTCCGGGGTCCTGGCGAAAACCACCGCTTGAAGGTCTTCTTCTTCCCGATTGCCGCTGAAGAAAAACGAGGACTTTTTGCCGTTGCCGAGCGGGCCGGTTAGCGTGCCTTCGTAGATGCGCCGCTGCTCCGGCGGGCGTTCGAGCGCGAAGGCGTTGCGCGCGTCCAGATGAGCGTCACGAAAGATGAACCCGAACTCGCCGTGATATTCCGGCGCCCCGGCTTTAGTAATCACCTCAATCCGCCCGCGCCCGGGCCGCGCGAATTCCGCCGAGTAAGGATTCTGATTGATCCGAACTTCCTGGATCATGTTGGCCGGAATCTTCCTGGTCGTCTCAAGGCCGTCAACCAGGACGGTCGCGCCGCCCGATCCGGTCGAACTGGCGTCAACCAGATTCGCCAAGGCCCCAATCACATCGTTCCCCAGAACAGGCAGGTTGTTCAGCGCATCGCGATCCAGCTTGACGACATCCAGATTTTCCGACGGGTCGGTATTCACCTGGCCGGACTGATCTTCCACCGCGACCTCTTCGCGCAAATCGGCGACCGACAGCACTACCCGTAAAGGAGCTGGCGCGTGAGCGCCGACGGTCAATTGAATAACCGCCGGTTTGAAGGCGTTTTTTTGTATTTCAATCTCGTAATTGCCGGAGGCCACTCGCGAAAAACGGAAAGAGCCTCTGGCGTCGGAGGTCACCACCGGCGCCGGCTTCGACACACCGTTCCTGCGGAGGGTCACACTGGCTCCGGGAATAACTTCTTCGCTCGTGTTCAAGACGACGCCTGACACCTCAACACCGGACGACGTCTGCCCTGTCAAAGTGATAGTGAGTGTCAGAATCAGTCCTATACAAAACATACATCGCTATGCTCTATCGAGGCGCCGAATCAGAGAATCAAAGTGACAACATTTTTGGTCCAGGTCGCGCTGTGAATGTCTAATAGGCACTACCAGCGTAGGCTCACTCGGTGGCTATTGAAGAAAATAAATATAGGTATTTAACTATGATCCGATATCCATAAGTCAGTCTGTCATAACAGACATAAATGGAAGATAAATGGGTCAGGTTAGGCTTTTTCCCTCACCCTTAATAGGCAAATAGGAAGAACCGCTTCCTTTTCGCGTGGACACATTCTACAGATTTCTATTTTTTCTCCCGGCGGGAGTCCGACGCCTGCGCGATCTTTTCCGCGCACCAATCAACCTGCTCGGCTTTAGTCCGAAGCGCCATGCAATGATCGGCTTCTTCCTGGCTGATTCTGATCTGAATTCGCTGTTCGCCTTGCCGCGTAATCAACTGCAGGAAGTAGCGCAGCTTAGGGTTGCGCTTCCCCCCTTTCGATCCTCGGGCTGTAAAGATTTCGCATGTGGCTTCTTTGCCTTCGAGTTTCCAGATAGTCATTCACTTCTTCGCCCTCTTCCTGGCTGTCTGTCTTGCGTCTGACGGACGCCCTGCGCCGCCGCCTTTCCGCAACACACGCCGGGTTTGCTTCTCGATCTGGATATTTCGTGTCGTTCGCGATTTCATGGTTCCTTCGCCCTCAATGCTCCGTCTTACTTGTAGCCGCCCCAGTTCTTTGCGGCTGATTATCCGTCACAGGCAGTAGCAGCGTGTAGCGGTCAACCCAGCGCCAGAATCCGGCCCGGCGTTCCGCCTCAATGTCGGCAAGAGCGGCGAATCTATCCATAAAGACGGCCATCTCGAGATCCGTCGCCTTAATGCTGCTGTCCTGTTTCTCCTGCGCAATCACCAAAGTCAAGACAAATAAAAGATCTGAACTGCGTTTGTCCTCTTCCCTCCCCTCCGCGTCAGTTTTGAACTCGCGCATCGCCAGCGCCAGCCGTTCGAGCAGGTCATCCGGCAACGATCGAAGATAACCATCGGTGACCACCCGCCTGTCTTTCATCAGTCCGCGCGCGGCCATTGCGAAAAAGTGCGACGCCAGCGGCTTATCTTTCAAAAAGCCTTCTACGTCTACGTCAGGGCCGGCGTTAGGGTGCTTTCTCAGTATTTGTATTACGGTTTCTCTTTCCTTGGCCGTTAGCTCAATCATCTCAGCCCTCCACTGCGACCGGTTCGAAATAGCCGGCGAAGACGACCTCTCAGGCGCCTCAATCAACCTCTATACCGCGTTCCAATAGCCATGTCTCGATGAGGTCCCACTCAACTTCGCCCTCGTTCTTATCCACCGCAGTCAGAAACTCAAATTTGAAATCCTGATGGAGCGTCCATGCCTGGTGTGACACCTTCCCGTCAAAACACTGCTTGAAGCTTCCGCCCTCGTACGGGAATAGAGTCGCCATTATGTTGAGCGCCAGGTCTGCCGGCCCCGGGCCTGGATCGCCGATCTCTAAACCGCCGGGCGAATGGTGCCGGACAGTCCATCGGACATTCGTTTTCAGTCCCGCCGGCGTCCGGCGCCAGCGTAATGGCGCGCCCCAGTCGAACGCGGGCGATAACGCGGCCTCATTGAATCCTTCTGGTCGTTCCATTCACTTCGCATCCACCGACTGAGCTAGCGACGGCTCAGTCACTTTGTAGAATTCCCACGGTCGCGCCGGTTCGCCCCGGCGCGCCTCGACTCATTTCGTCAGCTCCAACTCCTTGCTGTCATGTTCCATCTTCAACCCGGCGGCCTTCGCCTTATCATGTTTGCCCAGACCGACGGCCGTCCCGATCAGTCCTGTGACCAGGAAGACTGCAAAGACCGTCAAGGCGTTCGCGGCCTTATGCGCAGCGCTCGACGCGTATCTCGAATCTTCGCCGGGGTTGTATAGCCCGCCGGCGAAAAGCCCGATCGCGCCGCTTATCAACACCCACTGCACATAGAGCCAGCGCGCGCTTAGTTTCTCTTTTTTCTTCGCCTCGATCCTTACGAATGTCGTTGTACAGACGTAGAGAAAAAACGCGGCGAAGATGACCAAAAAGTACAGCATGAGCGACCAGAGCATCCGATCACTCAGCACTCGTCGCCAGGCGCTGAGTGGTACGAACACCCAGACCATGAAGGAGCCTATTGCTCCGATTGAGAGAGCTACAATCGCAGGCGTTAGGAGTTTGCGCATGTTCAATCCTCCGTTGAGTTGTGCGTGGCCAGTTCGGCCAGAATCAGGTTCAGCCATTCGCCGTCAGTCAGGTCTTCGGAGTTTCTTCTTGCGCCGCGCCTGGAATCAACCCGTCTCTTAGCCACACCATAAATAGTATAGCTAATCACTGAACTTACTTCAGTAGGCTGGTCACAGCTACCCCTGCCCGTTCACACATGTGAGAGGCTACAGCGTAGTGATTTGCGATGCATGATGCTGCTATATGACCACGTAACGGTTTAATCGTGGTGGAATTATGGGGGTCGCATTAAAAAAGCAGTTAAGAGTATGAAATGGGGCGCCGAAATGTCAAACCGAAACTGAGCGAATCGGGAAAGCATGGAGTCAGAGAGTCATGACGCTCTTCGAAGGCCCTAATACGCGCCGCAGGGCTGGATTGGCGCGGTGATGGGGAGTTTTGCAGGTGTTCGCGCTTAGTGGATGACGCCAGGTTTGGCGGGCGGAATCGGCTGGTATTCGACGATTCGACCGTGAAAATCTTCGGCGGCGGCCCGGGCGACATTGTAGGCGAAATCAGGGCGCCCGGCGGCCAGCCGCTTGTACAGGCGCTCTCTGGATTTCATCATGCGCGCGATTGCCCACGCGTGCTCGCCGGCCACGGGCGTCCAGTCACGGCCATCATAGGCCACGCGGTCGGTGTCGACTTGTATAATCATTCTGTTCATCTCTTCTTCCCTCGTCTGACGACCTCAACGATGACCCGGCTTTTTGTTTTTTCGACATGTTGCGCGGCAAATTCTTGCGAATGGCCGGCAGAGATTTATGGCAGCTAGATTTATTCGGGCGGCGCGCCGGGCGCCTTGATAACTTTTAGTGTCAGAAAGCGGGCAATATGAGTAAGTTTGTTCGGTTTGCGATCCATCTTATTGTCTTCACGATATCTTTGTTGAGCTTTGATGTCTTCTATCTCGGTCACGGACCTAACGCATCACACACCGAGCGGTTAATTATGGCGTTCGTTTTCTGCGCGCTGCTCTACGGCGTTATCGTCAGCTTCATCGAAGACCTCCTCCGGCCAGGGTTGACCCGACTTCAGACCGTACAAACCGTCGTCTCTTTGACGGTTTTCGGCATCATCATTCTACTCAATATCTGGATCGGTCATAAAATCGCCAATCACCTTCCACTCTCTTACCGGGAAACCTCCTACGTCGCCTGGCTCGCAATCGTATTCTTTTTACTCGCCATAGCCTTGCGCTTCGCCATACCGTTTTCCCTTCTCTTCCCCAAGCGGCCAGAGCCTAAAGAAACCAAGGTGTGAGCGTTTTTTAGGCGGCTTGGGGTGAAAGGCCCCTATACCTGTGGACATTCCAAGGGAAGAAGCGTATCTTCTTTGGCATGTCCAAAGAAAAAAACACAGAGGCGCAAAAATCGGAAGTCCTCCAGGGGACGCTCGACCTGATGGTGTTGAAAGTTCTCGACGCGCTCGGGCCGCAGCACGGATACGGCATCGCCCGCCGTATCGAGCAAGTGAGCGAGCAGGTCCTGCAATTAAATGAAGGAACGGTCTACACCTCGCTCTTGAGGCTCCAGCAACGGAAATGGATCGCTTCAGAGTGGGGGGCGTCGGAAAACAACCGCAAGGCGAAATACTACTCGATCACCAAAAGCGGCCGAAAACAGCTCGCGCTCGAGACGGAGAATTGGGAGCGGATCGCCGGAGTGATCGGGCGCCTGTTGAAGCTGGAAGGCCAGGGGTAGAGATGATCCATCATCTGCGCGCGCTGGCGGCGAGACTTCGAGGATTGTTCGGAGACCGAAAAGCGAATCAAGAGCTCGACGACGAGATCGAGGCTCACTTGCATTCGCTCGCCGAGCGATATGTCCGCCAGGGGATGACCGAAGGCGAGGCCGCCTGGGCCGCGCGCCGCCAGTTCGGAAACATCACATTACTAAAGGAGGCGAATCGCGAGATGCGAGGAATCAGACTCATCGACACCCTCTCTCAAGACTTGCGTTTCGGCGCGCGAATATTGGTCAAAAGTCCTGGCTTTAGTTTCGTCGCGATCCTCACACTGGCGCTCGGCATCGGCGCGAACACCGCCATCTTCAGCGTCGTCAACGGCACGCTGATCAAACCGCTGCCGTATGAAGAATCCGAACGGCTGGTGTTTGTGGCCGAACAAGCTGCGAGTGGCGGGCAGGCGCCTGTTTCGTATCCAAACTTTACCGATTGGCGCGCTCAGAACCGCGTATTCGAACGCGTCGGCGTTTTCAATAGTGGCGGCTACACCCTGACGGCCGGCGGCGAAGCTGAGCTTGTAGTCGCCGGCCAAGTTACGGCGGATCTGTTTGCCGCTTTGCGCGTGAACGCCGCCATCGGACGCGTCTTTACGAATGAAGACGACCGGCCCGGCGCGGCGCCGGTGGTGATGCTAAGTCACGATTTGTGGCGTCGCGTTTTCGGTGGCGACCCACAGGTTGTTGGCCAAAGAATCTTACTCGACGGTTATGGGTACACTGTAATCGGCGTGGCGCCGAGAGGATTTTCGGTTCCAAGCGGCGCTGCGATCTGGGTTTCAGCTGGCCTGATGGTTGCTCATAGACCAGACTGGCAGCAGCGCGGAAATTATCCGCAGTTTTACGGCATCGCCCGGCTGAAGCCCGGCGTGACGCTTGAGCAGGCGCGCGCTGATCTGGACAACATCGCCGTGAACTTGGAAAAACAGTATCCCGACACGAACAAGGGGCGGCGCGTAAGGATCATCCCACTGCTGGAAAATTACGTCGGCGATACTCGCGCGGCGCTGAGGATTCTGATGGGCGCGGTGAGTTTCGTGCTGTTGATCGCTTGCGCGAACGCCGCCAGCCTGACCTTGGCGCGCTCGACCGTGCGAGCCTCGGAGATGGCTATACGCGCGGCGCTCGGGGCGTCCGCAGGACGAATCGTGCGACAACTGCTGACGGAAAGCGTCCTGTTCGCGTTGCTCGGCGGCGGGCTAGGATTGGCGATTGCGCAATGGGGCGTAAAGCTGATATTGGCTATCGCCCCGGAAGGCGCCATCCCGCGGGCCGCGGAGATTCGCCTCGACAGCCGCGTACTCCTGTTTGCGGCGGCGGTCTCAGCGATCACGGGCGTTCTCTTCGGCCTGCTGCCCGCATTACAAGCCAGCCGCCCTGACAGGCAAGGAGCGCTGAAAGAGACAACGCGCGGCGCTACTGGCCATAAGCGCTTGCTTCGCAGCGGGCTACTCGTGGCGGAGATCGCGCTGACACTTGTGTTGTTAGTCGGCGCCGGGTTGCTGATCCGCAGCTTCTGGCAGTTGCGCCAAGTCGCCACGGGCTTCGACCACAATCACTTACTGACCTTTAACATTGCGCTCTCTCCCGGAAAATATCCCGAGCTTGAGCGACAGATCAGATTTTATCAGCAGGTCTCGGAAAGGCTTGCATCCCTGCCCGGCGTGCAGTCTGTCGGTTTGAGTTCGAGGCTACCGCTGCGCGCAGGTGGTTGGCAGGCCCGCTTTTTAATAGATAGGCAGTCTGCTCCTGCGCTCAGTCAGTGGCCGGTGATGGATGCCAGCGTCGTGGACGTCAACTACTTCAAGACGATGAAAATCCCCCTCATCGGCGGTCGCGGGTTCGACGAACGGGACGACCGCTCGCACTTAACACAAGAGGTGACGAAAGGGATGAACGCTTTGCAAAAATTCGTCGCCGGGCTGCGGGTAATAATTATTGACGAAGAGTTTGCGAGGCGGCATTTCCCCAATGGAGATGCGATTGGCAAACGCATCAGGATCAACGGCGAAGACCCGAAGGACCCCGTCGTCACAGTGGTCGGGATTGTCGGGCGGGTGAAGATGGAAGAACCGAGCCGTAAGTCGAATCGCGCGCAGGGATACTTTCCATTTCTGCAATTTCCATTGGGTCCGACCTTCATCGTTCGCACTCAGACTTCGCCCGAGGCGCTGATGGCGGCCGTGCGGCGCCAGGTGGCGGAGGTCGATCCCTCTCAACCGATCCACAACGTGCGTTCACTGGAGCAGATTCGCTCCGAATCCATTGCGCGTGAAAGGTTCATCCTGGCGCTGGTAGGTTCGTTCGCCGCAATAGCCCTCGCCCTGGCGATGGTCGGAATTTACGGGATGACGTCCTATTTGGTTACGCAACGGACGCGCGAGATCGGCGTTCGCATGACGTTAGGCGCGCAAGCCGGCGATGTGTTGCGGATGGTGATCTGGCGTGGAATGCGCCTGACGGGCGCCGGCGTGACTTGGGGGTTGGCGGCGGCGTTCGCGCTGACCCGCGTCCTGAGGAATCTGCTCTTCGAAGTGAGCGCGACCGATCCGGTGACCTTCGCGCTGATCGCCTTGCTGCTGTTCGGTGTCGCATTGATCGCGAGCTACATTCCGGCGCGGCGCGCGACGAAGGTCGATCCGCTACAGGCGCTTCGCCACGAATAACGCCAGGTACGATTCGATCACAAAAAGCGGCGATTTTGAGACTGGAAGTTAAGGAGTAGAGATGATCCATTATTTGCGCATCCTTGTGGCGAGACTCCGGGGATTGTTCGGAGATCGTAGAGCGGATAAAGAGCTCTACGAGGAGATCGAGGCTCACTTGCGCTTGCTCACCGAGCGATATGTCCGCCAGGGGATGACTGAGGCCGAGGCCCTCCGGGTCGCGCGCCGCCAGTTCGGAAACGTCACTTTGCTCCAGGAGGAGCATCGCGAGATCCGTGGATTCCGGCCGATCGAGACGCTCTTTCAGGATTTGAGACATGGCCTTCGCGTCTTGCGCAAGAATCCGGGTTTTACTGCCGCCGCCGTCCTATCACTCGCATTGGGCATCGGCGCGAACCTGACGATCTTCAGTTTCGTGGATGCATTTTTCTTGCGGCCCATTCCTGCGCGCGAGCCTGAGCGGTTGGTGAACGCGGAGGGAATTCAGAGCCCCTGTCCGCATGGATGCTATGCTTATCCGTCCTACGTTCTGTACCGTGATCACAGCAAATCTTTCGAAGCTTTGGCCGCGCATTATTCCACCGCGCCGTTGAACCTGGTGATTGATGGCGATTCGCGCATGGTCAATGGGGCGGTCGTCTCGGCCAATTATTTTTCGATGCTGGGAATTCAGCCGCGCCTCGGACGCTTCTTTTTACCCGAGGAGGACGCCGTGCCCGACCGCAATCCGGTGGTGGTGATCAGCTACCGGATGTGGCAAGACCGCTTCAACGGCGATCCTTCGGCGCTCGGCAAGGAACTCAGTCTCAACGGCGCCGCCTGTCATATCATCGGTGTCGGCCCGCCGGATTTTCCGGGCGTGTTGGCTGGCTTTCCCAATGATCTATGGCTGCCGACGATGATGTTGCGCCTTGGCTACCGATACTGTGACGCCCTCACCGACTCTGGTTGCAGGCCGCTCGAACTCCTCGGCCGGCTCGCGCCGGGCCGGACCCTGGGTGAGGCAGAGGCCGAGTTGAATCTGCTGGCTCAGCGATTCGCGCCTGCCTATCCCTCTGAACAAGGGCGTGTAATTTCGCTGCGGCACACGCTAGGCGTCAGGGTGAATGAGAGAGCAGATTATGCTTACCAGATGCAATTGCTGATGGCCGTGACCGGGCTGCTGCTCCTGATCGCCTGCGCCAACGTCGCCGGCCTGCTGCTGGTGCGCGCCTCGGCGCGACGCAAGGAGATTTCCATCCGTATGTGTATCGGCGCCGGGCGCTGGCGACTGATCCGGCAGTTCTTGACTGAGAGCTTGTTGCTGGCAATCGCGGGCGGCGGGCTGGGGTTGCTCATCTCGCGCTGGGCCACGGATCTGCTGGCAGTCTTCTATAACTCCTCCGGCTGGGACGTCCACTATGATCTGAGCCTGAGCCCGCGGGCGTTAGTCTACGCGCTCGCGCTCACGCTCCTCACTAGCCTTTTCTTCGGTCTGCTGCCCGCGTTACAAGCGACGCGCCAGGACCTGGCGCGCGCTTTGAAGGACGAAGGAGGCTCGCAGAGTCCGCGGCGGCTCCGGTTGCGGAGCGCGCTCGTCATCGGGCAGGTAGCGCTGTCGCTGGCGTTGCTCGTGGCGGCGGGTTTACTTGTGCGCAGCGAATCTAATATCCGCCAGGGCGCAAACTTCGATCCGCAACACGTCGTAACGTTGCGGTTGCGACCGGGGCTCTTGAACTACAGCCCGGAGAAAGCCCAGGCGTTTACGCGTGAAGTGGTTCGCCGACTCGAAGGTGTTCCCGGCGTGCAGTCGGTCAGTCTGGCCAAAGTCAGCATGGCTTGGCCCCGTAGCGGCCACGTTCGAGTCCGGCTGCCGGAGCAAGTGTCAAACCGGCCCGAGGAACAACTTCAGGTGGAGTATCACGAAACCGCGCCACGCCTCTTCGAGACTTTGAGAATTCCACTCATTCAAGGGCGCGACTTCAACGATGGAGATGCGGCAGGCGCGCCGCGTGTGGTCATCGTCAACGAGACCCTCGCCAAACGGATGTGGCCGGGTGGCGTGCCGTTAGAACGGATTTTGGTCGTAAATGAACTGCCGTACCGGGTCGCAGGCGTCTTGAAAGACGCGCAATTGCGCAACGCCGCCGAAGCGCCGCTGCCGTTTCTCTACCTGCCGTACTGGCAGAACAATCTCCGTCCACAGATAGACTCGCAGATTGTGGCGCGCGTAACCGGTGATCCGCAGACGATGCTCCCGGACTTGAGGCGTACGATTGTGGCCGTGGACCCGCAAGTTCCGATCGGCGAAGCCACGTTGCTGGTCTGGCAAATAAATGCCGTATTCAAGTCCGTGATGCTGACGAGCTCCGTGGTTACATGGACCGGGGCGCTGGCCTTCTTTCTGAGCATGCTCGGACTCTACGGCGTGCTGGCGTTTGCCGTAGGCGCCCGCACGCGCGAAATCGGAATCCGCATGGCGCTGGGCGCGGAGCGGCGTGACGTGCTGCGACTCGTCATAACACAAGGCTTGAGACTGGCGCTCGCCGGTGTGGGGATCGGCTTGCTGGCGGCGTATGCCGCGACGCGCTTGATGAAGACATTGCTGTATGGTGTGAGCCCGACTGACGCGCCGACGTTCATCGGGATCGCATCGTCGCTGATGGCTGTCGCGTTGCTGGCATGTTGGATTCCGGCGCGGCGGGCCACGAAAGTTGATCCAATGATTGCGCTGCGGCGCGATTGAAGGGGTTTCTCTGTTGGAACATACCGCGTGGACGCCGCCGACACTGGCGGGCGCGAATTCGTACCTGCGTGATCGCAGAACGATAGTGGCGCTGGGTTTGCGGTAATAGCCATTGCGCAAGCCTTGATGAGGCGCGATCAGGCGCTGACGGGCTTTGCCAGCCTGTATATCGGCCCGGGGCAAGAAAGGAGTAAAGATGATCCACTATTTACGCATCCTGGTGGCGAAACTCCGGGGACTGTTCGAAGGTCGCAGAGCGGAGCGAGAGCTCGACGACGAGATCGAGACGCACCTGCGCCTGCTCACCGAGCGATATGTGCGCCAGGGGATGACTGAAGCCGAGGCCGCCTGGGCCGCGCGCCGCCAGTTCGGAAACCTGACATTGCTACAGGAGGAGCATCGCGAGATGCGTGGAATCAGACCAATCGAGACGTTCTTACAGGATTTGAGATATGGCCTTCGCATCTTGCGCAAGAATCCGGGGTTTACCGCCGCCACGGTCTTAACGCTCGCGTTGGGCATCGGCGCGAACCTGACGATCTTCAGCTTTGTGGACACGTTTTTCCTGAGGCCCATCCCCGCGCGCGCGCCGAAGCAGCTAGTAAAATTCGAAGGCCGCCGGGGTGGGGGCTTTGCTTATCCGAGATACGCGCGGTACCGCGACCATAGCAAATCGTTTCAGGCGCTCGCGGCGCATTACGCCACTGCGCCCTTGAATCTGGTAATGGAGGGCGATGCGCGCGTGGTGAATGGCGCAGTTGTCTCAGCCAATTATTTCCCGATGCTGGGCATTCAGCCGCGTCTGGGGCGCTTCTTTTTGCCGGAAGAAGACGCTGTGCCCGACCGCAACCCGGTCGTGGTGATCAGCGAACGGATGTGGCAAGACCGCTTCGGCGGCGACCCAAATGTGCTGGGGAAGGATCTTCAGCTCAATGGGACTGCCTGCCGGATCATCGGCATTGCGCCGGCGGATTTTCCGGGCGCGGAGCCGGGCTTTCCCAATGAACTTTGGCTGCCGACGATGATGCTGCGCCTGGGCTATCGCTCGTGCGACGCGATCGTCGACGAGAATTGTACAACGTTGGGACTCATCGGCCGGCTCAACCCGGGGCGAACCCTGGCCGAGGCTGAGGTCGAGATGAATCTGTTAGCCCGGCAATTCGCGGCGACCTTCCCGACCGAACAAGGACGTGTGATTTCGCTGCGGCCCTTGCTCGGTGTCAGAGGGGAAGAGCGCGCGGTTTATGCGTACCAGATGCAATTGCTCATGTCCGTGACCGGGGTGTTGCTTCTAATCGCCTGCATCAACGTCGCCAGTCTGCTGTTGGTGCGCGCGGCGGCGCGGCGCAAGGAGGTTTCGATTCGTTTGTGTATCGGGGCCGGGCGTTTCAGACTGATCCGGCAGTTCTTGACTGAGAGCTTATTGCTGGCCATCGCGGGCGGCTTGCTGGGGTTGCTCATCTCGCGCTGGGCCAAGGAACTGCTGGCGGTCTTCTACAACCGTCCCTATGATTTTAGCCTGAGTCCGCGGGCGTTGATCTACGCGCTCGCGCTCACACTTTTTACCGGTCTTTTTTTCGGTCTGCTGCCCGCGTTTCAAGCGACGCGTCCCGACCTGGTGCGCGCCTTGAAGGATGAAGGCGGCTCACAGAGTCAGCGGCGCCATCGGTTGCGGAGCGCGCTGGTGATCGGGCAGGTGGCGCTTTCGTTGGCGCTGCTGGTTGCGGCGGGCTTGCTTGTGCGAAGCGCATCTCATATTCGGCAGGGCGCGAACTTCGATCCTCAACAAGTCGTGGTGTTTGGGTTGCGGCCGACGCTGTTGAACTACAGTCCGGAGAAAGCCCAGGCGTACACGCGTGAAGTGACGCGCCGCCTCGAAACCACTCCCGGTGTGCAGTCCGTGACAATCGCCCGCGGCGTATGGGTGCGCTCGCTCGTCGGCGGGGATATGCGCGTCATGGCGCAGGAACAAGCGCCGCAACGCGCGGAAAATCAACTGCGAGTGTTTTTTCACGAAGTCGCGCCGCGCTTCTTCAAAACGATGAAGATCCCGCTCCTCGAAGGGCGTGAGTTTAATGAGGGAGACAGACCCGGCGCGCCGCGCGTGGCCGTCATCAACGAGCTGCTGGCACGCCGCCTGTGGCCGCAGGGTCCGGCG
>Ga0081455_10005273_pt1 | contig 14201 bp, 7 predicted proteins | sample TabmetS3T2R1_FD_70207 | JGI IMG/M metagenome (GOLD analysis project Ga0081455, IMG submission 70207) | Tabebuia heterophylla rhizosphere microbial communities from the University of Puerto Rico - S3T2R1 | ecosystem: Host-associated > Plants > Roots > Rhizosphere ... | reverse complement strand
ACCGTCTCGCCGGTGTTGGGGTCGATGATCTTGGTTTCCATGTTGGGCAGCGGCAGGCCGATCGTGTTGGCCTTGTCCTCGACGCTGTCGGTGGTGCGGGTCTGCGCCGCGACCGGGGAGCACTCGGTCTGGCCGAACACGATCGTAAAGGGCGCGCCGAGTTTTTCTTCCAACAGCCGCACCAGCGAAGCCGGCACCGTGGAGCCACCGGAACAGATCGCCTTGACCGCCGAAAGATCGGTCGCCGCGAAGGTCGGGTGCTCGAGCATCGCCACCAGCATGGTGGGCACGCCGAGCATCGCATTGCCGCCATAGGTCCCGAGCATTTCCAGCACCAGCCCGGGCTCGAAGGCCTCGACCAGCACCTGGGTTGCCGCTTTCGATACCGCGCCGATCACGCAGCAGACGCAACCGCCGGTGTGAAACAACGGCATCGTGGTGACGAAGACGTCGCCGGCATCGACGCCCATCCGGTCGGCGGTGTCGGCGCCGTTGTTCAGCAGTCCGCGATGACGGAGCAGGGCGCCTTTTGGAAAGCCCGTGGTGCCCGACGTGTACTGGATCATGACGGGGTCGTCGGGAGTAACGTCCGGCAGCGTGATGCGCTCATCGTCGCCTGCCGCGATGAAAGCGTTCCAGTCGTCGAAACAGATGATCTCGCGCAGCTCGGGGCAGTTCGCAGCCACTGACTGCACCGTCTCCAGCATTGGATTGCCGCGAAAGCCGTTGACGACGAAGACGCCGGCCGAGCGCGACTGTTTCAGCACATACTCCACTTCACGCGCGCGAAAGGCGGGATTGACGGTGACGAGCACCATGCCCGCGAGCCCGGCGCCGAATTCGAGCATCATCCATTCCGGAATGTTCTGCGCCCAGACCGCGATGCGCTCGCCCTGCTTGAAGCGGGACAGCAGCGCACGGGCGGTCCGCTGCGCTTCCCGGTAGAACTCCGCATAGGTCCATTGCCGCCGCAGCGCCGGATCGGGCACGCCCGCAATCAGGGCCAGGCGATCGGGCGCCGCCTCGGCCGCCTTGCGCAGGAGATCGCCGAACGTCATCTCGCGTACCGCAGGTGTGGTTGGTCCAGCGACGTGCGACGTTGTCAGTGCCATCAAATCCTCCCCGGTCCGGCGCCGTTGTTGTCGGTGGCGTCAGTTCCCGGGGGGAAAATGCCTGCCGCCGCTCGCCAATGCAAGCGGGATAGGAAGGGGCTGAGGGAATGGAAGCGTTCGGAATAAGCCGAGGCACTAACCCCGTCATTGCGAGCGAAGCAATCCATCGCTCCACATCCGCGGAGAGATGGATTGCTTCGTCGCTTCGCTCCTCGCAATGACGGAGGAATCAGCTCGCCTTGCGGTGCCGGGCCGTTGACCGGTGCGCTCGCTTTGCCGACCGTCGTGCCGGCGCCCGTCGTGCGGTTGAGCCGTGCCCGCGCCGTTTCGCCGCCGCCTTGCCCTTCAGGCTCGCCTTAAGCGCATCCATCAGGTTGATGACGTTGTCGGGTTTTTCCTCGGGCTCGGGTAGCTTGATTGTCTTGCCGGAAGCCTTGCGCCGCACCAGCGCCTTCAGCGCATCCTCATACTCGTCCTTGAATTTCGAGGGATCGAAATGCGAGGCCTTGGTCTGCAGGATATGGCCCGCGAGTTCGACCATGTCCTTTGTGATCTTCGGGGTCTTGATGTCCTCGAAGAAGTCGTCCTCGTCGCGCAGCTCGTAGGGATAGCGCAGCGTGGTGCCGAGCAGGCCCTTGCCGAGCGGCTCGATCGCCATGACGTGCTCGCGGTTGGTCAGCACGATGCGCGCCAGCGCCACCCGGTCCTCATCCTTCATGGCGTCGCGGATCACGGCGAAGGCGTCCACCGCAGCCTTGCCGTCGGGGGCGAGGTAGTACGGATGATTGTAATAGCGCTTGTCGATTTCGTCCCGCGGCACAAAGCTGTCGATCTCGATGGTGTGATTGCTCTCGATCTGGACGGCTTCGAGTTCCTCCTTTTCGATCTCGACATACTGGCCCTTTTTCAGCTCATAGCCGCGGCCTTTCTGGTCGCTCTCGACGACGTCGCCGGTCTCGGCGTCGATCATCTGCTGCTTCAGGCGGTTGCCGGTCTCCTTGTTGATCATGTGGAAACGGGTTTTCTCGACCGATGTCGAGGCCGGATACAGCACGACGGGGCACGACACCAAGGAGAGTTTCAGCGAGCCTTTCCAGTAGGCGCGGGGGGCCATTGCAATCTCCGGGCGCGGGTTGGGTTTGGGAACTTCAACGGCTAGTATGGGTTTTCGTTCCTGCGTGGCAGGGCGGTCCTGATGGTCGAGGTTTGGCCGTGGCGTTGAAGAAACTCAGCACGTACCGCAAGAAGCGCGATTTCGGCAAAACGGCGGAGCCCTCCGGCGACGTCAAGGTCGCGCCCGCCGAACATCGACGTTTTGTGATCCAGAAGCACGATGCGACCAGACTGCATTACGACCTGCGGCTGGAGTTCGACGGCGTCTTCAAGTCCTGGGCGGTGACGCGCGGCCCCTCGCTTGATCCGCACGACAAGCGGCTCGCCGTGGAGGTCGAGGATCATCCGCTCGATTACGGAGACTTCGAAGGCACCATTCCAGACAGTGAATATGGCGGCGGCACCGTGCAGCTATGGGACCGCGGCACCTGGGAAGCCGACGATCCCGATCGCGGCTTCAAGAAGGGCGACCTGAAATTCACCCTGCACGGCGACAAATTGCACGGAAGCTGGGTGCTGGTGCGAATGAAGGGTGACCGCTACGGCGGCAAGCGCACCAACTGGCTTCTGATCAAGCACCGCGACGAATACGCACGCGAAGGCGAGGCCAACGACATCCTGGAAGAGGATCGTTCCGTCGCTTCGGGGCGATCGATGGCGCAGATCGCCGAAGGCAAGGGCAAGGCCCCAAAGCCGTTCATGCTGGCCAAGGGCAAGACCAAAGCCGACGCGGTCTGGCATTCGAACCGTGGCGATGCGGCGGAGGCGCGCGCCGCGGGCAGAACGGCGGCCTTGCGATCCAGTTCCGAAACAAGATCCCGCGCACCGGCGCAGCGCGCAAAACCGAAGAAGGTTTCCGCGATGCCGGATTTTGTCGCGCCACAACTCTGCGCCTCGGTCGAGCGGCCGCCGAATGCGGACGGCTGGTGCCATGAGGTCAAGTTCGACGGCTACCGCGTGCAATTGCGAATCGAGGATGGTGATGCCGCGTTGCTGACCCGGAAAGGGCTGGACTGGGCCGATAAGTTCGGCGCCATCGCGCGAGCGGCCAAGACGTTGCCCGATGCGTTGATCGACGGCGAAATCGTCGCGCTTGACCACGGCGGCGTGCCAAGCTTTTCCGCCTTGCAGGCGGCGATAGCGGACAACAAGACCGGCGACCTGATCTTCTTTGCCTTCGATCTGCTGTTTGCCGAAGGGGAGGATTTGCGTCAATTGCCGCTGCGTGAGCGCAAGGAACGGCTGAAGCAGTTGCTGGAGCGGCGCAACGGAAAGGAAAGACTGATCCGTTACGTCGATCATTTCGAGGAGCGCGGCGATGCCGTGCTGGAGTCGGCCAGGAAACTGTCGCTCGAAGGTATCGTCTCCAAGACGCTGGCTGCGCCGTACCGTTCGGGACGTTCCGAGAGCTGGACCAAGGCAAAAATCCGCGGCGGACAGGAGGTCGTGCTCGGCGGCTGGAAGACCACCAACGGCAAATTCCGCTCGCTGATGGCCGGCGTCTATCGCGGTGACCATCTCGCCTTTGTCGGCCTGGTCGGTACCGGCTTCGGCCAGGATACGGTCCGCCGCATCATGCCGGCGCTGAAGGCGGCGGCATCGGACAAGAGCCCGTTCGGCGGCAAGGATGCGCCGAAGAAGACGCGCGATGTGCACTGGCTGAAGCCCGAACTGATTGCCGAGGTCGAGTTCGCCGGCTGGACCGATGGCGGCAACATCCGGCAGGCCGCGTTCAAGGGCCTGCGTCAGGACAAGCCGGCAAAGGAAGTACGCGCGGAGAGGCCTGCCATGACCCAAGTTGTAACGCCCGTGGCGCGATCGCCGAAATCGTCGGCCAAATCTTCCGAGGTGCTGGGTGTTGCGATTTCCAAACCTGACAAGGCGCTGTGGCCTGACGGCGGCGACGGCGAGGCCGTCACCAAGCTCGACCTCGCGCAATATTTCGAGGCGGTAGGCGAATGGATGATCGGCCATATCAGGGGGAGGCCGTGCTCGGTGCTGCGTGCGCCCGATGGCATCAAGGGTGAGACTTTCTTTCAGCGCCACGCCATGCCGGGCGGTTCGAAGCTCCTTGAGCTGGTGAAGGTCTCTGGCGACCGCAAGCCCTATCTGCAGATCGACCGGATCGAAGGACTGGCCGCGGTGGCACAGCTCGGCGGGCTGGAGCTGCATCCCTGGAATTGCGCGCCTGGACAACCCGATGTGCCGGGCCGGCTGGTGTTCGATCTCGATCCGGCGCCCAATGTCGAATTCCTGGATGTCATCGAAGCGGCGAAAGATATGCGGAAGCGGCTGGCCGCCGTCGGCCTCGAAAGCTTCTGCAAGACCACCGGCGGCAAGGGGCTGCACGTGGTGACGCCGCTGCTCCACGGCGCGAAGGACAAGGTGACGTGGAAGGAAGCCAAGGCGTTCGCGCAAGGCATCTGCCAGTGGATGGCCAACGACGATCCCGAGCGCTATTTGCTCAACATGTCGAAGAAGCTGCGCAAGGGAAAGATCTTCCTCGATTACTTGCGCAACGACCGGATGTCGACCGCGGTCGCCGCGCTGTCGCCGCGCGCCCGCGAAGGCGCCACCGTCTCGATGCCGCTGACCTGGACGCAGGTGCGCGGTGATCTCGATCCGAAGAAGTATACGGTGCGCACCGTGCCGGCGCTGCTGGCGAAGACGAAGGCGTGGGAGGGTTACGATGACGCGGCGGCTTCGATCAAGGCCGCGATGAAGAAGCTGGCTTCACAATAGGTGTCATACCCCCAGTACGCTGCGGCCTCTCGATCGATCACGAATGTCTCTGGAATACTGGATCACCCGCCTTCGCGGGTGATGACAATCTTCGTAGGTGAGCAAAGCGACTTGTCTCGCCGTAGCTCAGTGGGTGAAGGCGGAAGCGTGCCTACCATCCTGCGGCCAAAAAGAAAGGTGGGCACGGCTGCGCCTTTGCCCACCCTACTAATTCCGCGCGTTATCTACAGCTTCCCAAGCAACAACAGGATCAACAGAATCACGATCACAAGGCCCAACCCGCCGCCACCGTAATATCCGGTGCCATAGAACGGACCGCCGCCGACGCCGCTGAATCCGCCGAGCAAGGCGATGATGAGAATGATCAGGATGATGGTGCCGATAGACATAAGTCTCTCCTCAGCCCGAACGGGCGTTCTGCATGTTCTGCCCTTCACGGGGACCAACAACCGGGAGTCACCTAAGTTCCGTTCTGCACCGCCATAATACGTGTGGCTCTTCCATTCGAAGCGTGTGCGATTACATGCAGTTAGATGAGAGAGGGATTTTGCGATGACCAAACCGCTCGTGGTTTCCATCCCGCACAGTCTGGGGCGCGAAGAGGCGATGCGCCGTCTCAAGACGGGGCTATCGCGTGCCGCGTCCAGCGTGCCGATGCTGAGCGTCGACGAGGAGCGTTGGGAAGACAACCGCATGATCTTCCGCGTGCGCGCCCTCGGGCAGGGCGCGGCGGGCCATGTCGACGTCGCCGACGATCATGTGCAGGTCGAGGTGGTGCTGCCATGGCTGTTGCAGCGCTTTGCCGAGGCCGCACAGGCCGCCATCCGCAGCCGGGGCCAGTTGTTGCTGACCAAGAAAAACTGACGCACTAGCCGCGGCGGCGCCGTGGAGGCGGCTTTGCGGTGCCGGTGAACCTGGCTTTCAGCACCGCGACCGGCAGATGTGTCAGCAGGTCTGACAGGCGTAATTGCGCAGCATCGGCATCGGCAAAACCTTCCACCGCATAGCCGCCGACGTTCAGCGCGGCGTCGTACTTCTCCGGAGCGGGCCAATGCCTGCCGCCGTCGGTAAACGGTGCAAACCATCGCGTCACGACGGCGATCGCGGCTTCGCGACCTCGCCGCCGGGCGAAGGCGATGAAATGGTCGCGATGCGGGCCGCTCACTTCCAAAGGCTCGTAGTCGCCGTCCGTGAATACATCGGCAAGTTCAGTCCGCAGCTTGATCAGATGCCGCGTCCACGCCAGCTTCAAATGCCCGTTCGGCCAATTTGGCGTCAGCCGGTCCCAATCCCATTTCTCCAGCGCGCCGAGCCGGCCCGCGCGTTCGGCAAAGTCGACCGGCCGCCGGTTGTCGGGGTCGACCAGTGAAAAATCCCAGAGCTCGGTGCCCTGATAGAAATCCGGTACGCCCGGCATCGCCGCTTTCAGCGTGATCTGGCTGAGCGAGTTCAGTGCGCCCAGCAGCGACAATCGCTGCGCAAGCGATTGCAGGGAATTCAGAAATTCACCCGAGCGCGACGGATCGAGAATTTTGGCGATGAAATCTTTTACACCGCCCTCGTAGGCCGCGTGAGGATTGAGCCAGCTCGTTTCCTGCTTGCCCTCGCGCGCCGCCTTCAGCGCATATTCCTGCATCCGTTTCGGAAGCGAAGCATCGTCCGGCTGCCATGCTCCCAGCAATGCCTGATACAGCATGTATTCTGATGTCGCCGACGGCGCGCGCAACTCGCCGTCGACCAGAAGATGCGACGCGTTGAGCAATTTCCATCGCGCCACGGTGCTGGTCCATTCGCCTGACATTTCGGCCAGCGCCATGATCCGCGCACGGGCGTCCTCGCCGCGCTTGGTGTCATGCGTCGCGGTCGCCGTCATCCCATGCGGCCATTCCCTGGCGCGGGTCCGCATCATGTCGTGAAATTCGCCGGCCGAAAGCGCTCTTGCGGCCGGGTCGCCACCGACCTCGTTGAGGGCGAGCAGGCGGTGGTAGCGATAGAACGTCGTGTCCTCCAGCGATTTCGCCATCATCGGTCCCGTGAACTGCTGCACCTTCAGGGCGAAGCGCCTGACGCGCGGCGCGCTGTGGTGCGCTCGTCCAGGGCTGATCAGATCCATTGTCAGTGTGTCGCGGAGAAAGTCGAAAATGCCGTCGTCGGCGGCAAACCAGTCGGCGCGCGCCCGTTCGATCGCGCCTGATATCAACTGGCGGTCATGCACAGACGGGCCTGACGGTACCAGATAGGTACGGTAGACCGGAAAGTGCAGCACGTAGAGTTCGAGCGCCTGCCGCAGGCTGTCGGCGGAATAGTCGCGGGTGGAATAATGTCCGCTGGCAATCCGCGCCAATAGCCGCGCCAGCACGGTGAATTCGCTGGCCAGCAGCGTTTCCAATACGCGACGCTTGGCTTCCCGCAGGATCGGTTCGAGTTTGGGCGACTGGTTGCTGATCTGCCGCCAGATCTCGTCAAGCGGCTCCAGGCCGGTGCCGTCGATCAGCACCTGGGTGATCGCGTTCATCCATTCATAGCCGGTGGTGCCGTGAACCCCGGCGAAGGATGGCAGCTTCTCGTGCTCGCCGAGAATCTTCTCGATCACCACGTAGAATGGCCGGGCCTGTCCGCCATGTGCCTCACGAACCAGCCGGCGCAGACGCTGAAAGTACTGCACGGGATCGCGCAGTCCGTCGATATGGTCGAGCCGCAATCCCCCGAGCCTTCCCTCGGCAATCAACCGTTTGACCAGGCGATGGATCGCCTCGAACGTGCCGGCGTCCTCGACGCGCAGGCCCGCCAGCGTGTTGATGTCGAAGAAGCGTCGATAGTTGATGTCGCTGGAAGCGAGCCGCCAGTGGCCGAGCTTGTAGTGCTGGCGTTCGAGCAGGTGATGCAGCGCCAGCGTCGCAGCGCCGCGATCCGGCCCGGCGCGATAGGCCGAAAGCCCGCGCGCGATGATTTCGGCGGCGCCCGCGATGCAATTCAGTTCGGCCTTGAAGCCCGGCGCTTCCTTGCGGTTGGGACGCCGCGGCCCCTGATAGCGCAGCGCCAGCGCGAGCATCGCCTTGCCGGACGCGCTTTCTTCCGCATCCGCTTCCTTGAGGATCATGCGCAGGATTTCGCCGTAACGCTCCGGCGCGATCGGCAGCCGGTGCTCGAAGTACCAAGCCGAGAAACTGCCTTCGCTCGCATCATAGCGCAGCTCGATCTCGCCGCTTTCCAGCGCCTGGCCATACGACGAGCCGATGATCGGCAGCAGCACGCCGCCGCGGGCGCGGTAGGGCAGTTGCTCCCAGTCGATGTCGAAGGATATCGCGTGCGGCGAGGCGGGACCCCACTCCAGCACGTCGAGCCACCAGGGATTGTCGTCAAAATGCACGCCGACATGGTTGGGCACGAAGTCGAGGATCAGCCCGAGATCGTGTTGCCGCAGCACCGCGCTCAGCCGCTCGAAGCCGGCTTCGCCGCCGAGTTCGGGATTGAACTTGGCGTGGTCGGTGACGTCGTAGCCATGGGTGCTGCCCTTGCGGGCGCGCATGAAGGGCGAGGCATAGAGATGGGTGATGCCAAGTGCCTTCAGGTAAGGCACCACCGAGGCGGCAGCGTCGAAATCGAAATCCGCCGACAATTGCAGGCGGTAGGTCGCGATCGGGATCGCCGGAGGCATTTTCCTATCCGATGCGCCAGAGCACCGTCCATGGCGGGACGCTGTCGCCCAACTCGCTGCCCCAGATCAGGGTTCCCGCAGGTTTACCGGACGCATGGCTGACGGCCTTTTCCGACAGGTTGGCGACAAGGCGAAGCGCCGTGCCGTCGCCCATGCGCCATTCGGCCGTCAGTAGCCCGTTGCCTGCTGCTTCAGCCTTTCCGAAGGCTGCGCCGGTCAGGCGCGGCACGATTTCCTGCCGCCGAATCCGCAACAGTTCTCGCACCATGGCCAGGCGTTTCTGCCCGGCCGGCGCGTTGCGGCCGTCCCAGTCGAGGATGGCGGAATCGCGGGTTGAGGCCGCAAGCGCGTCGGGGACTTCGTCGCCATATTCCGCATAGGCCCAGGCCAATTCGACGCGGCGGCCTTTCCGCACCGCGTCGGCGAGCTCGCCGCCGAAATCACAGAAGAACGGGAAGGGGACTGTTGAGCCCCATTCCTCGCCCATGAACAGCATGGGAATGTGAGGCGCGATCAGCAGGACCTGCAGCGCCGCTTCGATCATCCGCGGGTCCGCGCTGCCTTCGAGCCGGTCGCCGAGTGCGCGATTGCCGATCTGGTCGTGGTTCTGCACGAAGTTGATGAAGGCGGTCGGCGCCAGATGGCCGCTCGGCTCGCCGCGCTTGCCGTGACGGAATGTCGACAACTCGCCCTGATAGACGAAGCCCGACGACAGCGCGCGGGCGATGTCCGCCCTCGGCGTACGCTGATAGTCGCCGTAATAGCCCTGCTTCTCGCCGGTCATCAGCACGCGCCAGGCGTGGTGATAATCGTCGTTCCACTGCGCGCGATACTTGCCGCGCGGCGGATCTTCCGAGGCATCAAGAATGCTGGCGCGGTTGTCGCCATTTTCCAGCACGAGATGAATGTGCCGGCCGGTCTCGGTTGCGAGTTTGCCGGCGGCGGCGCTGATATCATGCAGCAGCGACAGCCCGCCCGGCTCGACGATGGAGTTAACGGCATCGAGCCGCAGCCCGTCGAAGCGATAGTCGCGCAGCCAGTGCAGCGCATTTTCGATCGCAAAGGCACGCACCGGCGCCACGCGATAATCGATCGCGCTGCCCCACGGCGTGTGCGCGTCCGTGAAGAAGGAAGGCGCATAGCGGCCGAGATAATTTCCTTCGGGGCCGAAATGATTGTAGACGACGTCGAGCATCACCATCAGCCCGCGCTGATGCGCTTCATCGATCAGCGCCTTGAGATCTTCGGGCCGCCCATAGGCGCTGTCGGGCGCATACCACAGCACGCCGTCATAGCCCCAGTTGCGTGTGCCGGCGAAATCCGCCAGCGGCATCAATTCCAGCGCGGTGATGCCGGTCTCGACGAGATGATCGAGCCGGTCGATCATCGCGCGATAGCTGCCTTCCTTGGTGAAGGCGCCGACATGGGCCTCGACGATGACCGCCTCCTGCCATGGCCGGCCGCGCCAGCTCGCGGCTCGCCACCGATAGGCTGCATGATCGATGATCTCGCTCGGGCCAAAGACGTCATCGGGTTGAAACTCCGATGCCGGGTCCGGCACGTCGATCTCGTCATCGATGCGGAATTTGTAGCGCGCGCCGGCCTTGACGCCGGCAATGTCGGCGGTGAACCAGCCGTCCTCGCCACGCCGCATCGGGTGAGGTTGCTCGAGCATCACCTCGACGCGTTTCGCCGCCGGCGCCCACAGCCGAAACCGCGTGCCGTAATTGGTCAGATGTGGGCCGAACTGCCGGTCGTTCATGTCGCGCCTGCAAAGGCAAGCACCGACCGTGGCGGCGCGCTGGTCTCTGTGCCGGGAGCGAATTCGGCGAAGCTCTGCGCGGCTTCGGTCGTGTTCAGCACCTGCTGCCAGTTCTTGGTTTCGGACATCTGCGGAAATTTGAAACCGATCTCTTCGGGCGCGGCGTTCAGCACGATAAAGATTGGTGGCCGGCCTTGTTCCAAGGGCCCCAGCACGTAGGCGAGGAATCGTCCTTCCGGAAAATTCCAGTCACCTTCCTGCATTTCCTCGGCCGCCGGCGTCAGCCACAGCACGCCGTAGGTGCCATCCTTGCGCCGCCCGGAAAGCCAGCGCTGGTAGCGCAGTTGCGGGAAGCGCCGGCGCAGCGCCGTCATATGACTGACGAAATCGGTGAGGTCGTCGCCCACCTTGCCGAGATTGTCCCAGGTAACCCAGCCGATCTCATTGTCCTGGCAATAGGCGTTGTTGTTGCCGTTCTGCGAATTGCCGACCTCGTCGCCGGCGAGCAGCAAGGGCGTGCCTTGCGCGAGGAACAGGCAGGCGAGCTGGTTCTTGCGGAGCTGCCGGCGCAGCGCGGTTATCGCGGGGTCGGTGGTCGGGCCCTCATGGCCGCAATTGTTGCTGTTGTTGTCGTTGGAGCCGTCGCGATTGTCCTCGCCGTTGGCTTCGTTGTGCTTCTCGTTGTAGCTGAACAGGTCGGCCAGCGTGAAGCCGTCATGGACGGTGATGTGATTGATGCTGGCGCGCGCCGCGCGATTGTCGTGACGGAACAGGTCGGATGAGGCGGTCATGCGGCTCGATACTTCGCCGATCAGGCTGCCTTCGCCGCTCCAGTAACGCCGCATCGCGCCGCGATAGCGGTCGTTCCATTCCGACCATTGCGAGGGGAACGCGCCGACCTGATAGCCGCCGAGGCCAAGGTCCCACGGCTCGGCGACGAGCTTGACGGTGGCCAGCACCGGGTCCTGCCGCACGGCCGTCAGGAAGGAGGAATTGCGGTCAAAGCCGTTCGGCCCGCGCGCCAGCGTGGTGGCGAGGTCGAAGCGGAAGCCGTCGACATGGCAGACCTCGACCCAGTAGCGCAGCGAATCCATCACCATCTGCAGCACGCGCGGATGGGTCAGGTTGACCGAGCTGCCGCAGCCGGTGAAGTCGTCGTAGTAGCGCGGATTGTCCTTGCTGAGCCAGTAATAGGACGCGTTGTCGATGCCGCGGAACGACAGCGTCGGACCGAGATGGTTACCCTCGGCAGTGTGGTTATAGACCACGTCGAGCATCACCTCGATGCCGGCATCGTGCAGCCGCGCCACCGTGGTGCGGAAGGCATCGAGCGCGTTGTCCTGCGCGTAGCGCGGCTCCGGCGCGAAGAACGCCAGCGTGTTGTAGCCCCAATAGTTCGCGAGCTTCCGCTCCACCAGCACCCGGTCGTCGATCAGCCCGTGGACCGGCAGCAGCTCGATGGTGGTGACGCCGAGCCGCTTGAGATGGTCGATCATCGCCGGCGAGCACAGCCCGCCATAGGTGCCGCGCCAGGCGGGCGCGATGTCGCTGCGCTTCTGTGTCAGGCCCTTGACGTGGGCCTCATAGACGATGGTGTCTTCCCAGGAAATGTTCGGCCGGATCTCGCGGCGGCCCCAGTTGAAGCTTTCGTCGACCACGACCGCTTTCGGCATGCCGCGGGCATTGTCGCGGCGGTCGAAGGAAAGGTCCTCGCGCGCGCTGCCGGTGCGGTAGCCGAAATGCGCGTCGCTCCATACCAGTCGCCCGGCGAGCCGCTTGGCGTAGGGATCGAGCAGCAGCTTGTTGGCATTGAAGCGGTGGCCGCGCTCCGGCGCATAGGGGCCATGGACGCGATAGCCGTAGAGCTGTCCGGGCGAGACGTCGTTGAGATAGCCGTGCCAGACGTCCTCATTGCGCTCGGGCAGTTCGATCCGCTCGATTTCGCGGCGGCCCTGGCCGTCGAACAGGCAGAGCTCGACCTTCTCCGCATTGGCCGAGAACAGCGCAAAGTTGGTGCCCCGTCCGTCCCAGCTTGCACCTAAGCGGGCGGGGCTTCCCGCGGACAAACGCATGCGTCAGCTTTCCGGTACGAGAAAGATCGCAGCCAGCGGCGGAATGGTCAGGCTGAGCTCGGGGATGCCGCCTTCCAGGGTGTGGACTGCGCCGACATTGCCGACATTGGTGCCGCCATAATGGGCGGAGTCGGAATTGAGCACTTCCTTCCAGTTGCCGGCGAACGGCACCCGGACGCGATAATCGCGATAGACGTTCGGCGAGAAGTTCACGACCACGAGACAGCGCGCATGCGCATCGAACCCCTTGCGCAGCCAGGCAAAGATGTTGTTGCCGGAGTCGTGGGTGATGACCCATTCAAATCCGGCCTGGTTGCAGTCCATCTCATGCAGCGCAGGCACGCTGCGATAGAGGTGGTTGAGGTCGCGGATCAGGTTCTGGATGCCGCTATGGCGGTGCTGCGCCAGGAGGTGCCAGTCCAGCGACTGATCGTGATTCCATTCGCGCTCCTGGCCGAACTCGCAGCCCATGAACAGGAGCTTCTTGCCGGGATGGCCGAACATGAAGCTGTAATAGGCGCGCAAATTGGCAAAGCGTTGCCACTCGTCGCCCGGCATGCGGCCGAGGATCGAGCGCTTGCCGTGCACGACCTCGTCATGCGACAGCGGCAGGATGAAGTTCTCCGAAAACGCGTAGTGCAGGCCGAACAGCACGTCGCCATGGTGGTGCTTGCGGTAGACCGGGTCCTTGCCGACATATTTCAGCGTGTCGTGCATCCAGCCCATGTTCCATTTGAAGCCGAAGCCGAGCCCGCCATATTCCACCGGCTGCGACACCTGCGGCCACGCGGTGGATTCTTCCGCCGCCGTGGTGGCGTCGGGGAAATGTCCGAACAGTTCGATGTTGAAGCGGCGTATGAATTCGATGGCTTCGAGGTTTTCCCGCCCGCCATGCCGGTTTGGAATCCACTCGCCGGCGGGCCGGCTGTAATCGAGATAGAGCATCGAGGCGACCGCATCGACGCGAAGGCCGTCGACGCCGTAGCGATCAAGCCAGAACAGCGCGTTGGAAACCAGGAAGTTGACCACTTCGGTACGACCGTAATTGTAGATCAACGTGCCCCAGTCGAGGTGGCGGCCCTGCATCGGATTGGCGTGCTCATAGAGCGCGGTGCCGTCAAAATAGCCGAGCCCATGCGGATCATCCGGGAAATGTCCGGGCACCCAGTCGAGCCAGACACCGAGCCCCTCGCGATGGCAGGCATCGACAAGAGCGGAAAAGTCTTCCGGCGTGCCAAACCGGCTGGTTGGCGCATAGAGGCCGGTCGGCTGATAGCCCCATGAGCCGTCGAACGGGTGTTCGCTGACGGGCAGAAACTCGAGATGGGTGAAGCCCATGTCTTTCGCGTAGGCCGGGAGCTGTTCGGCGAGGTCGCGATAGCTCAGCCATTCGTTGCCGTTCTTGCGTCGCCAGGAGCCGAGGTGCACCTCATAAATCGAGATCGGCGCTTCCATCGTGTTGATGCCTGATGGCGCCGGCCGCGGCTTCGGAATTTTGGTTTCGTCGATGACGACCGAGGCGGTCGACGGGCGGATTTCCGCCGCAAAGGCCACCGGATCGGATTTCAGCGGCAGACGCCGCCCGTCGGGCCCGGTGATGTCGAACTTGTAGCGATCGCCGGCGCGGGCATGCGGCACGAACAATTCCCAATAGCCGACGCCGCGCACGCGCATCGGATGCCGCCGCGCATTCCAGAAGTTGAAATCGCCGACGACGTTGACGGCCTTGGCGTTCGGCGCCA
>Ga0081455_10005272_pt1 | contig 14201 bp, 6 predicted proteins | sample TabmetS3T2R1_FD_70207 | JGI IMG/M metagenome (GOLD analysis project Ga0081455, IMG submission 70207) | Tabebuia heterophylla rhizosphere microbial communities from the University of Puerto Rico - S3T2R1 | ecosystem: Host-associated > Plants > Roots > Rhizosphere ... | reverse complement strand
ATACGCAAAATCATTCTCATGCCTAAGTACCAGATTTACTTCGAGACCATCAAAGGCGAGACCAAATACAACGTCGACATCGACGAGGACGAAACGCTCGACCAGGTGTTGGACGAGATTCTCTTCGACTTGCGTGAGCGAGGGGATGTGCTCCAGGGAGACGGCTCGCCACAAGTCTTCTGGAATGGGAAATTCCTGGATTTTGCGGCGCCCCTTCCCGGTCAAGGCGTCCGCCCGAATGACCTGCTTCGCGTTTCAACTGTAGCGACTGTGGGATGACATTTCAAGAACGGCGCATTGCGAACGAGTGGGAGTTCATTGAGCGGCTGGCCACTCGCAATTCGGAACTGCTATCGCAGCCTACTCGCAAACTGGGACCCAACGGCGCCGTCTTTGAATTCACGTTATTTGGAACTGAAGCGCTGACCGGATCTGCTCCTACGCTCACGCTGCGCAGCGAGCACGCTGTTTCGCTTCAATTCGGGCCTTTTTTTCCGGCTGTTCCCGTCGAAACGTTCGTACTCGATCCCGTGTTCCATCCGAACGCCCATCCGATGAATGGATTCGTGTGTTTGTGGGACCGTTATTCTGCTGGTGATAGCAGCCTGGACGCCATCTTCAAGTTGCAGCGCGTGCTCGCGTGGGAGCTTTACTCCACGCACGCCGATCAGGTGCTCAATCCGGACGCGCTGGAATGGCTGAACCGGATGGACCTGCCTTTGCGATATTCGCGTTTGCAGGTTCCTCCGGAACTCGAAAGCGAATGCGGCTATCGCGGCTTACGTCCGCCGAAGATCCGCCGTGTGCGTTTGAGCAGTATACAAGGAAACTGATGGCGGCCTAAGAGGCCGCCGCAGCCGGAGCGGCTGCCCCACGAGGCGACTCCGGCATTGTGCCTCAAGCTTGTGTTATGGCAGTTCGCTGTATTTGAACGAGGAAAGGCGAACCTCGCGGTTGTTTATGAAGCCGAAGAGTCCATCCCGCAGATCGCGCACAGGGTCAGGCTTTATTTTTCGCTCGGCTCCGCCATTTACCGAAATTGAGATTCCATCGGAGCGAAGTTCCAGCTTGACCGTGTAGATCGCGGCACGCTGCACTAAGAAGACAGTGCTCGCGCGCCGCGACCCACTCGAGACGTTGGTGACCCTGAGTTCTTTTTCGTCCAATTCATATAGGACGTAGTTGTTCGGATCCTTGAAATGCGTCGCCCAAACTAACTTATCTTTTGCGAAGGCACGTCCATGGCTAAGCGGTGCGACGAACTGAATAGCCGCCGGCCCCGGCTTCGGGATGCCGATGTAACTTTCTCCTTTGTGCAAAAACCAATCGCCTTCACTTGGTTGCTGAAACCGATTGCCCCAAGCTTCCTTTATTCCAATGACGCTGATAGCGACAGCCTCTTGCTGAAGCGAAACTCTGGCTTCCTGCCCAGTGGCGACAACAACGGTTGCCTGCGCGTCCTTGTGCCGCGGCGCGGTGGCCGAAAAGATGTAGGTTCCTTCCGGCAGAGAGAAACGATCGCTCGTGACCGGCGTTCCGTCTACCTCTCCTGGCTTCCTGTACGTGACTACCGCGTCCGCCACGTTTTTCGCGATGACCACCGTGCCGGCCGAGGCCGTCAATGTCAGATCGACCGAGCGTATCGGCCCTTCAATCGCACGGAACTCTTTCGATCGGGTTTCGAATCCTTTGTGCCGCGCCTCTACCTTGTGCGCTCCCAATGTCACATTGGTTAGCGTAGCCACTCCGTCCGAACCAGCTTTCCCTGCCGGCGAGTCGTCGAGAAAAACATCCGCACCCGGCGCGGTGGTGACTTTCATAGTCACCGCGGTCACCTGACGGCGCATTTCAAAATTCAGATCCGTCTCCTGGCCTTTTGTAATGCTGGCGTTTTGCTGTTCCGGATTACCGTCATAGCCCGATTTACTGACATGCACGATATAAGGAAGAGCGTGAATATTAGGAAAACGCGCCTGCCCTTTTACCGTTTGCTTGCGCACGATTTCGCGACCCCTGTATTCCAAGGCAACTGTTACATCATCCAGGCCCGTCAGCACTACGAGGGTCCCGACATTCGGATCGGCTTCTAGTAGTGCCATGATCGTGGGCGATGGTCCGATGTCGATTTGACGCTTCTTCGCGTCCTTACCTTCGCCCAACACGAGTTCATAGCTGTCTGGCGCAAGCGGCGGTAATTCCAGTCCGTTACGATCGAGCGCTCCTATCGGTTTTCCAGCCAAATAGGCAGGCACAGCCGTGCTGCTCGCGCCATAGACTCTTGCCGACTTGCCAAAATTCGCCACTAGGACCGGGTTCGCTTCCTTCGCATCGATATCTGAAAGCGACGGAACTCCATCCGATCCGATGGTGACCTTGAAGGAAAGAGAACCGGCCGGGCTCATGGCGATGCGCACCGTATGCTCACCAGGCGCGAGCGGCTGCGACAACTGGCCGTCCGCAATCGGCACGGCTGCCGCGGAATCGATGAACACGCGACCCGATCCCAACACATGAAGCGTTGGGTTCTCCGGCACAAGAGCGAACGCAATTGGGGACTGCTTGCCGGCTTGAATCTGGATCGTCTTGCTTTGCGTTACATAGCCAGCGTGCCGCGCTTCAATTTGATACGTGCCCGGTTTCTCCGGTAAGCGCAATTCGTGGTCTGCCCGGCCCACTTCAGAGTTATTCACAAAAATAGACGCGCCCGCCGGACTCACCTTAACGATGGCAGTTCCTTCCGATGCCGGGACGGGCGTGGGCGTCACAGGCTTGGTTTTATGTCCGAATATCAATGCGAGGACGATCGCAAACAAAGCGGCGCCGATCGAACCGGCAACCCAGATTGTTTTCTTCGAAACAGTTCGGTGGCTGGCTATGACACCCTCAACGATTCTTGAGCTTGGGGCGTTTTGAGCGGGAATGCGCGGCGCCCCTCTACCTCCGGGTACTTCATACTGACCTGCGATTGCCGGATCGGCTAGGCGCGTCTCCGCTTCCGAAATGTCTCGCGATAGATTGTTCGCCGGCGGAAATTCCGCGGGAACACCACTCGGCGGCGTGACGATGGTCTTCAGCCGCCCTTTGACCCGATTCGCGTAGGCTTTGAACTCCTGGTCACGGTCGTATTTGCCTGAGTAGCTGTCGATCTGGTCGGCGTAAGTGTTGATCTGGCGGCTATCGAGTCCCGCGCTATCTATTTGCCGGTCGATTTTCTTCAGTTGTTCAAAATCGCGCTTTCGCGCTTCACGCAAGACTCTTTCGAGCGAGGATTTCAAAGACGTCAAGTACGATTCGTCCGGATATTTGACGAGAGCGTCGTCGACCACCCGCAGGCCGCCCTCATAATCGTTTTCCGCGCGCAGTTTGCGAGCCTGGGTTGCGGCTGCGTCGATGAATTTCTGTTTTTCCTGATCGTCGATCAGACGCAATAGGCCGGTCGCTCCGGTATGCCCGTGCTCGATGTCGAGCGCTCGCTCGAGCAGTGAGCGCGCGCCGGCGGGATCCGCCTCCATCGAACGCCGCCCCTGCTCCACCAACGTCTCCACCAACAGATTGCGGGTCTTCGCATTGTTCTCGTCGAGCTCGTAGGCCTGACGGAGCAGTTCGATACCTTCTTGAAACTGATTCTGCTCGCAAGCAGCGAGGCCGGCTTCTTGCAATTGCTGTGCCCGGCGGCGGCTATCGAGACCTTGCTGCGCCACGCGCCCCATCTCCGCCCATTCGGGATCGTTGGGAAATTCTTCCTCGGCCATCCGCAAGAGTTCAAGCGCCCGGTCGAAATCTGCTGCCTCCAGGGACCGGTCGATATCATCCGACCATCTCGCGCGCGCTTCTCGCCGGCGGTTTTGCTCGCGGCGCTTGTGGAGGCGTTCAATCTCAAGGCTCAAGCCCGGATAGCGCGGGTAGATGGTATTCAAAATCTCCCACTGCGCGAGCGCCTCATTCAATTGATTCCGTTCTTCGCAGCTTCGCGCCCGGTTGACGATCTGGTTGACCATATCGCGTTTGTCGCGCGCGTTGCTCAGCGCCCGTTCGAAATGGCCGACACCCGGATTTTGTTGGGCCGCCTGCTCCAGAATGTCGACGCGCCGGTCCAGATCGGGCTCGACTTCCACCTGGCGATCGGTCTCGGCGATTCTCGCCGACATGGCCTGCCGCTGCTTCTCTTCGACGTCGTACCGCAGCGCCTGAAACAGCGTGTCTGCCGGATACTTGGCGAGAAACTCCCTACAAATCGCCAGCGCGGGTTCGAATTTCTGCTCATCAAGTAAGCGTTTCGCTTCCGCGCGCGAGTTTTTGATGGAATCGTGGTCGGTACGGATTTTATCGAAGAGGCGCTGATAGGTGCCCGTGCGCGAAGGCTCGGGCGCGCGACCGTCCATCTCGATCACTCGCTCGATCTTGCTGAGGGCCGTGCTGACATCGCCTTTGCGGTCGGCTTCGAGCGCGGCGCGGTATAGCGCTTCTTTCTCTTCGCGCAGGCGCTGATCTTCCTGCTCGCAGCGATCCACTTCCGAAAGAAGCTGCGTCGCTTTAGGCTCCTTCGGGCGCACTTGCAGAATCGCCTTCAGCGCATCGCGCGCCGGTACGTACGCGCGGTTCGCCATGTGCGTGCGCGCCAGCTCAAACCAACCCTCCACGTTACTCGTGGTTTTCTGCGCCTGCACTTTGGATTGCAGCGCGAGCGCTTCCGGATTCTTCGGATCGAGCTCCAGCGCTTCGGCGAGCTTTTGCAGCGCAATCTGATATTCCTTCTCCTGTAACCGTCCTTTGGCCGTTTCGATCAGTTGCCGAACGCGCCGCTCAACGCGCGCCCGCTGCACTTGTTCTTTCAGCTCGGTTAACTCGGCATCCACGTGCCCTTCGGTTTCGAGCTCATCGATGATCTCGAGCGCATACTCGTAGTCACCCTGATCGTAGAGGCTACGAATCCGATCGAGACGCGTCTGGATGCGCGACCGGTCGAAAGTCGGGTTACGATCTCCCCGGAATGCTCCTTGCAACACATCGGCAAATTCTTTAGCGGAGCGATACCGATGGAGCGCGCTTTTGGCCATCGCCTTGTGAATCGCCTGGCTCATGGCGAGCGGTACGGCTTCGTTCAATTGATGAGCCGGCGATGGAATCCGATGGAGAATGGCATCGGCTATTTCGGCCTCTTCAATCCCATCGAACGGGCGCCGTCTGGTGACGGCCTCGTAGCAGACCACGCCTAAGGAAAAAATGTCGGAGGCGTAAGTCAGCGGCAGCATCGAAATCTGCTCCGGCGACATGTAAAGCAGCGTCCCCTTGCGGCCCACCGAACGATCACCCGAAAGGCGCCGAGCGACGCCGAAATCGATAATTTTCACCGAGTCGTCGTCCATCACGAAGATGTTGCTCGGCTTTAAATCTCGATGGATCAGCCCACGCTCATGAGCGGCCTGCAGGCCACGGCAAGTCTGGGAGAAAATATCGACGCAGCGCTCCACCGAAAGGCGCGCGCTACCGCCGCCAATGAGCTTGTCGAGCGTCGTCCCCGGCAGCAGCGGCATTACGAGATAGGGGCGGATTCCGTTGTCTTCTTCCAACTGCCCTACGTCGAAGATTTCAATAATGTTCGGATGGATAAGCGAGGCTAAGTCCTCACATTCCTTTCGGAACAACTGGACCGCATGGCTATCTGAAAAGTCGAGCAGCGTTTTGAGCGCTACCGGGCGTTTCATGACTTTGTCGAACGCCTTGTACACGACGCCCATGCCGCCACGCGCAATTACTTCTTTTAGTTCATATCGGGTCTTCAACGCCCGAAGAGATAGAGCCATTGGGCTGTTTCCGTTACCTAAGAGTACGCCAGGATTTTAACGAATCCTTTTCTCCGTGCCGCGACCGCTTCCAGGGCAAAAGGGACCTAACTGTTTAGTGCTAGACATCGCAGGACCGTTGCACCTTCTTAGGATAAAGGAGCAATCGACGCGCCAAATTGATGGCACCCTTCCCTAACTACGCAGAACGCTTTATGGAATTCACATAGGCCATCAAGCGCGCGGATTCTTTGGCGTCGCGAGCGACCTCGTAGGTTTGGCGGCGTTCGATCTTGTCTCGGATATCGACAATTTCCGACGAGTGGCGTTCTTTGCTTTAGTCTTCGGCTCGCTGACAAACCGCGGCCCTCATCCTTTTCATGTCGTGCTTCTCTTGTTTGCGGATTTCCTCAGCTTGTTTGCGCTTTTGCGATTCGAAGCCAATTTCCGCGTTGCGCTTTTGCGCTCTTAGCTTTAGCAGATCGTTTAGAGCCTTGTGGAAGCAGCGCTCGTGGGTGGTTTGGTAGCGGAGAAATGGCCTTTCCGGTTTCGCTGGTTGGACCGATCGAGAGTTTGGCGTTCTCGCGGTTGGCCGCAATTTGAGATTCGGTAGACATTTGGGCACTTTTCCTCGTACGCGAGCTTGGATTATGGGTGTCCGTGGCGGCCTAGCCGAGGCGGGCTAAGACGTTGAAGGGTGAGGGGATTGGAGTTTTGCAAAAAGTGTGAACAAGAATGACTACCCAGGTGGGGCGACTACTCGCGCTCTCTCACGCTTGATATGTGCGATTTCCCGAGTTCTGCCAGATAGCCGGCCAACTGATCGTCAACTCAGCTTGTATATGCGAATGGCAATCGGGAATTCCCAATAATCCGACATCACAGTCCCCGTACTTGCCAGACATTGGCACTTACGGTCCAATCCATAAAAGCGACGTGGCGGCCGTCCGGCGATGGCACGGCAAAATTTGGCGCCATCGATCCCATCAGGTTTGTGAGGACTCGCCCTTCGAGATCGACATAGAAGAGCAGCCCACGATTGGTGTCTTGGACCGCGACGTACCAGCCACGTCCGTCGGCAGCCCAAACAACGCCCGACAGATTCTTAAGCGACTTGATTGTCACGGTCTTCTCCACCGTTCCCGCGCGCGCATCGAGGGGCACCAACCGGATCTTGGCATCGCGCGGATCGTGATTGGGAATAGCGACTTGGGATCCGTCCGGCGAGATGTCCCAATCCCCTACGATTGCCGGGCTCCAACCGGTTCTCGCCAGCTCGCGTCCTTTGCCGCGCACGGGATTCAAATCCCAGAACAGGAATTGGCCATTCTGAACGGTTCGAAAGACGCAACGGCCAGCAGCGGACAGCGCACAATTGTATTCGCCTTGGAGCCCGGCATCCGGCAAAACTGTTTCCGCCGAGCCGCCCTCTAAGGGAATCCGCATCACGCTCCACTGCCGCTTCTGATCTTGCTGGTTATACAAAATCCATTTCCCATCCGGTGATACATGCGCCAGAGCTTTTGCATCATTCGAGATCGCCAGCGGCTGCGCGTCGCTTTGATCGATCTCTTGACGAAATAGATCAAAATTGCCGTTCCGATGGGACTCAAAAATCACCGATCGGCTGTCGGGAGTCCAGGCATGAGGATACTCATCGGTGTCAGTGAAAGTCAGACGCCGGACGCGCGTAAAGCGAGGATATTCGTGCGCGGCCGGGAGATCCGCGACATAAACATTAGGATGGCCATTCATGGCACGAACTGTAACCACTTGCTTCCCGTCCGACGATGTGGATATTGCTTTGAGATCGTAGTCTTCGTGAGTCAATTGCCGCGGTTGCTCCAAGAACGTCCCGGTATTGGGATCGGTGCGCAATCTCCAGAGATGGTAAACAAGCGGATGTTCGATCGTATTGCGCAGAAATAACACGCTTCCATCAAGCAGGCCACAGGCCGACTCCATGACGAAATCTTTGGCAGCAGCGGCAAGCCGCCCGGAGTCTACGTCAACCGATTCGTAGCTGTATTGATAGCGGTGGAGGGCAAGGAAGGATTTTGGATCGGAATCGACATTGGCAGGCAGTACGTACTCCACTCGCTGAAACGCGATTCTCTTTCCGTCGGGTGACCAAACAAACGATCCGAACGAAGTCGTCTCACCACCCCTCCTGATCTGCTTTCCCTCGCCAGTGGCCGTTGAAGCGACCGATAGGACTGCCCCATCCGTGCTGGTGAAAGCGATGCGGGAGCCATCTGGCGAAGGAACGCCGTTCTTGGCTCCGGATACTACCAGCTTCAGCCTGCCGCCGTCTGCCGGCATTATCCAGATGCCAGGCTCGTACTTGTCTAGAGCGCCAGCCATCGATCCGTTGATCAGGATTTTCGAGCCGTCGTTGAACCAAACCATCCGATCGATACGTAGCCCTTTGAGAGCATCCACGGGTTGCGTGAGGCCGTCGCTCATGCGGCGCCGGTATGCAGGACCAGCGAATGTCGCGAATAACAGCGTTTTCGTATCAGGTGAAATGGCCGCCGCGGTGACACGATTCTCATTCACCTGGCGGGTCAACTGCAGAAACTGCGGCTCCGTTTTCGAAATGAACTTGTCGCGCAAGGAATAAGCAAAAGCGCCCAGGATCACAACGACTGATACCGCCGCTGCCGTCCATGCGATCGCTCTGGAACGCGCGTTTGGTTTGGCCAGGCCAACCAGCGAGAGTTCCCGATCCACCTCCAAAGCTGATGGCCGTTTGCGCGGATCTTTACTCAGCATCCGGAGCAGAAGTGTCTCAAATTTTGCGGGAATTCGCCGATTGAGCGATGAAGGCGGCTTTGGTTCTGTGTGCGCGATAGCGTCGGCTGTGTCAATCGGCGACGTCGATCGAAACGGATGCCGCCCCGCCGCCAACTCATACAGCACCAAGCCAAGCGAAAACACATCGCTCGCGCTGGTCGCATGTTCGCCGCGAGCCTGCTCGGGAGATATGTAATTGAGAGTTCCGCCGAACGCTGAGGAGTCCCCCGAGGAGTCCCTGGACCTCCGCTGAATCTCGCCATCGGACTGGCCCGCGATCCCGAAGTCCAGCACTTTGAGGATTCCGTCATCGCGTACCATCAGATTCTCCGGCTTCACATCGCGATGAATGATGTTGCGTTGGTGCGCGGCTGCGAGGGCCAGGGCGATCTGGCGGCCCCAATGGATCACCTGTGCAGTCTCTACCGGCTTGCCAGAGAATTCACGAAGCGCACGACCCTCCACTAATTCCATGGCGATCGCCACATCGTCCTTCGCGCGAATCACCTCATAGACAGTGATGATGTGCGGATGATTTAGCGCGGATGCGGCTTTTGCTTCCCGAATGAGCCGTTCGACTGCTTGGCTACTGGCCGCCATTTGCGGGCTTAGGAACTTGATCGCCACTTTGCGGCTTAACTCGGGGTCACTTGCGGCATACACCTCGCCCATTCCCCCACTACCCAACATGTCAACCACCTCATACCGGCCGAAGCGTATGCCGCTTCTCGATCCTGGCTTGTTGAGGGCCCCTTCGAGCGTGCTTTCCGCCTCCTCAAGCATCGAAATCACTTCGTCGAGAATTTCCGGATCGGCATTTAGTGAGGCAAGAAAGGATCGTCTTTCCTCGCCGGCAAGATCGGCGGCCATGGCGAAAAAATTCCATGCCAGCCGCCACTGCTCTTCGTTCATGAGACAGCCGCGCCCGCCAATTCGTTTGTGAGCCACCTCTTGGCGAAAGTCCAAAGATTTGCCACCGTACGTGGCGAACAGCGAAGCTGCCCGGCAATCTCATCGGTCGTCAGTCCTTCGAAGACGCGCATCTCAATAACCAAGCGGAGTTTGGGATCGATGGCACCCAGACGCGAAAGCACTTCTTCCACAAACTGCACATTCTCGATGCCGGGGGGAATATGGTCTGGGATCTCGTGCAGTTGAATTTTTTCGGCCCGGCGGTAGAGAGGACGCGCATGATCGATCAAAAGCCGCTTCATGACATGTCCGGCGAGCCCAAGAAAGGCGGCCTTTTCCTGATCGGCGCTGCCCCCGCCCCCGAGTGCCTTGATCTTGACCAGCGCCAGATACAGTTCGTTTATTAGCAGCGTCGGCTGCCAGGTATGTTCGGTACGTTCGCCCCGCATCTTGGCTGCGGCCAGCTTTCGTAACTCCGGATACAACAATTCGACCAAACTATTAGCGGCCGCCTTGTCGCCTTTGCGGAAGTCGGCCATAAGCCGCGCGATCATGTCGAGCGCGGGTGTAGTGTGCATTGGACTCGGAGCAGGTATTTTATCAAGCAAAAAATTTGACGAACTTTGCAGGATATGTGCCGCTGCTCTCGCTTTTATTAAAGAACACGCGCAAAACGGTCGCGGTGTCAGGCGCGCCACCCGAAGGGCCAAGGAGTCCTTTATTGCCTGGTGGCGCGCATCCGCGCCCTTTGCGCTTTTATGGAGCAGGGAAAGGCAGGCACATAATAATGAAAATTAAACTACCGGTATTACTATTACTTCTCGCCCTGGCATCAATCAGCTTCGGCCATCCTAAGCGCACCGAAAAGGAAAAGGTGCTCTATGTTTGGGCGAGTGATCAGGCCCATCTCGCACCGGATTTTTTGGCCGTCATTGACTTTGACGAGGATTCACGGGATTACGGAAGCGTCATCACGACCGTGCCGCTTCCGCCGCCTGGAAATATCGGCAATGAGCCGCACCATTGCCATCTTTCGGCAGACGAGAAGATCCTCGCTTGCGGCGGATTGCTGAGTTTGCTCAAGGGCCAAAATGGCATCTTCTTTTTTGATGTCACCGCTGCGCGTCATCCGCGGTTCCTGATGTCGACGAAAGCGCTCGATTCGAGCATCACAGACGACTTTTTCCCACTGCCCGAAGGCGGTTTCCTAATTACGCAAATGGGCTCGGCCACCGGCGAAGCGCCAGGCCGCGTCGCCGAATACGATGGCTCTCTGCATTTCGTGGCTAACCATTTTGGGAAGGTTTCTATGTTCAGGGAACTACCATTGGACCCGCCTCTCGATGGTTTCAATCCGCACGGCATCGATGTGCGTCCGGATTTGAATCTTATGCTGACTGCCGACTTTATACTCCCGAGCAGCACGCTCGCGGGATCCGCAGGACCAGTGCTTCGCGACACGGTGCGCGTCTGGGATTACCACTCTCGCAAGATCACCAAGACGATCCGGATTGCGACTCCTGACGGTACACCAGGACTCGGCATGATGGACGTAAAATTCCTGCCTAACGATCCCAGTGGCACCGCATACACGGGCGGCATGTTCGATGGCTTTATCTATATGATCGATCCAAAGAACGGCACAGCTACGCCGGCGTTCGACTACACTACCGTGGTGCCTCACGTCAAAACGCCGGTACGAGGCGGCATGGGACAGATCATGGCCGTTCCGAAAAGCGGGGACCGGCTGATCTTCAGCCTATTTCAAGCGGGTCAGGTTGGCATGCTCGACACCACCGATCGCTCAAATCTAAAACAAATGCCCGGTGCGCTCGTGAACTTCGGACAGAGTGCCGGACCGCATAACATCGTGCTGACCGAAGACGATTCACGACTGGTTATTACCGACTATTTCTTGAATGAGGATGATGCCGGAATCATCCATTTTGAAGGCGACCACCGGGTGCACGTCATAAAAGTGACGCACGACCGTTTGACGGAAGACAAGCGCTTCAGACTCGACTTCAATACCGCCTTCCCCACTGGGCCAGCGCGGCCCCACGGCATTGCCATGAAATAGGTCCCATCCATGGGGATGCGCTATTTCCTGCCAGCATTCATCGTCTGTCTGGGCACTCTCAGTTGCAACCGTGGGAACTCGGAGGGTCCCACGGAGCACGGCCGTCGAATCCTCTACTATCACGATCCGATGCACCCCTCCTATCGGTCAAATCGTCCAGGCATTGCGCCCGATTGCAACATGGAGCTGACACCCGTTTACGCCGAAGATCGGGTTCAGATGCAGACTCGCACGGACATGTCATCGCTAGTACGCGTAGATGACGCTCAAGCAGCGGCGATCGGTTTACAAACAGAGGCGGCACGCGAAGAGATGGCAACCGGTGAGGTTCGGACTGTGGGCCGCGTCGAAACCCAGGAGTCACGGCGATATCTTGTCACCGCGGGCACCGACGGTTGGATCCGTCGTATTCACGGCGGCGAGAGCGGTGCGCTAGTTGTTAAAGGACAGCCGCTTGCCTCCTACTACAGTCGTGACGCTTCTTCGCCTCAACAGGCCTATCTCTACGCGTTGGATGCTGAACAACGGCTGCAAAGTAACGCTATGGCGGCGCAGAACGCTGTGGCGACGCAGAAAGATCTCGCCACTAGGCAGCTGGCACAGGCTCGCGACTATCTCGAGTTCCTTGGCTTCACCGCTTCTCAAATCGCCGACCTCGCGAAGTCACGCAAGGAGCAACCGGACATAACTCTCGGTGCGCCGGCTTCAGGCATCGTACTGGAACGTAACGTGTCCGAAGGGACGCGCTTCAACCGGGGCGACGTCCTGTGGAAGATCGGAGACATTGAATCTGTATGGATTACTGCCGATCTCTTTCCCGAAGACATGCAGGCCATCTCTGGCGCGCGTCGAGCGACGGTGGTTCTTCCTGGGGGCTCTGAGCTCCAGGCAACCGTCGATTCATCGTTGCCTCGTTTTGACGATACAGCGCGCGTGGCAAAGCTCCGTCTAATAGCGAACAACCGGGAACACAAGCTGCTTCCTGGAATGACCCTCACGGTCGCCCTGCGGCGCTCTCCTGTCGAAGGTCTATTTGTCCCGGTGGATGCGGTGATCGAAAGTGGCATTAAGCCTCGCGTCTTTGTACGGCGCAGCGACGGTAGCTTTGAGCCGCGCAGCGTTTCAATTGGCTGGCGTAGCGATGGGCGCCAGCAGATTCTCTCCGGCCTCCGGCCAGGAGAGGAAGTCGTAACCGGCGGCGCGTTCCTCATCGATTCTGAAAGCCGGCTCCGATGATCCGTTTCCTGGTCGATTTTTCATGCCGCCATCGCGCGGTCGTCATCGGCGTAGTTCTGTTAGCGGCGATTCTCGGCATCTGGAGCGTAAGTGACCTGCCATGTGACGCTCTGCCCGATACGGGAGATCGTCAAGTAATCGTATTTTCACGTTGGGATCGCAACCCCACCCTCATGGAAGACCAGGTCACTTATCCGCTTGTCACCCGCATGATGGGCCTGCCGCGCGTCAAGACTGTACGCGGCATCTCTGATTACGGCTACTCCTGGGTATATGTGATCTTTGAGGACGGCACAGATCCGTACTGGGCCCGAACACAAGTGCAGGAACATCTCTTGGGCGTCGTCCAGAGCCTGCCTCCGGGTGTGAAAACAGAACTCGGTCCCGACGCGAACGGGCTTGGCTGGATATTTCAATATGTCATCACCGATCCTACGGGTAACCACAACGCGGGACAACTACGCGCCGTGCAGGATTGGTACGTCCGCTATCACTTGCGGGGAGTTCCTGGAGTAGCCGAAGTGGCGGCTGCCGGCGGGTTTGAACCTCAGTATCAAGTGATGGTTGACCCGACCAAGATGCGCGCTCGCGGCGTCTCTATGGCCCAGGTTGTCGAGGCAGTAAAGAAGAGCAACAGCGAGGCAGACGGACGACTGTTGGAAGTTTCCGGCGCAGAATACATGATTCGCAGCCGTGGATACCTTCGGTCGTCGAAAGACTTGGAAAATGTCCCGATTGCCGCAGAGGGCCCGATCGTCGCAGAAGGAAAGAGCGCGGTAGTCCGCGTGCGCGATATAGGCGCGGTCGCCCTGGGTCCCGAAATGCGCCGCGGCGTAGCGGACTGGAATGGTGTGGGCGAGTCCATCTCCGGAATCGTCGTGATGCGCGAGGGCGCCAATGCACTCGACGTTATCCGCGGTGTCAAGGCAAAACTGCATGAGATCGAACCGGGGCTGCCCGCGGGTGTGACGATCGCAACGGTGTATGACCGCTCAGTATTTATCGAAAGCGCACTTCACGGCTTACGGAATACGCTGATCGAGATCATGCTCACGGTGGCGGTCGTAATCCTGATTTTCCTAGGAGATTTCGCTTCTGCGCTGATCCCGATTGTCACTGTCCCCGTGACGATTCTGATTGTGCTCGCGATCTTTCGTCCGTTGGGAATTTCGCTGAACATTCTGTCAATCGGAGGATTGGCGCTCGCGGTTGGCACATTGGTAGACGCCTCGATCGTTGTTGTGGAGCAGGTCCATAAGAAGCTCGAGCTTCAAACTGCCGGCGACGTCAACAAAGCCATTCGCACAGCCCTCCACGAGGTGAGCGGCCCCGCGTTCTTTGCGCTGTTGGTCACTGGTGTGGCGTTCCTTCCGATTCTTGTTTTAGATGGACAG
>Ga0081455_10005271_pt1 | contig 14203 bp, 12 predicted proteins | sample TabmetS3T2R1_FD_70207 | JGI IMG/M metagenome (GOLD analysis project Ga0081455, IMG submission 70207) | Tabebuia heterophylla rhizosphere microbial communities from the University of Puerto Rico - S3T2R1 | ecosystem: Host-associated > Plants > Roots > Rhizosphere ... | reverse complement strand
CCGGCGGCAACGTCACCGGGTTCAGCGACATGCATGCGGACCTGAGCGGTAAGTATGTGCAATTCGCCATCGAGCTGGGTAAGCCGCAAGGCACGGTCAACTATCTTTGGTATACCGGATGGGCTGACGGGCAATACAGGTTTCAGGTTACCGAGCGGGCAGCCCAATCGCTTGGTGTCAAGCTTCGATCACGAGGGATGGGCGACATCGCCGAAGCGAACGATGTCCTCGCTGCGATGAAGACTGATGAGGCGGCGACGGTTATCATTCAATCCAGCCCATTCATGTACCGGCACCGAGAGCGGATCATCAATTCCGCGATGAACCATGGCCTGGCGACGATATACGCTTTTCCACCAGCGGCCAGGGACGGCGCATTGATCGCGTATGGCCCGGATTATGTCGACTTGTATCGTCGGGCTGCTTCCTACGTAGAGCGAATCCTCAAGGGTACGAAGCCGGCTGATCTTCCGGTCGAGCAGCCCACCAAGTTCGAATTGGTGATCAACCTCAAGACCGCGCGGGCGCTGGGCCTCGAAGTACCGCCCGCACTGCTCGCCACCGCCGACGAGGTGATCGAGTGAGTTGAATTCGGATTACCCCATGCTGCCGCCAAGGCCACCGAAGCCGCCACCGCCGCCGCCCGCCGCATAGCGGATACCCCTGACGGGCGGACGCACTCTCGCCGCGCTTCAAGCCGCCCGGCCATCTTGCGGTGCCGCTGCCTGCATTGCACATGACTGTGAGCTAGGCGGGGCCCGAGCTCGGAGCATGACGCCATGGCGACAGTCCTGATCATCGGCGCGAGCAGAGGGATCGGCCTTGAGACCGTGAAGGCCGCCCTGGAGGCGGGACATTCGGTGCGTGCCCTGGCGCGGTCAGCCCGAAGGATTCCTCTTGACCATGCAAAACTGGAAAAAATGGCTGACGACGCGCTTGAGATGACTGCCGTAAAGCGTGCCCTGAGCGGAGTCGATGTCGTTGTCCAGTCGCTCGGCGTTTCGCCGGGCCTGGAAGTCATCTTTAGGCCGACGCGGTTTTTCTCCAAAGCGACGCGGCTGCTCGTCACCGCGATGGAGCAGGCTCACGTCAAACGGTTGATCTGCGTGACAGGCTTCGGGGCCGGCGACAGCCGCGGCCATGGCGGGTTTCTTTATAACGCCGTGTTCTATCTGCTGCTGGGGCGCGTCTATGACGACAAGGACGTGCAGGAACGCATCGTCCGCAATAGCAAGCTCAATTGGGTGATCGTGCGCCCCGTGATCCTGACCGATGGGCCAAAGACGAACACCTATCGCGCGTTGATCGATGCGCGCGACTGGACGTGCGGGTTCATCTCGCGCGCCGACGTGGCGGATTTCCTCGTTAAGGAGATCGACGACAACGCCTTTCTGCATAAGACTCCAGTTCTCATGAGCTGGCGTCACGCTATACCTGCCCGAACGCGCGTCAGCATCCCGCGAAGATAATGCAGCCCAGCGCATTGCTGCTGCATGCTCCGCGATGGCCTGATGGACCTTGCCGCCGAGTACGAATCCGAGGCAGTATTTTGAGGTTGCGTTGCTTACCGTTATCGCAGGGCCACCGCGATGACCGTGCTCGCAGAGCCCTTTGCGTCCGTTTACGATGATCGAAACCGTCTCGGCGTCATCTTGGCGCGCGGCAGGAGCGGCTTCGAGGCTTACGCCGCCGACGATCATAGCCTGGGACTGTTTCTGAGCGCGCGCAAAGCCGCTGCCGCGATCACCAAGGCGCGTCCGTGGGTCGCGCAGAGGGACGACAGGCCCGAGATAGACCCACAATGATCCCTTCGCCTTTGCCCGGAGCTGGCGGTGGGAGTAGATGATGGAAAAGCCGACGACAAAACTCAGCGCGCAGGACCGCGTGATTTTGTTCTGCGTCGCGACCGGCATTCACCACGGCTCGGTTGGCATTACCGACCATTCGATGCAGTCCATGGCCATCCGAGGCTTCATCGCGCACAATCGCGAGAGCGGGGCGTATACGCTCACGGACAGTGGCCGCGCTACACTTCGGGCCATACTTGACGCTGCCCAGATTGGGATTACAGCGTAGGTGCGCCGACGAGGTGATGGAATGAGGAGTTCATCACGCTGATCGGTGGTGACCCGACAAGGCAATCAGCAAGGACCATGCCCCGATATAAGTGCAAAAGCAGTGCTGCGCTCGACATAGCTCTCAGCGGCTTGCCAGCCAAAATGCGCGTTGAAGCGGACGCAGGCACCGGCGTGTCTGCAAAGACCGTAGGAGAACTTCGGAAGATGACGACGTGGTCCGAGAATTTGGTGATAACAACACCGCAGGAACGCCATCCCGAAAGCACAGTAAAAATCAGCAAGGCTACCTCAGCGACTCGCACCTCGCCGAAACCCTAGGGCGGCGCGTCATGCGCTGGAGGAACGGAGAACGCCTTGCTATTTGTTGGATCGCAACTAGATGTCAGCCATCCGCTCTACGCCGCGCGGCGATGTCCCGTCCGTTATGGATGATACGCAGGTTCGGCTCGGTCGCTGTCTTGGAGGCGGCGTGCAGGTAGCAGGTGCGCGCGGCGATGGTCAGCAATTGCAAGTGGGTCTCTTCGGGCGCTTCGCCGTTGAGGAATAGGTGAGTATCGATCGGCTCCACAGCTGCGTTCGACCCCGCAACGTAACGGTTGAACTGAACAAGCCGCACGCCGCGAATGTTCATCTTCATGTTCTCGATATAGCGCGAGAGCTGCGTCATATAACAGAACGCGATGCCGGCCGAGAGCAGCGCGAGGCCGCAGGGCGCGGCGTTGGCGGCACCTTCATCGCTCACCAGCCTGAAGTGGCTGGTGCCCGGCATGCCAAGCCAGGTGTCCACCTCATACATGCCGTCGCGGCCGAGCGGCTTGCCCTCGCCGTGGACGTTGCGGATGAGCTTGTTGGTGACTGTCGGCGAAGCAGGCTCGGGCGTGCCCTGCTCCACGCGGCCGGTCGTTTCGACCAGGTCGCGGCGCCCGTTGGCGTCGAGCGGGCGCGGTGCGCGCGCATAGACGCGATAGGGGTCGGCGGCATCGACGCTCGCCGAGTTGGCGACGCCAGCAACCTGCCGTCGCCGGCCGTTGACGTAGAGCGCGAAGGTGTTGCCGAGGAGCGGCGTGCGCAGCAGGGTGATCGCAGGGGACGCGTTCATCGCCGCCGCGACCAGCGCCGTAATGGTCTCGGTGGAGGCGCCGCTCTGCAGCCGCACTTCGATGTCCGGCGCCTCGGCATGGCCTTCGCCGGTGCCGTGGATGAACGAGCCCGTAAGCCAGTAGTGGTTCGTCACGCGGATTGCGACATCGTCGAGCGCGATGTTGCCGCTCGCCGCGAGCGTTCGAATGCGGCCGTACAGGTCACTCTGCATGCCGGCGTTGAAGAAGCCGAGTGGAAACGGCGCGAGGTCGGTGCCGCGCAGATGCTTGCCCTCGTCCGAGGTCAGCCGCCAGGCGCTTGCGTCCTCACCCTCGGTGACCACCGCTTCCTTCTGGTGCCCGACCATTTGTCGGGCCTCGATTTTGATCACGTCGCGCCCGCCGCCGAGAAGCGGCGAGCGCCCGCGTCCTTGCCGGAGCCGGAATGCCAGCGGATCGCCGTGCATGTCGATCGTAGCGGTCAACGTCGGGTCCATTGGGGTCACCGGATGGTCTGTCCCATCGCCGCCTCGTACTGCGCAACATATCCCATTTCGACATGCTTGCGTCCGCGCTCGGTGAAGCTTGCCCGATCAGCCTTGATCCCATGCGCTTCCACGAGCCGGTTCATGAAATTGACGGACCGCATCTCCCATCATCGGAGGCGCATTGCTTGATCACCACGGGGTGTGCGCGTACTCTGGGTTTTTTGAGCCGCCTGGCGCTGCACGACGTGCAGCCCCCTGGCGCGTTCTCCGCCCCGGGGCCGGGGTTCGGTATCCGCCGCCCACGAAAGAGGCGCCTGAGGGGCTACCGCCGGCCGGCGGGGGCATGGCGTCGCGCGTGTACCCAGGCGTGTACCCGGCGCGGCCAGCGCGGCCAGCTAGCGCTGCAAATGCGGGGCTACCTCCCTAGGCCCGCCATAGTGATGTGGAACGCCTTGGGGGCATCGGCGCTCCACTGGCTCGCGATCTGATGCGTATGCGCACCGACATCGAAAGCGAGCACTCCCGCGCGCGGCAGCGCGCGGCGGACTGCGTCGATCGCGGCATGCGCGGTGAAGGATTTGGCTGCGGGACGCAGCGCGGCATGAAAGCTGCGGCGGTGCTCCGCCAGCATCGCCTTGTCCCAACGGCTGCTGGCGGCCGGCAGCGCGGCGAGCCGCGCCAGCGATGAATCGACATCGCCGATGACCTGATGCACGACATTGACCGAAGGCACGACGTCGACCGGCTCGATATCGATTTGCAGCAGCGGCCGATCACCGATCCAGGCTTCATATTCCACCTCGACCGTGTCGTAGCCGAGACCGATAATGAGATCGGCGGAACGAAGAAATTTGCGCTGGACTTGCCGGCAGGCCCGCTCGATGCAGCCGAGCGCGAGCGGATGATTGTCGTCGATCATCCCTTTGGCCATGGTCGTGGTGGCGAACGGCAAATTGTGGCGCTCGATCAGTCCGCGCAGCAGCGAGGGATCGGCAACACGCATCGCAGTTGAGCCCAGCACCGCGATCGGTCGCTCGGCGGCGGCGATCAACTCCCCGGCGCGGGTGAGCGCAGCATCAGAGGCGGACGCAAGCCTGCCCGCTTGCGCCGGCGCTGCAACGCGCTCATTGGTGGCGGCGAGCGCGACATCCTCCGGCAGATCGAGATGCACGGGGCCCTTGGGCTCGGTGAGCGCCAGCGCGATGGCGCGCGTGATCGTTTCGGCCACGCATCCACGCTCGAGCCTGAGCGTCGCCTTGGTGATCGGCTTGAACAGCGCGTGGTGGTCGATCCACATCTGTATGCGCCGGCCGAGCTGATCGGTATTGAGGTTGCAGGTGATCGCGATCACCGGCGAGCGATCGAGAAAAGCGCCGCCCACACCGGTCGCAAGATTCGTCGCGCCTGGGCCCAGCGTCGCGAGGCAAAAACCCGGTGCGCCGGTCATCCGCCCGGTCACATCGGCGGCGAAGCCTGCCGAGCCTTCGTGCGCGGTGAGCACGAATTCGATCCCGCCCGTGCGCATCGCCTCCATCAGCGGCAGCACGTTGCCGCTGGGAATGCCGAAGCCGCGGGTCACGCCGTTCGCCTTGAGCGTAGCGATGATCAGATCGGCGTTGTTCATGATGGACCGCGAGTGCCGTGTCGCATGTTCACTCACGCCGGTGCCTCGAGCATCTGCGGAGCGGGCCGCCCGCGAACGTCGGGCTCGCCGAGATCCCAAAACAATCCCGCCATCATACCGAGCCCCTCGCGTGCGATCGGCGCGAGCAGGTGCTCGTCCGGCGCGTGCTGCGAGCATCCGGCATAGGAGTGCGGGATCCAGATGGTGCGCAAACCGAGCACCTCGGTGAAGCTGTCATTGGGCAGCGATCCACCAAAACTGGGCAGAATGGTCGGCGCGCGTCCCGTGCTGTGCTCGATCGAACGGGCGACAAAGCCGACCCACGGATCGCCCGGATCGAGCCGGCTCGCCTGAAAAAATCCGCCTCTGCCGCGGCGCACCTCGACTTGCGTGAAGCCGTGGCGGTCGAGGTGGCGGCGCAGCGCCGGAATGATGTCGGCAACGTCGGTGCCGACGACAAAACGCAGCTGGCAGTGGGCGCGCGCCTGGCCCGGAATGGCGTTGACCGGATGCTCCGGCGTCCCCGTGACGAAGGCCAGCACCTCGAAGCTGTTCCAGGCAAAGACGCGCTCGGCTGGGCTGAGATCCGCCTCGCCCCAGTCGCGGTCGACGGTCGGACCGTTGCCGCCGCCGTCGACTTCGACCTCAGCAAGAAGGCGCCGCACGGAGGCGGGCAAGGGGGGCCGCCATTCCGGCAAACGAATGGTCCCGCGCGCATCGGTGATGCAGGCAAGTGCATGTGCGAGGATGATGCCGGGATTGGCGAGAAGTCCGCCCCAGTTGCCGGAATGATGGGCGCCCTCGCGCAAATCGACGATGAGCTCGATCGGATGTCCGCCGCGCGACCCGAGAAACAGCGTCGGCCGATCGGGAGCGGCGCGCGGGCCGTCCGAGGCGATCAGCAAGTCCGCCCGCAGGAGGCCGTCCTTGTGCGCGCGGCAAAGCTCGCGCAATCCGGCCGAGCCCACTTCCTCCCCCATCTCGATGAGCAATTTCGCGTTGAAACCAAGACTGCCGCGCTCGGCGATCACCGCCGCGAGCGCGGCGATGTTGATGCTGTGTTGTCCCTTATTGTCGGCAGTGCCGCGGCCGTAGATGCGCTTGCCCTCGACCGTCATGCGCCACGGGGAAAGTCCCGGCCGCCACAGATCGTCGAGGCCGCGGACCGTGTCGCCATGTCCGTAGATGAGAACTGTGAAGGCGGCCCCCTCCTCACTTCGCTCGGCCACGAGAAACGGAGGGCCCAAAGGATTGTCGAGAACGCGCGACGAAAACCCGAGCGGAGCGAGGCTGGGCACCATCTCGTCGTCGAGATAGCGGCGCAGCTCCCTCGCGCGTTCCGGTTCCTGGCTCGTGCTCGGGATAGCGACCCGCCGCTGCAAGTCGACGAGGAATTCACCGCTATCGAAATAGGTCTGCGCGCGGGAAATGGCGGCGGCGCGGCTCATGCTTACATCCCTTCCGCGGCTGCACGCTTGAGTTGGTTGGATGACACAATTACGGTCGCACGGATATTGCATGGGGGCCAATGCCGCGGCAAGGACGGCCATTCATCGGCCGGCCCGCGCTTCGGCGAAAAGCCGGAGGGGAGAGTGTTCAAGATCATGCATTTGGAAGAGTGTGCGGCCACTCCAATGGAGCGAGGACGTGGCGAGCAGATCAAGTTGATCAATCCGAGCCTCGGCACCGAGAAGCTCGACGTCCATCTCAACCGATTGGTCGCTGGCGGACCGCGCGGCAAGCGGCATCGCCACACCAACGCCGATAACGTGTACATCGTCAAACGCGGCGAGGGCACGCTGACCGTGGAAGGAGAGACCCACGTCATCCGCGAGAACGACGTGGTCTACATTCCCGCCGGCATGACCCATTCGCTATCCAACCTGAGCGACGAGCCGTTCGAGATTTTCGAAATCTACGCGCCGGCCGGCCGGCACTTCGATGTCGTGGTGGACGAGTGAAGCGCCGCCCATCGGCTGAATCGAGCAATGACCGATAGCAAAGGCGTCCTGTTTGTTCCCTACCAAGAAACGCTCGGCCTGCTCGGCGTCGAGGACGCGCTGCGCGTCTGCGAGGAGGTCTACGGCATGCACGCCCGCGGCAGCGTGGTGTGGTCGTCACCCCAAAGCTTCAAGCTCGACGTGGCGGAGGAGTTCAACAATCATTGGCATGTGAAGTCAGCGTTCCTGAAGGAGGTTCCCACAACCGGCGTGCGCCTTTACAATTACTACGACGACGGTGTGCGTAACACGGTCGGCGACCTCGGCTGCACGCGGTATATCGTGCTCTCCGACCCTAATAGCGGCGAACCGGTTGCGATCGTCGACGAGCACTGGAGCTACGCCATCCGCAGTGCGGCGGCCGCGACGCTCGCCTGCAAATGGCTCGCTCGCAGCAGCCCGAAAATCCTCGGACTTGTCGGCGTCGGCACGATGGGGACGAATTCGCTGCGCTGCCTTTGCACCATGTACAAATTCGAGGAGATCCGTTGCACCTCGCGCCGGCCCGACACACGCGAAGCGTTTTCGCGAAAATGGTCGCAGGCTCTCGGGATTCCCGTCGTCGCGAAGGATTCGGCCGAAGAGGTGGTGCGCGGCGCCGATATCGTCGTCGGCGGCACCACCTCGGGCGAGATCGTGAGCCGCGAGCCGTGGCTCAAGCCGGGCTCGACCTTCATCTCGCTGGCGCGCCGCGAGCTCGATCCCGCCGGCTGGTCGAAGATGGACAAGGTCGTTGTCGACAGCTGGGACTTCAACATGCTGCAACGCGAGTTCAAGCGTACGGTCGAGGCCGGCCTGTTCTCACGTGAGAAGCTCTATGCCGAGATCCACGGGCTGGTAGCGGGCGAAAAGCAAGGCCGGGAACGCGACGACGAGCGAATTCTCATCCACACCACCGGCCTTGTCTCGCAGGACGTCGCGCTCGCGCATTTCCTGTATCGACGCGCGCTCGAGAAGGGCGTTGGCGTGTGGCTGCCAACGGCCGGTCGATGAACGACACCGAGATCAAGGCGCTGCTGGACGAGCGAATTTCGCGCGAGCGCGCGAAGGACTTGTTGGTCGCGCTCGTCAAGGTGCCGAGCCCGCAGACCGAGCTGCTCGAGGACGAGCCGCTGCTGAAAGCGTTCATTACGTCGGCGATCGAGCCGCGGCTGCGCGCCATGGGCGTTGGCGACATTCGCTATGACCCGATGGGCAATCTGATCGCAACCTGCGGCGCGGGAACGAGCGGTAAATCGCTGATGTTGATCGGCAACGCCATGAACCAGCCGGCGGCGACCATGCCCAACCCCTACGATGGCGACGTGGTCGGGGGCGCGCCATACGGCCTTCCCGGCGAATGCGTGATGGGCAAGGGGGCGAGTGAGCAAAAGGCAAATCTCGCGGCGATGTTGCACGCGATGGAAAGCGTGATCGCGAGCAAGATTCCAATCAACGGCCAGCTCATCTTCACCGGCTGCGTCTCGGGCGAGACCGGAAAGCACGACGCCATCAAGAGCGTGGTCGAGGGCGCTGGCGTGCGCGCCGATATGGCGGTGCTGGGCGGGACCGGACTCAAGATCACGCTCGGCAATCGCGGTCGTATCGACGTATTCGTCACAGTGAAGGGCGCGCCGTGCCATTCGTCGCGCCCGTGGGACGGCGTCAACGCGATCACCGGCGCGACCGAAGCGATCCGCCTGCTGCTGGACAAGGTGAAGGTGGACAAGACCCATCCGCAGCTCGGCAGACAGGCGTTGACGGTCAATCACATTCGCAGTTTCCCGGATTCGACCCACACGGTGCAGGAGCGCTGCGAATTCACCCTCGATCGACGCCTGCTGCCGGGCGACGACCCGAACGCGGCATTCGCCGAGATCGAGCGGATCGCCAAGGAGGTCGAGAAGTCCAAGGATCCGATCAGCGGCAAGACCTATGGCGTCGAGGTCCGGCTCGGCCCGTACATGTATCCGTCGCTGGTGACGACGGAGTCACCCGTGGTGCGCGCGCTCCTGCGCGCGAGCCAAGTGATGCTGGGCAAGCCGGCCGAGACTTACTATTCGCCGTCGGCGTTCGATCAGGGCTATCTCAACCATGTCGGGATCGCGACCGCCAATTTCGGACCCGGCGAACATCAATACGCCCACACCGACTACGACATGGCTTCGGTCGAGCGCACCGCCGACGCGGCCAAGGTCTACGCGTTTATGATGCTGGATTATCTGAGTTAGAGCAGCGTCGATTGGTTAACCTGTCCGGCATCATTGCGGTGTGGAGCTAAGCCACCTCTACCAGAATATCCGTGAGCTGCCCCGGCATGTCGACCATTGCGTCGTGGCCGCACGGCAATTCATAGACGCGCCACCCGGCGTCGGCCTTGGCCCGCTCCTGCGCGGTATCAAACGGGATGCTGGGATAACCCTTGGCGCGGATATAGGCCTTCTTCGCGATGCGGTCGTGCGCGCCGGTCAGGGTGATCTTGTCGGTGAGGGTCGCCAGCGGATGCGGCGTGCACATGGCATCGACCCAGGCGCGGTCCTTTTCGTTCACCCGAAACACGGCGGCCGAGACCGGTTTCATGACTGTCTCGCCCTTCTCCGCCGCGGCGGTGATCGATTCCCGGACGGGCTGGGACGCCTTGGCCGCTACACTATCGCCGCTTTCCGGCACGAAGGCGTCGAGGAACACGATCGAGCTGATGCTGTCGCGCATCGCGTCGGCCACGCCCGAAATGATCATGCCGCCGTAGGAATGGCCGACAAGCACGATGTCTTTGAGGCTTTCCCACTTGATGACATTGACGACATCGGTCACGTGGGTGGTGAGATTGATCTTACCGTCGATGAGATGCGAGCGCTCGCCCAAGCCGGTCGTCGGCGTGAACACCTTGTGTCCGCGCTGTTGCAGAACATCGGCGACGCGTCGCCAGCACCAGCCGCCGTGCCAAGCGCCGTGTACCAGCACGAACGTATTGCGTGTCTGTGCCCGTGCCGGCGCTCCGCCCAAAGCCGCTGCGCTCGCGCCGACTCCGGCGCTTGCCAACACGCCGCGGCGGGTCATCGCCGCCTCATTCGTTGTGATCATCGTGTCCTACCTGCGAATTGTTTGCTCCATCTTAGCAGAACACCCCTTGTGGATAACTGGGACAATTGGCTGCCGCCCCTCTGGCGTGCCGCGCGGGCCTATACTTGGAGATTGAGCGAATCACCGGGCCCCCTGATGCGTTTTCCGCCTCAATTTCTCGACGAGTTGCGCGCGCGCCTTCCCGTTTCGGAGGTCGTCGGCCGGCGCGTGCGCCTGAAAAAGGCGGGACGCGAGTGGAAGGGACTCTCCCCTTTCAACAAGGAGAAAACGCCCTCGTTTTTCGTGAACGACCAGAAAATGGCGTGGTTCGATTTCTCCTCGGGCAAGAACGGCACGATTTTCGACTTCATCATGCTGACCGAAGGGGTGAGCTTTCCCGAAGCGGTCGAGCGGCTGGCGGCCCAGGCCGGTATTCCGCTGCCCAAGGTCTCGCCCGAGGAGGAGGCGCGCGAGGAGCGCCGCAAGACCCTTCACGATATCGTTGAGCTGGCCGCGAAATTCTTCGAGAACACGCTCGCCTCTCGCGCCGGCGCCAAGGCGCGCGGCTACCTGGCCGACCGTGGGCTCGACCCGGCGACCCAGCTCAAGTTCCGCCTGGGCTATGCCCCGCCCGAACGCTTCGCGCTCAAGGAGCATCTCGGCAAGGCGGGCATCGCGACCGATCACATGATCGAGGCGGGACTCCTTGTCGCGAGCGATGACATTCCCCTCCCTTATGACCGCTTCCGCGATCGCGTGATGTTTCCCATCACTGATCTGCGCGGACGCGTGATCGCCTTCGGCGGGCGCGCCCTGGAGAAGGATGCACAGGCGAAATATCTCAACTCGTCGGAGACGGCGCTCTTTCATAAAGGCGCAACGCTCTACAACGCCGCTGCCGCGCGTGTGGCCGCGCACAAGGGTGCGCCGCTGATCGCGGTCGAGGGCTATATCGACGTGATCGCCATGGTGAGCGCGGGCTTCGAGGCAGCGGTTGCGCCGCTCGGCACCGCGCTCACCGCCGAGCAGCTCGTCCTCCTCTGGAAGATGGCTGATGAGCCTACGCTCTGCTTCGACGGGGATGCCGCCGGCCGCCGCGCCGCTTATCGGGCCGTCGATCTGGCCTTGCCGCTCATCAAGCCGGGCAAGAGCTTGAAATTTGCGAGCCTCCCCGAGGGCCATGATCCCGACGATCTCGTGCGTGCGGGCGGCCGCGCCGCCGTCAACGAGGTGATCGCCTCCGCACGTCCGCTCGCCCATGTGTTGTGGATGCGCGAGAGCGAAGCTGGCACCTTCGATACGCCCGAGCGGCGCGCCGCATTCGAAGCGCGACTTGCCGAGGTGACGGCGATGATCGCCGACGACGCCGTGCGCAAATATTATCGTCGCGAGTTCGCGGAGCAGTTGCGGCATTTGTTTGCGGGCGGCGAGCGGCCGACGAAGCGGCAGCGCCTTCCCCGCACGGCGACTAGCGAATTGCGAATAGCAAGCAGCGGCGGAAGGATTGGTCGCAATCCGCTATCGGTTGGGCGGCGTTCGCCATTCGCTGCGCGCGCACTTGCGGGCGAGCCCTATGTCGCGGCGAGCACGCAACTCTCCTCGAGTCCTGTTCATCGCGGGCAGCGCGCCGCCATTGCGCTGCGCGAGGCGCTCATCCTGCAGGCGGTCATCAATCATCCTTGGCTCCTGCACGAGCACCTGGAGGATTTCGCAGCAGTGGAGTTCCGCCATGTCGAGGCCGCCAAGCTCAAGGGCGAACTGATCGACATTTTCGCCCACAGCGGCGCGCCGGATGGCGCCGCCATGGTTGCCGAACTCGGCCGCCGTGGCCTTGCGGAAACCGCGGCCCGCATTCACAAGGTCATCACCACGCCCTCGGTTTGGGGGGCTCGGCCGGAGGCTGCGCCCGACGACGTGCTTACGACATGGAAGCAGCTTGTCGCCTTGCATAGGCAATGGCATTCCCTACTTAAGGAACTCAGAGACGCGGAGCAGGCCCTGGGACAGGATCCGACCGAGGCCACCTATTCCTGGCTGCAGGACGTGAAGGCCCGGTTGGCATTGCTTGATGGAACCGAGGCGCTGATCGAGGGTTTTGGAGCCTCCTCGGGCCGGCCGGTACAGTCTGTATGAATGCTGGGAAGCCAAGGGGTGCCCAGGGCATGGAACCGGGGCTAAGCCTTTGGCTTCTGTTGTAATTGGAGGCTTAATCGGGGCTTAAGCGGCTCCGATGACACTCGGCGGGTCCGAATCGAGGCAATTTGGGCGTGGCTCTGTCCCCCCAAGTGGTCGTCGATTCTCCCCGCATAGGGTAGGGATGGCGTGATCGGCGCTCCCAGACGGGGAGTGTCTGCAGGAGAGGACGTATGGCGAGCAAGACCAAGGCAGCAGCGCAAAAAGAGAAAGAAAAGGAAGAGGCGCCGGAAAAGGAGGCGCCCGAAGCCCCCGATACGCCGCTGCCGCTGCTCGATCTCTCCGACGCCGCAGTCAAAAAGCTCATCCGCACCGCCAAGAAGCGCGGCTACGTCACGCATGACCAGATCAACTCGGTATTGCCCTCCGAGGAGGTCAACTCCGAGCAGATCGAGGACGTGTTGGCCATGTTCAGCGAGATGGGCGTGAACGTGGTCGAGACCGAGGAGCCGAGCGAAGAGGGAGAGGAGGCGCGCGAGGAGGCCGACGAGGAGGCCGAGAGCGAGGGCGGCGACCTGGTCGAGGTGCAGCAGAAGGTCCCGGCCAAGGCCGAGACCAAGGAGCCGACCGAGCGCACCGACGATCCCGTGCGCATGTATCTGCGCGAAATGGGCTCGGTGGAGCTGCTTTCGCGCGAGGGCGAAATCGCGATTGCCAAGCGCATCGAGGCCGGCCGCGAGGCGATGATCGCCGGTCTGTGCGAGAGCCCGCTCACCTTCCAGGCCATCATCATTTGGCGCGACGAGCTCAACGAGGGCAAGGTCTTCCTGCGCGACATCATCGATCTGGAGGCGACCTATGCCGGTCCCGACGCCAAGGCCATGCCGGCGCCGGTGATCGGTCCCGACGGCCAGCCGATCGCCGCAGGAGCGACACCGGCTGGTGTCGGCGGCGCCTCGGCGCTGGCGCAGACGCCCGCCCCGCCCGCGGCGCCCGCGGGGGCCACCCCGTTCAAGGGAGCGCCCGAGCGCGGCGACGGCGAGGAGAGCGAGGGCGAGGTTGCGCCCAGCGAAGGCGATTTCGACGACGACGATATGGAGAACTCGCTTTCGCTCGCCGCCATCGAGGCCGAGCTCAAGCCCAAGGTGGTCGAGACCTTCGACAAGATTGCCGACGCCTACAAACGGCTGCGCCGCCTGCAGGACCAGGACATCCAGAACAAGCTGCGCAACGATTCACTCTCGCCCGCGCAGGAGCGCCGCTACAAGAAGCTCAAGGATGAGATCATCAGCGAGGTGAAGTCGCTGCGGCTCAATCAGGCGCGCATCGACGCGCTGGTCGAGCAGCTCTACGACATCAACAAGCGCCTTGTCGGCTACGAGGGCCGCTTGATGCGGCTTTCCGAGAGCCACGGCGTCTCGCGCGAGGACTTTCTCAAAAATTACCAGGGCTCCGAGCTCGATCCGCGCTGGCTCAACCGCGTGTCCAAACTGAGCGCAAAAGGCTGGAAAAGCCTCATCGCCAGGGACAAAGACAAGGTCAAGCAGCACCGCCACGAGATCCAGGTGCTCGCCGGCGAGACCGGGCTCGAGATCGGCGAGTTCCGCAAGATCGTGCAGATGGTGCAGAAGGGCGAGCGCGAGGCGCGGCAGGCCAAGAAGGAGATGGTCGAGGCGAACCTGCGCCTCGTCATCTCGATCGCCAAGAAATACACCAACCGCGGCCTGCAATTCCTTGACCTGATCCAGGAAGGCAATAT